>Ga0070733_10000422_pt1 | contig 34572 bp, 27 predicted proteins | sample Coa_R1_9_FD_66450 | JGI IMG/M metagenome (GOLD analysis project Ga0070733, IMG submission 66450) | Surface soil microbial communities from Centralia Pennsylvania, which are recovering from an underground coalmine fire - Coalmine... | ecosystem: Environmental > Terrestrial > Soil > Unclassified ...
GCGCTCGGCATCAACTACCAAAACCAAGTGGTCGGAGAGTACACCAACAGCGACGGCACGACGCACGGGTTTATCGTGACGAGCCCCACCGGCGCCAAGCCGATCTGGCAGTCGATCGACGAGCCCGACGCCGTGGGAAGCACGATCGTCACCGCGATCAACGATCGCCATGCGATCAGCGGTTCGTACGTCGATTCGGCCGGCACGACGCATGGTTTCACGGCAACGGTCGACGTCAACACCTGCGTGGCGACCGATAAATGCCATACGAAGCGGTGACCGCTTAGGGCGATAAAGCTGCGGCGGTAGCTTGCTCCTCCGAAAAGCGCGCGCCTTCGGCGGAGAGAAGCTCGATCTCCGCAGCGTCCAGCTTCTTGCGCAGCGTGGTCAGCAGCATTTCGTAGGTCCGGCGCTCCGTCAACCCGCGCTCGCATCCTTCGCTGAGGAACCACGCGTCGACATATCCGCTCAGTCGCGCGCCGCGCGGAGCATCTCCGTCTAGTGCCGCGACCGTCGCCAGATGTTGGATCGCGATGGTCACCTCGATCGGCGACGCAGCGCGCGCGAGTGCAAGCGCTTCACGGGCATCAACGCGCGCTCTGGCGATGTCGCCGAGCGCAAGGCGACACGCAGCCGAGTTTGTCAGCGCGGTGATTTCGCGCTGGGTTGAACGAGCGCGACGAGCCGCCTCCGTGGCCGCCTGGGCAAACTCCAGCGCGCGCTTGAAATCGCCGGCGCGATATTCGAGCTCCCCCATGTTGATGCGGATCAGGATTGCCTCTTGTTCGTCGCCCAGAGCCGTCATCAGCGAGAGCGCCTCGGTGTAATATTGTCGCGCTTCGTCTACTCGATCTCGACGAGCCGCCACGCGCGCGCGCATATCGAGCGCCGCCGCGTAGCGAATCGATTGGGTTAGTCCGTTCCCTTGGCAAAGCCGCAGCGCCCGATCGTTCGCGGCCTCGGCCTCCTCGATGCGGCCAGCCTGCAAAAACCCTAGGCCCATTTGATAGAGGCTCGCAACGTTTCCCTCGGGATCCCCGTGCGGCTCGTTGAGTTCGAGCGCGCGTGCAGCCGCCTCGACCTTATGCGTTCCAAACGTCACCGTCGCGAGCGCGCGCCACGCGCGGGCCGCGATCAATGGTTCGGCCGCGACGTCGAGGCGGGGAAGAACGGCCTCGAGCCACCGGCGGGGCTCGGCGTAGCCGTGATTCAGTCGCCAGATCCCGGTGAATCCGCAGGCGATGCGCGCGGCAAGCAAGACTTCGTCGGCCGACAACGCCCAATCGACTGCCGCGCGCGCGTTTTCTAACTCGGGCTCGAACTCGCGAACCCATGGTTCGACCGGGCGCGACGGTCCGATTCCCCACGCGCGATCGGCGAGCTGGGCGACCCATTCGGCGTGCCGTCGCTGCAGCGCACCCCGGTCGCCGTTCTCCGCGAGTTTTTCAGTTGCAAAGGCGCGCGTCAACTCGAGCAACCGGTAGCGCGGACGACGTGCCTCGAGATCCGCCACGACGAGGGATTTATCCGCAAGCGAGAGCAGCAGGCCGACGACGTCGGGCTCGTCAAGGGCGCAATCCGGCGCGATCGCTTCGGCGGCTTCGAGCGTCCAGCCGCCCACAAACGCCGAAAGGTTTTCGAAGAGCCGTTGCTCTCGCGCCGAGAGTAAGTCGTAGCTCCATTCGATCGTCGCGCGCATCGTCTGCTGCCGCGGCAGGGCGACGCGCTCGCCGCTCGTCAGCGTCCAGAAGCGCTTGTCGAGGCGGTCGGCGAGCGCTTCAACCGACAAGAGATCGACTCGCGCCGCGGCCAGCTCGATCGCCAGCGGAATGCCGCCCAAACGGCGGCAGAGTTCGGCGACGATCCGCGCGTTGCGATCGGTCAGCTCAAACCGGTGGGCGACGGCGCGGGCACGATCGGTGAAGAGTGCGAGCGATCCGTACGAGGCTAAATGCTTTGAGTCGAGGCGATGAATTGCCTCGGGTGCCGGCATGCTTAACGAGGCCAAGCGGTAGGTACATTCGCCTGCGGTCCGCAGCGGCTCGCGGCTCGTGGCCAGGATCCGAATGCGCGGACAGCCGGCCAAGATGGCGTCGGCGACCGTCGCCGCCAGCGCGATGACGTGCTCGCAGTTGTCCAAAATCAGCAGCAGCTGCTTGGTCCGCAGAAAGGCGAGCAGCGCGTCGATCAGCGGCCGATTCTGGACTTCAGGGGCGCGTACTGCCGCGGCGATTGCGGCAACGACCGCCTCGCTATCGACCGGTGCCAGTCCAACGAAGCAAACCGGGCAATCACCGTCAGCGCTCAGCCCGGCGGCGACGCGGAGCGCCGTTTGCGTTTTGCCGATGCCGCCGGTCCCGGTGAGCGTCACCAGCCGGTGCTCGCGGACGAGTGTCGCGATCTCGTCGAGTTCGGCATCGCGCCCGACGAAGCTGGTCGGCGCCAGCGGAAGCGCCGAACGTTCCGTCTCGTGGCGCGGCACACCCGAGCGCGCGGCGGCCTCGAACTCGCGCCGTTGCTCGCCGCGCAGCGCGAGCGCACTAGCCAGCAGAGCGAGCGTCTCCCGCTGCGGCGTTCGCCGGTAGCCGCGCTCGAGCGCGCTGATTCCGTCACGGCTTATCCCCGCAAGCTCCGCAAGAGCCTGCTGTGAGAGCGCAGCAGCCAGCCGGTGTTGGCGCAACAGCATCCCGAAGTCTGGCGAGCCGGATGGCCGCCGCTCGTCCTGCATGACGCTAAGAGTCTTCGTGCAAAAATCTCCGCGCCATTTGTCCGCATGTCCGTTCCGCCGCCTGGCGTTTTGCTGCATCATGGGGCCATGAGAGTTTCTTGCGTTGGCTTTTGCGCGGCCCTTGCGTTGCTTGCAGGCTGCGCCTCCCCTGGGGCGCCGGGCGGCCCTACACCTCTCGTCCTTCGACAAGCCGCGGGTTCGTCGCGCGCGACGCCGGCATGCGCCGGCAGCCGCATCGGCCAGGCGCAATGCGGCGTGCTCGTCGAGCCGGGCGGCGCGCACCCTTCGTACGCGGGGTTGACGGCGTCGCAGCTCGAGAAGGCGTACGATCTGCCTTCATCTACCAAAGGCAAAGGGCAGATCGTTGCCGTGGTCGACGCCTACGACAATCCGGACGCCGCGAACGACTTCGCCAAGTACCGCTCGGGCATGGGCTTGCCCGCGGGCACCATCGAGAAATACAACCAAGAGGGTTCGCAGAGCAACTATCCCACGGGCAGTCCTAACTGGGGCGTCGAGATCGATCTCGACATCGAGATGGCCTCGGCCAGTTGTCCGTTGTGCAAAGTCTATCTCGTCGAGGCCAACTCCAACCAGTGGAGCGACCTCGAAGCGGCCGTTACCGAAGCGGTGAAGCTCGGCGCGACGATCGTCAGCAACAGCTACGACGGCTCCGGCGGCAGCTGCAGTTCTTACGATACGAAGGGCGTCGAATACGTTGCGAGCGCAGGCGACGCCGGCTACGGCATCTACGATCCGGCGGCCTGCGATAGCGTCGTCGCTGTCGGAGGCACGCAACTCCAAGCATCGGGCAACAAGCGAGGGTACACCGAGACTCCCTGGTCGGATTCGGGTGGCGGATGCGCGACCGGCGAGAAGAAGCCGTGGTGGCAGCTCCACAGCAAATATGCGAAGAACTGCGCGGGCCGCCTTGCCAACGACGTCTCGGCCGTCGCCGTTGACGTTGCCGAATACGACAGTTACGACGAGGGCGGTTGGGTTACCGTCGACGGTACGAGCATCAGCTCACCGTTCGTCGGCGGGGTTTTCGGACTCGCAGGCAACTCGACGAAGCAAGACGGCGGCAGAACGTTCTGGCTGCCGTATAGGCACCATCTGGATCTCTATGAGATCGGCGGCGTGCGATATAGCACGGTTGGCGGCTGGGGCTCACCAAAGGGGATCGGGGCCTTCTAAAAGGTTTACGGACCACCGCGGTTGGGGCACACCGCATGGGATCGGCGCAATGGCTCTCGGGGCCGCGTCGTTCCGTGATAGGCAAACGGCCTCGCGTTCGCGAGGCCGTTTCCTGCGCGTCATTCGTAATCGGGCGCGAAGTAGTCGTCGGGGAACTGGTGCATGAAGAACTTCGGTGGATACGGCGCCTTGATCGGAACGAACTTGGCCGGCTTCTGCGAGAAATCGAAGGAGTCGGCGGGGGAGATCGCGCGCCTATCGGCCGGCGCCATTTGATGAAGACCGTAGAGGTCTTCGGCAAAGCGCAGCACGCTGGCCGTTTCGTAGTGCGTGTGCGAGACGTAATCATGTTTGACGTACGGGGAGAGCATGATGAGCGGCACGCGGAAGCCTAAGCTGTCGCGGTCCTTGTATTCCGGCGCCACCGGGTCGTAGAGGCCGCCCCAATCGTCCCACTGGATTAAGATTGCCGTCGAGTTCCAGAACTTGCTCCTGCCCACGGTGTTCACCAGCGCCGCCACCCACGACGGTCCGTAGTCACCCGGGCAGTTCGTGTGGTCGGAGTCATCGCAGACGGGCGTGATCCAGGTAAAGTTGGCGAGATATCCCTTGCGTACGTCGGTGATGAACTTCCAGTTTGGCGAGATGACGTACTTCCAGTCGTGGTGCTTGTAGATGTGCTTGATGGCCTGGTAACTAGACCACGTTCCGCCGTCGCCGCTCGAAGCGCTGCCGTACTGACTTGCGTAGAAGCGCCACGATAGGTTCGCCTTGTCGAGCTCGTCGCCGAGGGTTTCATAGTCGAAGCATGCCTTCTGATGCCCTTTGACGACGCGCTCTTTGGTAATCTTGGCGACTTCGGCGGCCTCGTGGTCTTCACAACCCCAGTAGCCGCCGGGCAAATTGGCGCTCCAGGCCGCTTGCGCGGCGATGACGTATTGATGTGCGACGAAGCTTTCGTCGAGCTGTGACTGGAACATGCGGTCGGCCAGCGCGCCTTCGTGCGCCATGTCGAAGTAAGGTTGCGACTGATCGTGCGGCACGTACACATATTGCGGGTGCTTGAAATTGCCGTCGGACCACTCTTGATCGAAGCCGTTCATCCGGCAGTCCGTACCGGGCAGTTTTCCCGTACCATTGCATGCCGCGATCATCGCCGCCACCGAGTGATCGATGTCGTAATCGGCGCCGATCTTCGAAGGCTTGAGCTTGATCGTAGCGCCCGTGGAGTCTTGGCCTTCCGTGACGGTATACGCGCCCGGGTAGCCGTAGAAAAGGTTGTTGAAGCTGCGATTCTCCTGAACGATGTAGACGACGTGCGTGATCTTGCCGGCGCCGGTTGCGTTCAGTGCGCGCAGGGCGTTGCCGTTTTGCATGTAGGGCAAGGAACCGGGTATGCCGGGCGAGCCAAGCGAACAGCCTCCGAGCATGGCCGCACTCACGCAAATGCCAAGCAGAGAGCGGGCAAAAACCGAAGTCCTCATCTACGAGCCTCCCGTAAGCAGCAACCGATTCGAACGGGCTGATTCGACCGCCAGAGCCGAGTTCCATCGCGCTCGCTTTCGTGGACCTGGGTCACTTTTTGGAGTAGGATTGGGCGAGGAGGGAAGAGGACGAAAAACGCGAGCTTTTGGCGCTGCGCCGTAAGTGGAGGCGCGGCCGCGGCACTCCTTGCAGCGTGCGGAGGGTCGCAAACCGGCGTCTATCCCGGACCTCCGGGGCGGCCCGACGTTGCGCCGCGCGTCGCAGCCAAACGCGGTTGCCCGATCGAGCGCTGCATCGTCGTCGGGAACGCGGCCGGAAAGCATGGCAGCTCGATTCTCTTTTTTTCGCGGAACGCGAACGGCAACGTTCGTCCAACTGGTAGAATCGAGGGATCCCTCACGCAACTCCACTACACCGACGGCATCGCCACCGACTCGAATGGCAACGTTTACGCTGCGAATTGGGGAAATGACAGCATCACGGTGTATGCAACGGGTTCGCAAGGCAACGTCGCACCGATTCGGAGGATCGCGGGTGCGAAAACGCAACTGCAAGGACCAACGGGCGTTACGCTCGATGGTGCGGGCGATATCTTCGTCGCGAACGACGCGGGTAACCGGATCACCGTATACGCTCCGAACGCCAACGGTGATGCGCGCCCGGTCCGCGTGATAAACGGGAGCAGGACAATGCTGGGGGACCCGTGGGGCATCGCGCTCGACTCGAGCTCGAACATCTACGTTACCAACACGTCTCCGGCCGGCATCGCGGTCTACGCGCCGAATGCAAAAGGAAATACGACCCCCAAGCGGTTGATTTCCGGCTCGCTCACGCAGCTCGACGGAGGGCTCGAAGGAATCGCCATCGATGCGTCGGGGTACGCCTACGTCGTAAACTGGGACACGTACTTTCTCTTGGTTTTTGCGCCGGATGCCAACGGCAACGAACCGCCTGCAAGAGTGGATTCAGCGGGGCTTTACGCCCCCGATGGCGTCGCTGTCGACGCGCGCGGAAGAGCCTACGTCTCGAACGGCTGCCAAGACAACCCGGCATACGTAGCGGTGTACGCCGCCGGTGCGAACGACGCCGAGCCTCTGCGAAACATCGAGGGCCGCAAGACGAAGTTGAACTGCTCAACCAGCATTCTGGTTCGCTAACCCCGTAAGGAACTTTTGCGCGTGACGCCGAAGTCGGGCGGACAACACCATGCGACGTTTCGCAGCAGCCTTCACCGTGGCGATCGGTCTGGGCGCACTCGCCCTGCTACCGGCCTGCTCCAACGGAGCATCGCGGGAACCGAGTTCGATGCTGCCGAGCGCCGGCATGAGCGGGCTCGAACGCTCGTGGATGGCCGGCGATACGACGAATCAGGATCTCTTCTACATCTCGGATCGCGGCACCAACAAAGTGTACGCGTATGCGTATCCGCAAGGGACCTTGGAAGGTACGCTGACGGGCTTTCACAGCCCGGCAGGCATTTGCGTCGACAAGACCGGCGACATTTGGGTTTCGGAGCAAGGTTCGGCCCAGCTAAAAGAATACGCGCACGGCGGCACCAAGGCGATCGCGGTCTTGGACGATCCGGGCGAAATACCGGTCAGTTGCGCAATTGACCCCACTACGGGAAATCTAGCGGTCGCCAACTACTACAAGCGCAGACACAAAGGCCATGGCAGCATCGCAATTTTTATCGACGCGAAGGGCAAGCCGACGTTCTACAATGGCTCGCAAGGGTTGTACGGCTACTTCTGCGGTTACGACGATAAAGGTAACCTGTTCGTCGATGGGACCAGCCACGTGAGCGGCGGTTTCTTATTTGAGGAGCTTGCCAAAGGCAGCGCCAAACTGCGCAACATTACGCTGACCGGCGGCACGATCTATTTCCCGGGGCAGGTTCAGTGGGATGGCAAGTATGTCGCGGTCGGCGACCAAACCTACGGGCGCCGTCAAGGTGCCGCGGGGATTTTTAGAACCACGGGCGCGGGGGGAAAGATCGTGGGCGTGACGACGCTTACGGGCTACGGGGACGTCGTCGAGTTCTGGATTCAAGGCAACACGCTGGTGGCCCCCAACTATAGCGCTCGCGCCGCGCTGCTGTACAAATATCCTGCCGGCGGCGAACCGAAGAAGATCGTCAGCGGCCTTCGGCAACCGTTTGGTGCCGTGGTCAGTCTGGCGCACCAGGAGCTGCGTACGGCGGAATAGCCTCCCTCGCATGGCGCCGGTGAGAGTCTGTTGAAGCCACCGGGGCATGCAGACACGTGGGGATTTCCTTACAACGGCCGGTGCCCTTGCCGCGCTGGCTCCCACGCCGGGCGCAACGCCGCAAGCCGGCGCGCCGCCGGCGCCGCCGTCGATGGAAGAGGTTCTTCCACGCGGATTCGATCTGGCGACGTTCGATGCAGCACTCTCGACACCGGCCAAACACAAGCACCTTTTCGCATGCATCACGGAGGCGACCGTTGCGCTGTCCGCGACGCGCAGCACGCTCAACGCATACCACGTGCTCGGCGTACCGGCGAGCGCGGTTGCGCCGGCGGTGGTCTTTTACCACGGCGTTTCGGTGCTCTACGGTTTCGACGATGCGATGTGGAGTCGCTACGTGATCCCCACCAACAGCGTACCGGCGAGCGATTCGAAGGCGAAGCTCACCAGCAATCCGATCTTGAAGAAGAAGGGCGGCGACTGGGATGGGTCGGTGCCGGCGCTTATCGCCAGTGCGAACGCCCACTTTTTCATTTGCAATCTCGCCACCCATGGGCATGCGACGCTAATTGCTAAACAGCTTCACCTGCCGGCCAAAGACGTCTACGAGGACTTGGCGAGCCACCTGATTCCCAATGCGATGCTGGTTCCCGCAGGCGTTTGGGCGATCCATGCGATCCAAGAGCGGCAGTACACCCTGCTGCAGTTTGCGTGAGGGACTAGGAGGCTCTTAGGACAGGGTGCGGAGGGCGGCGAGTTCTATCCGGGAGCGCACACCGAGTTTGCGATAGGCGGAGGCGAGGTGCGTTTCGACGGTGCGTTCGCCGATCGCCGTTTCGGAGGCGATGAGTTTGTTCGTATAGCCGCGCGCGGCGAGTTCGACGACCTCGCGTTCGCGCCGCGTAAGTTCCGTTGCGTGCGCGCGTTGGGAACGGCGCACGCTTCCCGTGTGCAGGCGGCGCAGCGCGCGGGCCGCGCCGGTTCGCCCGTAGATTTCGGCCGCGCGAGCGGTGTCGCCGGCCAGCTCTGCCGCGAGCGCTTCTTCGATCTGCCACCCAAGCGCATTGAAGGCGTCGGCGGCCTCGAGCGCCAGAATGGAATTTCCCGCGCGCCGCGCGTCGAAGAGCGTGAGAAACGCGCCGCCGAGCGGGTTCTTCGAATCTCGTGCGATTTGCGCGAGCAGCGCGCGGGCAACGGAGGCCTGTTTCTCGTCTAAAAGCTCGGCCGCCGCATCGCAGAGCCAGTACGCTTGATCGGGAACTTCAACGATCGCAAACGCATTCTCGACGATCGTTCGCGCGCGTTGCGTTTCACCGTGTTCCAGAAGCGTGCGCGCGGCGGCACCGGTAACCGCCGCGACCAGTTGGGATTCGCGCAAATGCATTGCCGTGTGCACCGCGCCGTCGATATCGATCGCGTCGATGTCGGGGGAGTCGATCAGCCCGCGCAACCGCAGCCCGAGCGCGGAGGCAAACCCCGACGATATCGGCGCGATAAAATGCGAGGCGACGGAGTTGTGGAAGCTCTGCAGTGCCGCGCGCAGCTTTCCGGCGTGAAGCGCGGCAAAACCGGCGTCGCAGGCAAGCATGGCGGCGTTGCGCTGAAGCCCGTACGTCTCCGCCAAGCCGATCGCCGAGGCATAGGTGGATTGCGCCTCTTCCAAAGCTCCGCCTAAGACCATGACGTTTGCCACGTTTCCCATCGCATGCACTTGATAGAGCGCGTTATCGATCCGCTTGGCAATTTCGAGCGCTTCGGTATGGTGGATGCGAGCTTCAGAGTAGTTGCCTAGGGATGCGAAGCTATTACCGCGGGCGGCATGGGCGCGCGAGAGGTCGGCTTCGTCGCGCGGACCGTCGACGGCTTCGGCCTCGTCGAGCACGGCGAGCGATTCGCGGGCGCGGCCGAGCGTGGAGAGAAACCCGGCCAGCGTCGTGGCCGCGTGATAATGAATTGCGGCGACCTTATGGCCGCGCAGCTCGGAACGGACCAGCTCGGCCGTCTCGAGCGCGCGGTCCACGTCGCCCGACAGGTAGAGTTGCCGAGCGAGCCGCAGCATGAGAACGAAGGCCGCGTGCTCCTGGCCCGAGCGCCGCAGCTCCTGCGCGCCGAGTTGACACCACATCAAGGCGCGTTGAATCTCACCAATCATGCTAAGCGCGAACGAGACCTTTTCGACCAAGCGCGCGCGGTCGTAATCGCCGGCAAAGTCTAAGGCGCGCTCGTACGAGCGCGAGGCATCGGCGTAGGCGCACATCGCCGAGAAGCGGTCGCCGGCCGCTTCGTTTGCGGAGATCGCGCGCTCGGCATCGCGCGAAGCCCAGAGATGATAGGCGATCTCGTCTTCATTGACGCCGGGAGATTGCTCGAGCAGCGCCGCGATGCTTCCGTGCAGGCGGCGGGCCTCGGTCTGAAGGAGTTCGCGGTACAGCGTTTCCCGCGTGATCGCGTGGCGAAAACGAAACGACGGCCGCGCCGCGCGCTCGACGACCAACTGCTGGTTTCGCGCCTGACGAAGTGCGGCGAGAATTTCGTCCTCGGGGGCTTCGATCAGCGCCGCGAGTAAGCTCGCGTCGAAATCGCGGCCGATCACGGCCGCTGCGAGCAAAGCCTCTTGCTGTTTGGGAGCCAGTGCCCGCAAACGTTCGATGATGCTTGACGCCACCGAGCCGGGAATACGGCCGTTCTCCGCGCCCGCGCCGTCGAGGGCGCTGCGCAGGAGCTCTTCGGCCACGAGCGGCCGGCCTTCGGAGAGTTCGACGATTTGTTTGAGCTGCGTGGTATCCAACTGGCTGGATCCGTTGGCCGCGCGCGAGAGCAGGGCAGCGATCTCCGTGTTGGAAAGCGGCTCGAGCGTGAGGTTGACGATGCCGTCCCGGATGGCTCGGGCGAGTTGGGCCGCCCGCGGCGCATCGCGAGCGACCTCTTCGTTGCGGTAGGTTCCGATCGTGAGCACCGGCGCGTCGCCGAGACGCCGCGCCAGATGGCGCCAGAGGTCGAGGGTCGCGGCGTCGCTCCATTGCAAGTCTTCGACCGCGATGATCAGCGCGCCGGCCTCCGCGCAGCGGCGGCGCAGATGATCCTCGACGAAGCGGAAGCGGCGAAGACGCTCGGCCTCGGGCGTCACGAAGCGTTCGGCGAGGCCGCGCAGCTCGCGCGCCAGAGGTGAAGCGTGATCGCCGGCGATTAGGGCGTCGATCAGGGGTTCGTATGGCGTCGAGACGTATTCCACGCAGGCGCCGTGCAGCACCAGGCAGCGCTCGCGGCGCGCGCGGCTCTCGAACTCGCGAAGCAACCGGGATTTGCCGACACCGGCGTCGCCTCCGATGAGCAGGGCGCTGCCGGTGCCCTCGGCCTTGGCGGTGCGAAAGGCGGCAAACAGGCGGCCCAGCTCCGGCTCGCGCCCGACGAACTCCTCGAAACCGACCTCCGTGGCCACGGCGATGCTCCTTCTAGCGATGGATTCTCCGTACCGAGCAGGCAACGCCTCCGTACAAGTACGGATGCCGCCCTTCGGCCGGCCACGATAGCCTGAGAGAGAGAAGGGAAGTTGATGAATTCGACTGTTCGGTTCGCCGACTACGGTGCCGGCGCCATCTTCGTGGTAGCCGCGCTCGCGGGGTGCGGCGGGTCCTCGCCGCCGATTGCCGCGCCGGAGGCCACGACGGCCCTCTCGGCCCGACGCGCAGCAGCAGCCTCGACCACGCCGCACTTCGTGCAGGGAGCCTCCTGGATGTCGCCGGAGGCCAAGACCAGCAAGCTGCTCCTGTATGTCGGCGATTGGAGCACGAACGACGTTTTCGTCTACGACTATCCGAGCGGCAAAGCCGTCGGAACGCTGACCGGTAACGACGAGCCGTACGGCATGTGCGTCGACGCGAAGGGCGACGTTTACGTCGCGAACTTCGCCAGCGGAATCGTCAACGAGTACGCGCACGGCGGTACGCTGATCCAAACCTATAGCCCCGGCGGCGAGTTGATCGGCTGTTCCCTCGACGCAAAGGGAGACCTCGCGGCGACCAGTTTCTATCCCGGCAACGTCACGGTTTACCCGAAAGGCAAGATGAGCGGCGCGACGACTTACAGCGACTCCTCGTGCGAGTACATGTGGGCGATGGGCTCAGACTACAAGGGCGATTTGGTCGGATTCGGAGAGTACACGACCATTGACGTCTGCGCGCTGTTGGCGGGATCGAAGTCGATGATCACGCTTTCGACCTCCGGCATCACGACGGAATTTCCCAGCGGCGTGACGTGGGACGGCAAGTATTTCGTATTGTCCGATCAGGAGTACCGCAGCGAGAGCGATACCGGCGTTAGCCAGGCGACGCTCGCGGGGAAAACGCTGACGTACGTCAGCCGCACCCTTCTCAAAGGTGGTTGCAATAGCCAATACGTTGACGTCGGCGGAGTCTTCATCTTCGGCAAGACGAACGTCGTAGGAAGTAAGAAACAGGGCACCGTTTTGATGGCACCGGAGCTGTCCTGCGCGTATAGCGGCGCCGGAGCGATCTGGTTCTGGCACTATCCAAAAGGCGGAGCTCCGTTCAAGACGTTCACCGGCCCGGCGGAGCCCTACGGCGCGGCCGTGAGCATCGCAGAATGACACCGCGCGTTTTAGCGGTGGCGGCGGCTGCGTTGTTGGCAGGGTGCGGAGGTGGTGTGGCATCGTCGCCCTTCGCGCCAGGCCGGGTGCCCGCCGTCCTTCGCCGGCGTGAGCATCACGCAATAACATACCTGTCGGAAAGGAACTTGAAGTGATGACGAATTTGCGTTTCGGGTTATGCGCAGCCTTATTCTTTGGTGCGGCTGCGTTCCTCGCGGCGTGCGGTGGGGGACCGCAGAACGGTGCTGCGTTGTCCCCCGACACGGCGCGGTACGCTCAGGGCGGCAGCGTTGGGCGCGATGCTGCGCTGACGATGCCGCACTACGTGCAGCGAGCGGTCCATCCCGATCGCAACGGATCGTCGATGTCGCCGGCGGCGACGACGAGCAAGGCGCTTCTCTACGTCGGGGACTGGTCGACGAACGACGTCTACGTGTACGACTACAAGAGCGGTGCTTCGGTCGGAACGCTGACCGGGGACGACGAGCCGTACGGCATGTGCGTCGACGCGAAGGGCGACATCTACGTTGCCAACTTCGGCAGCGGAACCCTGGTCGAGTACGCGCACGGCGGATCCTCGCCCATCCAAACCTATAGTCCCGGAGGCGAGCCGATCGGCTGTGCGGTCGATGCAAGGGGCGACGTTGCGGCGACGAGCTTCGATCCGGGTGAAGTCACGGTATATCCGAAGGGCAATCCAAATAAAGGCCGGACCTATTCCAACCCCGATTGCGGGTACTCGTGGTCGTTCGGGTACGACGATAAGGACAATCTTCTCGGCGTCGGCGAGGGCACGACGATCGTCTTCTGCGCGATTCTGGCCAACAGCAAGAAAATGATAACGTTGCAGGGCACCGGTTTCCCTCAAGACGACTTTCCGGGCGGCGTGACCTGGGACGGCAAGTACTTCGCAATCGGCGATCAAGAGATGGGCGGCACCTACCAGACCGGCGTCCTTCGGGCCACCCTCAAAGGCAAGACTCTCACCTACGAGGGCGAGACGACCTTCAGCGACGACTGTTACAGCGACTACGTTGACGACGTGAACCCGTTCATCGTCGGCAAGAAGAACACGCCGGTCAACGACAAACAAGGCAACGTAATGGTAGGCCCCAATTTGTGGTGCGTCGACGCGGGTACCGGTAAAGTCGATTACTGGCACTATCCAGCGGGAGGACTCCCGTACACCAACCTCAGTTCTCCGCCGGCCGAACCATATGGCGCGGGCGTAAGCATCGCCCAATAACACCGGGATTCATGCAGAATCAACTTGCGAAGTTCGGGATGGCGCCGGGAGTGTTAGCGGTCGCGGCGGCGGCGCTGCTCGGGGGATGTGGTGGAGCGCAGAGCAGTGCTGCGCTGTCGCCCTTCGTGCCGCGACAAGCTGGCGGTGACGTTGCGCTGACGATGCCGCATTACGTGCGGCGTACGGTGCATCCCGATCGCAGCGTATCGTCGGTATCGCCAAACGCTAAAGCGGCCAAGATGCTTCTCTATGTCGGAGACTGGTCGACGAACGACGTCTACCTGTACGATTACAAGAGCGGCGCACCGGTCGGAACGCTGACCGGCAACGACGAGCCGTACGGCATGTGCGTTGACGCCAAGGGCGACATGTACGTCGCGAACTTCGGCAGCGGGACGGTCAACGAGTACGCGCATGGCGGAACGCTGATTCAAAGCTATAGCACCGCAGGAGAGCTGATCGGCTGTGCGGTCGATGCAAAGGGGGACGTTGCTGCGACCAGCTTCGATCCCGGCGACGTCACGGTCTTTGCGAAGGGCAATCCCGAAGCAGGCACCACCTACAGCGACAGCGCGTGCGAATACATGTGGACGATGGGCTACGACGACAACGGCAATCTCGTCGGCATCGGCGAGTACTCCAGCATCGCCGTGTGCGCGCTCTTGGCGGGATCGAAGACCATGACGACGCTCCAGACGATTGGTTTCACGGTCTGGTTCGCCGGCGGCACGACCTGGGATGGCAAGTATCTTGCGCTCGGCGATCAGGAAGTGGGCGGCAAGTACGAGTCCGGCGTCGCTCGCGCCACTCTCAAAGGCAATACTCTCACGTTCGTCAGCTCGACGACGTTCAGCGACAACTGCGATAGCGACTACACCGACGACGTGAACCCGTTCATCGTCGGCAAGAAAAACACGCCCGCCAACCGCAAGCAAGGCAACGCGATGGTGGGACCCAATCTTTGGTGCATCGACGCGGGTGCACCTAAAGTCGATTACTGGCACTATCCTGCGGGAGGACTCCCGTATAACGACCTGAGCTCGCCCCCAGACGAGCCGTACGGCGCGGGCGTAAGCATCGCGCAATAACACACTACTGTTTGATGAGAAAGGAACGGCAGTTATGAAGGGTTTGAGTTTTGGGCTGCACGGAGGGTTAGCTTTTGCAGCGGTGGCGCTATTGAGCGGATGTGGCGGAGGCCCTTTCGCCCTTGGACAGGCACAAGGTGACACGGCTCGAGGTGACGGCGCGTTGCTGCCTATGGCGCGCGCGGCAATGCCCGCGGGTCGTAAATCGACGCTCATCTATGCAGCAAATGAAGAGACGGGCGGCGTTGACGTCTTCGACTATTCGAGCGGGCGGATCGTACAGACGCTGACCGGGCTCGAGGCCGACGCGGGCTGCGTGGATGCGAAGGGAGACGTGTACATCGTAGAGCCTAGCGGGATAGTCGTGAAGTTCGCCCATGGCGGCACGACGCCGCTCACGACGTACCGCACGGGCGGCGATCTCGTTGGATGCTCGGTCGACTCGGAGGGCGATCTCGCCGTTACTGCCAGCTCGCCGGGCAGAGTAACGGTCTATGAAAAGGGCAATCCGCAGCGCACCAAGAGCTACGACAACTCAGATTGCGAGATTACGTCGGCCTTCGGCTACGACGACAAGGGCGACGTCATCGGCCTGGGCTCCTACAACAGCGTGTTCATCTGCGCCGTGCTGCGGGGAGCAAAGGCTGAGACGACGCTCGAGGGAAGCGGCATAACGGTCAAGGCTCCGAACGGCTCGATGTGGGACGGCAAGTACCTGGAACTTGGCGATCAGGAGGCGGGAGCCGATAACGCTCAGACCGGCATGATCCAGGCGACTCTCTCGGGCAAGGCGCTTACGGCGAAGAATGAAGTGATTCTCGCCGATAGCTGCTATCGCGGGTACGTGGACGTGCGCAACCCGTTTGTCGTCGGCAAGAAGAATACGCCGGTTAACGACCGGCAAGGCAAGGTCGTCGTCGGTGCCAACCTCTACTGCTTCAGTTCGGGAAGCGGCGGCATCGAGTTCTGGCACTACCCCCAAGGGGGCAGTCCCTTCAGGATGTTCACCACCACGGACGAGGTGACGGTTTTGGCCGTCAGCATCGGGACATAGCAAGGCAACTTATCTACTCGGCTTTTTACAAAGGGAGAAACGTTCATGAAAATGGTTCTGTTTGCGGCGGTGGCGCTGCTCGCCGGCTGCGCCGGATTGCAGCCTTCAACCGGGGCCTCCGGGGCGTTGCCGCAAAGCGGTAAGACAGCCGGGTTGATGCCGCTCTGGCTGCAGCGTGACGCCGCCTTATCCATGCGACACTACGTGCAGCGGCCGGCGCACCCGGACCACGGCAGTTCCTGGGTGTTGCCGCAGGCGAAGAATAGTAAGGTTCTGCTGTACGTTGCAGACTGGTCCACCAACGACGAATACATCTACGATTATCCGAGCGGCAAATCGGTGGGGGTTATTACGGGTCTCGACGAGCCGTACGGCGGCTGCGTCGACGCCAAGGGCGACGTATACATCGCGAACTTCGGAAACGGAACGGTCGATGAGTACGCGCACGGCGGCACGAAGCAGATCAATCAGTATAGCCCGGGCGGCGAGATGATGGGGTGTTCGGTCGACTCGAAAGGCGACCTTGCGGCCACCAGTTTCAATCCGGGCGAAGTCATCGTCTACGCGAAGGGCAATACCAAGGACAGCACGACCTACAGTGACTCGTCGTGTGAATACATTTGGACGATGGGTTACGACGATAAAGATAATCTCGTCGGCGTCGGTGAGTCCAGCGGCATCGACGTCTGCGCGCTAATGGCCGGTTCGAAGTCCGAGACTACGCTCACCGAGAAAGGCATCACGATCGACTTCCCCGGCGGCACGACCTGGGACGGAGAGTACATCGCACTGGGCGACCAGGAAGCCGGCGGACATTACGACACCGGTATGTGGCCATCGACGATCTCCGGAACGACGATCAGCTCGTCGACTGAATCGGTCTTCACCGCTACTTGCTACAGCGACTACGTCGACGACGTCAACCCGTTCGTTCTCGGCAAGAAGAATACGCCGGTCAATAAGAAGCAAGGCAAGGTTATGGTCGGAACCAATTTATGGTGCGCCGACTCCGGCAGCGGCGGCGGCGTCGATGTCTGGCACTACCCGGCAGGGGGCGATCCGTTCAAGAATATTCCAAATACGATCAGCGAGCCGTACGGGGTCATCCTGAGCATCGCGACCGGGAAGTAGGGCCCTTCGACCGCGCTCAGGGTGACAAAAGTGGGGCGGGCGGGCCTGGACGCTCGCCCCGCGCATCGCTCAGGGTGAAGGAGCGACAAAAAACGTAGGGCTGGAAGGAAGCAAGGCCGCTTGGTCGGTATCCCTACTGGCCATGCGCACGACCTTACCGAGGGGCCGCGGCTCGGTTCCTTTCGCCTTGAGATGAACCGCTTGAGGGGCGAGCCCCGCGTCGGCCCCGAGGGCTATTCCCTCGGGGATCGGGGATTCCAGTCCGAAGCCGATCCCTTGGACCGGCTCCAGCTTTCCTATTTACCGATTCGCCGCGGGCACGAGCCGGTGAAAATTGCCGTCGCGGTGGCGACCGTGGCCGTCCTGCTCGCGGTCTTTCAGCTCTTCTTTCGTTACGAATACTTGAGCGGCGGGAGTCAGGTCTATAGAATCGACCGCATCACGCATCAGGTCTGTCGAGTTGTCGACGGCCTCATCGATTGCGCTCCCGGCAAGAAGAAAAGCTTCAGTACTAGCGTCAGCACCAGCCTCAGCACCAGCACCGCCGTTAGGTAGATTCCTTTCGCGCACCCGCGGGCGCCGGGATCGCGACCGGCTTTTGGTTTGCCGCTTTGAGCGCGGCGTTGACCGACGAGAGCGACGCTATCCACGCGTCGTAGGCGGCTGCCCGCAACGCATAGTTGCGCTCGAGACGCGCGTAGAGTGTGAGGCTAGCCTGTGCAAGCGGCTCGTCGTTGATCAAGCCGAGGGCATCTTCGCGCAACTGCCCTGGCTTCTGAATAGAGTCCTCGAAGCTCTGCGGCGACGAAGTGAGCGTTGCAACGAGCGCGTCGATGGCGTCGATCGCCGTTTGCAGCTTGGCCGCGGTCGCCGTGTCGGCAGGCTTGAGCGCCGCCTTGTCGGCAACGAGCGTTGCGCGAGTGTCGTGCAGGGCGTTGAGCATTATATCGACGCGTCCTACGAGGTTGTAGACGCGGCGCTGTTCCTCGAACTGCGCTTGGTACTCGGTGGGAGTCGTGCGCGAGAGCGGATCCGCGAGCTTGGCCAATGGGAAACGATAGGTCGTGCCGTCGAGGTGGAAGACCATGACGTAGCGGCCGGGCGGCAGCGCGGGGCCCTCGTCGGGGCCGCGGAAGAAGAAGGACGTGCTCTCATAACGCGGCGGTCCGTCGACCGTGAAGTCATAGTCGAACTGATTCTTGCCATCGCTGCGGCTCAGCCAGTACGACTCGCCCTCCTCGCCGGTAAAGACGTCGTGTTCGCCGGCGATGTGGCGCAAGAGATGGCCGTGCAGATCGTAGATATCGATCGTCGGGCGTTTCTTGGCCTGTGTCGGCAGCCAGTAGTAGAGGGTTGCGACGGCGCCGCCTCCGCCCAGCAGACTTGCACCGGGCTGTTGCGCCTCAAAATCGGTGTAGTTTCCTTCGTCGTCGCGATAGGCGATGAGATCGATCGCGGATCGCGGACCGATGACCAGCGGCGTCGTCGGGATCGAGCACGCCGACTGCTGAACCGCTCGAATGTCGTCCATCACCCAGATCGCTCGCCCGTGCGTCGCAATGACGAGGTCGTCGAACTGCGGCTGGATGCGGATGTCGCGCACTTCGACGGCCGGCAAGTTGTTCTGGAAGCTCTGCCAGCGTGCGCCGCCGTCGCACGAGATGCGAATCCCGCGGTTCGTGCCGGCGTAAACGATGTTGCGGTTGACGGTGTCGGGGCGAACCGCGCGCACGTACTCGCCGGCGGGAATGCCGCCGGTAATCTTTTGCCAAGTCGCTCCGTAGTTGTGCGTGACGAAAAGGTACGCGGCATCATCGCCCATCGCGTGGCGATCGGCCGAGACGTAGACGGTTCCCTCGGCGAGCGTCGACGGCGCCACGGTTTCGACGGCACTGTCGACGGGAAGATCGGGCGGGGTCACGTTGCGCCAGTGTTTTCCGCCATCGAGCGTGAGGTAGACCAGCCCGTCGTCCGACCCGGTCCAGATTTCGCCGCTGCGCCGCGCGGAGGTCTCGACGTCGAGAATCGTGCCGTAGTTCTCGGCGCCGGACTCGTCTTGCGTAACCGAGTTCTTGGCGACCTGCTGCTTGGATCTATCGTTGCGCGTAAGGTCGGGGCTGATCGCCTTCCAGTGCTTGCCGCCGTCGCTCGTCTGGAAGAGCACGTTGGCCCCGATGAAGGCGACGTGCGGATCGTAGGCGGCAAACGCGACCGGCGACTGCCAGTTGAAGCGATAGCGCGACGTCGCGAGGACGAAATCTTCCTGCGCCGTACCGCGATACGGGCGCACGTTCGTAGTTTCATGCGAGATGCGGTCGTAGATGACGAGCTCGCCGTTCTGCGAATCCGCCCAGATCAACCGCGGATTTGTCGGATCGGGAACGGCCCACTCGCCGTCGCCTTCGGTGATCTTGAACCAGTCGCGATTGGTAATGCCGTCGGTGTTGCCGCTGAACGCGGGGCCGCAGAAGGCGTTATTGTCCTGCAAGCCGCCGCAGACGAAGTACGGGATGGTATTGGAAAGCCCGACGCGATAGAACTGTCCGATTGCGATGTTCCGCGAGTTGGCCCACGTCGCGCCGCCGTTGGTCGAGATCGCGATGCCGCCGTCGCCGGCCAGCGCCATGCGGGTGCCGTCGGAGGAAATCCACATGTCGTGCAAGTCGGGGTGGACGCTGAAAGCGGAAAGATTGAACTTCTCGCCGGCGTTGTATGAGGTTGCGAGCAGCATGCTCACGCCGTAGACCGTTGCCGGGTCGGTCGGCGAGACGCGCACGTGCGAAAAGTAGAAGGGCCGCTGGTCGACCAAAGAATCCTTGCTGACCATCTTCCAGGTGACGCCGGCGTCGTCGGAGCGCCAGAGAATGCCGGCGGCCGATTCGACGAGCGCGTAGATGCGATTGGGCTGCGATGGTGCAATTACGACGCCGACGCGACCGATCGGGGGCGCAGGGAACCCGTTGCCCGTGACTTCCTTCCAAGTACGGCCGCCGTCACTCGAACGGTAGAGCCCGTCGTCACCCGTCCCGCCGCTAGTGATCGACCACGGCCGGCGCAGGACGTGCCACATGCCCGCGTAGATCACGCTGGGATTCTTCGGATCCATCGCCATGTCGCTCGCCCCGGATTGCTCCGACAAATAGAGCGTCTTGGCAAACGTCGCGCCGCCGTCGAACGAGACGTAGACGCCGCGCTGCGTGCTCGGTGCAAAGACGTCGCCCAGCACGGCGACGACGACGTGCTTTGGATCGGCCGGGTCCAAGAGAATCTTGGAGATGCCGGGCGCGTTGGGGAACGCGACGCTCTGCCACGAGCGGCCGCCGTTGGTCGAGTGGTAGAGGCCGCTCTCCGGGATCACGTCGTTGCGTGGATTGGTCTCGCCGGCTCCGACCCATACGTCCGCGTCGTCATTGGGCTGCACGGCGATGGCGCCCACGCTGCCCAGATGAATAAAGTCGGAGATGTTCTGCCACGAGGTGCCGCCGTCGAGGCTCTTCCACACGCCGCCGTCGGCGGTGCCTGCATAGAAGAGCAGCGCGTGCTGGTTGCTGCCCACGACGGCAGACGCGCGACCCTCCGGCAGCGCCGGACCGAGTGCGCGCCAGCGCATCTGCGCGATAGGTCCTTCGTCGGCGCGCGCAACGAGCGGAGCAGAGAGCGCAAGAATGGCGCCCGCTAGGAGAAGGAGCCTCGGGGTCATGCGCTAGTTACCTTCGTCCTGAACGACTTTACCGTCGATCTTGACCAAGACGCTGACGTCTTTGCTTTGCGTCTGCAGCCAAGTACCGCTGACGAGCTTCCACGTGTCGGACGAACTCTCGGAGACGTCGATATCGTGACTGCCGTCAGGCGCTTGAATTTGACCGGCGATCTTGCCGCTGACGACGGCGACGATCGTGCTGGGGTCCGACAGGGTCATCGAGGTGATCGTGTTGGCGCACGACGTGATGTGCAGCTGTTTGATTTGCTGCTTGCCCTGCGCGATGAACTCGTCGCGCTGCATCTGCGTGCCTTTGAAGTTGACGTGCACGAAGTCCGGCGCGAGCAGGGCATAGGCCGCCGTGAGGTTCGCGTCGGTCGGATCTTGGGAGGCCGTGCAGACCAGCGTGTAATCGGCGTTGAGGGCCTTTTGCGCGGCATCCGGTACCGGGTCGGCACTCGCGGCGAGCGGAACGGCTAGAGCCGCGCACAGCAGCGCGACTGCGATCTTGGGTAGCATGACGGGACCTTTCTTGGGTGAGATATCTCTCGGACCTACCGGAGAGAGCCCCTCCCTGTTTCGCCGTCCCCGGGTCAGTCGCTCCTCCGCCCTTCGACTGCGCTCGGGACGACAAGGGTTGTGAAGTTGTTTTGAAGGGTGTCGAAATTAGAGGCGTTCGTTCGACGGGTAAGCAGAGTAGCAAATCTATCGAAGGAGATTTTCAATGAGATTCGCGGTTTTGGTCAAGGCGAGCAAGGATAGTGAAGCGGGCGTGCTTCCGACGACCGAGCAGCTCGACGAGATGGGCAGATTCAACGAACAGTTGGCGAAAGATGGCGTGTTGCTGGCCGGCGAAGGGCTGCAGCCGACCTCCAAGGGGGCGAGGCTGCGCTTCGACGGTGGGCGGACGACCGTCACCGACGGCCCGTTCACCGAAACCAAGGAGCTGGTCGCGGGCTTCTGGATCGTCCAGGGCAAGTCGAAAGAAGAGATCGTCGAGCGCTTCATGCAGGCACCGTTCGACGGGGGCCACGTAATCGAGATCCGTCAGATCTTCGAAGTGGAAGACTTCGGCGACAACGCGACGCCCGAGATTCGCGAGCGCGCCGAGCGTACGTGGAAAAAGGCGAAATGAAGTCACCCAGGGCGTAGTGAGCGCCGGCGACCTCCAGAACACGATCGCTGCGATTTGGCGCATCGAGTCGCCCAAGTTGATCGCCGCCTTGTCGCGGATGCTGCGGGATGTCGGTCGCGCCGAAGATCTCGCGCAGGATGCCTTCGTCGTGGCCCTCTCGGAGTGGCCCGACCGAGGTATCCCGCGCAATCCGGGCGCGTGGCTGATGACGGCCGCTAAGCGCCGGGCGATCGATCAGATCCGTCGCGATGAAACGTTGAACCGCAAGGCCCAACGGTTTGCACGCGAGCTCTCCGGCGATGCGCTCGAAGCCGACGTTGCATCCACCTACGAGGAGATCGACGACGACATGCTGCGCTTGATGTTTGTCGCCTGCCACCCGGCGGTATCGAAGGAAGGCCATGTTGCGTTGACGCTCAAGCTCGCCGGCGGCCTCACGACCGCCGAGATCGCTCGAGCCTTTCTCGTCTCGGAGACGACGATCGCGCAGCGCATCGTGCGCGCAAAGCGTACGCTCGCCGAAGCGCGCGTTCCCTTCGAAGTGCCGGCCGGCGCCGAGCGCGTGCAGCGTCTAGCGTCGATCCTCGAGACGCTTTACCTGATCTTCAACGAAGGCTACGCCGCAACCGCGGGAGACGACGTCTTGCGGCCGGAGCTGGTTGAAGACGCGCTGCGACTGGGGCGGATGCTGGCCGCGCTGATCCCGAACGAGAGCGAGGTTCACGGGCTCGTCGCATTGATGGAAATTCAGGCGTCACGCATGCGAGCGCGCGTTGGCCAGACGGGCGAGGCGATTCTGCTGCTCGACCAAGATCGCGGCAAGTGGAATCGAATGCTCATCGCGCGGGGCCTCGATGCATTGGCGCGAGCGGAGAGTCTCGGTGACGCGCTCGGCCCCTACACGCTGCAAGCCGCGATCGCCGCGTGTCACGCGCGCGCCCCGACGGCGGAGCAAACCGACTGGGAGCGCATCGCCGCATTGTACGATGCGCTGGCGCAGCTGGCGCCGACGCCGGTCGTGGAGCTGAACCGAGCGGTCGCGGTCGGCATGGCCGTCGGGCCGCAAGCCGGCCTCGACATCGTCGAAAGGCTCCTCGACGAACCGGCGCTAGGAACGTATTATTTGCTGCCCAGCGTTCGCGCCGATCTGCTTTTAAAAGTCGGTCGCGCCTCCGAAGCCCGAGCCGAGTTCGAACGCGCGGCATCACTTGCACGCAACACCCGCGACCGAACGTTCTTGCTCACTCGCGCCGCAGCATGTACGATGTCATCTACCAAAGCTTAAGGATTGAGGCGCACCTATATGCCGAGGGCCAAGTCCGACCAAAAAAGCAAAGAGCAACGCGCGACCACGCTTGCCGTTCTCATGAAGCGTGCCAAGAACTTGGAAGCCGCCGCGGCTGAGTTTGCCGACGCGCCGGACGAGGGCGACGGAAAGCCGGCGAAGCGGCTGCGCCTCGAGTACGAGCGGCAAGCCGAGGCACTCCTAGACGATCTCTCGCCTCTGCTCGATATATTGGCTCGCACCGGCACCCTCGTGACCTCCTACATCCCCGACGTCTACGAAAAGCGCGGCGGCGACGAGAGCGGCGCGGACTCCGACGAAGACTGGCGCACGTATCTCGCGGTCGAGGCCGACTTCGGGCAACGGCTCGACGCAACGGCCTACGAGTTGATCGCCTCACGCATCGGCGACCTTTCGGAGCCGCCGCCGCCGCTCATTCGGGCCGGTCAAGACGAGGACTTCGGCCCGTTTCATCCCGCCGTCTTTCTGCGCGTTCCCATCGTGGGACACGTCGTGCTGGAGGAGGCGTGGCAGCACGACGGCGACGACATTCGCGTCATTCACACGCGCCCGATCCTGGCAGATCGGTCGAACGTTGAGTTCGTCAGCCAAGATTTCAACATCATCGGTTTCCAGCCAACCGGCGTCCCGATGGTGGCCGTCTATGGAACGCTCGATGCCACCGCCGATCTTCGGGAATACCCCTGGGACATCGAAACGCTCCTCGCCGAGGACGTGATCGAACTGCTTGGCTACGATTACCCGGATTCGGGAATCGATTGGCGCGCGCGCCTTTTCCAAGTCCGCGAAGAGCACGCATCGGAAGACGAACAGGAACAGGACATGGGCGTCTACCTGCGCGGCGAGTATCGAAAGCTGCCAAAGTTGGAGCTTCCGCCATCGGACGGCGGCCAGAACGAAAAGGAGTAACTGTACCGGCATGAAGATGCTCGCTACGCTCTGCGCGATCTTTGTTCTTATCGGTGTGCCGTCGCACGGTGCAGCTCAAAGCTCGCCCGCGGCGCAAACCGCGGCGCTCAAAGCGGCGCTGCAAAAGGACCTCGACGCGTATTTGAAGGATCGCGGAACGAAGGAGCACCTCTCCTCGCTGTCGCTCTCGGTGAGCTTGGCAAAGGATGCGCCGGCGATCAATGTCACCGCGGGAACGACGCGTTACAGGTCGGGGACGGCGGTGACGCCCACGAGCCTCTATCAGATCGGAAGCAACACCAAGGCCTTCACGGCGGTTGCCATCCTGCAGCTCGAGGCGCAGGGACGGCTCTCGATCGATGCCCCGATCGGCGAGTATCTCCCGCAGTACCCGGCGTACGGCAAAATAACGCTGCGGCAACTGCTCAGCATGAGCGGCGGCGTTCCAACCTACGACGACACGACCGCCTGGTATAAGAAGTTCGTGAGCGATCCGATGGCCAACGTCGCGCCGAGCACGTTGATCAAATTGGTCTATCCGAAGTTCCAGTCAACGCCCGGCACGAAGTACTCGTATTCCAATACGGGCTATCTCCTGGCGCAAGAGATCGTCGCGGCACGCAGTTCGAGCCGGAGCTTCGCCGCCGAGATCAACCGCATCATCGCCGGCGCCGGTTTGAAGAATACGTATTACACATCGAATTTGTATCCCGCAGCGATCGCCAAACGCGTCGTCGCGGGATACTACGAAAACGACGACCCCGGCTTCAAAACGCTTATCGGTAAGGACGTGACCCCGTACAGCCTATCGTGGGCGCAAGGTGCCGGTTCGATCGTCTCGACCCCGGAAGATCTCACCGTTTGGGCCCGGGCGCTTTATCAAGGAACGACGCTGCTGCCCAAAAAGCAGAAGGCCGAACTGCTGAGCCTGATCTCGACGAAAACCGCGAAGCCGCTGGCGAAACCGACGGCCGACGATCCTGCTGGCTTCGGCCTCGGCGTCGCGGCGCGCTTTATGCCGGCATTCGGCGCGTTCTGGTTCTACCAAGGTGAAACGCTCGGTTTCCGCGCCGCACATCTCTACTTCCCGGATTCCGATCTGGTCGTCGCCATCTTTGCCAACAGCCGCCCTACGGAAAAGAACAGCGACATCCCACAGCTCTTCCAGAAAATCTACGCAACGATCAAAGCGCACCGATAGGTCGAGGCTAGCAAGAAGGCGTATGCTAAGCGCCTGAGGGTTCTGGCGTCCCCAGCCCTTCAAGCACATCCGTTTATTTCGTTTTGTGAAGAAGGGCGAAAATGAGAGACTCATATCGGTTCGTCGCAGCGTTTCTTAGCGCGGCGCTTTTATCTGCATGCGGCGCTGCAAATATGGGAGTCGCTGCGCCCCAGTCCGTTAGCGCAGGCTCGGCGTCACACCGTTTGGAGCTGTTGCCGGGGCGGCAACCGCTGACGGGCTCCGGCTACAAGAACCTCTACCGGTTCACAGGCGGCGCGGACGGGGGAAAGCCGGTCGGCACGATCCTAATCGACGTAAACGGGGCGCTCTACGGCTCGACGAGCAGCGGCGGCGCGAACGGCTTTGGAACCATCTTTAAGATCACGACGGCCGGTAAAGAGACGGTGCTCTATAGTTTCAAAGGCGGTACGGATGGTTCGGGGCCACGAGGGGGCCTAATCGACGTGGACGGCACGCTTTACGGCACGACGCGCTACGGCGGCGCCTCCGGCTCGGGATGCGGCGGCACCGGATGTGGGACGGTCTTCAGCGCGAGTACGAACGGTACGGAGAGCGTCCTGCACAGTTTCGGCATCGTCAAAAACGACGGGTTGAACCCTTACGTGGGCTTGGTAGACGTGAAGGGCACTCTTTACGGTACGACACTTACCGGCGGCGGTTCGGGATGCGGCGGCAATGGGTGCGGCACGGTCTATAAAATTACCCCGTCCGGTAAGGAAGCGGTGATCTATAGCTTTACCGGCGGCAGTGACGGCGAAAATCCAAACGCGGTCCTGATCGTCGTAAACGGTGCTCTCTACGGCACGACCGACCTCGGGGGCGGCGGTGGCGGCTCGACCTGCAGCGAAAGCAGCGGCCCGGTAGGATGCGGGACGGTCTTCAGTATCAGCACATCCGGTAAGGAGCACATCCTCTATAGCTTTACCGGAGCCACCGATGGCGCACAACCGGAAGCGGGTGTGACCGACGTGAACGGCAGGTTATACGGCACCACCGCAAGCTGTGGCGCCTCGGGGTGCGGCAGCGGCGGATTCGGGACGGTCTTTAGCGTGAGCACGTCCGGTGCGTTTAAAGCGCTTTACACTTTCAAGGGATCCCCGGACGACGGCGCAGTACCGTACGCGCACCTGGTTGACGTAAACGGCGTCCTTTATGGCGCCACGAACGACGGCGGAGGAAGTACCAAATGTTCGCTCTCCGGCCTCACCGGTTGCGGTACCGTCTTTAGCGTCAGCACGTCGGGTACCGAACACGTGCTGTACGGCTTCAAAGGCGGTAAGGACGGCGCGCTCCCGCAAACGGGCCTGATGGACCTCAAGGGCACGCTGTACGGCACGACGATATTCGGCGGTACGGGTTCGTGTGCTGGCGCCAGCGGCACGACCGGCTGCGGGACGGTCTTTCACATCTCGCCGTAACATCAGAGCTGCCCCCGCACAATTACGGATGCCGGGGCTTCGCAGGCGCGTTTAGGATCCCGGCGGAACGAATGTATCCGGCGTCGTGAAGTACTTGCTGGGCCACGCGACGATCGTGTCGTGCGGGTAGTCGAAGACGATGTTGAACCGCTTCAAGATGCCCGTGCCGATACTCGCGCTATCGGCGGTACTTGCGAAGACGCCTCCAGTCTGTCTCGAGGCTCGCGTCACGACGTTCGTTAGGTGCGTCTCGAAAACGTCGATACTGGGGAGGGTGAAGACGTCGGCGTAGACGGGGCCGCCCAAGCCGTAGCCGGTCACGATGTTTTCTCTGGACGGATAACGGCCGAAGAAGCCATTGCGCTTGGCGAAGGGTCCGAATAGCGTCAACGATGAGCGATCGCCCGAGTCGACGAGTACCGTGCCGGCGATGCCGTCGATCACCGCGTGAATTTCCGGGAGAACCCCTTCGAAGTGCGTCGTCGTCGCATCGAGGGGAACGCGCGGTGCGGTGGCTGCAAGCGTGAGCGTTTGGTTGTCGACGTCGACGAAGAGAGCGAACTGCTTGATTATCGGATAGCCGATGATGCCGTCCAAGCGCGGAAAATGTAGTTTCCTTCGAATCTCCGTGAGATCGAGCACGTCGGCATTGAGGTTCTTAAACGTCAGGTTCCCGAGTGAGAGGCCGGCAATCGCCGCCCGCCCGTTCTTCGCAGCGTTGTTTCCCGCGCCGGTCACGGTTCCCGCATCGCGTACCGCGACGTGAAGCTCGGCGGCAGTTTCCGGCGTCACGGCGATCGATGGCGAACCCGTATCAAGGATCATCGTGAACGGGCCCTCACCGTCGAGCTTGCACTCGACGACGATGCGATTGTCGACGTAGGTAAACGGGATGGTGGTTTGGCCTGCGGACGGAGCTGCGGCCGCGGCAATGAGGACGGCTAAAGCGAGCATCCACAGAGCATTAACAGTTCCCGAGCGCGTCCCTCCGAGCGGAGGGGCCGAGCCCTTGCAACCGCTGGTCCGCGGATGTATCCTAATGGCCTCACCGAGCACACCTCAGCCTAAGGAGAACAAGAGATGATCATCTCACGAGTTTTCCGTTTCAGCGTCGTTGCTACGCTTCTCGTAGCTGCCATGGCAGCAAACCCGCAACCAGCCTCGGCGATCCAACGGAATTTCCTGATTCGGCCCGATGCGGCACCGCCGGGATACACCCACCTCCTCTGCTACAACGTTAAATATGGTAAGGAAGCGCAGTATAACGTAACCCTCACCGACCAGTTTTACCCCGACGGCTTTCAGACGAGCATAGTGGGTCCTACGGAAGCCGCATGCACGCCCGCCAAGAAAAAGCTTCTGTACCGTAAGCCGCTCACCGGCTTCACGCCGAATGGCCACTTTGTCTGTTACCCGCTCCTCTATCCACCGCAGGGGGTAGACGTGACGACGAGATTCAGCAACCAGCTCCAGGCCTCGTCGCTCCTCTGGGTCCAGCCTTTCGCATTGTGCGTCCCGACCTATAAGTACTCAGGAGCGGGACTCTGGGAGGGCGCGGCACCCAAAGGATATACGCACCTGCTCGTCTATGACAACCAGGTCACGCTCGGCAGCCTTCACGGCGTCGTGTTTCAGAACGCGCTCCAAGCAACGACCGTGACCATCGCCGACCAGTTCTATCCGAACGGATTCACCACGACGTTGGGTAACCCGTACATCTTGCTCACTCCCACGAAAAAGATTTACGCGAAGCCTCGCAAGGTAGTTCCAAACGGCCACTGGATCTGGTATCAGTTTACGCCACAAACTTTCGTTGATGATTCGCGTGACTACGTCAACCAGCTCGAGAAAAACTCGCTGACCGCCTACTTTCCATACTGGCTGATGGTCCCGACATATAAGTACAAGCCGTAAACTCCGATCGCGAAGAGCGCCGACGAACGTGCAACGAGCCCGCCGAAGCGGGCCCGTTGCATGTCCTTGCGAAAGCGCGAAGCGCTAGAAGCGTTCTAGGCGTGGGTGTGGCTGAGCGTGATGCCGTTCGGCACGGTGGATGACGTGAAGGGTACGCTGCTGCGCAGCGGCGTCGTGCCGCCCGGGTAACCCCAGGAATACCACGCGGAGGGTGCCGACGAAGAGGTGCAACCGAAGTCGCCCGAAACGGCGTATTCGAAATCGCCGGCGTAGACTTTGCTACCGCTTTGGACGGCCTGATCGACGTCGCACGCCGCGGCGCCGGAGGAGTTCAGGAGCGAAGTCGAGCTGGTAACCTTTGCGGTCGTACCGGAGACGGTGACCTGGTCCAGGCAAGATGTCTCGGGGTTGTAAACGCCGCTGCAATCTTGATCGCCGACGATGAGGTAGCGCCCCGCAGAGTACCACTGGACGGATCCGGGAAGGTAGACCGTGCCGGTGAGCGTTAGCGTGAACGGCGTCTGGAAGTTGCTCGGAAGCTCGCCGAGGACAGCCGTGTCGTCTTCGCACTCGCTATAGTCCGGGCAGCCGTCGAAGAAAAGATCGCTGTTGTTGTTGTAGCCGTCGGAATAGTAATAGTATACGCCCGGGGCTTTGTATTCAGTCGGCGTACCGGTGGCCCCGAGATAGACCAAGATTCCTCCGGGCGCGGAACCATCATCGTCGATGTTTGTGACGGCGAGATTGCCCGTTTTGTGGTCCCAAGCGCACCCAACTGGGAATCCGCTCGGGTCGGACAGGGTGTTGATTAGGCTTGCGCCGTGGCTGTACTCGAAGATCTGTTGCGTGTCGGTATTCGTTAGCCAAACGTCGCCCGAGTTGTCGGAGCACATGCCCTGCGGCAAGTCGTAGCCGGTCATCGTTGCCATCAGCGTCAACGACGGGAGGCTGAAAATGTAAAGGTCGCCGAGGCCCGAGTCGGAGGCCCAGAGCGTGCGGCCCGAGGTGTTCGATCTCAGCGCGGGCGAGATCCACGACTTGTGATGGTCCGGGTGCCTAACCAGCGGCATGAGACCGGTAAAGCGAGACGGCCCCCGACCGAGGCGATGCGCGCCGGGCTGGGCCGGGTTGAAGCCCTCGTAGCCGAGCCCCGATGAGGAAGATCCGGCGCCCCTGCTGCAGGCGGCAAGCACGGAGGCGGCCGCCAGCATGGCCCAAACGGGGGAATTGAAAAACTTCATAACGCGTATCCTTTCGCGTCGGCAAGGAGGAGGGGGCCTGCTGAACCCGGCTTCTACCTCAGGCTTCCGCATGCCTGACTCCTGCAAGCGCGGTTTTTCGCGGCCGCGAGGCGGCGCCGACCGTGCGCTCCTTCCGGCGCCCAAGGACGAAGGAGGCACCGCGCCCCGGGGGTAACCTTACGAGCGGCGTCTACCTCGTATTCTCTGCACCAACTCTGCCCGCGAAGAGAGTCCGCCCCCCGTCGAGTATAGGTTGGCGCTCGCCGGCGACCAGGAAGCCTCAGCTCTAAAGGCCGACCAGTTGTTGTTGCTCTCTCGTGAGAGAGGATGGAGAGTTGGCGAATGAAGAATTTTAGTTTGGCGCTCGGAGTGGCTGCGCTCGTTGCAGTCCTAGCCGGCTGCAGCGGCGGTGGCGGTAGCACGTCACAACTCCCCACCACGGGTTCAGGTCTGAATCCAGGAGTGCGAAATGCTCGGTGGTTCACCTATTACTTCACTAGTCCGTCTTCGATCGCGAAGCACGCCGCCGTAACGGTTTACGGGCAGACGAGCTTCGCCTTTAAGCCCAGCACATATACGGCGCTCTTAGTGACCGCCGATCAGACGCTTACCGGTGACCTCACCACCAAGACGCTTACCGATGCGGTGTCCGTAAGCGGAGGGAAGAAAGCGCATTACGACTTCACTGGGTCGTACGGCTCTCCATCGAGCTACGCTTGCAACGACAACGATCTGCCGCCGAACGTACGGTTTTTCATCAATTCTGGATCGCCGATATTTAATTTCACGCGCTACTGGTGGTCCAATCCGGTGTCGTGGGACCTGGCCGGACCGAGCGGCAACGGCACTACGCTAACGCAGCTGGTTAATGACCCGGCCGACTGGTCCGACTGGGCCGGCCACCCCGGAAACTACGACCCAGGTACTATGAGGCGATTTCTCGGCGCGATTAAGCACGTGCGATATGTCGGACTCTCGTTCGGCTGCGGCTTTGGCTTCGAGAACGGCGTAACGGTCAAGACCGGACGAACGGTTTTCAACAGCACCTTCACGGAATAATAGTCGTCACTCGCTAACTCTCGGAATTTTTGTGCCGTCGCGGTCGTGCAACAGGCTGCGGCGGCGGTCGTCCGAGACTCTGCCCAAGATCGTCAACGCTCGTGCTTGGAAGCCAGGGCCGTTTTAACGAACCGCACCGGAGGTTTTAGCAAACGTGGCTTTAGTTTTGTCGCCTGCGGTCCCTATTGCATGAAGCCGAATGGCTCGCAGCGTCTTGCTGCCCTCGAACCGATGTCGCTGCAACAATCGAACCGGCCCAGACGAGTCGCGGTCGTCGGGGCAGGCTACGTCGGCTTGGTGACGGGCGCGTGTTTAGCCGAACTCGGTAATTTCGTCGTTTGCCTCGACACCGACGCGCGCAAGATAGCGGCGCTTCTGCGAGGCGAGTTGCCATTTTACGAGCCCAATCTGCACGAGATGATCGCCGGCAATCATCATGCCGGCCGACTGACCTTTTCCGAGGACGTCGAAGGGGGCGTGCGCGAGTCGGGGATAGTCTTCGTCGCGGTTGGAACGCCAAAGGACCACGATGACAACGCCGACCTTTCGGCTATCTGGAATACTGCCGCGACCATTGCGCGCGGCCTGACGGGACCAAAAATTATCGTGCTGAAATCGACCGTACCGGTCGAGACCAGCGAGATGTTCTCGGCCGTCATCGGCGAGAACGCCGTCAACCCGCACCAAGTCGACGTCGTGAGCAATCCGGAGTTTCTGCGCGAAGGCTCGGCGATCGCCGACTTCATGCACCCCGATCGCATCGTAATTGGGACCAGCAGCCCTCAAGCCGAGGCGACGATGCGAGACTTGTACGCGCCGCTCGACGCGCCGTTCGTCATCACCGACGTCCGGACGAGCGAAATGATCAAGTACGCGGCCAACGCATTCTTGGCTACGAAGATTTCGTTTATGAACGAGATCGCGAATATCTGCGAGCTCGTGGGCGTCGACGTGAAGGCCGTCGCTAAAGGCATCGGCTTCGATCGCCGAATCGGAACCCACAATATGAGCCCGGGAATCGGGTACGGCGGTTCTTGTTTCCCGAAGGACCTGCGGGCGCTCGAAAAAACGGCCCAAGGCCGGACCTACGACGCGGCGCTGTTGCGTTCGGTCGACGCCGTGAATCGGGCGCAGGTTCCGCGCGCTCTGGCAAGGCTTCAGGACGCCTTGGGCGGTTCGATCGAAGGCAAGACCGTCTGCGTTCTCGGCCTCGCGTTCAAGCCGAATACCTCCGACGTCCGAGACGCGCCCGCGCTGCATCTCATCGACTCGCTGCTTCGTTCCGGTGCCACAGTGACCGCGCACGACCCGATCGCGATCGACGGAGCCCGCGCAAAAACCGGCGCCGACGTCAGGTACTGTTCGCAGATGTACGAGGCGATCAATGGATGCGACGCTTTGGTATTGGCGACCGAGTGGGATGAGTACGCAGGCCTCAACTTCAGAATGGTCCGGAAGCTGATGCGAGGGAACGTCGTGTTCGACGGGCGCAACATCTTCGACGCCGACGAAGTCGTCAAGGAAGGCTTGCGATACGTGGGTGTCGGGCGCGCGAAAGAACCGGCGACTCCATCGCGCCCACCCCAAGGCGCTCGCGATACGGTTTCTGTTTAGCGTTCAGCCAAGACCCATCCCATCGCTCCCGCCGATCCGACGGTGGTCCCTCCACAAGTTGTTCCCGACCTTTTCCTAGCGATTTCTCACTAGGCTGGTACTCTGCCTCAAGCGCGGCAATTCTGCCCGCGAGAAAGGCCATAAATGAACGACCAGAAGAAGGACGCAGAGCTGGATAACGTCAGCGGCGGCGCCGTGACAAACCCGGTCCACCCCGTCGACCCGCCCTACCGGCCACCTACGCATCCAACTGCCCCGAACGACCCCGTCGGCGGGAAGAAGAGCAACCCGGTCGGTTAAAAAGCAGCTGCGGCATTCTCAGTTGCCGCTGTCTGCACGTTCGGCTGACGGGCCGGCGTTTCAAGCAACTTAGTTCTGCTCCATTCTAAGCGGCAGTCGACCCGTCACGCTGAGCCCCTTTTTACGGCTTAGCGTTTCCCAGCGCTTGCCGGAAGACAGTTCAGTAGCCGAAGCCGTCTCCGCTGCTCCAGCATATGGGTATTCGCCGTCTCCTGAGCGGGCGAAACTATGGAGCACGGTTTCGGTGCCGGACGTCGTGATCGAGAAGACGGTGCCGTACGCCTCCTCCACTGGTTGTGCCGTAGAGCGTGCCGTCGACGCTGATGAGGCCAGCCAAGGGGGCCGCGCCGTCGCCCGGGCCGCCTTTGAAGCTGTAGAGCGCGGTTTCCTTTCCCGACGTTGTAATCGCGAAGACCGTTCCCGCGTTGTTCGTGCCCCCTCCATTGGTCGTGCCGTAAAGAGCGCCGTTGACGTTGAGCAGGCCCGCATACGGGTATTCGCCGTCTTACGATCCGCCCGCGAAGCTGTGGAGCACGGTTTCCGTTCCAGAGAGCGCGATCGAGAAGACGGTCCCGCAGCCTTCGCCATCGACACATCCTGAGCCACCACCCTTTTCCGTGGTGCCGTAGAGCGTGCCCTTGACATTAATGAGAGCTGACTGCGGGTATTCGCCGTCGAGCGAGCCGCCTTTGAAGCTGTAGGGCAACGTTTCATTGCCGGAGGTTGAGATCGAAAAGACTGTTCCCGAGACGTTTGCGCCGCCTTGTACGGTCGTGCCGTAGAGCGTGCCATCGACGTTGATTAAGTTTCCCTCCGGCCAATAACCGTCTCCCTTGTATCCACCTTTGAAGCTGTAGAGCAAGGTCTCCGCGCCGGACGTCGTGATCGAGAAGACGGTAGCTATGCCCGTCGCTCCCCCGACATTCGTCGTGCCATACAGCGTGCCGTTGACGTTGGTGAGGCCCGAGTCCGGGTAGGCGCCATCGCCAGGGCCCAATTTCGGGCTCCGGAAACTGTACAGCAGTTCATACATAACGCTCGGCCGCGTTCGCTCCGCCGTTGTCACCGTGAGTGTAGTAACGCCATTTTGAGCCCCTCCACCATGCTCGGGATAAACTCCCGAGAAGGACGAAGGCCCGGCCGGTGATAGGATCAGCGGTTGGCCCTTCCGCCTCCGCAGCCTGCGAGCATTGCTGCTGCACAAACGCCTATAGCGTAGCGTCTGAAATGTAGGATACTCATCCAGCCGTCCCTTGCTGAAGCATGAACGCTTCAGCGAATGGGCCGTTCGGCGCCGGGCGCTCGGCCGCCTCGGGTGGCAGCAATTAGAACCTAATTACCTTGCGAATTCCGCCGTTCGCTTAGCGCTCGGTCTGACCATTGCTATGCTGTCGGGCTGCGGTAAACCGCAGTCTGGCCCTCCTTTAACAACCCAGAACGCCGTTTACTCGAAGGCCGGTGCCGGCAAGAAACCGACGGAGCCGGTGGACTGGGAGTTCGCATCGGGGACGCTTACTCTTGATAAGCAATTGACGGTGGATATCCATTGCCCCAAAACACTATGTCGTTGTGAGCGGCGGCTACAGCGAGTCTCCCGAGGGATTCAATGCTCTTTATGCATTCCAATCGCAAAAAGTAACCGGCACGATCGTGACCGACTACGCCAGGTGTTTAGCCTCGACGTAGGGCGAGTACGAGCGCTTTGCTAGGGGCATTGGAGCGGTTTTGTTTTGACACGACGACGGGACGAAGGCCAAAGCGCCAGAGCTTCGGAACGACGCGTCGATGGACGGCGGGCGCGCATCGGAGCGCTGCTACCTGTTGATACCGGTGCGCAAAAGCGACTCCCCACAGCAAATAAAAAGGCCCGCAGCGCTTTATTTGATGAGCTTCTTATGGTGGGCGGTATAAGGATTGAACTTATGACCTCTTCCGTGTCAAGGAAGCGCTCTCCCACTGAGCTAACCGCCCCAGCGCCGCGCTAGCGTTCGCA
>Ga0070733_10000423_pt1 | contig 34534 bp, 33 predicted proteins | sample Coa_R1_9_FD_66450 | JGI IMG/M metagenome (GOLD analysis project Ga0070733, IMG submission 66450) | Surface soil microbial communities from Centralia Pennsylvania, which are recovering from an underground coalmine fire - Coalmine... | ecosystem: Environmental > Terrestrial > Soil > Unclassified ...
TTCGGTGATGCTGGTGGGCGCGCTGGCTACCGTGGGATTGCATTTCCGCCTGCCCGAATCTCTTCCCGCGGCGCGGCCTCTTTCGTTTCGCTATATCGTAGCGACGTACCGGGGACTCCTGGCGGACCGCTTCTTCCTCGGGGCTACTCTCGCCACCGGTTTCAGCTCCGCCGGAATGTTCGCTTACATCGCTGGATCACCGTTCGTCTTCATCAATATTTTCGGAGTGAGGCCGGATCACTTCGCGTGGTTCTTCGGCGCGAACGCCGCGGCTGTGGTAATTGGAGCGCAGATTAACGGACGCCTTCTGCACGGTCACGCCCCGGAACGCGTGATGCGCGTCGCGGCCTTCGTGCAAGCAATCGCGGGAGTTTTGCTGATCGCTGCAACTCGCTTCAGCAGCCCGAGCCTGGCGGGCATCGCCGTCCCGCTCTTCCTATACCTGTGCACCATCGGCTTCGTGTTCCCCAACGCGGTCGCGCTAGCCCTGGCGAATCACGGCCAGGTTGCTGGAATGGCTTCCGCGCTACTGGGAACGCTCCAATTCAGCATGGCTGCCATCGCTACCCTCGCCCTCGGGGCAATCGATAGCACCACCGCGTTCCCCATGGCGGCGATGATCTGCTTCTGCGGCGTGATGGGCGTAGGGATGCATCTGCTCCTGATGCGCGAGCGGAAATGAAGGATCGGAAGAGCGTCTACTGCGCCGCTAACCTTCCGTCCCGAGCCTCTAGATATGTCCGGATCGCTTCATCGAGCGAGGGCATGGGAGCGACGCCCAAGGCTTCCGCCTTTGCGTTCGAAAGCGCAGAGTATTTCGGCCTTCGCGCCGGAGTTCGGAACTCGCGCTCGTTTGTCGGTTTCAACGGCGGATTCACTCCCGCCGCGCTGAAGATCTTCCTCGCCCAGTCGAACCAAGAAATGGGCGATCCTCCGGCCAGATGGAAAATGCCGCTGGCGCCGCGCTCCACCAGGTCGGCTGTCCGCGCCGCCAGCGCCGGCGCATATGTCGGCGACGCGGCGTGATCCTCCACCACGCGGATGGGTTGACCCTTCGCGGCAAGTTTAAGCATCATCTCGACGAAATTCCCCCGCGCAGTTCCCAGGCCGGCCGGCCCGTACACGCCGGAGGTGCGGATGATCAAGGCTTGATCCAGGTACGCTCGCGCGTACAATTCCCCGGCGAGCTTCGACACCGCGTAAGCGCCCAGCGGATGCGTCTGGTCCTCTTCGTTGTACGCGCGGCCCGCCAGGCCGTCGAAGACGTAGTCGGTGGAAAAATGCACCAGCTTCGCGTCGGTCTGCCGGCAAGCCACCGCGAGATTGCGTACTGCCAGCGCATTTACTTGAAAGGCCGCCACCGGCTCCTTCTCCGCGATGTCCACCTGATTGTACGCGGCGGCGTTCAGCACAATCGCCGGATCAAACTCCGCAAGCGCCTGCTCCACTTTCGCTCCGTCGGTGATGTCCACGTTCGAGCGGTCGAAGCTCTCCACCTGGTACCCGCGCGCGGAAAATTCCGCTCGCAATTCTGTGCCGAGCTGTCCGGCGCCCCCGAAAACCGCGACTTTTTTCACCTTTTCATTATATGTTTTAGGGACGGATCTTCCCGAGCGCTCGGCTTCCCCATCAAAACCCCGTTCAGTTTTTCCAATGCCTGGAGATCTTGCAACGAATGGCGCAGCCTCAGCGCGAGCCGGAATCCCTCGTCCGCCGGCTCGCACCGGGTTACCTCCCCCAGCATCAGCATGTTTGTTGTTTCCACCTGCACGGGTGTTCCGCACGCGATTGCAGTGACCAGGTTCAGAGTCAAGCTTGTACCGGCGATCTCCACAATCAAACCGACATGTGGGCGCCGGACCGGTCCCAACTCGGTCACGATCACACGCTCCTTTGCTTCTACGCGCGACTCCGAGCGTCGTTCCGTGGAGGGTATATCCATGCTTGGCTTATCGGGCTCGCAAGCAAGACTATGAGGAGTCCGCCGCGTGCGAGCGCATACGATCCGATGTAGTACACTTCGAACCGGGGCAGCCTGGTTATGCTTCACCGACTCCTACAGCTACTTTTCTGTTGGCCACTACTAAGCCTAGACCGGATGGGCCGAGCCGCTGGCAAGATCAGAGACTTGCGGCGCCTGAACACCTCGTTCCGCGGCATATTCCAGAGGTGGAAGCATTTCGACCAGACATTTTATGATGCGCGCTATCCGGAAGTATCGGCGGCGAAGATGCACCCGTTTTTGCATTACGTTTTGCATGGGGCTTCAGAAGGGCGCAAACCTTGCGCGTGGTTTGATCCACAATACTATCTGAGCCAATCAAGAGCCGCTCGCAATCGCGGCGGTGATCCTTTCATGGACTACCTCAAACACGGACGGCGAGAAGGCTCCAGTCCTCATCCGCTCTTCGACGGTAAAGCCTCTCCCGGACTCGCCAAGGAAGGCTCGCTTTTTCGCTGCGGCCCTTAGAAGGACAGCTATGGCCGCACAGAGTTATCTGCGGGCCCTGCTTCGGCCCATTTATCACCGCACCTTTAGATCTCAGCTTCGGGTGCGCTTCTGGCTAGCCGATCATTTCGTCCGAAATAGTACGCCAACGGTGGGGCCTTCAATACCGCCGGCCCTGTTGCGATATCGCGTTAGCGAATCACTTTCAACCAACGACTTTCTTCAGGTGGGAAAAGCGTGTGCTCAATACCTTGATGAGCAGGTTCGATGTATGAGCACAAGCCTTGCGGACATGGAGCATGTGCTTGATTTTGGGTGCGGCTGCGGACGAACGCTCCGATGGCTGATCGAGCGTTATCCGGGGACACAATTCTACGGAGCGGATGTCGATCGCGAGGCGATCGAATGGTGCGCCCGGAATCTCGAGAAGGGGATCTACGTCAACAGCCAGCCGGAACCACCGCTACCTTTCGCTTCGCGACATTTCGATGTTGTCTACTGCTTTTCGGTTTTCACACATCTCGATGAGCGAATGCAGGACATGTGGCTTGTCGAAATCCAGCGTATTCTGAAACCGGGTGGAATCCTGATCCTGACAGTCCACGGGGACAGGACGGCAACCGCGCTGCATGACGAAGATGCTGTGCAGGTTTTTAGAGATAGCGGGTTCGCGCATCAACGGACCCGAAAACTTTCCGGTATCATGCCGGACTGGTACAACACCTCCTGGCATTCGCAAGCCTACATATTAGGCCGGGTTGGCAGGCTATTCGGTGATGTACGCTACATCCTGGTTCCCGACGGCGCGCAGGACTTGGTTATAGCGCGACGGAACGTTCCTAAGTAGCGACTCTTAAAAATAACAACGCCGAACCTGGTTCCTTCACCTTCGAAGCGAAGCTCCGAGCATCGTTCCATGCAAGACTTATCGGGCCTGGGGAGCAGAGTATGAGAGCCGGGGAGCTAGCGGTAATGGAACGCCAGCCAGACGATCACGCCAACGGCGGCGGGCAGCAAGACTTCGGCCCAGTTTCGCCGCAGGAATCGAACGGCCCGGCTGGGCGCTTGCGCCGCAGGCGGGGAATCCGGGGTGGGGCACAGTGAGGAGGCCAAGCGCGACCGTAAACCCGAGGGCAGTCCATTCAGCGCCCGGAGGATCTCTTCCCTTCCTCTCCGATCCGCAATCAGGATGGTGGCTGAGTTGAAGCTGTTGGTCGAGTCTTCCAGTTGCTTCCGCAGCCGCGGCGGAACGTCGTTGACCGAATGGTATACGCGGGTCTTGCCGCCCTTGGCGATAAAGATTGTCGACGTTTTCACCGTAACGCGTTGCATTATGCCTAGCCTTCCACCAGCTTGGTGACCCGGTCTCCGGACGCCGCCGGACGCAACGGCAACCGTCCGCCAACCATGGCGGCATGCTCCAAAACGATGTTGATGAATCCCAACGCCGCCTTGGAGAGAGCCTTGTCCCTCCTATAGATTAATGCAACTTGGCGCACGATGGGCTCGGGCCCCAAAGAGATCGCCGCCAGCCTCCCCGCAGCCACCTCTTCCCGGCAATGCGTCGCGGCCAGGAAACTCGCGCCCAATCCGGTCATCACAAACCGCTTGATCATTTCGGTGGAATCCAGCTCCATCGACACGTTCAATTCGTCCGCCACCGGCTCGAGCCATGTCGTCAACCGGCTCCGCGTCGTTCCCGCTTTGGGCAGCAGCAGCGGCTCTCCAATCAGATCCGAAGCCAGAATTTCCTTCTTTCCGGCAAGGGGATGGCCGGGCGGGACAATCAGCTTGATCTCGTCGGAGTGAATCTTCGCGACCTCCAGCCTTTTTTCCTTGACCGGAAGCTGCGTGATGCCGAAATCGGCCTGGTTATCGACCACCGCCTCTACCACGCGCGCGCCGTAGGATCGATCTACCAGGATTTCCACGTTCGGAAACAGCTTTTTGTAGGCCAGGAAGACCCGAGGCAGGACGTAAATACAAGTAGCCTCGTTGGCCGCGATCACCAGTTCCCCGCGCGGCGTCCGCTCCAGTTCACTGATGGCGTTCTGCGCCCGGCGGCGCAACTCCAGGATCTGCTCGGCGTAGTCCGCGAAGATCCGCCCCGCCGGTGTCAGGGCGATCTTGGTTCCCAGTCTCTCGAACAACGGGGCGCTCAAATCCTGCTCCAGTTGCCGCACCTGCGCGCTTACCGCGGGCTGTGTCCGGAAACACGACTGCGCCGCCTTGGAGAAGCTCTTCAGGCGAACAATTTCCAAAAATGTATGGAGTTGATCTAGATCCATACCGATGTCTACTCGGACCTAGCTTCTAGCATCGCATCTTTCCGTCGCTTGCGCGATATAGCTAAGAATTCGTGGGAACAGCAGCACTCCAGGCCCTCCGCCCGGCTTAACCGCCTTCTGGTAAACTGAAGCCGCATGAGTAAAGCCACCGGCACGATCCTTTGTGGCCTGGTGCTGGGGGCCTCCGGCGTGCGCGCTCAAACCCCCCAGAACGTTCTTGTCGTGGTCAACGACAACTCCCCAATTTCCCGATCTATCGGCGAATATTACGCTCTCCGTCGCGCCATCCCTGCTGGTAACATTTGCCATCTTCGCACAATCACCGATGAGGCCATAACCCGCCCCCAGTACAATCTGGAGGTCGCCGCGCCCATCGCCGATTACCTCAAGAAGAACAATCTGGTGGAGAGTGTTCTCTACATCGTGACCACGCTGGGCGTACCGCTCAAGATCCCCGGCACCGACGGGCTTTCGGGCGACACCTCCTCCGTCGACAGTGAGCTCACACTGCTCTATTCAGATATCAAGAGCGGTTCCGATATGGTGCACTCCCCGCACCCCGTCGCTGGCTCGATCCCCAACCCCTTTTTCGGGAAAAGGACGGAGCAGTTCTCCCATCCCCGGTTCCCCATCTACCTGGTCACCCGGCTCGCCGCCTACGATTTCGATGAGGTCAGGGGGATCGTCGACCGCTCTCTACGCGCCGCAAACCGCGGTAAATTCGTCATCGATCTTTCAAGCAGCGGGTATCCCGACGGGGAGACGTGGCTGACGAATGCTGCGTCCCTCCTGCCCCCTGATCGAGTGGTTCTGGACAAGACCTCTGCCGTTCTGTATAACCAGACCGACGTGATCGGTTACGCCAGTTGGGGGTCGAACGACAAGAACCGGCACCAGCGGTTTACCGGATTTGGATGGCTGCCCGGTGCGATTATGACCGAGTACGTTTCCACCAACGGCCGCACTTTCGTGCGCCCGCCTGAAAACTGGACCCTTAGCGACTGGAACTCCCCCCAGCTCTGGTTCGCTGGCAGCCCGCAATCCATGACCGCGGACTACATTCACGAGGGCGTCACCGGAGCTTCTGGCCACGTCGCCGAGCCGTACCTCACTATGAATCCCCGCCCCGATTTCCTTTTGCCAGCGTATTATCAGGGCCGCAACCTGGCCGACAGCTACTATATCTCGATCCCGCGCCTGAGCTGGCAAAACATCGTGGTCGGCGACCCCCTGTGTTCTCTCGGCAAGCCGTGAGGTAAGCTGGTAGCAGGCATGGATCGCAAAAAACATCTCGATACGTCGGCCGGGAAATTGTTGAATGTACTTGACCGGCACTCGCAAGGATTGCCTGCCTCGGAAGTCGATGCGAAATGGTCTGCGTTAGCCAAGGTGGTTGCTAAGGCCGAAACGCGCGCCAAGCGTCAAGAGCCTCCAAGAACTCCTGCTTCCCCTCGATCAGGCCGAAAGCACGAATAGCTTCGATAAATTCCTCTTCAGTTGCTAGAGTTAGGAGCTTCTTGAGAAGCGCGAGCCGTTCCCTTTTCAGCCGGACCGTGCCTATGTCAACAGGCCGACGCCCCCGTCGGCCTTCTTCCTTCATCACGTCTTCAAGGTCTCGGCTTTTTTTGTCATCCATGTCACGATCCTCGATTCCGCCCAACGACGCCCACGTGGTGTTTAGGAAGCCGTGCCTCCAGGAGCCCTTCGTTCTTATTCCATTGGGCGGCCACTACGATCGGCGTCTCAGCGTGCCACTGAATATAGTTCAGAAGCGACTGTGCCGAGATTGTGCCGCCACGCTTCCCGTTGCGGATTGTCACCCTGAAGGTAGTTGCATCCTCCTTGGCCACCGGACGAATCGCGAGTTTGCACGCGCCACCGTCCCAAAGGAGGTGGGCAAATTTTGCACCAGCGCGCGACAGGATATCGCCAGTAGCAGCGTTAAAGACGATTCGTCCCTCGCGGATCGTCAACTGCGGAGTGCCAAATTTCACCGCTTTGTTACCGAATAACTCGTACGCCATGTGCGCCCACTGCTAAGGATACTACAAAGGCATCTGCAGGGACAACACGAGGAATGATTTAGATGAGTCTATAGGCCACAGGTAGGAGAGGGGTGATCCAGACTGATTGGGTGAGGAAAGCGTCCCCAAACTTCCCTTCGCACCGTCCCTCAGAGTATCGTGATGAAAGCCCATGCACACCCAAGTCGGCATCGTCGGCGCCGGACCCGCCGGATTGTTCCTCTCACACCTGCTGCATCTCGAAGGCATCGAATCCGTCGTGCTCGAAGCCCACACGCGCCACTACATCGAGCACCGCGTTCGCGCCGGCGTCCTCGAACACAACACCGTCGAGCTCATGAAGAACACTGGCGTCGGCGATCGCCTCCTGCGCGAGGGGCTGGCCCATCGCGGCATTGAGCTCCGCTTCGCAGGCCGCGCCCATCGCATCGATTTTGAAGAGCTCACTGGCCGCTCCATCACTGTCTACGCCCAGCAGGAAGTCGTCAAGGATCTGGTTGCCGCCCGCCTCGCGGCCGGAGGTCAAATTATATTTGAGGCCGAAGCGGAAGGTTTCGACTCGATCGACAGCCGTCATCCGCGCATACGCTACAGACACAATGGCGAGCAACGCGAAATCCTCTGCGACTTCATCGCCGGCTGCGACGGCTTCCACGGCATTACGCGTGCGTCGATTCCAGCAAGCAGCCTAACGGCGTATGAGCGGACGTATCCGTTCGCTTGGCTTGGCATCCTGGCCCAATCGGCTCCGGCTTCCGAAGAGCTCATTTATGCGAATCACGACCACGGCTTCGCACTGCTCAGCATGCGCTCGCCTGAAATATCGCGCCTCTACATACAATGCAATCCCGACGAGGATCTCGCCGCATGGCCCGACGCCCGCATCTGGGAGGAGTTGCACACGCGCCTGAATCTCGGCGCGGAGTTGATAGAGGGTCCGGTATTACAGAAGAACGTGGCTCCCATGCGCAGCTTCGTCGCCGAGCCCATGCGCTTCGGCAATCTGTTCCTTGCCGGCGACGCCGCCCATATCGTGCCCGCCACCGGCGCCAAGGGATTGAACCTCGCGGTCGCCGATGTCCGTGTGCTCGCCGCCGGTTTAGCCCAACATTATCGCCACAATCGTCATGAGCTTCTTGACCTATACTCGGGAACCTGCCTTGGCCACGCCTGGAAGGTCCAGCGCTTCTCCTGGTGGATGACCTCGATGCTACACCGCTTTCCCGGCGATAATGCCTTCGACCATCGCCGCCAGCTTGCTGAACTCGACTACCTCACCACTTCCCGCGCCGCCGCCCAATCGCTGGCCGAGAATTACGTGGGGCTCGATGTTAGCATGAACGTGTGAAACGGTCTTACGCCGTAGCGCTCGGGCTGATCGGCGTGGGTGCGATCTACGCCTTCCAGAAGCCGTTTCGCGAATACATCAGCCAGGAAGGTTACAACAACTTCCCGAAGCCTCCCGACTATCAGGACAAAACCGACTTCGTCTTCGCCCGCATGATGTATCCGCAGGGCAACTGGGGCATCTTCGGCTGGCTCTATCGCTTCGACTACAAGGAAGGCAACAGCGCTTGGACCAACGACTACCCGCGCTCAGACCGCCACTTCGTTCTGGCCGTGCGCCGCTTGACCACCCTCGACGTCCGCTCCGTCGAGCAGGCCGTCGATCCTTTCGACGGCGATGAAATCTTCAACTGGCCGTTCCTTTACTGCGCCGGTCCCGACCAGTGGAACTTCACCGAGGAGCAATACGCGAAGATCCGTGAATATCTCGCCCGCGGCGGCTTCATCCTCGGCGACGACTTCTGGGGCGCGAGCGATTGGGCCTACTTCCAGCGCAACATGCAGCATCTTCTCCCCGGCCGCGACATTGTCGAGATCCCCGATGCGGATCCCATCTTTCACTCCGTTTTCGATCTGGAGCAACGCTATCAGGTTCCCGGAGAGTGGAGCCTCGGAAGCCGCACGCCCTACCTCAACGGCGGCTCCGATCCGCACTGGCGCGCCATTTACGACGACAAAAAACGCATCACCCTCACCGTCCTCTTCAACCACGACACCGGCGATTCCTGGGAGTGGGCCGACGACCCCCGCTACCCCGAAAAATACTCCGCCTTGGGCATCCGCGAAGGCATCAACTACATTGTCTACGCGATGACACATTAGGCCCCGCGCAAGCATCTCACCAGCATGAGGACACTTCGCCTTTCTCTGCTGGCGATGATGGCCGCGGCCGCCGCGTGGACCCAATCCCGTCCGGCGATCAACGGCTCCGCGGGCGCCGATCAAGCCCGGATTGACCGCGGCCGCTACATCGTCGAATCCGTCGCCATGTGCGAGCAATGCCACACCCAGCGCGACGAGCACGGTATCCCCGATCACGCACACTGGCTGATGGGCGGCCCGGTCAATTATCGTCCGTCCTATTCCGACCCTGCCTGGGCTCAGCGCGAGCCTCGCATCGCCGGCGCGCCCCCGGGCACGGACGCCGAAATCATCCGGCTGCTGACCACGGGAATTTCCCGGACCGGAAAACCTCCCGCTTCGCCGATGCCGCCCTTCCGCATGACTCGCGATGACGCCGAAGCCGTTCTCGCCTACCTCAAGTCGCTTTGACCGGTTCGGGCGGGCTAATACCAATCCACGACGCTCAACCCTCGCACGCGCCGAAACTCGCCGGTATTCCGCGTGACCAGCGTCGCGCGACAGGCCAGCGCGGTCCCCGCAATCAGCGTGTCCATCGGCCCGATCGGCTTCCCTGCGGCGCGGAGCACCGCCCCCGCCTGTGCGGCAGCTTTCGCGGCTGCTTCATCGAGAGGCAACACTCTGAGGATGCCAAGTAGTTCGTCCAACTGGGCACGACGTTTGCCGGGTTGCGTGGATTGCGCAATTCCAGCTTCCAGTTCGTAAACGACAACCGCCGGGATCGCGATCTCAGAAGGGGACCTAGCCAAAAGACGTTCCTGAACTCGCCCGGCGCCCTTAAAAAAGTAGTTGACGGTGTTCGTATCCAGCGCGAACATCACAGCCGCTCACGCTGCGTGTCTGGCGCTTGCCGCTTGCGGATTTGTTCGGCCGTAGGAAAATCGCGCCAAGCCCCTGCCAGCGCGCGCACGGAAGCGGGCCATTCCTTCCGAACCCGCTGCCGCACCGCTTCTGCAATCCACTGGCTCTGAGAGACACCTGCCTGCTTCACCGCGGCTTTTATGAGAGCCGAGGTTTCATTGTCGAGATAAATGGTGATCTGCGCCATCGATCCAAGTATACTACCACTTATACTTTCAGGCCAGCCAGGAAGGGACCAGGCCGATAATTCCTCTGCTCCGGCGCACGCACAAGCCTTCGCCTACCTCTCTTGACGGCTATCCGCCATTGGCGGATAATCGAAGTAGTGGAGCTGATCGAGACTTCCACCTTCACGAGGCAGATCGGCGCTTTGCTGAGCGATGAGGAGTATAGACGCTTTCAATCCCGCATCGCCGCGAATCCAGAGCTCGGCGCTCTCATCCGAGGTGGCGGTGGAATCCGTAAGGTCCGCGTTGCCGTTGGAGCGAGAGGGAAGAGCGGCGGCGCCCGCGTAATCTACTATTGGGCAGTACGAAAAGACGTCATCGTGCTGCTCTACGCGTATCCAAAGAAAGTGGCGGCGAATCTGACTCCGAAACAGGTCTCGCAGCTCGTCAAAGTTGTCAAGGAGGAGTTCGGCAATGAAAAAACAGATGTTTGAAGAACTGCTCGGCAGCGTACGCGAAGCCGGAGCGATTCTGCGCGGCCGCAAAAAGCCTTCGCGGCGGATTGCAATCCGCTGCTCCGGAGTCCGCGTTATTCGCGAAAGAACCAGCCTTTCGCAGTCGGAGTTTGCGCATTTGATCGGCGTCAGTGTGAAGACGCTTCAAAACTGGGAGCAGGACCGGCGACGCCCCACCGGACCGGCGGCCGCGCTCCTGAGCATCATTGAGCACGACCCGGCGATGGCAGTGAGGGCAATTCATCGCATATAGGCTTGTCGAGGACGGGAGGCTGTCTGAACGGAGTTTCGCGGAGAAGCAGGCCGCCGAAACTGACTGATACCGAAGCGTCGGTTGTTGCGACAGAACGCCAAGAAAACGCTGATTCAACTCTATGACGAGCTATGACCTGCAAGCGTGCTTCGGACCGCCAGCAAAGAGCAGCGCTAACGCATTACGCATTGGAGAACCCGCACGGCCGCATTGACTCGCCCGGCCGCTCCACCAAGATCAACCACGACGTGCCAGCGGCCACCATGAGGCGGTCTGATGATTGCCGGCGACTGCTTGTAGTGACCGCCAAAGTAGCGATGCTGCCGACCGGAGCGGTAGCTTTGGAAGTCGCTCTCATCCATCACTCGGACGTTCGCTTCCGTGCCGCTCAAATCTACGCGGATCGCGTCTCCCCCCTTTGTCTCTACTTGATAAGTCCCAAAATTCCATTGCGTTCTCCTCTTGGCAAATTTTTGTCGATTTCCCCGTTAGCAAGTAGTTGCGGAGTGGCCTTAACTACACCCGCTCGTCGATCCGCAGTTCCCGCACTTATAGCAGCTCCCATTACGAGTCATAATGCCCCCGCATTCCGAGCACGACGGTGCATCACTCACAGAAGGCACGAAGAGTTCCTGCTGTGGAGCCACCTCCGTCGCGCGCAGCTTGGAAGCCTCGCCTGCTTCGCCCACCGCATACTCCGGACCCAGGAACTTCGCGCCCAGCCAGCGGAAGATGTAGTCCATGATCGACTTCGCGTAAGGCACCTGCGGATTGCCCGTCCACCCGCTCGGTTCGAACCGAACGTGGCTGAATTTGTCCACGAAGAACTTCAGCGGCACTCCGTATTGCAGCGCGTAGCTCACCGCCGTGGCGAAGCTGTCCATCAGGCCCGAGATAGTCGAGCCTTCCTTCGCCATGGTGACAAACAACTCGCCCGGAGTCCCGTCTTCGTACAGGCCCACCGTCAGGTAGCCTTCATGCCCGCCGATCGCGAACTTATGCGTCAGCGAATTCCGCTCCGGTTGAAGCTTGCGTCGCACCGGCTGGTACACGATCTTCTCGACAACCTTCTCAATTACCACCGGCGCGGCACTCGAATTCACTCCCGAGTTCGCCGCCTTTGCACCTTTCGCCGTCCCCGAGCTCAGCGGCTGCACGCGTTTCGAATTGTCCCGGTAAATCGCCACCGCCTTCAGCCCCAGCCTCCAGCTCTCGGTGTAGGCGTGCATGACATCTTCTACCGTCGATTCCTCGGGCATGTTGATGGTCTTCGAAATCGCGCCGGAGATGAACGGTTGCACCGCCGCCATCATCTTCACGTGACCCATGTAGTAAATCGACCGAGCGCCGTTCTGCGGCCGGAAGCTGCAATCGAACACTGGCAGGTGCTCGGGCTTCAGCTCCGGAGCACCCTCAATGGTGCCCGTCGCATCCACGTGATCCACAATCGCGTTGACCTGGTTCTCGGTGTAGCCCAGCTTGATCAGCGCGCTCGGCACCGTCTGGTTGACGATCTTGATCACCCCGCCGCCCACCAGCTTCTTGTACTTCACCAGGGCCAGCTCCGGCTCAATGCCCGTGGTGTCGCAATCCATCATGAAGCCGATGGTGCCCGTAGGCGCGATCACCGTGGTCTGCGCGTTGCGGTAGCCCGCCGAGCGTCCCAGCGTCAGCGCTTCTTCCCAGCACTGCTTGGCGCTCTCGAAAACATTCGCCGGAACCAGCTTGCTGTCGATATCGAGCGTGGCGTCGCGATGCATCCGGATCACACCCAGGAACGGCTCCTCGTTGATCGCATAGCCCACGCACGGACCCGTGGCTTCATTGGCGATGCGCGCGCTCGTCAAATACGACTGCCCGCACATGATCGCCGTCAGAGACGCGGCCCACGCGCGACCCTGGTCGGAATCGTACGGAATGCCCATCCACATCAGCAGCGCGCCCAAGTTCGCATAGCCCAGGCCCAGCGGCCGGAAATCGTGCGAATTCTTGGCGATCTTCTCGGTGGGATACGTCGCGTTGTCCACGATGATTTCCTGCGCCAGCGTCACGGTATCCACAGCGTGCCGGTAGGCTTCCACGTCGAACTGCCCGTCTGCGCCCACGAACTTCATCAGGTTCAGCGACGCCAGGTTGCACGCCGAATCGTCCAGGAACATGTATTCCGAGCACGGATTCGACGCATTGATCCGCGCCGTATTCTTCGATGTGTGCCAGCGGTTCACCGTGGTGTCGAATTGCATGCCCGGATCGCCGCACTGGTGCGTGGCTTCCGCGATTTGGCGCATCAGGCCGCGAGCCTTGTAGCGCTTCACCGCCTGCCCCGCTACGCGCGATTTGGTCCACCAATCGTCGTCCCGCTCCACCGCTTCCATGAATTCGTCGGTGGCGCGCACGCTATTGTTGGCGTTCTGGAAGAAGATCGACCCGTACGCGTCGCCGTCCAGCGACGAATCGTAGCCCGCGTCAATCAACGTCTGCGCCTTCCTCTCTTCCTTGGCTTTGCACCAGATGAACGGCTCGATGTCCGGATGATCCGCATTCAGGATCACCATCTTGGCCGCGCGCCTGGTTTTGCCTCCGCTCTTGATCACGCCCGCGAAGGCATCGAAGCCCTTCATGAAACTCAGCGGACCGGACGCCCGCCCTCCGCCCGATAGGATTCCGTTTTCTTCGCGCAGCGTCGAAAGATTCGTCCCCGAGCCGGAGCCCCACTTGAACAGCATCCCCTCGGTCTTGGCCAGATCCAGAATCGACTCCAGCGTGTCACCCACCGAATTGATGAAGCACGCCGAGCACTGCGGCCTCCGCTCGCCCGGCTCCAGCTTCTTGATGGCATTGGTCGCGTCGTCGTAATACCAGCCGTAGCCGCGCGGCTCTTTCACGCCCACGTTGAACCAGACCGGGGAGTTGAAACATGCCTTCTGCGTCAGCGACAGGTGCGTCAGCTCATCACGGAAATTGGCAGCATCCTGCACGGTGCGGAAGTAGCGCTGGTGCACGCCCCAGTCGGTGATCGTGTCCACCACTCTGCCGATCAGTTGCCGCACGCTGTTCTCGCGGTCCGGCGCGCCCGCCTTGCCGTAGAAATACTTGCTTCCACGATGTTCGTGGCGGTCTGCGACCAGTCTGCGGGGACTTCTACGTCGCGTTGCTCGAAAATGACCGCCCCTTTGTCGTTGCCGATGGACGCCGTCCGCAACTCCCACGCAACCTCGTCATAAGGGGTTCTTCCGGCCTCCAACTTGGCAGTGAAGTACCGGGGAAAAGTGACTCCCACCCGATCCGCCACCGGCACCGGCCGGCGAATGTCCAGTTTCATCGCAACACCTACACCTAATTGTCCCATGTTCCCTCTCTTCGGAAAGCTCGACTAGAGCCGCATGCTGGCAATCATGACCCAAGATGTGGTGTGTGTCAATCATTTTAATCTACATCTAGTGCGCCGTGCTCCGCGGGCATTCCAACGAAATATGGCGATCCAGATAGACAATGCGGTGATCGCTATGGTATCATCAGGCATGGCTTGGCGAATCAGCCACTTGCAAGCTCTTGAAGCGGAGAGCATCCACATCATCCGCGAAGTTGCTGCCGAATTCCAGCGGCCGGTGATGCTGTATAGCATCGGCAAGGATTCCTCCGTAATGGTGCGCCTGGCGCAGAAGGCGTTCTATCCGGGCCCCATCCCATTCCCGCTCCTGCACGTCGACACCACCTACAAGTTCAAGGAAATGATCGAGTTCCGGGACAGCTTCGCTGCCGGCCTAGGAGTCAAGCTGATCGTCCATTCCAATACGGACGCGCTCGAAGCGGGCGCGAACCCGTTCCGATTGGGAACCGAACGCTGCTGCGGGCTGCTCAAGACCCAGTCTCTCCTTGATGCGCTGCGCGCCGGCAATTACGACGCCGCTTTCGGAGGAGCGCGCCGGGACGAAGAAAAATCCCGTGCCAAGGAGCGTATTTTCTCCTTCCGCGACCGCCTGGGCCAATGGGATCCCAAGAATCAGCGCCCCGAGCTTTGGAACATCTTCAACGCCCGCGTCGAGCCCGGCGAAAGCATCCGAGTCTTTCCGCTTTCCAACTGGACGGAACTGGACGTCTGGCAGTATATCCACGTCGAGAACATTCCCATCGTGCCGCTTTATTTCGCCAAGCATCGAAACGTGCTGGTCCGCGGAAATTCGCTGATCATGCCGGAGCAGGATTTCGTCCAGCCGCAGCCCGGCGACAAGCTCGAAAACGTGCTGTGCCGCATGCGCTCCCTGGGCTGCTCGCCGTGCACTGGAGCCATCCGTTCCGATGCCGATTCAGTCCCCAAGATCATCGCCGAGCTGGTCACGGTCCGCAATTCCGAGCGCGAGAACCGTGTCATCGACCATGATCGGGAAGGCTCCATGGAATTGAAGAAGCGGGAGGGGTATTTCTAAATGCCCGCGGTCCTCGACAACGGCAAGCCCTTGAACGGCCACTTCAATATTGACGAGTTTTTGGCCAAGGAGGAGTCCAAGGACCTGCTGCGGCTCACCACGGCCGGCAGTGTCGACGACGGCAAATCCACGCTGATCGGGCGCATGCTGCACGACGCCCGGGGCGCTTATGAAGATCAATTGAAATCCGCCAGCCGCGGCGGCCAGATCGACTTCGCCCTGCTCACGGACGGTCTTCGGGCCGAGCGGGAACAAGGCATCACCATCGATGTCGCCTACCGTTACTTCGCGACGCCCCGGCGCAAATTCATCCTGGCGGACACGCCCGGTCACGAACAATACACGCGCAACATGGCCACCGGCGCATCCACGGCCGAGCTCGCCATCATCCTCTGCGATGCTTCTCGTGGACTAACGACGCAGTCCCGACGTCACGCCTACATCGCCGCGCTGCTGGGGATCCCGAAGTTCGTGATCGCCGTAAATAAGATGGACTTGGTCGATTTCCGCGAAGAAGTCTTCGACGAAATCTGTGCCGAGTTCAAACCGTTCCTTCAGAACGCCAGCGCGCACGATCCTTATTTCCTGCCCTTGAGCGCGCTCAAAGGCGATAACGTGGTCGATCGCAGCCGCAAGATGCCGTGGTTCACCGGGCCCAGCCTGCTCGAATATCTGGAAACAGTCGACACGCGCACTTTTTCTTTGGAAGCCCCTTTCCGAATGGCCGTCCAAGGCGTGCTCCGTCCGGACCAGACTTTCCGGGGCTACACCGGCCAGATCGCTTCCGGAGTGATTCGCCCCGGCGATGAAGTTCTGGCGCTGCCCTCCGGTCGCCGCACCCGTGTGCGCCGCATCGTGACCCTGGATGGCGACCTGGACGTGGCTTTCGCTCCGTTGTCCGTCACGCTGACGCTCGAGGACGAAATCGATATCGGCCGCGGCGACATGATCGCCGCCGGCGAGCCTCCGCAGAGTGCACGGACGTTCGAATCCACCATGGTCTGGTTTGATAGCCGGCCGCTCGATCCGGCTCGGCATTATATGGTCAAGCACGCCTCCCACGTGGTTCCGGCTCACGTCGAAGCGGTGCGCCATCGCCTGAATATCGTGTCGCTTGAAACCGAAGACGCGCAGACCTTGTCGATGAATGAAGTCGGCGTGGTGCGCATCGCCACCTCGCGCGATCTGTTCATCGACCGCTACGCCGACAATCGCCTCACCGGCAGTTTCATTCTGATCGACCGCGAGACCAATGCGACCGCCGCCGCCGGCATGATCCTTTCGCGCGCCCGCAACGCCCAGGAGAACGCCGGCGACCGTTTGGCCCGCCTCGTCCGCGGCTTCGTTCCCTCCGGAGCGCTTCTGAATCTCCCCGCCGATGACCACGCCGCCACCGAAGAATTGCGAAAGCGGCTGCAAGGAGTTTGGGATGAGTGAAGAAAAATCTCTCACTGCCGCCCGGCTGATCGGCTCGGTGCTTGAGCGCGGCGGCCTGCCGTGTGTTACCTCCAGTTTTCAGCACGAATGCGTCGCGCTGGTACACATGATTGTCGAGCAGGTTCCTAACATTCCCGTGCTGTTTCTCGAGACCGGATATCATTTCCCGGAAACCCTGGCGTATCGCGACAAAATTGCCGCTCTTTGGAAGTTGAACCTCCGCAATCTGGAGGCCCCGCAGAGCGTCGCGGATCAGGAGGCCCAGTTCGGCATCCTCAATCAGACCGCCCCAGATCAATGCTGCAAGCTGCGCAAAGTGGGACCTTTGTTTGCAGGCCTCGCCGGCTATGACACCTGGTTCACGGCACTACGCCGCGAACAGTCGCCGACTCGCGCGAATCTCCAGGAGATCGAGCCGTTCAAGCTGCCCAGCGGCAAGACTCTCCAAAAAATCAGCCCGCTGGCCAGTTGGACCGTTAAGGAAGTCTGGGGCTATCTCCACCGCCATGGCATTGAGCATTTGCCGCTGTACGATCAGGGCTACACCAGCATCGGCTGCCAGCCATGTACCGCGCTTCCCGTCAGTGCTGACGATCTGCGTTCCGGCCGCTGGCAGGGCAAAGGCAAGTTGGAGTGCGGGATTCACATTCAGGCGCAGACCCATTCATAACACCAGCACATGGAAATCGCACTCGGTTTCATCATCTCCGTGTTCATCGCGTTGACCGGTGTGGGCGCCGGATCGCTCACCACGCCGCTGCTGATTCTTCTTGTGGGACTTCCGGTCAAGGAGTGCGTCGGTACGGCGCTGATCTTCGCGACTGTGGTGAAGGTAGTCACGGTGCCGAGCTACGTCGCGCGGCAGCAGGTCAACTGGCGCGTCTTTACTTATCTGACCGCAACCGGATTGCCGGGAGTGATTGGCGGCGCCTTCCTGATGAAGAAGCTCCCCACCGATCTGGTCATGGGCTGCGTGGGGATCACCATCGCGAGCATCACGCTGGTGAACCTGTTTCGCTTCGCGCACGTGGTCCAGCATGACCGCACGCGCTGGCTCGGCCCGTTGGGATTGCTGATCGGCCTCGAAACAGGATTCTCTTCCGCCGGCGCCGGCGCCATCGGAGCCTTGGCGATGATGAGCCTCACGACGCTCTCCACCGCTGAAATCGTGGGCACGAACCTGACCTTCGGGCTAGCGCTGTCGGCCGTGGGAGGCCTGATTCACGCGGGTCTGGGCGACGTCAATCGCGCGGTCTTGTGGAAACTACTGATCGGCGGCGTGGCTGGCGCAATTGCCGGAGCCTCTTTCGCTTCGCGCATCGAGTCGAAAAAGCTGCGCTTCGCTCTGTGCCTCGCGCTGGTGTACATCGGCGTGCAGCTTTCCTGGACCAGCTTTTCGAAGATGTACGTCAGCGCCGCGGGCCCGGCAAGCGTCGCTCCCGCCGCTAAGTAACGCGGCAAAATGACACAGCTTCCCACCTGCTATCCGCGGGTGTATACTACAGCCACCTTTCATGCAGGCAGCCCTACTTGCGGCGCTGACGTTCGCCGGCGCTGGGGTTGTGCTCGCGCAGGAAGCCCCGCTCATCGATCCCAGTCCCTCTGATCCAGCCGTCGCAGTCACACCCTCCATCATTCCGCTCAGCATCGGACAGAAGTACCTGTATTCGCTGGGTGAGATTTTCGGTCCCGACCGCTTGGTCGCTGTCGGCGCGCATGCGGCCCTGGACCAAATGGGAGTCCGGCCGGTGCAATGGGGCGGACACCCGGAGTCTTTCGCGATTCGCTTCGCCTCCTATTTCGGCGATAGCCTTCTCAAACACACCATCGAGTTCGGCGTCCGCGCTGTGGACCACGAAGACCCGCGCTATTTCCGAATGGGACACGGTCGCCCGTTGACTCGCATCGGCCACGCTGTGTTCCACACCTTCGTCGTACACAGCGATCGGGGCGGATGGATGCCGGCCTACAGCCTGCCTGTGGAAGCCTTCGCCACACCGTACCTCGTGCGCCAATGGCGGCCGGAGCGGTTTCATACGTCCACCACGCTGGAAGCGGGAACCCTGAACGTCGGCATCGAAATGGGCGCCAACATCCTTCGGGAATTCTGGCCGGACATGAGGCGCGCACTGCCGGACTGGTTTACGCACAACAACCCTTTCCTGCCCGCCCCCAGGAATTAGCGATGGGGCAATTCATTTTAGGCGGCCGGACTTTTTTTAGACGGCCGGACTAAGGCTTCCGGGTAAAGGTCTTCTTCCCGATCTCCACGTGCACCCGCAGCGATCCAATCCATACCGGACCGCGATCGCGATTGTACGCCGGATTGACCACGTATTGCGCATCCAGCGACGTAGTCAGGCCTTCGCGTAGCCGCGCGCTGTAGTAACTCTCCCAGATTGTTTCCGGACCATAGCGCAGCCGCCCATCGCCGATCAGGAAATCCAGGCCTCCCTGCGCCAGATACTGAGCATGAACCGCGGAGAGACCGCTCACGGTCAGCTCGCTTGCCACCGTATCGTTGGGCCTCCCCCAGCGTGAGCCGCCTAGCGACATGCCGCCCGTCGCCAGCCGGTCGATGGCCGTGAACGCGAAGCTCTCGGTCTTTCCATCGTTCCAGCCCAGCCTTCCGAACACACCCAGGTCTTTGGCGATTTCCTGATCCACACTCAGTCCGAAGCCATACTTCAGCCGGCCGATTTCGAGGGTGTTGTTGATGTCCGGCGTGGTCCGGGTCTTAGCGGCGAGTTGGAGTGCCTCGCCATAGCTCCCCGAATTCGTGTGCAGCAGAAACATCAGGACGCGTGCCGCGCCCGGATGCTGGCGCGGGCGATAGCGCCGTTCCCCTTCGAAGCTGTCGCCTCGGTCGCGGAACAAGCGGCGGTCAAAGCGCAGTCCGTTGGCGGTTTTCGGCTCGGCGGCGCTCCCGTAGCGCAGGGACCAGTTGCGGGTGTGGAATTCGTGGACCCAGCCCCAGGTGTAGCCGCGCGTGTCGGCCGGATAATCCCAGGCGCCGTTGTACATCACGCCCCAGCCCATGAACTGCGACCGAGGATCGTGCGTATAAGCGTTATCGTCAAAAAAATCGGTGACTGTGAAGCGGCCGGCGTAGATGCTGTATCGCGTCATCGGCCGCGAGCCGCCGAGCTGGTTTTCTTCGGACTCGACTGACTCCTTCTCCCCACCGAAACCAAAATCCTGAGTAATGTACAGGCGGGCAATGTACGGCTTCGGGGTAGCGCTGGCGACTCGCGGCAGCTCGCCGTTGGACGCGTTGGCCAGTCCGTTGACGTTGCTGAAGCCCTTGCCGCCGGCGATCTCAGGATCGAAATACAGCTCCGTATCGTGCGCCAGCCGGAAGCCCGTGAACAGTGTCGTGGTCAGCGAGGCTTCCGCTTCGGCGTGGCCATCCAGGCTGAAGGGACCCGTATAAGGAGCATGAAAATTATCGTGGGCTTGGCCGATGGAAGTGGCTTGCCAGAAAATATTCCAGCGCTCCGGCGCTTCTTGAGCCGGCGCTGAGTTGGGATCGGTTTGCGCGTCCTGCCCGTGAACGCTGGCCACGAGCAGCAGCAGGCACATGGCGAATCGCCAATCGTGGATTTCGATTCGATTTTTCATTTCGGATTCTATTCCAGGACCTGCGTATGCACGGCCCAACTGACGGAACTGACGCCCGCTTCAAGACACATTCTTTCGACCAGTTGTTCCAAAGCCACGTCCTGCCGGCCTAGCCCCTTGATCTGCGCCGTAACTTTCATCCTGGGAGTGCCTTCGATATCCTCGCTCCGCAGCGCGGTCAACGTCAGGGAGCTTCGCGACATCGCTTGCAGCAGCAGAGCTCGCATGTGCGCCTCGCCATCGGGGTTGCAGATCAACTCAAAACCGTATGTGACCTCCTGTTCTTCTCCAGCCGTCTGCGCCGGATAGAGACGATAAGCCAGCGGCCGAAGAACGATGTTGGTGACGAGCACGGCGGCGGTCAGAATCAGAGCATGAAGCGGATTCCCCAACCCGCAGATGGCCCCGATCGCGGCCGAGCACCAGATTGTCGCCGCCGTGTTCAATCCGCGCACGCTGCCCGCGTCCTTGAAAATCACGCCCGCGCCCAGAAAGCCGATTCCCGAGACCACGTAGGACACGATTTGCCCTTCGCCGCGGGTGTTGTCGCGCACCATGAAGCCGCACATCACGAAGGCCGCCGCTCCGGCGGCAACCAAGGCATTGGTGCGCGTGCCCGCCATGCGCTGCCGCCACTGCCGCTCCAGTCCCACGCAAACTCCCATCAACAGCGCGGCTCCCAATCGGATTAGAAATTCAAGTATCGGCATGGTTAAATCCCCCGGTCTGTCCTCTGCGGAGTGGGTCCTGGGAAGGAAACGGTCACTGCAAAATCCGGAGATGCGCGAATAGCGGATGCTATCGAATCAAGGAGGAGCCGACCGAAGAAGGAGGCTCTGCCGACTTGGCATCGATCTGCTGTTCACGCAAGCTGGTAAAGCCACCGTCAGACATCAATGGGCCTCCTTTCTCTTAAAAATCCGGCCTTAAAAATCCGGGGATCGTCAATCCGATTCCCACCAACAGAGTATACCGGCCGGGGTATCCTTGTAAAGTCCTTTCTGTACGATTTTTATGAAAGAGTAATGACATGGCTCACACCGTGGAAGAGAAGAAGAGGCTCCTGAATCGTGTCCGCCGGATCATGGGCCAGGTGGCTGCGATTGAAAAGGCCCTGGATCAGGAATCCGAATGCTCGGACGTGTTGCACAACATCTCAGCTTGCCGCGGCGCGATGGATGCGCTGATGGCGGAGGTGATCGAAGGACATATCCGGTTCCACATTCTGGACCAGAACGGAAATGCAACGGACGAACAAACGCGCGCGGCCGACGATCTGGTTGCCGCACTGCGCGCCTATCTCAAGTAAGTCCGCATCACGACACCAAACTGGTCCACACTAGCGCGATAGTGAGCAGGATCATCACCGCGGCGGTGGACCACGCGACCACGTTGCCCGGCAGGTGGTTCTTGTATTCCCCCATCACACGATGGCGGTTGATCAGAATCAGCATGAACACCAGCACGAAGGGGATCAGGATTCCGTTCGCCACCTGCGACAGCAGAATCAGTTTCAGCAACGGCAGGTGAGGAATCAGAACCACGCCCGCGCCGCACACGATCAATCCGGTGTAGAGACCGTAGAACATGGGTGCTTCCGAAAAGCGCCGGTCGATGCCCGACTCGAATCCCACGCCTTCGCAGACGTTATAAGCGGTAGCCAACGGCAGGATCGCGGCGGAGAGCAGCGAGGCGTTCACCAGTCCCACGGCGAACAACAGGGACGCGAACTTTCCCGCGAAAGGCGCCAGCGCGACGGCTGCCTCCGCGGCGTCCCCGATATCGCGATGCCCCGATTTATACAGCGTGGCCGCGCAGGCCACCACGATGAAGAACGCGATCACGTCGGTTACGACGCAGCCCAAGATCACGTCCCAGCGCGTCAGCGAGTAGCGCCTTTTGTCAATGCCTTTCTCCACCACCGACGCCTGCAAATAGAACTGCATCCACGGCGTGATGGTGGTGCCGATCAAACCCACGATCATGATCAGGTAGGCGGAGTCGTTCTGCCATTGCGGAACGATGGTGTCGTGCAGCGCAAGCTTCCAATCCGGGTGCGCCATGAAGGCGGAGATGGGATAAGTGAAGTAAATCAGCGAGAACAGAATCAGGATCTTTTCCACCGGTTTGTAGCTGCCGCGCACAATGACGAACCACACCAGCGCCGCTCCCAAAGGCACCGCGATGTACTTGCTGACGCCGAAAATGCTCATGCCCGCGGCGAGGCCGGCAAATTCGGCGACGATGTTGCCGAAGTCAGCGAGTCCGAGAATGAACATGGTGAGCGCGGTGGCGCGCAACCCGAATTCCTCGCGAATCAGGTCTGACAGGCCCTTGCCCGTGACCACCCCCATGCGCGCCGCCATCTCCTGCACGACGATCAGCGCGATAGTGGTGGGGATCAGCGTCCACAGCAGCGCGTATCCGTATTTGGCCCCGGCTTGCGAATAAGTGAAGATTCCGCCTGGATCGTTATCGACGTTCGCGGTGATGAATCCCGGCCCGAGGACGCTCAGCAGCAAAAGGACGCGATACTTCAGGAACCGGAAAGACGGACGCCGGATCGGGAGTGTGGGACGCTCGGATGCGGTACGGGCCATAGGGCGAAGTCTTCATTGTCGCGCGCGACCGCTTCAATTGTATAGCTGTTTTCGAGCGCCCGCATTCGGATCGCAGCGTCAGTTGTGCAAAACTGGATAAGGATGGAATCCGCGGAACTGGCTCTTTCGCTCGACGCTCCAGGCCTGTTCTGCAACCGGGAACTGAGCCTGCTCGCGTTTCAGAAGCGGGTGCTTCAGGAAGCGCAGGACTCCTTCAACCCGTTGCTGGAGCGGGTCATTTTTCTCTCCATCTTCGGCTCCAACATCGACGAATTCTTCCAGGTGCGGGTGGCGGTGCTGAAGCAACGCGCCGCCTCTGGCGCGGAAGAGCGCAGGGTGGACGGGTTCAGCGACGCGGAACTCCTGGACGCGATTCACACCGAGGTGGCTCTGCTCGGCGAGGCTGCCTACGTGTGCCTGCGTGACGGCCTCAAACCGGCGCTGGCCGAAGCAGGCATCGGCATTCTGGACTACGCGGAGTTGGGTGAAGAGGCTCGCGCCTCGCTCAACGACTATTTTCAGCGCACCGTGTTCCCGGTGCTGACTCCGCTGGCGTTCGATCCGGGGCGGCCCTTCCCGCACATCTCCAATCTCAGTCTGAATCTGGCGGTGGTGATTCGCGACGCACAGGGAACGGAACGGTTCGCGCGCGTCAAAATTCCCAACACGCTGCCGCAGCTTGTAGCGATCACACCTTCAAAATTCGTGTGGCTGGAACAGCTGATCGCCGCCAATCTCCAAGCGCTGTTCCCGGGCCTGGAAGTGGTGCAAGCGCATCCGTTCCACGTCACACGCGACGCGGAAATGGCGATTCAGGAACTGGAAAGCGACGATCTGCTGGAAACCATCGAGGAAGCGGTGTGGCGCAGGCGCTTCCGCGCGGTGGTACGTCTGCAAGTGGATCGCGACTTCCCGCCCGCGATCCTGAAGGTCCTGACGGAAGAGCTGGATGTGGCGGAACGGGCCATCTATCGCGTGGACGGGCCGCTGGATCTGAGCCGGTTGCGGCAACTGTATGCGCTCGAAAGACCGGATCTAAAGTACAAGCCGTTTTCGCCGCACACGCCGCCGGAATTGCAGCCACGATCGAAGGACGACATCTTCTCGCTGATCCGCCGCGAGGACGTGCTGCTGCACCATCCTTTTGAATCTTTCCAGCCCGTGGTGGAGTTCATTCGCAGCGCCGCGAGCGATCCCGACGTACTGGCGATCAAAATGACGCTGTACCGCGTGGGCCGCAATTCGCCGATCGTGGAGGCGCTGCTCAAGGGCATTGAAGAAGGCAAGCAGATCTCGGTGCTGCTGGAATTGAAGGCTCGCTTCGACGAGGAAAGCAACATCGAATGGGCGCGGGCGCTGGAGCGCGAAGGCGTGCACGTGATCTACGGCCTGGTAGGACTGAAGGTGCATTCCAAGATCGCCTTGGTGGTGCGCAGGGAGGGCGACGTCATGCGCCGCTACGTACACCTGGGCACCGGCAACTACAATCCGCAGACGGGGCGCATCTACACAGATCTCAGCCTGTTCACCTGCGACGAACAGATCGGCGCCGATGCAACGGATCTTTTCAATTACCTGACCGGCTACTCCGCCAAAACCGGACTGCGCAAACTGCTGATGGCGCCGACAAGCCTCCGGACGGGGCTCGAGAGCCTGATCCAGCGCGAGATCGAATTGGCCAGGAACGGCAAGAAGGGGCACCTCATTTTCAAGATGAACGGCCTCGAGGATGCGGAGATCATCAAGCTGCTTTATCGCGCCTCGCAAGCGGGCGTCCGCGTGGACCTGCTGGTGCGCGGCTTGTGCTGTCTGCGGCCTGGCATCCCCGGCGTCAGCGAGAACATCTCCGTAAAGAGCGTGATCGGGCGGTTTCTGGAGCACGCCCGCATCTATTATTTCCGCAATGGCGGGCGCGAAGAGGTGTACGTCGGCAGCGCGGACCTGATGCCGCGGAATCTAAATCGCAGGGTCGAGGTGGTGTTTCCGGTTAAGGACCCCAGGCTGGTTTCACGCCTCCGAGACGAGATCCTGGAGGTGTATCTGGCCGACACGGTCAACTCCCACGAAATGCAGACCGACGGCTCCTACAGACGCGATTGGCGCAGCGAGACCGTGGGCGGAATCGACAGCCATCAGCGCTGCATGACTGCGCGGCAGGGCGCGGAGTCAGACGGGCGCTAAGCGAACCCTCCGTTCACGACGCCACGGAACGCGGGTGCTATGCTGCTATGGGTAAAGATTGGCAGCGGTGTGAACCCACAAACCAAGCTCAGAGTGCTGGTGCTTCTATCGCTGGCCTACGTGATTACTCGATTCGGATGTCTCGGCAGAGAGCTGGGTTACGAGGAGGGGTTCTTCCTTGCTCCTGGCATGGCGTTGTTTCACACGGGACATTACCGGATGTATTGGGGCGAACTGTATCCCGATTTCACGCCATTTCAGAAGCCACCGCTGACGTCGCTTGTTCTGGGCTTTTTCTCGTTGCTGAGCTTCGATCCCGTAGCGGGAGCTCGCCTCGCCCCTTTCCTCGTGGGCTGGGCGGTTTGCCTGGCCCCCTACCTCGCGACCGGAAGCTGGGCGCCGTCGCTACTCGTGCTGGCTTCTCCGTTCTTGTATGGCGCTTCCAGCCATATGCAGACGGATCCAATCGGCGTCGTGCTCGGCTATACGATTCTCTGCGTGGGCGTGACCAGGCTGATCCAGGAACGAGCGCATGGCGGCCGGATGCTCTGTGTGGGGCTGGTGATTCTTTGGCTCACCAAGTTCGAGTCGGCGCTGATGGCCACGGCCTGCCTGGCCGCGCTTCTTCCGACGATCCCCCGCGCGGACCGCGGCTCTTGGCTCCGTTCGTCTGCACTCGGGAGTGTGGCGGGCATTCTAGTGCTCTGCGGCGTGTCCGGTTTACTGGCGATGACTACCGGGCGCAATCCCGCAGCCGCCTGGAAGGATATTTTCGGAACCACCACCCGCATCGTTTCGGAAACCCTGGGGCGGCACATGCAGGCCCTCGACGGGGGGATGAGCAGCCGGATCACCTTGTATCATTACGCGCTCAATTTCCGAATCCCCCAACTTTTACTTTGCTGCTGGATCCCCTGTGTTCTGGGATTGCTGCTGGCTCCCGAGACGCGCCGGGAGTGGCGCTTCTTCACCGCCATGGCAGTCTGTTTCACGATTCCCCTGGCGGCGATTTTCGCTGTCGGCTATCCCGGCGATGGCTACCCGCGCTACTTCCTGATTGTTGTTCCTCCATCGCTATTGGCGCTCGGTGCAACACTGGCCTGTTTGAGCAGTCGCAAAGCACGGCTAGCGGCAACCACGGCGATCCTCGTGTTGGCCCTACTCACGATGGCTCCCGATACGCTGCACGCGATGCAATCGGCGGGCAGCCCGAATGCTTTCCGGGGAGAGCATGGCTCGCGGCTGGCCGCGGATCTCGCGCTTGGCGCCACGCAGCCGGGGGACTTGATCCTGGCACCGGCATTGGAGCTTCCCTACCTCACAGGCCGCCGCGTGCTGGCCATCCAATCGTTTGAGCCTTACCCGGACATGCACCATACCGCCCTCGGCTATGCTCCGCAGCTGCGCGCCGCCATCGTCCGGCAAAGTTCCCCGCTCAGCCCGATCCTGGATGAGTTGCTGGCCAATCTGACGGCTCGGGGCGGCAAACGCACCTCCGCGGATTCCTTCGACGTGGTCACTTTACCCGGCCCTTGAGGTTAGTCCGGCACAGATCCTCCGCGGTATGAACGATCCGCAAATGTCCGGAGCGCGATTCGTCAAATGCGCCGCGATGCAGATAGAAGAACCGGTCGCCGAGCAGATCCTGCGCTTCCTCGAAATGGTGCACGGCCCGATCCGGGAAGACAATCCGCGCGGCTTCGTATAGATCCGCATCCACCAGGATCTCGTCGTAATACATCCACGCCGTGCAAAGAATCCGAGAGGCGCTGAAGACAGCCAAATCCAGCCGGGCGGCGATGGCGGCGACCGCGCCGGGGATGCGACTGGCATCGCCCAGATCCAGAAACGATTGCTGCACGATTCCACTGGCGCGCTGCTGCTGCTCGGCGAATCGCGTGCTGATCTGATGCTCGGAAACCGAATACTCGAACAGCACCTCGTTCAAGGTCGCGACCTTGAAAAAGCGCACCCACGAGCCCCACAGCGCGAAATCCTCGCAGTGTGTGTATGGCGGCGAGTGGGGATATCCACCCAGAATTTCGAAGACCTCTTTGTGTGCCAAAATGCTGCCGTGCGGAAACGGGCAGCCCACCCGTTTGAAGAACTCCAGCGCTTCGCCCCAGCCGCCGCCGCGGAGATCGTCACGATCGAGCGAGGGATCGTGAGCGTGCACCAGCCGCATGCTGGTGGCCACCAGACTCAGATCCGGATCGGTGGCGAGGAGATCCACCTGCCGCCTCAATTTCCCGGGACGCCAGCAATCGTCGCCATCAAGGCGGGCGATCAAATCGTAGCGCGCCTGGGTGAGCCCCGCGTTCAGCGCAAACACCAGGCCCTGGTTCTGCACCAGAGTCACGATCCGGACGCGCGAGTCGGCAAGCAGCGGGTGTAGTTCCGGAATCGATCGCAGCGGTGGCGTGGAGCCGTCGTCCACGATCACCAATTCCAGCGAAAGGCCGCAGTCCTGCGACAATACTGAGCTAGCCGCGCGCAACAGATCGGTGATGCCCGAAGGCGCGGCCGCGCGCCAGAAGATAGGCATAAGAGTGGAAATACCGCTGAACATCAGCCCCCTGCTTCTGATTCGCCGTTTTAATTCTGCTCGCTGCCTCCCGGTTAGTATACCCCTCACACGCGGCAGAATGCTTCTTGGTTGATATAATCGACCCTGATGAAATCAACGGAGGGACGATGCGGAGCCGATGAGGTCGTCTTAAGACTGTTTGGTCATGAGACGCACGCCTGCGGAGTCCTCTAATGGATCCCGGCACTGCTTGTTCTCCGCCTCCGGCACTGACGTCAAGAAATATTAGATTCGCTCTCAAAGAGACTGCACTCTGGGTACTCGTGCTGATTTTAAGCGCCCATGCCCTTTTCGCATGGTCCGTTGGATTCCACCACGCCATTTCAGATCAATTCGGATTTCGACAGGCGCAGACGGCACTCGCGGCGCGGACCATCCTGGAGGGCTCGCCACGTCTGTTCTATGAGATTCCAATCTTCGGCCCACCGTGGGCATTGCCCGAGGAGTTCCCGCTTTACCAGTGGCTGACAGCGCTACTAACCATCACCGGAATTCCACTGATTGAAGCCGGCCGAGCCGTGAGCATCTTTTGCTTTTCGCTGTCCTTAGCCGGTGCCTGGAAAGTGCTGGAGTGCTTGCATGTAGAGCGAGGAGCAAAGTTAGCCATCACCTGCCTGATTCTAAGTTGTCCAATTTATCTGTTTTGGCCCCGGACTTTTTTGATTGAGACTTGTGTCCTCGCGCTGAGCCTATGGTACGTCTACTTCACGCTTCAAGCGGCAACGTCGCGGCGCCCCTGGGAACTCGCGGCAGGTGCAGTCCTCGGGGTCCTGGCGGCAATGGTGAAAATTACCACCTTTGTGCCGTTTTGGGTCCTTGCGGCCTCCTGGCTGTTGGCCACGGCATGGCAACGGAAGCTAAGCAAGAAGTCAGTTGTGGTAATCGGCAGTGTTCTGATTGCCGGCCCCGTCATTGCCGGTTACGCATGGACCGAGCTAGCCACTCACGTGAATCAACAAAACAGTTTGATGGCTTCCTTCTACTATCCCAGCGCGGTATCGCAGTGGGTGTTTGGCACTCTGTCGGACCGGTTTTCACCGATGTTGTGGACCGCCGTGTCGGACCGCATTCTTCCGGATACGATAGGCGTGGCAATGGCAGTTCCCATTCTGTTTGGCTTGTTACCGGCAGCGCGGCGGTACGGGTATCACGCGATTATTTCTGGATCTCTGTTCCTTTTGCCGATTCTCATCTTTCCCGTATTACACCGGGTTCACAGCTACTATCAGACTGAGAACGCGCTATTTTTGAACGCAGCCTGCGGGTTTGTAGCCTTTGGCCTCATTCGCCGGCAAGGGGCGTTAGCACTAGCGGGATTTGCGGTTCTCTTGCTGTTAGCGTATGGCGGGATCGCGCGCTATTACGGTGTGTACTTCCCAAGCGCGAGCAATGATGACCAATCCCTGCCGAAAACGGGAGATCAAATTCAGCGATTTACAAGCGCCAGCCAAATCATTATTGTTCAAGGCGAAGACTGGAGCTCGGAGATTCCATTTTATGCCCATCGGAGGGCAATCATGGATCGAAGCTTTTCGGAGGCGCAGCTGCAACATCAGGTACGGGCAGCGATGCCAGCGGAAGTGGGCGACGTATTGCTTTGCCACGAGGCTCGCAAGATCGGCGAGGGGCTGGATTTAACTGGCCGGCTCGACCTGATTCAAAAACGGTATGGAGTAAAGATGCTGTCGGCCTTCGATGACGGACTGTGTGTTCACTTTACCCGGACACCAAGCCCAATCGACGCCCGGGCGCCAAGTGTTCTTCCGTACGCCGCGTCGCTAGACCTGCCGGCAAATGGCTCCGTGGTGAAGGGAGTCGTCGCCGTGCAGGGTTGGGCGCTATCGGTTCCCAAGGTGCGGGAGATTCGAGTGGAGCTCGACGGGCGGACGGCTGCCGCCGGCAAGCTTGGCGCTTTCCGGCCAGATCTGGTCCAACCATTTCCGCAATATCCGGGGCACCCGTACAACGGATTCGACATCAAGGTAGACACAGCCGGATTGCCTTCTGGGCGGCATTCGCTGAGTGTCAAGGCGGTGCTGGAAGACGGGAGTAACCACATTGTAGGAAGTTTCTTGATTGCTACGCAATAAAAGACGACGCGGCGGATTTCGCCTCACACGGAGTTCTCTGCGTCTCCTTCCTTCCGCCGGCTTTCCTTGAGTAAACGTTCGAGATGCTCCGCCTCGGCGGTCTTCTCCAGCAGCAAGTTCAAGTAGTGCTGCCTTTCATGTGTTTTCTCGTTCAGGCGGTTACTTGCGTCGAGAAACTTCTGCTCCATCTCGTCAAGCAGATTCTTGTAATGCGCCGCCAGCGAGGACTTTTCCTTCAGCCGGGTATCTGCGTCAAGAAATTTCTGCTCCATTTCGTCAAGCAGGTTCTTGCGGTGCGCGGCGAGCGAGCTCTGTTGCCGCAACCTGATGCTGGCGTCGACAAATCGCCTTTCTTTCTCGGCTAGCAGCTCTTGTAATCCAGGAGTGGCGTCCTTCGAATACGTCCGCACCAATTCCGGTCCGGGCAGCGGAAAGGAGCCGTTATTAATAAAGCCGCGGATATCGAGCGAAATCGCCTTCCACATTTCAGGATCGCGCTTCTCGATCAGGTTGCCGTCGGAGACAATCCGGAACTCCGACAAAGTGGCGGCCAACGCATGAAACCGGAAGCCCGCGTGCAGCATACAGACGAGAAATTGCCAGTCTTCGTAGTATTCCAATTCATCGGACATGCGCAGGCCGGAATCCCGCAACCTAGCCGCCCGGATAGCGTAGCTGTTGCTGGTGATGAAGTTCGCGTGGAGCAGATGCTGAATCGGTTCCGGAGAGTAGCCGGCTGTAGCAGGCTGACCTGGTTCGCGACGGTTCGAGGCCGCATAAACCACGTCCGCTCCCGAAGCGGAAAACGCGGCCGCCATCGCGCTGGTGAAAAACGGATAGACGATGTCGTCATCGTCAAGGAAGTGGACAAACTCCACTTCTGGGCGCGTCAGACAATACTCGAGCCCAACGTTGATCGGATGGCCTCGTCGTTTTTGTGTGTCGGGCGCATGGAGAACCACCACGCGGCCGGCCGCGGCGCAATCGCCCCAGGTCTCCTGGACCGCGGCATATGTTCCGGCGTCGCCATGTACGATCACAACCGGCAAGCAACTAGTATGCTGAAGCGCCAAGGACTGAAGCGCATCCCGCAGCAGCAGCGGGCGCGCGCCCGTCGTGCGGACCAGCGCAGCAAAGCCAGGAGCTTGAGCGGAGTGGTCGACGGGAATCAAGTCGTATTCTACCGGAGATTGGAGTAGAATCCGACCATGCGAGTTCGCGACATTCTTTTCTCCGCGGCCGCGATACTGCCAGCCTTGTCCGGTCAGAATGACTGGCCGGCTTACGGCCACGATTCCGGCAACCAGAAATACTCGACGCTCGATCAGATCAACACAACCAACGTTTCCACGCTGGTTCAAGCTTGGACTTACGACACGCGCCCGAGCCCGAACCCCGCGCCCACAGGCCGAGGTGGCGGGGGCGCCCGCGCGTCCCAAGCCACGCCGCTGGTGGTGAATGGCGTCATGTACATCGTCACCGCATATCAGAGCCTGGCGGCCATCGATCCGGATACGGGAAAGAGACTCTGGGAGTTTTCGCACAAGCACATGGGCCGTCCGCCTCGCGGCATCGCATACTGGCCCGGCGACGGTCACAATCCGCCCGAGATCCTGTTCGGAACGTACGATGGATTTCTGATCGCGGTGGACGCCAAGACGGGCAAGGTTGTTGCTGGTTTTGGCAATGCCGGCGAGATCGACTTGAAGACCGGAATGAAAGATAAATTCCCCGACGTCCACTACGGCCTCTCCGCCGCGCCCGTCATCTATAAGAACATCGCGATCACCGGGTCGCACACGCAGGACTCGCCCAGCCTTGGCTCCAAGGGCGACTTGCGGGCCTGGGACGTGCGCACAGGCAAGCTTCTGTGGACGTTTCACTCGGTGCCGCAGCCCGGCGAACCGGGCCACGAAACCTGGCTCGACGACGGCTGGAAGGACCGCTCCGGCGTCAACGCCTGGACCACTTTTTCAGTCGACCCTCAAACCGGCACGCTCTTCGTGACCTTCGATTGCCCCTCCTACGATCTTTACGGAGGCGACCGCAAGGGCACGAATCTGTACGGCAACTCGCTGGTGGCGCTCGATGCCGAGACCGGCAAAATGAAGTGGTACTTCCAGACCATTCATCACGATATCTGGGACTACGACGCGCCTGGCCCACCCACGCTGACCAACGTCGTTCAAAACGGCAGAACAATTCCAGCTGTGGTGCTGTCGAACAAGACCGGATTTATTTTCATTCTCGACCGGCGTGACGGCAAGCCCGTCTACAACGTCGAGGAGCGCCCCGTCCCCAAAGGCGACGTCCCCGGCGAATGGTATTCGCCCACGCAACCTTTCCCCGTCAAGCCGCCCCCGCTGACCCGTCTGAGTTTCAAGCGCGAGGAAATCGCCAAGGTCACTCCCGAACACCAGAAATACTGCGAGGATCTCTTCGACGCCGCCGGCGGCGCGCATAACGATGGCCCGTTTACGCCCATCGGCATGAAGCCTACTGTGACATTCCCAGCCAGCAACGGCGGGGCGAATTGGGGCGGAGGCAGCGTCGATCCCGCGCTCGGCTACTTCTTCGTGAATACTCGCAGTGAAGGCGTCATCGCCCGCATGGCCAAGCCCTCCGAGTTGCCATCCAACGGAAAAAACGGCGCGGCCGCAAATCAAAACCAGACTGAGTACGTCCGCACCGGCGTTCGCGGCCAGAGCGCGGCGTTCTCGAACCCCTCGACGGGCTGGCCCTGCCAGCAGCCGCCGTGGGGCGAGCTCGCCGCGATCAATCTCAACACCGGCGACATCGCGTGGCGCGTCCCGTTCGGCAGAGTCGATTCCCTGGAGGCGCTCGGCGTCATGAACACGGGTTCAATTAATATCGGCGGCTCTGTGGCGACCGCGGGCGGGCTCCTGTTTATCGGCGCATCCACCGATCAGCGCTTTCACGCCTACGAATCGAAGACGGGAAAACTTCTGTGGGAGACCAAGGTTCCGGCCAACGCGCAGGCGAACCCAATCTCGTACTCGGGAAAGAACGGAAAGCAATACGTGGTCGTGGACGCCGCGGATGTCGTGGTGGCGTTCAGTTTGCCCTGACGTAGACTCCACGTTTCCACGCCTCCGCTCGTCAGGCCAGTAAGGAGGCGGGATGCGGCTGCTTGCGTGCTGGCTTGCGGTGCCCCTGTTCATGGCCGGCGTCGCGGAAGCCGGCGTGATTCAAGGCGTGGTTCTCGAACAAGCCTCGGGGGTCTTGCTGGCGAGGTCGACACTGCGGCTGGACCCGATTCCGAATGCCAGCGGCGGCGCGCTCCGATCCCTGCAAGTGCGCTCGGGTAGAAGAGGGGAATTCGCATTCTTAGGCATTCCCGTTGGGATGTACATCCTGACGGCCACTCGCGCGGAATACGCCCCCACGGCCTATGGCCAGAGGCGCCCGGGTGGACAGGGCACGCCGATTCAGGTGACGGCCGATTCCAGCTTGTTCGCGGATCTACGCATGGCGCGGCTGGCGGCTATCTCGGGACGCGTGCTGGATGAAAACGGAGCGGGTCTCTCCGGCGTGACGGTTGTCGCATACCGGGCCCGTCTGCCGCTGCGCCAGGCTGGACACGCGGAGTCGGACGATCGCGGAATCTACCGGATTCACGGCTTGGATCCCGGCAAGTATTGGGTTCGATCCGCGGCGCACACGCTAGACGACGGGACCGGGTTGCTGCCGACCTTCGGACCGCAATCGCGCGAGGCTCGCAACGCGAAAGTCCAGGAAGCGCGCCTGGACTACGAGACTCAATACGCAGACGTCGAGCCGGAAATCGGTTCGCTATTCAGCCTTGGCGGAAAGGTGACCTGCGCGCCCGAACCACAGCCGAAATCAGATGGGACGCCTCCCCCGCCGCTGACGGTTACGGTTTCGTCGGAGACCGGCAGGAAAAGCACCCAACTGGTGTGCAATCAATCCTACAGGTTCGACGGCCTGGCGCCGGCTCACTACGAGGTGTTCGCACAATTTGCGGATGGTTCGGCGACCGGATTCATCGAGCTGGATCTGGATAGGAGTAGCGACCTGGGCTCGGTCCAGGTGACGCCTCCTCCGCCGGTAACGTTCCTTGTGAGCCGCGCGGGCCAAGGCGAGGCCCGCATCGCTCTGACGCTGACGGGGTGGCGCGACGACCTTGCCGAGGTGGAAGAGCCGCGCACGATCAAAACGCCTCGGGACACGCTTCCGCCCGGACACTGGGACATCCAAGGTAGCGTAGGACCGGGACAATACATCGAGTCGATTGGTCCGCCGAATCCGCCGGTGACTCGCGTGGGGGCGGAGCAGCGCCCTGACGATGCTTTCCGAGTGCTGATCGCCAATCGCGCGGGACTAACGGTCCGCGTAGTGATCGCCGAGCCGACTGGAACGATCGCCGGTGGCGTTGTGAAAGAGGGCGGCCCGGTTCCAGGCGCTCCCGTATTCTTGTGGCCCGTCACCGATGAGGTGCGGCGGCAACTGGGCGGGACTCGGCAGGTTTTGTCGAACACCGACGGAAAATTTCGGTTCGAAGGGCTGCCACCGGGCGACTACCGGCTGCTGGCGAGCTTCGACATTCGCGAGGCCGACGCCGAGATTGTGGAGCAGACCAACGCAGCGAGAATTCACGCGGCGGCATCCGAGTCGCCGGTGGTGGAACTACCGCTGTGGGTGGCGCCATAGTGGAATCCAAGTTGTGATCCTAAGCTCAGATCAATGCTAGATTGAAGCAGACTGGAGTTCATCGATGAAACTGCTTCTTAGCTTCGCTCTTTCCCTATCGCTCTCCGCGGCGAACCTTTGCGGGGCAAATCTCG
>Ga0070733_10000425_pt1 | contig 34501 bp, 32 predicted proteins | sample Coa_R1_9_FD_66450 | JGI IMG/M metagenome (GOLD analysis project Ga0070733, IMG submission 66450) | Surface soil microbial communities from Centralia Pennsylvania, which are recovering from an underground coalmine fire - Coalmine... | ecosystem: Environmental > Terrestrial > Soil > Unclassified ...
AGGTTCGTCAGAAGAAATCGTGGGTGGTTTCGGGCTCAGGGAGCTTGCCAAGTGAGTGATAGAGGGCGAGTTCGAGGCAGCGGAATGTGCGGAATCCGTAAGATTTCCTCATAGTGACTTTGGCTTTGTTGTTCAGGCCCTCAACGACGCCGCTGGAAAGCAGCTTTTGCGCGCGGAAATAGTTGAGGATCAGCTCACGGTGATCGCGGAGTGAGCGGGCGATCTTCTTCATGGGATCGATGCGGGATCGCATGACCTGTCGGCACCATTGATCGAGGAACTGTCCGGCCCAGTAGGGAGCGTTGTAATCCCAAAGCTGCTGGAAGGATTCCTTGAGGAGGTAGGCGCGAACCGTCTTCAGGTTGTAGCGCAGAATGTCTCGCAGGCGGAAGCGCTGATCGTCTTTCAGATTCTCCTCGCGTTTGAGCAACAGCCAGCGAGATTTCCTGAGTACCGGCACTCGGCCTTCGCCGGCTATGCGGCGCGATTCGCCGGCGCGCACCTCGTCGAGCGCCTTGTTCATTTTGGCCACGATATGGAAGCGGTCGAGAATGTGCAGCGCTTCGGAGCATTTCTCGCGAATGACCTTGAGATACGGCTCCCACATGTCGGAGCAGACGAAGGCAATCTTCGACGCCACCTCATCGCTGATCATGGTGAAGAATCCCTGAAAGGATTCGATCGTTCTTTCGCGGCCCACCCAGAGCAGGCGTGTTATCCCGAGGTCGATCTGGTAGACCAGCGTCAGGTACTTGTGCCCTTTGGCGTATTGAATTTCGTCCACTCCGATGGCGTCGATCCGGCCGAGCACACGGTGCTCCAGTCCGAAGCCGACGACGTATTCCACCGCATCGAAAACCTTTTCCCATGAAGTACGAAACGCTTCAGCTGTTTCTTTCCACGACAGTTTGCGTGCCCAGCGGGCGAGAAACAACATGTAGGCGCGGGTCAGAGTGCGCTTGCCGTCACCCCACGGAACCTCCTCGACGACGACGGCCTCGCAGCGACGGCAATCGACGCGCCGCATTGAGTACAGCAGAAAAACAAGGAATCCCCAGAAAGGAATGAACTCGAACCGACGCTCGGCGAGTTTGTCATATCCGGGGCCGGGCTCGTGGCACTGCGAACAGACCGCCTTCGAGCCTTTGCGCGGACGCACGGCAATCTCGATGCTTCTGCGGTCAGAACTGAAGCGGGCCTGGTGGTAGACGAACCCGGGAAAGCGGTGGCAACGATTTAGAATCGTGATGAGCTGCAGCATGAAGGGGAAACCGGCGAAGGCGGGAACTACCAAAGTAACCCGCACCGCTACCCGGACACGTCACGACCTTGAGCATTACTGCCGGGGTTTAAGCAGCTGGCCGCGCTCGTGGATGGGAGAGGAAAAAGATATCCCGCCCGGCGAGAAGCTGGTGGCTTGCTTCCGCCCGTTCCTCGAAGCATTAGCCGCTTCGGATATGTCGCCCAAAGTCATTCAGAAGCACGTCGACAACCTGTGGTCTCTGGGCGGAGAAATCATCCGCAACCTGAACGAAACCCCTTCTCTGAGAAGGCAAAGCATCGAACGGATTCTGGCCGACCGGATCGATGACGAGGGTGGCCCGCTCGTCTACGCACTGGAATCGGAAGAATCGCTACAGCGCTCCCTCGATTCCACCTGCCGGAAGCTTCACCGCTTCCTCAGCTACAAGCCGGCCTGACCGGCTACATCACCCACAAATTTCCCCGACGAGGCACATTTGAAACCGCGATTCCGGGCGCATTGTTTGACATTAGACCTGAGGGATCTAGGATGTGAACATTCAGCGTGCCCGCCGTCTCCAACACGATTCGGCGACCGGCTAAATTAGTTCCCGACACAACCCTTACGGGTCCGGGATGCCACAAGCAGCCGTCGACGTATCCGCCAGTTGCGGCCGTCGCGCACAACCGATATGTCCCGGGCGGCAATTCGGAAAAGCTGAATCTGCCATCGGCGCCGGTTACCACCGGGACTGGCAGGCCAGGGACGTAACCGAATCCTGCGATTTTAACGGTTGCCGCGAGCGGCGTATTTGACGAGTCGGTGACGACTCCGGAGATGCCACCAGTTGCGCTCTGTGTCCATCCAGCCGCTGGGGTGAACGCAAGAATCAGAGTGAGTCCGACAAAGCTGCTCAAGGGGGCCATCATTTCGCCACATTAATCCTCAACTCTTTGGATTTAGTAGAGCCGTTATTATCGGCAAATCCCATCTGCGGTTACGGTTATATAGAGCGATTTCGATCAGACTACTACCTATTGACTTGCAAGTCAATAAAAATTTGTCATAAAACTTTGTCATAACTGTTGCTCCCTGTCCTCAGAAAAGGCGGGGGCAGTTCACAACTCTCGTCGAGCCCGAGCTATGAGCCGAACTCAAGGTCGATTCAGGCAGCCTGATTGCACCAAACAAAGCTCGCGCCGATTGGCGGAGTGGCAGACGGGCGCTGGCGTCATCGCGCGAGGCACACAAATGGGGCAGGCTTACCGACTGCGGTGGAAAGACCTTTCGTGCTCGGCCGCGCGCGGACGTCGGAATAGGTGAGATTCGCTATGACCCGACTGATCTCACAGGTCTCAAAAACGCCGTCGTCCCCAGCCCGAGTTTTCGCACAGACGAGGAACATCTGCTTGAACTTCTCACCGAGTTCTTTCTGCCTGCGGGCCAAAGACGCGGCCACCCTATCGTCGCGCTGCCTGAAGGCCGTAATCAGTCCTGAAAAATTTGCCAAAACTGAGCCTTTTCCAAATCGGCGCCAAACCACCAAACGTTCCCTAAGCGGAACAGATCGTTCCAACCAAAAAACCGGTGACGCGCTTCCTCGAAGAGAATGACCCGCGCAATCAACTACTTGCCGCCTAGCCGCACCAGTACCATCCGATCGGCCTGAGACAATAGGGCCGAAATGAGATCCCGCACCCCCGAATCTGCCTTATCCGCGTTTATTCGTGTTCATCCGTGGCCAATTGCTTTTTCAAAAAAAGTAAAAACGCGAAACGAAGTGAACCTAACATCGGACAACTACGGAGACTGTCTTATCCGCGCTGATCCGTTTTCATCCGAGCCGCATTTGAGCGGGTTACAATCGGGTTTGCGCTCGGGTGCACGAGCGTGTCCCAACCCAACGCCCCGCGCCGGCGCGAGCAAATCTCGTTACAACTGGAGAACTCATTGTCAACGATCGTCAGAGTAAGCGGAATTGAGATTCTGGACTCGCGTGGAAACCCCACCGTGGAAGCGGAGGTTTTTCTGGCCGATGGCAGTAACGGCCGTGCCGCCGTCCCCAGCGGCGCCTCAACGGGCGAGCACGAGGCGATGGAACTGCGCGATGGCGACAAACATCGTTACCTCGGCAAGGGTGCGACCAAAGCCGTTACGAACATTAACGGGCCGATCGAAAAAGCCCTGGTAGGTCATGATGCCACTTTGCAGGCGAAGATCGACCAGATCATGATCGACCTCGACGGCACGCCGAATAAGAGCAATCTGGGGGCGAACGCGATCCTCGCGGTATCGATGGCGGTGGCGCGGGCGGCCGCTGCATCGCAGCGCGCTCCTTTGTTTCGATACTTGGGTGGTGTCAACGCCTGTATTCTGCCGGTTCCGATGATGAATATCCTAAACGGCGGCGCGCACGCGGATAATTCCGTCGACATGCAGGAGTTCATGATCGTGCCTTATGGCGCCACCCGTTTTTCGGAAGCGCTGCGCATGGGCGTGGAGGTGTTCCATACCCTGAAGACCGTCCTGAAGAAGCGCGGCTATTCGACGGCGGTGGGCGACGAAGGCGGTTTTGCGCCGAATCTGAAATCGAACGACGAAGCGCTGGAAGTGGTGCTCGAAGCCATCACGCAAGCCGGTTACCAGCCGGGCGAGCAGATCGGGATCGCACTCGATCCGGCCGCGAGCGAGTTCTACCAGGACGGCGCGTATGTTTTTAAAAAATCCGACAAGAGCCGGCACTCGAGCGAGCAGATGGTGGAGTATTGGGCCCATTGGAGACGCCAATACCCGATCATTTCGATTGAAGACGGCATGGCCGAGGACGACTGGGCGGGTTGGAAGCTGATGACCGATATGCTCGGCGCGGATACGCAGTTGGTGGGTGACGATCTGTTCGTCACCAGTACGGCCCGCCTCACAAAGGGGATCGATATGGGCGTGGCGAATTCGATTCTGATAAAGGTCAACCAGATTGGTACGCTGAGCGAAACTCTCGATGCCATGCAGACGGCGTTCAAGAATGGATACACGGCGATTGTGTCGCACCGCTCCGGAGAGACGGAGGATCCGTTCATTGCGGATCTCGTGGTAGCCACGAACGCCGGTCAGATCAAGACGGGATCGGCGAGCCGTACCGATCGCATCGCGAAATATAACCAGCTACTGCGGATCGAGGAGCGGTTGGGGAACGCCGCGAAGTTCCCCGGCCGGAAGGCGTTCCGCCAGTAATGTACCGTGGGGCGGGGCTTCGGCCCTGCCGCCGGGCTTCCGCCCGGCGCGGACACCAGGAGACTTCCCATGCAACGCAACAAGCCTCTGATTCTGACCATACTCGACGGCTGGGGATTCTCCCCGGCAATCGAAGGCAATGCGATCGCCGCCGCGCGAAAGCCGACTTACGATATGCTGCTGCGCGATTTTCCCAATACCCTGGTGCACACCTCCGGGCCCTATGTCGGATTGCCCGAAGGCCAAATGGGCAACAGCGAAGTGGGGCATTTGAACATGGGCGCGGGACGAGTGGTCCACATGGATGTCACACGGATCGACCGGATGATCGCAACGGGCGAATTTTTCTCGAACCCTGTATTGTTGGCCGCGTTCGATCACGCGCGAAAGGGGCACAGGCTGCATCTGATGGGGCTCTGCAGCGATGGCGGCGTGCACTCGCACCTGGAGCACTTATACGCGCTGCTGAAAATGGCGAAGCTGCAGAGTGTGGATCAGGTGTTTCTCCATTGCTTTATGGATGGCCGTGATACGCCGCCCCAGAGCGGTATCGGGTACATTCGCGAAATTCAGAAGAAGTTGCGGGAATTCGGCGTGGGAAAAATCGCGTCCGTCGAGGGCCGTTATTACGCAATGGATCGCGACAAGCGTTGGGAGCGGGTGGAGCGCGCATTCAACGCCATGGTGCTGGGGAACGCCGAAAAAGCGACCGATCCGGTGGAAGTGATGCAGCGCTCTTACGAGCGGGACGTGACGGACGAATTCATCGATCCGGTGACCATTGTCGAAGATGAGAGCGCCGGGAACCAGCCCGTCGGGCTGATCCGCGACGACGATGCCTGCATCTTTCTCAATTTCCGCGCCGATCGCGGGCGGGAGATGACCGAAGCTCTGACGAGCACGACGCTGGAGCGTCCCGCGCGCTCGGCAGTGCCGAAGAATCTGCATTTCACGACGATGACGCAGTACGACAAGACTCTGCCCGTTCCTTTCATGTTGACCCGGGAGCCGCTCGATAACATCCTGGCGAATGTGTTCGCGCAGCTGAACTGGAAGAACCTGCGCACGGCCGAGACCGAAAAATACGCGCACGTGACTTACTTCTTCAACGGCGGACTGGAGAAATCATTCGCCGGCGAAGAGCGCGAGCTGGTGGCTTCCCCCAAAGTCGCGACTTACGATTTGAAGCCGGAGATGAGCGCGGACGGCATTGCGAACGTCGTGATCGACGCCATGGGCAGGAAGGATTTCGACGTCATCGTGATGAATTTCGCCAACGCCGATATGGTGGGGCATTCCGGGAAGATGGAGCCGACGGTACGTGCGGTGGAAGTGGTGGACGCGTGCCTGGGGCGTATCTGGCAGCGCTTGAAAGAGAAGAACGGCCGCTGGATCATTACTGCCGATCACGGCAATGCGGAGACCATGATCGATCCGGTGACGCATGGCCCGCATACGTATCACACGACGAATCCGGTGCCGCTGATTCTGGTAGACGATTCAGGCGACAGACTGCGGCAGGGCGGGGCGTTGCAGGATATCGCGCCCACGATTCTGGGAGTGCTGGGGGAACGACAGCCGAAGGATATGACTGGAAGAGATCTGCGGCTCTAACCCCGCGGACTTACCAGTAATCCCGAACGCGCCTCGGGCGCCGCGATTGCGCGAGCGATTCTTCCTTCGCCAACCTGTTGACGCCACATGGCGTAATAAAGGCCGTTGCGCTCGATCAGTTCGTCGTGCCGGCCGAATTCGACAATCTGGCCGCGCTCCAGTACATAGATGCGGTGGGCATGGAGCACCGTGGAGAGGCGGTGCGCGATCAGAATCGTAATCGCATCCCGGCTGGTCGCCACGTCGCGGATGGTTTGGCTGATCTCTTCTTCGGTCAGAGAATCGAGCGAGGACGTGGCCTCGTCGAATACCAGGAGCTGCGGCCGCCTTAACAGAGCGCGCGCAATCGACAGGCGCTGCTTTTCGCCGCCGGATACCTTGACCCCGCCTTCGCCGATCACGGTGTCGAGCCCCTTGTCGGCGCGGGCAAGAAGGCTCTCGACCGACGCCTGGCGCAGCACATCCATGCACTCCCCGTCGGTGGCCCGCGGGCTGACGAACAACAGGTTTTCCCGGATCGACCCGGAGAAAAGCTGCGCATCCTGCGTCACGAAGCCGATGCGCTCGCGAAGGCCGTCGATCTCGATCTCGTCTTCACGGGTTCCGTTGTAAAAAATGTGGCCCGAGTGCGGCCGATAGAGCCCGACGAGAAGCTTGACCAGGGTCGTCTTTCCGGAACCCGACGGCCCCACGAAAGCGATGGTTTCACCTCGCGACACCGAGAAGGAAATTCCTTCGAGCGCCGGCCGGTTGGCGGTTTGATGCTGAAATGTGACATCCTCAAAAGACAGTGTTTGCAGCGGGCCGATAGTGACAGGGTGATCCGGGTGCGGTTCCGGCTTCAACGCGAGGATGGTCTCGAAATTCTCCAGCGACGCCTCCGTTTCGCGGTACGTGTTGACCACATTCCCAAGTTCCTGCAGCGGCCCGAAAATAAAGAAGGAATAGATAAATAGCGAAAAGAACTGCCCCACGGTGATGCGCTGCGTGAAGATCAGATAAAGCATCAGGAACAGGATCGAAGTCCGCAGCAGATTGACAAATGTTCCCTGGATAAAACTCAGGCTGCGGAGATACTTGACCTTCTTCAACTCCAGCTTCAGGATCTTCGCGGTGGTGGAGTTCAGGTGGTCGATCTCCTGCTGCGCGAGCCCGAGGCTCTTGACGAGTTCGATGTTGCGCAGGGATTCGGTGGTCGATCCCGCGAGCGCCGTCGTTTCCTTGACGATGACCCTTTGAACTTCCTTGATCTTGCGGCTCAGCAGGGAACTCAAACCGCCCAGCAGCGGAATGGTGAGCAGGTAGGCCGGTCCAATGGACCAATGCACCTGCGCGGCGTAGACCATCACGAAGATCACACCGATCACCGTGGTGAACAGCAGGTTGACTGCGATGGCGATCAGCTTTTCCACGTCCGAACGGACCTTCTGCAGTTTTCCCAGGGTCTCGCCGCTGCGCTGGTCCTCGAACAGGGCATAGGGAAGTTCGAGCGAATGCCGGATGCCGTCGGCGTAGAGCCGCGCCCCGACCTGCTGGGTGATCACATTGACGTAGTAATCCTGGAAGTTCTTGGCGACGCGCGACACGAAAGCCACGCCGACCGCGAGACTAAGCAGGAACGATACGCCGCGGATAAACTGGCCGATCGTGTAATCGTGGAATCGCGTGGCGTAGGAATCGATGACGTGGCGGAAAATCAGCGGATCGAGAAGCGAAAAGACCTGGTTGATCGCCGCCAGAACCAGCGCCGCGGCCACCAGAACCCAATAGTCGCGCAGGTACCGGTAAAGAGTCGCCATTTACTCAACATTACGATATGCGACATGATCCGGGGCGGGTGTATTGAAATACACTGTTTGAAGGAGGAGTTGCCGCTTATGAAAGCTGCTGCTGTTTTGACATTTGTAATGTTCACGACCACGTTCACCGCGCGGGGGGATTTCAGCTATACGACGACCAGCAAGACCGGGGGGACGATGGCCGCAATGGCCGGAGGCGCCAACGCCGGTCCCGCGAAGCACTACTACAAAGGCCAGAAGATGAAGACGGAAGACGGAGATATCGCAACCATTCTGGACTTCGACGCGCAGACGATTACGACCATCAACAACCGGCTGAAAACGATTACCGTGCGAAAATTCGACGACCCGGGACCCGGGAAACCGAGCGACGTGTCGGTGAAAATCGACGTCAAGGAGACGGGCCAGCAAAAGACGATTAACGGCTATACCGCGAAAGAACTGGTCATGACCATGGACATTGAGAGCCCGCAAACCCAGCAGATGGGCAAGATGCAGATGGAGATGGACATGTGGTTGTCGGGCGACGTCCCCGGCATTGGCGAGTTGCGCAGCTTCTACAAGAAGAACATGGAGCGGATGCCGTGGTCGGTCCTGAACGGCGGTGGGAATCCATCGATGCAGTCGGCGGTGGCCGTGATGCAGCGCAAGGTAGCCGAGATGAACGGGTTGGACGTGCTTTCCGTCATGAAGGTGAAATCCGCGGGTGCGGCGGGGGCTCCGGCGATGCCGCAGATGTCGGCCGCTCAACAGGCCCAGATGCAGGCCGCCATGGCGAGGCTGCAGGCAATGCAGCAGCAGGGCGGGCCGCAGGCGGCCGCGGCAGCACAGGCAATGGCTCGCATGGGCGCTGTTCCCGGCGCTGGTGGTCCCGCGGGCGGCGCTTCGAATGCATTGTTCGAGGTTACGACCGAAGCAAGCGATTTTTCAACCGCTTCCATCCCGGACTCGGTGTTCGCCCTCCCTGCCGGCTATACGAACCAGTAGGGACGCGGCTACAACTTCGCGATTTCGGCCAGGATAGTGGCCAGCGCCTTACGGAACTGCTCCGGAGTGCCGACCTCGAACAACTTCGGGTCCAGAGGTTTGAGCAGCGGCTCCAGCTGATCGATCGCGGCGTAACTGCGGCGGGCGGCGAAGCTTCCATCCAGGATTTGTCCGCGCCGCCCGACGACCGGCGGACCCATGACGATCCGGGGAGGCTGTTGATACCGGATGTAATAAACTCGCGCATCCGTTGGGTTGTTGAGCACGATGGGGTGAACTTCCTGCGTCGACGCAAACTGCACCTTGCTGCTGAGAACGATCACGACCCGCGATCGGCGCGGCGTTCGCCGTCTGGGCGCAATTCGCCGGCGGATTTCCGCCAGAAAAAACTCGGCGCTGTACTGGCGGTTTTCGAGTGATTTGACGTCAATGACTCCCGGATTGACTTCCGCGAGAGAAGCGCTGGCGTGGGGCCAGTCGAGGCCGGACGTATTGTCCTGCCGTCCCGGAGCTTTTTCCTGGCGATAGATCACGCGGCGTTTGGAAATGTCGAGCAGCGCAAGGCTGAATGTGGCATTCTCCCAATTCACTTGCGACAGTACTTTGGTGGCCGGCAAAAGAACCTCGAAATTTCGATTCTGAACGCGGGTCGAGCCCGTGAACTCCTCAGACGGCGTCAGGTTCACAACCAGATCGACGTTGACAGGTTCACGGGTCGCCACCGTCAGCCGCAGCTTTCCTTCCAGGGAAGGCAGATACCAGAGATCCGGCGGCTTGGACGGCGGTACGATTTCCACGGCCGGCAGATCGCTCCAGGCACCGGGCAGGGGGTCGCTCTTCAAAGGGGAGACGTGCAGCATACGCTGGATGACGCTGTGTTCCCCGGTGGCATCGGCGTATATGACGATCGACACGCGGTAGTCGCCCGGCAGCAGGAAAACCAGTTGGGAGAACAGCGCGTCGTTGGCTTTCATTCCTTCGCCGATGTGCTCGAGGTCGATCCCCTGATGGCTCTGCCACGTTCGGCCTTTTTCGTCGGCCAGCTGCAGTAGCATCAGGAACTGGCCCTTTCCGCGCCGTTTGACCAACTCCTCGCCATCCACTTCGGCAAATATCTCTTCGGCCAGACGCTGGTGAGCGGAGAGGACGGGTTCGGACGTTCGCACGTTCCAGCGCATGTGCGGCTGGTCGCCCTGAGAGAGCCATTGGTCGAAAGGAATGGTGGAGAAAACGGGGTCCGTCTGGGCCTCTGCGATGAGCGGGGAGGCCGCCAGGGCGATCGGCAACAGAAAATGCGCGAACCGTACCACTGGAGACATGGTAACGTCGAAACTGATGCGGCGCATCGTGCCAATGCTGCTCTGTCTTGTCCTCGCGATGGGTGGGCTTTGCGGTGGTCTTTGTTTCGCGCAGGCCGCACACCACTCCTGCTGTCACGAAACGAATCACTGCGGGCATCCCGGGCCCGCGATGCAGGCCCACCAGGCAGCAGCGGTCGCGCAGATCATTCCGGCGGTTCTGACGGGACCTGCGCTCGTTTCCTCCGATTGGGCCACAGCGCCCGGCTTCACGGCTCTGACTTATTGCAGGGATTTTTCGCCTACGCTTCGAACCTCAGTCCTGCGTCTCTGATCTCTTTCCGGATTTCGACGGATTCAGATCACAGACAGACACGAGGAGGAAGCAGATGCGTTTCTTTATAGTGTTGCTGTTCACCGTTCCACTGGCGGCGCAGCACGATATGAGCAATATGCCGGGCATGCACCACGACTCCGCTGCCGCGCCGGAAACGATGGAGGCATCCGGCACCAGCAGTAATCCGGCATCGTCGCCGATGAACATGGCCCATTTCACGGCGGGCGCGTGGCGATTCATGATTCACGGCGTGGCTTTTGTCGAGGATATTCAGCAGACCGGTCCGCGCGGCGGCGATAAACTCTTCTCCACGAACTGGTTCATGGGGGAAGCCGAGCATGGGCTCGGAGGCGGAAAACTCTCCGTTCGGGCCATGGTCAGCCTGGAGCCCGCGACGGTGATGGATCGCCGCTATCCGGAGCTTTTTCAGACTGGCGAAACGGCTTACGGCAAGCCGATCGTGGATGGCCAGCATCCGCACAATTTCGTGATGGAACTGGCGATGCACTATTCGCATCCCTTGGGGGAAAAGACGTCTTGGGAACTCTACGCCGCGCCGGTAGGAGATCCCGCGCTGGGGCCGGTGGCGTTCCCTCACCGCGTTTCGGCGGAGGAGCTTCCGACGGCCCCGATTGGTCACCACTTGCAGGATTCGACCCACGTCTCCTACGAGGTTGTGACTGGCGGGATTACCCATGGCATGCTGCGCGTGGAGGCCAGCGGCTTTCATGGCGGCGAGCCGAACGAGAACCGGTGGAATATCGGTTACGGGGCGATGGACTCTTATTCCGCGCGCGCTACGATCTCGCCGAATGCGAACTGGAGCGCCCAGATTTCCGCCGGGCGTCTCACAAGACCGGAGGCGCTGGAGCCGGGAGACCAGGTGCGCACCGAGGCCTCCGTAACTTACAATCGTCCTTACGCCAACGGTAATTGGGCTACGAGTGTGATTTGGGGCCGCGTCCACAAAACGAGCGGCGGTGACAATCTGGATGGCTATGGGTTCGAATCCGTGGCACGATTCGCGCACAAGAACTATGCCACCGGGCGGATTGAACTTGTAGACAAAGATGAGCTTCTGGCTACGGGTCAGGAATTTCGAATCGGCGCGTACACCGCTGGATATACGCGCGACTTTTACCTGGTGCCCCGAATCGCGACCGGGTTGGGTGCGAATTTCACGACTTACCGCATGCCGGCAACGCTCCATCCATACTATGGAGAGCGCCCGGTTGCCATACTGATATTTCTGCGGTTTAAGCTTCGGGACGCATCTTAACCGCTGGAGGGTGCATCATCAAAATATGGCGAAAACGAACCTCGAGCTCAAAGTGGAAGGCATGACTTGCGACGGGTGTGTCCGGAGCGTGGAGCGAAAGCTCTCCAAGGTTGGCGGAGTCGAATCCGCCCGCGTTGACCTGGCGGCGGGGAAGGCGACGGTCGAATACGACGACTCGCAGGCGCAAGCCGACCAGTTCATCGCGGCCGTTGAACAAATTGGATATCACGCCAGCCGGACATGAAGAGCGCCGAAGAAGTCGAATTGCCGATTGGAGGGATGACGTGCGCCGCGTGCGCCCGTACCGTCGAGCGGCAACTCGCAGGTTCGCCTGGCGTCGGGAAGGCGAGCGTCAACTTCGCGACGAAGATCGCTTCCGTGTCCTACAATCCGGCTGAGACCCGCGTCGAAGATCTGGTCGCGGCGGTGGAGGACGTCGGCTATGAGGTTCCTCAGGAGCCGCAGGAAATCGCCGAAGCGGCTTCAGCCCGCGAAATCCGTCGACGGCTGATGGTCGGGGCGGTTTTCGCGGCTCCAGTGTTCATTCTGGGCATGCTGGATCGGGCACCGCTCCTCCAGTTCGTGCTGACACTGCCGGTCCTTGTGTACGCCGGGCGCGGATTCTTCGCGGATGCCTGGACGGCACTGAAACATCGATCGGCGAATATGAACACGCTGATCGCCTTGGGTACCGGCACGGCGTTTCTCTATTCCACTGCCGTGGTGGCCACGGACGGGACGGGCGTTTACTTCGAAGCGGCGGCGGTGATCGTCGTGTTGATCCTGCTCGGCCGGACGCTGGAAGCGCGCGCGCAGAGCAGGGCGTTCGATGCCATTCGACACCTGATGAACCTGCAGCCTTCCACGGTTCGCGTGGTGCGGGATGGAAGCGAGCGCGAAATTCCGCTGGCCGGGGTGCGGATAGGGGATCTGGCGATCGTGCGTCCTGGTGAGCGGGTCGCCGTGGATGGTGTGGTGGTCGATGGATCGAGCGAGATCGACGAATCCATGCTGACGGGCGAGAGTATGCCTGTATCCAAGTCGCCGGGAGCTGATGTTTTCGCAGGCACGGCGAACGGGACTGGCGCTTTTCGTTTCGAGGCCCGGAAGGTGGGGCGCGATACGGCGCTGGCGAAGATCATCGATCTCGTCAAGCGTGCGCAGGGCTCAAAGGCGCCGGTCGCGCGGCTCGCCGATGTGGTGAGCGGCTACTTCACGGTTGCGGTACTGGTGATCGCGATCGTGACGTTGGGCGTCTGGCTGTTCTTCGCGCCCGTTGGAGTCGCGGTGGTGAATGCGGTCGCGGTTTTGATCATCGCGTGCCCCTGCGCGATGGGGCTGGCAACACCGACTGCGATCATGGCGGGTACCGGCCGGGGCGCGGAGCGGGGAATCCTGATAAAAGGTGGCGCACCTCTGGAGCTTGCGGCCAAGGTCGATACCGTAGTTCTCGACAAGACCGGCACGATTACCACCGGCAAACCCGTGGTCAGGCGTGTCCGGACGCTGAACGGTTACGGCGAAGAAGAAGTGGTGCGGCTGGCGGCAGCCGTAGAACGATGGAGCGAGCATCCCATTGCCCACGCCATTGTGAGCCGGGCCGGTTTACCTGACACCGATATTTCAACCGGCTTTCGCGCCATTCCGGGCACGGGCGCTGAGGCCATGGTTGCTGAGAAGCGGGTTTTCGTAGGGCGCGGAGATGCGGGTGCAATCGCGGTCGATGTCGACGGCGTACGCGTGGGAGAGATCGATATCGTCGATGAGATCAAGCCCGAAGCGCGCGAAGCGATCCGGCGCCTCCGCTCGATGGGCGTTGACGTCTGGATGATCACGGGTGACAACCGGCGCGTGGCGCTGGAGATTGCGCGTGAGGTTGGGATCGACGAAACGCACTTGCTCGCTGAAGTGCTGCCCGAAGAGAAGGAGCGCGAGGTGTCGCGTCTCAGATCCGATGGCCGCCGTGTAGCGATGGTAGGCGACGGCATCAATGACGCCCCGGCGCTGGCGCGAGCGGATGTGGGCATCGCGATCGGCACGGGTACGGACGTGGCCATCGATACAGCCGGCATCATCCTCATGCGCGGCGATCTTTCCGGGGTCCCCGATGCGCTGGCTCTGGCGCGCCGGACATTGCGGATCGTCCGCCAGAATCTGTTCTGGGCCTTCGGCTACAATGCCCTCGGCATCCCGATCGCGGCCGGTCTGCTTTATCCGCTGACCGGCTGGATGCTGTCGCCAATGATTGCTTCGGCGGCGATGGCGCTGTCGAGTGTTTCAGTGGTGACAAACAGCCTGCGGCTGCGGCGTTAGCTTAGGCTGTCAGGCGATATCGCGACCGGGAATCAGCCGCCCAAAGCCGAGATTGCAGACAATCTCAACCAGACTTCCATTCAGATTTTTCATCAGCCGCCGTTTCAATCCCGCATAGGGCTGGGTGCCAGCGAAGAGATCCTGCATCACGCTGCGGAATTTCGGGCTGAGACGCGTGAACTGCACCATGCGGCTGGTGACCGATCCGCCGAGAAAACTTCCCTTGAAAACGCGGCCGGCGAGACGTGATCCGAACTCGAGATCGGCCATGAAGTCGCGCCGCAGCAGCTTGCGATAGGCAACGCCCGCCAGATCGAGCGATTCCGCGAGAATGGCTTTGGCCGCAAGGTCGGCGGAACGCATTGCATAGTAGAGACCCTCGCCTGTGATCGGATCCACCAGTCCCGCGGCGTCGCCGGTTGCCATCCATCCATCCCCTGAGACGCGATTTCGTTTCCATGCGGGAGTCTCGAGGCACGGCAGAAGGTGGCTGTAGAACGTTGCGCCATCCTTCGAGAGGTCCTGCTCTTCCATGTAGCGTTCGAGCCGCGTGCGCAGTGCCGACGCGGGCTCGCCCTTGCCGCAGATTCCTACCGACAAATGGCCGCAGCGTGGGAACACCCAGATGTACCCTTCCAGGTTCGGCAGGAACTGTATGTCGATGCGATTCCGGTCGCCGGGAATGTAGTAACCGAGTGCGCTCATCGCATCGCTGGACGTGAGTTCGGTGCCGAAGTTCCGCAATGGGTTGCGCGCGCCGGTCGCAACGATGCAGTAATCGGCCTCCATGGCGCCGTCTTTCGTGCGCAGCAGCCATCCTGAACCGGTTCGTTCAACGTTCAGGATGCGCGTCTTCTCCAGTTGCGCTCCGGCGGACTGGGCGCGATCGAGCAGCATGCCGTTCAAGTCATACCGCGAGTAGATCAGCAGGGGCCGGTCGAGCGAAAGCGTGACCGCTTTGCTCCTCGGCGCGGAAAGAACGGTCTGGCGGATGATTTTTTTCGGGGTGGCGCCATCGGCGAGAAACGGATATTGCGAGTACGCCTTGTAAGTCAGGCCCCCGCCGCAAGGCTTCTCCCACGCGAGCTTCTCGTCGAAGACCACGGTCTTGACGCCGTTCGAAGCGAGTTGCGCGGCGGCGAATGCACCGGAAGGTCCACCGCCGAGAATCGCCACCTTCATGGTTTTTGGCTGGGGTTGACTTGGGGGTGTCCGGCAGGTAATGGCCCGCCGTTTCCGGTGCCGGATACGGGATGACCAGGGGGCAACGCAGTCTGGCCGGGTTGCTGCTGTTCATGAGCCTGCATGTTGCGGCTCTTGATGCGCCATTCGTCGCCTTGGCGTTCGAGCGAATAGTTCATGACGATGGACTGCGAAGCCGGAGCTCCTTTGGGTTTGAAGCTGACTTTGGCATCGGCCTCTTTCTCGCGAAACGAGACGGAATCGACGTTGACATCCATAGCCCCCACGTCTACTTTTTTGGCGATGTCCTTGATGACGCCCTCTTTCACCGCTTCGGGCGTGTCGATATTTTTCGAACAACCCGCCAGACACAGCGCCGCGAGGCAAATGAGGACTGATTTCACGTACCGATTATACCCGCCGCGTTAGTTTGCAAAGAGTTAGACTGAAGAGAACAAGGGAACAATGACAGACCCGCAAATGATGACGCTGGCGCTGGCCATAATCATCCCACTGTCCATGCTGATCCACAGCAACAGCCGGATCAGCGAGGCGAAAGAAACCCTGCGCGCGGAAATGGCCACGGGCAACAACCGGATCGCCGATGTTAACAACCGGATCGCCGATGTTAACAACCGGATCAGCGATGTAAAGGAAACCCTGCGCGCCGAAATGGCCGCGACAACGGAAACCCTGCGCGCCGAGATGGCGGCCGGGTTCAGCCGGATTTCGAACGAGATCCTGTCGCTCAAAGCGGATCTGAAGATCCACGAGTTGGAGCACCAAAACAAATAATCAGGCATTCAGATTGTCAAGCAGTGCCTGGATCAGACCCGGAATCGTATAAATAGAAGCTTCAACCGCTACCGGAATACCGTTCTGGCGGAGCGTCGCGCTTGTTACGGGCCCGATACTGGCGCACTTCACGCCTCGCAGTGCCTCAGCGCCCACTGCGTCGACGAGGTTCTGTGCTGTTGAAGAGCTTGTAAAAGTGATCCAGTCCGGCTTACGGCCAAGCTCACCAGCCGCAAGCTGCGCGAGATCGGGCGGCGCCGCGGTTCGATAAGCCTCTACCACTTCAACCTGCGCACCGCGCCTCGCGAGTTCGGTGGGCAGCAGATCTCGGGCGACCGCGGCCCGGGCGATCAATACCCGCACACCGGCAAGGTCGAATGCCGCGAGCGCTTTGAGCAGACCCTCGGCTACATACTCTTCCGCCACGCAGTCCACCTTGAGATGAAAGCGTTCCAGCGCGTCGCGCGTGGCAGGCCCGATGGCGCAGATACGGCCTTTGATCGCACGCAGATCGAGTTGGCTCCGGTCGAGTCTTTCAAAAAAAAATCGGACACCATTGGCGCTGGTGAAGATCAGCCAGCCGTATTCCCTCAGATTCTTTATGGCGTTATCGAGCGCGGTATAGTCGTCCGCCGCCCGGATGTCGATCGTTGGCAATTCGATTACTTCCGCGCCGAGGTTGTGCAGGAGAGCAGCAAGCGCGGCCGCCTGCTCGCGCGCGCGTGTGACGACAATGCGCTGCCCGAACAATGGCAGTCTTTCATACCAGTTCAGCTTGCCGTGCAGCCGGACCACATCGCCGACGACGATCGTCGCGGGCGGCTTGAGCGCGTGCGCGTGAATCAATCCCGGCAGGCTTTCGAGGGTGCCAGTGAGCACCTCCTGATCCGGCCGAGTGCCCCAGCGGACAGCCATCGCCGGCGTTCCTGCCGATCGGCCCCCGGCAACAATACATCGGGCGATTTCGTCAAAATGCGAAATCCCCATGAAGATGACCAGGGTCTCGGATGTGCCGACTTTCGACCAATCGATCTTCGAGACATCGTGTCCGGTGATGAAAGTAACGACCGACGTGTGATCGCGATGCGTAAGCGGGACACCGGTGTATGCCGCAATTCCAAGCGGCGATGTCACACCCGGCACGACTTCAAAGGCAAGGCCCGCATCTGCCAGCGCCTCGGCTTCTTCACCCCCGCGGCCAAAGATAAACGGATCCCCGCCTTTCAGACGGACCACCGTCAAACCCCGTTTGCCGCGTTCGACGAGCAGCGAGCAGATCTCTTCCTGTGAGAGCGCGTGTTCCGATTTCTTTTTGCCGACGTAGATGCGCTCGGCAGAAGCAGGAGCAAGGTCGAGCAGGTCGGAACTGGCGAGGTGATCGTAGAGTATGCAATCGGCATTTTCCAGCAGGCGACGGCCTTTGACGGTGATGAGTTCCGGATCGCCTGGTCCCGCCCCGACCAGATATACCTTGGCCACCGTCACACGGACCAGTCGGGGGCCGGTTCCGCCTCGTAAACGATATCGAGGATGGTTTGCGCTCCGCGCTTCAGCAGAACCTGCGCGACGTTTCGGCCCAATTCCGCCGGGCGGGTGCATTCGCCGGTCGCGGTGTACCGGATCATCGTGCTGCCGTCGGGAGCGAATACGGCGCCGGTCAGGAAAAGCTCCGTATTGTCGAGCGTTCCAAAGGCGCCAATGGGTACCTGGCAGCCGCCGCCCAGTTCGAAAAGCATGGCCCGTTCGGCGGTAACCGGGAGACGCGTCCACGGATCGTCGAGCGGCGCGCAGGCATCATATCCGGCACCGAATTCGAGTGTTTCGATCGCCAGCGCACCCTGGCCCACGGCCGGGCACATGATGTCGGGCCGAAATACTTCACTGATGATGTCGCCCCAGCCCAGACGCCGCAGGCCGGCGGCCGCCAGCACGATGGCGTCGTACTCGCCGCGTTCGACTTTATTGATGCGCGTGTCGACGTTGCCGCGAATGGTACGGATATTCAAATCGCGCCGGAGCATCTTCAACTGAGCCACGCGCCGCAGAGAACTGGTACCCACAATCGCCCCGACCTTCAGATTTCTCAATCTACCGCCGATAATGGCGTCGTACGGCTCGGCGCGTTGGGGTATGGCGGCGATGGTAAGCCCCCGGGGAAGCTCGGTCGGAAGGTCTTTCAGGCTGTGCACAGCGAGATCGATGCGGCGGTCGAGCAGCGCCTCTTCGATCTCTTTGGTGAAGATCCCTTTGCCGCCGACCTTGCTGAGGGGCACGTCCTGAATCCTGTCACCGGTGGTCTTGATGACCTCGATGCGGCATTCGGCGCCGCGCGCTTCCAGACGGTCCCGTACGTAGTTCGCCTGCCATTGAGCCAGCTGCGAGCCTCGAGCGCCGATGACCAGCATAAATCCCAGTGTAACCAGCCGGTTATTGTCCGGAAGGCGCGAGGAACCGGCTGAAGCGATCGGGAGCCGGCTACTTTGGCGTTGGTTTGCCGGCTTCGCCCATTCCGGGGCAGCCCTTCATCTGTCCCGCCATATTCTGCATCATGCCGCCCTGCGACATCATCCCGGCGCGCATCTGATCCAACAATGCGGTAAGTTCCGCAAGGAGAGCTTTCAACTTGTCCGGATCTTTCTCGTTCCTGATAGCCGCCATGCTTTCCATCATCCTGGTCATCAGTTGGGACATTTCCCGATGCTGTGCCATCATCTGGCCCATCATCATGCCTCCGCCCATCATCCCGCGCCCCATCTGGCCAGACTTTTCCTGCTGGGAATTGCTCTGCTGCTGGCCGGAAACGGCAGCCGAGAACAGGGCAACGGTTGCCAGAGCAAGCGTCCCGATCACGCTTCTGCGATTCATAATGCGTCTCCTCTCTCCGGTGTGCGGCTCGCACGCCACAGTGCGTGTGGCAATCAGCCTGCCAACTGGGAATCAGCCACGAACTCAATCACTCAAGCTCCAAAGTGGATAATCGGCACATCGTAGCGCTTGCTCACGCGCGCGGCTCAGAAAGGACTTCCGAGCCGTGACTGTAAAGGAGCGGTGTGGCAAACATGCCGCGCGGTCAGGAGCGAGCTCTTGAGCTACTGCGCGAAACCGCATAGGCCTCTGCGCGAAACCGCACATCCCGCGGGTCAATCCTGCAAGTGGAAAACCTTGCGAACCGCGTCGATGACCTGATCGCCGTCCGGTTGCCCGGCGTTGCGGCGCAGCGCGGAGATGGGTCCATGGGCGATCTTGTTGACGAGGGATTTTGTCAGAGCTTCAATCTGCGCCCGCTGCTCCGCCGTAAGCCCCGGCATTCGCCGCAGGGTCCGCGCGACCTCCGCCGCCCGCATATTCTCCCACTGCTCCTGGAGGCTGATGATGGTCGGAGTGACTTCCTCGACCTTGAGGCGCGACATCATGCGCTCCACTTCATCGAGCACAATTGCCTCGGCCTGTTCGGCCTGCTTCTCGCGTTCCTTTATGTTGGCGTTGACCACGCCCTCAAGATCGTCGACATCATAGAGGAATACGCCCTCGACGTCGTTCACAGCGGGATCGATATTGCGCGGCACCGCGATGTCGATCAGGAACATCGGCTTGTTTTTGCGGGCGGCGATTACTCGCTGCATATCCTCGCGGCCAAGAATGTAATGAGGCGCACCGCTCGAGGCGATGACGATGTCGACCTCATGCAGCATCGAGAGAAACCGCGTGTATTCGATGGCCCGCCCCTTGAACGTCGCGGCCATTTCCTCGGCGCGTTCCCAGGTTCTGTTGGTCACGAGGATCCGCTTCGCTCCCGAGCGGTGCAGGTGTTTCGCGGCCAACTCCCCCATCTTGCCTGAGCCGATTATCATCACCGAATGGCCATTAAGCGAACCGAATATCTTACGCGCCAGTTCCACGGCCGCATAGCTGACGGAGACGGCCATATGTCCGATCCCGGTCTCGGTGCGAACCCGTTTGGCAACGCCGAACGCGCGCGAGAGAACCTGCTCCAGCAGACCGCCTACCGTGCCTTCGTTCCTCGCCGCGGCATACGCGCTCTTGAGCTGGCCGAGAACCTGAGGCTCGCCCACCACCATGGAATCGAGGCTGGATGCCACGCGGAAGAGATGCTGAATCGCCTCGCGCGATTCGTAACGGTAAAGATGGCCTTCAAATGCGTTCGCGGAGCCTTTCCATGCCTGCAGGAAATGCTCGATCACGCGCGCAGGCTCTTCATGGTCCGGGGCAGTGAGAGCGATCTCGACGCGATTGCAGGTGGAGAGGATGACGGCTTCCGATGCCCCCAGATTCTGCAGCTCATGCAGGGCTTCGGGCAGCGCGTCTTCCGCTATAGCCAGCTTCTCGCGCATGTGGACCGGCGCGGTCTTGTGGCTGATTCCCGTGAGAAGAAGCTTCATTGGACGAGGCGGCTCTCCAGGCGAAAGTGCGCGATCCAGGTGACGGCGGAACAGCACAGAGCGATGATGGCGAGAATCGCAGCTTTGCGCCCGCGCCAGCCCGCGCTCACGCGGAAGAAAATCAGCGCCAGATAGATTCCCCATGTGATGAACGAAGTGGAGATCAGGCCGTTGTCGATCCAGCTGGTACCGTAAGAGATGTAAGCCCAGACGATGATGATGATGATGCTGACCGTGATGAAGACGAAGCCCGCGCCCAGCGATCGGGAGATCAACTCGTCCAGCATGCCGAGCGGCGGAAACAGCCGGTAGAACGACCGCGTCTGCTTGCGCTTGAGTTGGCGTTCCTGCATGAGGTAGGCGACGGCCGCGACGGCCGTGAAAAGCAGCGCCGCGTATCCGAGAAGCGCCAGTACGATATGCACGGTCAGCCACGTGCTGCGGACCGCTTCACTTGACCAGCGCGCCACCGGATTGCTCAGTGCCGCGACAAGCGTCATCACGAAGACCAGCGGGAAGACGAAAACACTCAGGCTCTCAGCCTTGTAGCGCCAGTAGATCGCCAGAAAAACAAGAGTGACGAGCCACGCACAGAGCGACATCGTTTCGAAGAAATCGTTGGCCGGAAAATGATGCTGCACCAGACCCTGTTCGACAATCGACACGAGCTGAAATATCGCGCCGAGCCCGAACGCGCCGAGGGCGATACGGAAGAGACTTTCGCGTCGGCGCAGGACCGTGACTATTGCATCGATGAGGCCGAGCGAATAGAGTCCTGCGGCGACGCGAAGCCAGAGAAGACTGGATTCGCCCATGATTTTCCTTCCATTTCAGTATAGAGCGAAGCCGTTTTGTAAGAATAGAGTCAGCGAAATGACGCGTTTTTTTGTCCAGAACTTCGGGTGCCGTGCGACGCAGGCCGACGGAGCGGCTCTCGAAGCGCAGTTGGCCGAGCGTGGTCTTGCAGTGTCGGAGGAACGCGAGTCCGCGGACCTTGTCGTTCTGAACACGTGCACGGTGACTGCCGAGGCCGACAGCGATGCGCGGTCGACCATCCGCCGTATTCATCGTGAAAACCCTGACGCGCGAATTCTGGTCACCGGCTGCTACGCGCAACGCGCTCCGGATGAACTGGCGCGAATGCCGGGCGTCGCATGGGTGGTCGGCAACTCGCATAAGACACACATCGCGGAAGTTATCACGGGTGAAGTCGATTATCACGGGCAGATCGTGATCGGCGACATTTTCGAAACACGGGACATTCTGACCGCTCCGGTTCTCGACGCAACCGGTGATCGCACTCGCCCTAACTTGAAAATTCAGGACGGCTGCCACAATCGCTGCTCGTTCTGCATCATTCCGTTCGTACGCGGCAAGAGCCGTTATTCGGGCGCGGATCAAATCGTCGAACAGGTGCGCGCGCTCAGTACGAAATACAAAGAAGTGGTTCTCTCCGGCATCAATCTCGGCCGCTGGGGCAGGGAATCCGGAAGTACGATGCGGCTGCCCGATCTGCTCCGCCGCCTACTCGACGAGACGGCGATTGAGCGGCTGCGCCTCAGTTCTGTCGAGCCGATGGATTTCTCCGACGATCTGCTCGGCCTGATGGCCGAAACGCCGCGCATATCGAAACACGTGCACGCGCCGCTCCAATCGGGATCCGATGCGATCCTGCGCCGGATGCACCGAAAATATCGGCCGCGACACTATGCAGATCGCGTGACGAATGCCCGTCGGCTCATGCCCGACGCAGCGATCGGCGCCGACGTGATGGTGGGGTTTCCGGGCGAGACCGATGAGTTGTTCGAAGAATCGCGCCAGTTCATCGAAGCCATGCCGTTCACTTACCTGCATGTCTTCACTTACTCGGAGCGTCCGGGAACGCCGGCGGCGGAGATGCCGGGCGTGGTGCCGATGCGTGTTCGCAAGGAACGCAATCGCATATTACGCGAGCTGGCGAATAGCAAGAACGCGGCATTCCGGCGGAGTCTGCTGGGCCGCGAATTCACCGCGGTCACGCTTGATCCTCCGGGACTCGCCCTCACGGACAACTACATCAAGGCCATGCTCGATCTTCCTTACACGCCCAATCGCCTGGTCCGATTGCGTCCGCGGGCGCTGAACGATCACGGCGTGGCGGCGCAATTTGTTTCTGAGTAGATGAAGAACGATCCGGTTCAATCGGCGCTGGCCGGACTCGACGATATACCGCTGCGCACTCCGCAAGGGCAAAAGCAGATGGCGAAGACGCTGGCTTCGAAATCAAATCTGGTTGCGGCGAAGGCGGCCCGGATCGCCGGCGACGCCCAGTGGACCGAACTGGCGGACGAACTGGCAGCGGCGTTCGAACGCTTCCTGAAACGCGGATCGGAACTCGACAAAGGATGCGCCGCCCTCAACGCTATCGCACGTGCTCTTTATAACCTCGATTACGACGGCGTCGAGCTTTACCTGGCCGGCATGCGGCACGTTCAGATGGAGCCGGTCTGGGGTGGTTCAACCGACACCGCGGTTGAACTGCGCTCAATCTGCGCGATGGGCCTGGCGAGCACCACGTATCCGCACAAGCTCCGCGAACTCGTCGACCTGCTGGTGGATCGCGAGTGGCAGGCGCGCGTCGGGGCGGTGCGCGCCATCGCTGCTGTGGGCTCCGCTGCGGCGATGTTGCTGCTGCGGTTCAAGGCACTCTCCGGCGACAAGGAGCCGGACGTGCTCGCCGAGTGCTTCGGCGGGCTGCTGGCGGTCGAAGGCGCGGATGCCCTGCCACTTGTTACATCGTTTGCGGAAGGGCGAAATCAGGAAGCGCGTGAAGCGGCGATCCTGGCGTTGGGCGCCAGCCGGCGCGGCGACGCAGTCGAATGGTTGAAAGAGCGATTCGATGGCATTGCTCACCTCGAAACGCGTCAATGCATTCTCTTATCGCTGGCTACGTCAAGAACGGAACCGGCGATCGAGTTTTTGCTGGACATGATTCGGGAAGGCAGCACCCAAGCCTCGGCCATGGCCGTTTCCGCGATGGAGATCAATCGGGCAGACCGGCGAATTCACGAAGAAGTCGAGAAGGCGTTGCAGGCGCGCAGTAGTTCCTGATCTGTCCTACAGGACCGTATCCGCGTACCGGGCCAGCCGCCGCAATGCCGGTGGCTGTAAACATCCGTCTGCGTGAAGTTCGCCGCCCGGGGGTGAGATTGTTTTGGCGTCCGCACGGAGCGGAATCAGATCGAAAAGCTCCCCGCAACTTGCGGCCTTGGGGGTAAAACGCGTTGAAGAGGATACGGAACAGCCAAACCCTGGCATTGGTTCCGTGTTGGAACTGACGAAAGTTTTTCCAGGCCGGCAGCAGGCATTCCTGGACCAGATCTTCGGCACTGCTCTGCGCCCCGCTCGACGAATTTGCAGTCAGTCGCCGCGCGACACGCAGCAGGCTCCGCGAATGACGCATGGCGACGCGCTCGAACTCATCTTCCCGGGCGGACACATCCTGCCTTCCTGGAAAACGCGGCGCGGACCCGATTGTCCGCGCCGCGCGTACTTAGCCCTTCTTCAATTCGTCGAGGGCGGCCAGCACTTCCGCGCTGTGCGGTTGCGGGTTGACCTTGACGTATACCTTGCGGATCACGCCCTTGGGATCGATGAGGAACGTGTTGCGCGCAGCTACAACGTTATCGCCGAATTTCTGTGTCGAACCGTACGTGGTAACGACTTTTTTATCGGGGTCGGAGAGCAGCTTGAAGGTCAGATTTTCCTTGGTGCAGAATTCGACGTGCGAGTCCACGCTGTCCACGCTGACGCCGAGAATAGCGGCTTTCTTCGCGTCATATTGCGCTTGATCACGCTGGAAATTGTGAGCCTCTATGGTGCAGCCGGGCGTCATGTCCTTCGGATAGAAATACAGGACGACCCATTGGCCTTTATAGTCGTGCAGGCTGACTTTTTTGCCTTCCTGCGAACTGAGCGTGAAGTCCGGAGCGACGGTACCGACAGCCGGCACATCGTCGGCCGCGCGGACAACCGGGCGCGACATGGTCAACAGCAGAGCCATCGCGGGTAACAGGCCCGTGAGAATGCGGGTGATCTTCATAATGTTTGTTTCTCCTCTTGATATGGAATGCGCGGCCACCGAAAGTTCATCCCGGTTAGACCGTTCCGTGCCGAATTTTACCTCTGCTGACGATTGTACAGGTTTAGCGGCGGAATGTGGCGCTGGAAATGCCCATAGCTTGTCATGACACGACACTATTTCCTTCCCCGGTTCGCCGCGCTGGCGGGAATTCTGGCCGCGGGCCTTATGCTGAATTCGACAATGAATCCGGCATGGGCCCAGGACAAGCAGAATCCTCCACGGCCGGATAACACGGGAGTTAACAAACAGGACAGAGCACAGGGCGGAGTCACTGCGGATCAGCAAAACGACAACCGCGGCGACCGTGACTTAACAAAGCAAATCCGGAAGTCGGTGATGGCGGATAAATCGCTTTCAACCTACGCCCACAACGTTAAGATCATCACGCAAAACGGCACGGTTACTCTCAAGGGACCCGTGCGGTCCGAAGACGAAAAGAAGGCGGTCATCGCCAAAGCCGAGTCCGTTGCAGGTCAAGGTAAGGTGACGGACGAGCTTTCAGTAAAACCGGCTGAATAAATTCAGGCCCTCATTCGATTCTTAAGGAGACGTAATTATGGAAAACAAAAATAAGGCGGTATTCGGAATTTACTCTTCAGTTGCTCAAGCGGAAAGAGCCGTAGACACCCTGGTACACTCGGGTTTCTCAAGCACCGACATTTCGGTGCTTCTCCAGGACAATCGCGGAACCCGGGATTTCGTCCATCAAAAGGAAACCAAGGCGCCCGAAGGCGCGGCTGCCGGAGGCACCACCGGAGGCGTGATCGGCGGCACACTCGGCGTTCTGGCGGGCATTGGCGCTTTGGCCATTCCGGGCGTGGGACCGCTTATTGCGGCCGGTCCGATCATGGCGGGTCTTGCCGGCTTGGGCGTCGGCGGGGTTGTTGGCGGGTTCATGGGAGCGCTGGTCGGGTTGGGAATTCCCGAATATGAAGCGAAACGGTACGAAGGCCGTCTCAAAAACGGTGGTGTGCTGTTATCGGCTCACTGCGATACGTCGGATGAAATCAAACGTGCCAAAGACATACTGAAAGCTACCGGCGCTGAAGACATCTCGTCGACCGGCGAGAGTTCCCACAACGTATCCAAGCCGGAGAAGGTCCGCACCAGCGGCTCGTACTAATCGTCACCACTTTAAAAGCGCGGAGCCGGACCCGAATCCGGCTCCGCTTCTTTTGCACGACTCCCGGAAAAGCTACTTACGCGAACTACTACTTGCGCGATCCACGGCGCACGTTCTTCAGATTCGATTGGCGCTGCTTGGTTCTTTTGCGCTTCGGCTTACTGATGATGAATGTGCCGCTGCCGACGTATTCCGCCTGGTACAGCTTATCGTTTACCGGTGTATCCGCCTGGGTTGTATTGGCCAAAGTCATTGCTCCGTTCAAGAAAAAATAGAAGAGAACCTTCAGTGTACCTCGCAGCGTACATTTGAGCCCGCGCTTCGGGGCATGGGAAAATTCACGTAGATGCTTCGGAGCGGGAATCTCGGTCGAATAGGGCGCTGTGCGGGATTGGCGATTGTTCTGCTGCTCTCGGGTGCCTGGCAAAAGCCGCGGCCTTCCGGCCCGGCGAGACTGCCGAGCGCGGCGGAAATCAACGTGATGCTCGGCGAACTTTCAAACATCACCGGTTTCCGCATACACAAGCAACTGCCCTTCGCATTGATTACGCGCGACCAGGTGAACCAATACCTGAAGGAACAGATTCGGCAATCGGTGAAGCCGGATGAGATCCGCGCCGAAGAGGTGACTCTGAAGAAATTCGGTTTCGCGCCGCCGGAGTTCGATTTGAAACAAACCACCATCGATCTTCTGACTGAACAAGCCGCCGCGTTTTACGATTTCAAACGGAAGAAGCTGTTCATCTCCGACTGGGCAGCCGTCAACATGCGCGATGTCGCTCTTGTCCATGAACTGGCGCACGCCTTGGCCGATCAGAACTTTCCCATTCAGAAGTTCACCAATAAAGGGCCTGACAACAGTGAGTCGTCCATGGCCCGTGAGGCGGTTGTTGAAGGCCAGGCATCCTGGCTGATGCTGGAGGTGGGGGCGCGCAGAAATGGCCGAACTCTTGCCGACCCGCAAACGGCCCGGGAGTTCCTGCAGAGTGAAGCCGATGCTCCACAGAGCGACTATCCCGTGTTCAACAAAGCGCCGCTGTACTTGAGAAGAACACTGATGTTCCCCTACGACGAGGGTCAGAGATTTCAACAGGCCGTGTTTCTCCACGACGGAATGACGGCATTTGCCCGTGTATTTCGCGATCCGCCGACTTCGACTGCGCAAATCGAGCACCCGGAGCGATATTTCGAGCACACCCCGCTTTCCAGCCCCGTTCTCCCGAAACCGGTTAAGCATACAAAGCCTTTCGTGGAAGGAGCGATGGGCGAACTGGAAACGCGTATTCTGCTCGAGCAGTACGTGAACACCGCGTCGGCCGAAGAACTTGGCCCGAAGCTCAAGGGCGCCGATTACCGCGTCGACGAAACGAAGCCCGGCCATCGTATGACTCTCGTCTACGCTTCCGATTGGGACGACGAGGATGCCGCCACCCGATACTTCGAGGCTTATCAGAAAGTTTTGCGCGGAAAGTGGAAGCGCGTCGAAATCAATGCCGACGGCCCGGAACGGTTTTCGGGCAAGTCGGAAGACGGCTACTTCGCGGTCACGCGCAGCGGAAAAACCGTGCTGAGCAAAGAAGGATTTGAGCAGCCCCTCTAGAAAGGCTCTGACTTTGGGCGCCGCGTTCTGGTGCGGCGTACTCGCGATCTCCGCAATTTTTCGCCCTCTCCAACTGGATGAGGTTCTTCAACTGATCGGGACGCGAACACCACATCTCGCGGCGGTGTTCGACTGGTTCCGCCGCAGCCCGGGATCGGCGCCTGTCAGTTATGTGCTGCAGTGGGCTCTCGTGCGGATCGCCGGTTCCTCAAACCTGGTTGTGCGGTTGGTCTCGATCGCCGCCGCGCTACCGGCGCTGTTCGCAATTTGGCGGATCGGCGTCCGGATCGGCCTGCGTAGTTCGCGACTGCCGATTCTCATCGCAATAGCGACGCCGTTGCTTTTTCGCTATTCGATCGAGGGCCGGCCTTACTTGCCGGCGTTCTGCCTGACTGCGCTTGCGACCCTTCTGTTACTGCAGTTCGTCGATCGCCCCGATGGCCGCCCGCCGTTATGGCGACTGGGCGCATACGGACTTTTATTGGCAAGCGCTCCGATGGTGCAGGCGTCGGCGGCTTCAGTCACCGTCGCGCATGGTTTATTTGTTCTGGCGGACCGGTCGATGCGGGGCAATCGCCGCCGGCAAGTCTCGATACTCGCGTCTATAGCCATCGGTGTCCTCGTCCCTCTTGCGTGGGGTCTGCGGATGCGACACGCGTGGTCGCAGACGATCGCCCAGGATGGCTACACATTCGCATTCACGTTCCGCACAGTCGCCGGTTTTTTGAAAGACATCACCGGGGGCGGACTCATCTGCACCGGCCTCCTGGCCGCCGCGGCGGTGTACGGATACATTTGGTCCGGAATTCCACGACCCGCGAAAAACCTGCTTGCTCTGACGGTAGTGACAGCCATTTGCAGCGCAATAGCCATGGATGCGCTCGCCGGCTATTTCACTTCCCCTCGCCAGGCGATTTATTGCCTCTGCGGACTGATCGTACTCGCCGCCGCCGGTTGGGAATATTTTCAAAGCAGGTATTCGGTGCCTGCGGTCCTGTTCCTGGGCCTGTTCGTTGCCGTTGCGTTTGCGAGGGATGTTTCCGTGGTCCGGTCGAAAGAGGATTGGAAGGCCGCCACCAGGATGCTCGCCCAAGTGGCCGCCCAGGGCTTCTGTGTTCTTCCTGATTCTTACCTGACGTCGCCACTGGCAGTGTACAGCTTCTTCGATAGTTCGCTGGAAACGCGCCGATGCACCGGCGCAGAGCGGCTGGTCGCCCTTGTTCACAGCCCTTATACGACCCGCGCCGCGCGCGACTCCGCGGTGACTGCCCTCGGCAATCAAGGCTTCGTCGCCGCAGGCACCCAAGCATCCGGAGGCACCACGCTGGAACGGTACGTGAAAAGGCCGCTTTGACAAAATGACGGCACAAACGACCGCAATGCAGGTATTTTACCGGGCCACCGGCAATGTGCTTGCCTCGATAACGCTATGGGAGACGGCGCTTTCGGCGCTCGCGGCCCACAGCGTCTGCACTTGTTTGTCCGCTTACCGGTAGCCGTAAGCGTAGTCGCGCTCGCCGTGGTGGTTGCGAAACTCGCGGTAATCGCGCATCCGGCGCAGATCGTCGGAGAGGGATCCTCTATCGCGCGGATCGAGCGAATTGGATTCAACCACGTGCTGGAGGCGGTCGATGGCGCCGTCGAGCTCGTGCCTGTCATAACGGCCCTGATCGAACCGGCTCTCGAAATCGAACAATTTGCTGCGTGCTTCATCGAAGCGTTTGCGGTCGGAATGGGAAGCATAGCGATAGGCGCTGGCGCGTTCGAGGTCCATGCGCGTCTTGTCGAAAAGGCCGCGGTCCTGCCGGGCATAGTCCCGATCCGCGTAGGGACGGTCGTATTGAGCGAAAGCGGAAACGGCCGAAAGCGCCGAAGCTATGCAGATTGTGACGAAAATCCGGTTCATATCACTAACCTCACGAACCGAAGGACGCACTTTCGGGAGAGCGGTTGCCTTTTTTAATCCACGTTTAATGCGGGGCTGCGCATCAAAATCTGACCAGCGCGCATGACCAGACTTATATCGTGGTGGCCGGCGCGGCGCGGCAGTTCCCGGTAATCGGAGACCTCCATGAGCAGCAGATCGGCCGACCGCCCAGGTTCCAGCGATCCCGCAACATGCGACATCCGCAGCGAGCACGCCGGATTCCACGTGGTGGCCGTGATTGCCTCTTCCGGGGTGAGCCCGAGCCGATGAACCGCCAGGTGCAGAAGATATTGCATGTTGAGGGAGGAAGTGCCGGTTAGCCGGTAGCTTGATGTGAGCGCAACGGCCGCGCCCTGGTCAATCGCTCCGCGGAGAGCGGCCGCGGCGTTGGCAGCGTCGTCGAAACCCTCCGAGGCCGGAATTACGCGAATGCAGCCGACCGCGGCGAGAGGCTCTGCGAAAGAACGTAGCGTATCCATGGGCGCGACGATCCCAAGGGCTCCCGCCTCGAGAGCGAGTTTAAGACCAGCGGGCTCGAGATGGCGGGAGGACCGCAGCCGGATCGCGTATCCGAGTTGCTGCGCCGCAACCGCCGCCGCCCGAAGCATGGAGTTGTCGAGAGCGCCGTCCGGACCGTCAACCGCGAGTTCGACAATCCTGGCCAGCTTCTTACTCCACACGGCGGGCAGCCATTTGGAGATCAGGGCGTCGGCGGGTGGGAACTGGGGTGAAAAAATCGACCGAATCCGCATCGGTTTACCTTGCAGCGCCTGATGCACGCGCAGCACCTTGCGGATGTTCTGGAGGTCGGCCGCGCAACGCGTGTGAGCTCCAACGGCCAGGCACCCATAGTGGGCGCATTCCGATGCGGCCGCCGCCGCCCGCGCCAGAGCTTTTCTGCGCGACGTCAGGCGAATCCCTACCGGGCAGGGATTTGCAGCGGGCGACACCAACGCTACATCTGCGTCCACGAATGCAGGCATGATCACTCTGCCGGTGGCGTCGATTTCCCGCGCGCCGCGGGCACCGGCAAGGTTTTCGACCCGGCGGGATGGTCCGACCTCCTGAATGATCCCGTTGCGGATCAGCAACGCGCCCTTCGGAACTATACTCAGCTCGGTCATAGCGGCCCCGCGCCGAGGTCCGCCTGGCCCGTGCAGCGTCAACAGCTGCCGGGCGTTCCGGACCAGCGTCCATTGATCCGTGGACGCGGGCTCCGAAATGGGATGCACGCGGATCCATGATATCGAGTGCGCGTTTACTGGTCGGCCTTCATCATCTTTTTAAGTCCGCGGACTTTTTGTCTCAGCTCTTCCGTGGCGTCCGTCACCTGCGCGGTGTCGTAGATGACGCGCGGGGTCAGGAAAACAATCAGTTCGGTGCGGGTTTTGGTGTTGTTCTTGGTGCCGAACGCGGCGCCGATATACGGCAACCGGTCGAGAAACGGGATTCCCGACGATGTCTCCGTGTAGTTCTCGGTGATGATGCCGCCGATGGCGACGGTGTCGCCGTCTTCCACGGTCACCTGTGTGCTGACGTTGCGCTGGGAGAAAGACGGCGAGTCGATACTGCTGCCGGCGCTGCCGGCGGGGAGTGGATTCGGAATCGGCGCCGTTACGTCCTGGTTGATCACCATGGTCACGACTCCGCTCGGGTTGACGCGCGCCAGAATGTTGAGTCCGATGCCGGTGCTGGTATTGTTGATGGAATTGGTGAAAAGCGAGTTCCCGTTCTGCTGCACGTTGGATGTGGCGATCGAGCTTACGCTCGGCACCGAATCGCCCACCGTGATGGAGGCCGGAATGCTGTCGGTCGCGATCACGCTGGGGGCCGACAGCACCTTGGTTTTGGTGGTGGTTTCATTGGCTTGCAGGAACGCCAGAAGCTGCCGGCTTTGCCCCACCAGAGTTCCGGCCGTCAACGCGAGTCCGGCGCTGCTGGCGGCGCCCAGAAGCTGCTGTGCGGGCACGGTCGAGTTGGCCGCACCGCGCTTCTGCAGGAACGATTCGACGCCGTAACTGAGGTCCCCGGTCAGGTCGATTTCGTAAATTTTGGCGTCGATCAGCACCTGACGCGGTGGAATGTCCAATTGTTCGAGCAGATGCCGGATCTGTTCCCAGTCCTGCGGGGTGCCCTGCACGAGCAGCGTGTTATCGAAAGGATTGGGAATAATGCGTGGCCCGGAAGTTCTGCCATAGGGCGCAACGGTGCTGAGATAGGAACCGGTCTGGTCGGCAGGGGCGGCGCCGGCAGCGGTTCCGGCCGCTGCCGCTCCCGCCGCTCCGCCCGCCGCATTCGATGTACCGGTGAACACCGAGACGGGCGCCACGGCCGGCTGAACCGCCGCTGCCGTAGGGATGCACGGTACCCCGTTCATGCCGCCACCCATCATGCCGTAGCCGCCGCCGCCGAATCCCCCGCCGTAAGGGCTACCCCCATAGCCGCCCCCATAACCGCCCCCATAACCACCGGCGCCATATTGTGGTGCTCCGCCGTAACCGCCGGGAGCGGCGCCAAATCCGCCGCCAGCCATGCCAAAGGGAGACGCCCCGACGCCTCCCATTCCGCCGTAACCGGTCGCCGGATAGCTTGAATTTCCCGTCATTCCTCCATAGGGGCCGGCGCCTGTCATGCCGCAACCGCCGTAGAGCTGATTGATCACCGATCCCAGGATCTGGGCTTGGCCATATCTGAGTTTGTAGACGTAGTTATCGACCGCGCCCGCAGTCACCTTCGCCGGGACATCGATCTTCTGCAGCCACTTTTCCACGTCGGCGAAGGCCCCGGGGTTCGGCGCCACCGCGAGGATCAGATTGAGGCGATCGATAGGCAGAAAGCGAACGGCGGCTGTGCCCTTTTCGCCCGATAGCGAATAGGCCTTGAAAATAGTGTCCAGATCTTTGACGATATCGGTGGGCCGCCCGTGGGTGACTTCGAACGAGCGCACGCGCTGTCCGGCGAAGGTATCGCTGTCGAACAGGGAAATCAGTTCCAGCGTGCGGCGCATGTTCCGGCTGTTGTCGAGGATGATCAGCAGGTTTCCCGGATCGTAATTCGTCAGCTGCGCGCCCTCGCCGATGAAGGGCATAAGAATCTTTTCCATTTCGGCGGACGTGACGTAACGCAGGAACACGAGGTTCAACACCAGCCGTTCGTCGTCGGAGATTTTAGACGCGTCGGTCTGCGTGATGGGGCTCACCGGTTGCCGGGCGATATTGGCCGCCGGAATGATGCGATAAATGTTGCCGACCTGCACCATGGCCAGTCCGTTCATGCGCAGAATGGTTTCGAGCAGAGGCCGGAGGTCCAGGTCGCGCACGGGGCCGTAGGTATTGATGGTGACGCTGCCGCCCTTGACGCTCGAGTCGAGGATGTAATTGATGTGGAGATCCTGCGCGAGCAGATTGATCACTTCGATCAGGGACGCGTTGTTGAGGTTCAATCCGCCGGGAACCGTCGGGGCGGGTGCTGCTTGGGCAGCTTGGGTTTGGGCTGGCTGTGGTTGGGCTGGCGGCGGCTGTTGCGCCCGCGCCAAACCCGCGGCCAGAGCCAAAACGCAAACGGCAGTCGATCGCGCCCTGAAGAAGTTTGTCATCTTATCGAGTCTTTTCATCCCGCTGAGTCTGCGCCTTATTCGCATCCGCTTTCCAGGCATCGAAGATACGGCGTTCGTTTTCCGTCAACTCCGACTTCTTCTTTTCCCAACCAATCGGTCCGAACGGGCTGGGGCGCTCAAACCGCACCGTGTCGCCCTTATCGATGACCTTGATCCCGCCCGTGTCGGGCGGCGCGGCGGCCGGCTTATCTGTTGCCGCAACTCTGGTGATACCGAAGGGCGTCCGGATATAATTCCATTTCTTTCCCTGTTTATCCGTATAGCTGTAAGTCCTGCCATCGGGATTCAGGGTGGCATCCTTCGGGATCGCCGGCGCCGGGGTTGCAGCGGTGGTGGCATCTTTTTTCTTGTCTTCCGCCGGCGCGCAGGTGGCCGCGGTGAGCAGGATGGCGATAACGAGTGTGCTCTTCATTGTGAAATCTCCTTTTACTGAACGGGCACCCAACTGCAACCCATCACACCGAATGGAGTACGGACTCCGCTCTTCTTGTATGCGCCCACTACAGTTCCCGGAGGCGAATTATCGCCCGGCACGCAAGGGCGCGAGGCCTGGCCGGCAACTTCTTTTCCAGGGCCCGAGACAACCGGTGGCGCAGTGGCTTGTCGGGCTGGCGCCGGTGGGCCCGCCTGCGCGGCCGCCGATGCAGCGCCTCCGGTTGCGGCGGGACCAGAGCGGTCGATCAGCTCTTCGATCTTTCGCGAAATCTGTTTACCGTCCCAATCGAAGGTCACGGTTTCCGGATCGAGCGCGGCAATCCTGAATTCGCCGATGGTGTCCCCCGGGCCGACGGATTTTCCCGCCGCGCCCGCCTTCTCGGACATAATCGCTTTGGTGCCGCTGGACAGTCCCAGCACACCGTAAACCACCGGCAGCGGCGGCATCTTTTTGGGCGGCTCGACCTTCGGCGGCTCAATGACGACGGTCGGATTGCGGTCCTTTGAAAAGAGGTCCTTCGTGGCGACCTCGGCGTACTTCATGGCGGGTGCGGCGTCCGGCTTCGGCGCGGGCGTCAACGGAGGCGTTGGGAGCGGCGTCACCAGCACATTGAGATTGCCGCGCCGGTTCGCCTGCGCCCCCTTCAGTTGGTTCCGCGCCTGCCAGGCGACCGCCCCCAGGGCCAGCACCAGCAGCCCATTCAGCAGTATCAGCTTCGGTTTCAAAATCCCGCCAGCCCTTTCTTCCGGGGTACGAGTTTCTTCGCCACCACACCAGCCAGCAGCATGCGCACGCCCATGGTCTTTTCCTTTGCATTGCCGGACGCGATCCGCTCCTCGGACGGGACCACGATCTCCGGCTGTCGCGACAGATCCGCCAGAAAGTTCACCAGCTGTTCCACGTGGCACTCGAACGTGACCGTGGCATAGACCAGCCCATAGTCGCCGAATGCTTTCGGCGCGCCGAAATCGCCGCCGCGCAGATCGATCTGTTCCTCCTTGCCGAGCCGTCGCGCGATCTCGAGCAGCGCCGCCTGTGCCTGCGGCGCGGTATCTGCCTGAATCATTCCGCGTTCACGGTCGGACAAATCCGCCGAAGTCTGTTTCATCACGGCTTCACGAGCGGGTACCGTGGCGGCGATCTGCCGCAGGCGGGCCAGGCGCTGCTGGGCCAGTGCGATATTGTCCTGACTTACCGC
>Ga0070733_10000426_pt1 | contig 34469 bp, 31 predicted proteins | sample Coa_R1_9_FD_66450 | JGI IMG/M metagenome (GOLD analysis project Ga0070733, IMG submission 66450) | Surface soil microbial communities from Centralia Pennsylvania, which are recovering from an underground coalmine fire - Coalmine... | ecosystem: Environmental > Terrestrial > Soil > Unclassified ...
TAGTTCGCGCCAGTGAGCGCGATCAATGCGAGTCCAATCAGCGTTGCGCGCCTGCGGTACACGCGGGTGTCGGCCCAGATCACGCCGGCGGCGGCCATTGCGGTCGCGGCCACCAGGATCACGTTGGGACCGCCCACCCAGTTCAGCAGAGGCACGACTGCAAGGCAGGCCAGCGCGCCACCGCACAAGTCCGCACCGTACAGGCGCGGGATGCGGCGTGGTTCGCGCGCGAACACAACTGAAAATAGCAACCCGGTCAGGAAGAAAGGTACGGCGGCGGAAAGATAAAGCACCGTCAAGTGAAAAAAACTCTTTCCGGAAACCGTGAGCGACACTCGAGAGTGCAGTACGATCTCGAGCACCACCGCGATCACGATCGCGTTGGCCATACATAAGTGGGCCGCGAGCGGGCGCGTGCCGGAACCGGTGAGCCGGTCTTTCAGCAGGTAAGCGAATACGCCTCCGGCGCCCAGGCCCAGCAGCGCAATTGAGATCGCGAGAAACGCGAAGTGGTAGAAAAGTACGACGGAGAACAGGCGGGTCAGCGCCAGCTCCAGCAACAGAGCCGAGAAACTAGTTAGAGCCAGGCCCGCCAGCAGAGTTTTTTCCGCGATTTCAGGGGTACTGGTGGTTGGGGTAAGAGCCGGAGTCGGAGTCATTAGTGCCATAAATGGATGCGAGGCGACAGTCTAGCAGATGATGGGCAGCCGGCATGACGTTTCCGGGGGCTGCCGGAGCACAGTTTTTCAGCTTTCAAGAATTACCTGCGCGATCGCCTGCTCCTGAGTGTGCGAGATGGAGAGCGCCGCATTCCTCACTCCTAGTTTGGCGGCGAACTCTCCGGCCTTGCCATGGAAAGTCATGGTAGGGCGTCCGCCGGGCAGGCGCGTGACTTCGCAGTCGCGCCAGCGGACGCCATGATTCCAGCCAGTGCCCAGAGCCTTCATCGCGGCTTCCTTGGCGGCGAAACGCGCTGCATAACGCTCGAAACGATTGGCCTTGGAATCGCAGTAGAGAATTTCTCCCGCGGTGAAGACGCGCTGCAGAAAACGGTCCCCGAAGCGCTCAATGGATTGGCGGATGCGGGGAACTTCGGCGATGTCGATGCCTGTGCCTACGATCATGTGTCTGCGATCAGGTTCGGGACTGGTCTTCGCTGCTGAATTTTACAGCAAGCGATCGCCAAGATAGAGCAAGCGCCCATCGACGATGCGGCCTTCGGCAGTCAGTGTATGCGGCTTGGCCGCTCCAGCACCGTCGATGTGCCGCACCTCGTGTCCGTGTGCGACCAGCCAATCGGAGACCAGCATGCGGTGACAGCGAAAATAAAGACGCTCGGCGCACATGTAGGCAGTACGAGAATCGTCAGCCAGTGCGGTTAACTCGGCGATTGCCTTTTCGAATTCCGGCGTCAGAGTGTAGTCAGCATAGTTACGGAAGCTCTGGTTGCGAAGAGCGATGTGCGGAGACTCCTCGAGAATCTTCTTGCGATAGCCGCCGAGCGCTTTCATCCACCGGTAGTTAATTCCAGCAGCGGGCAAAGTCTGTTCGAGAGAATCACGATTGAAGTGTGGCAACCGCCGCGACATGGGGAAGGCCCGAATGTCGATCAGCGTCTGAATCTGATGCCCCCGCAGCGACGCGACGAGATCGTCGATAGTGCGAGTCGAGTGTCCGATGGTGTAGAGAACGGCCAAGCAGAGTTTGATGCTGCAGGGCTACATGGCGATTCGATCGAGCACCGCCGCAATGCAATGATCCTGGTCAGGAAATACTGTTCTCAAATCCAGCAATACGCGGCCATCCTCGACGCGGGCGACGATGGGCGGATCGGAGTGACGCAACCGCGCGGCCAATTCGTCGGCGCTGAGATCGGCGCAACTCAAGGCCAGCAGGCGCGTTGGCAGTACGGAGGATGGCGCGGCGCCCCCGCCGATCACGGATTCGCCATCGATGATCTTGATCTTCATCTTGCGGGACTGCGAAGACACGGTCGGCCGCGCCTTTTCGACCGAAGCCACGCTTTTCGCGACAGCTTCCACCCGTTTGCCGATTTCTTCTTTCGGAAGGCGCATCATCTTCAGCGTGGGAATGGCGTCGTGGTCATGTTTCACGTAGGCCAGCAGCGTGGCTTCCAGCGCGGCGTAAGTGAGCTTATCCACGCGGAGGGCACGGAAGAGAGAGTTGGTGCGCAGGCGCGCGACCAGGTCAGCGCGGCCGCTGATCAGCCCGGCCTGCGGCCCGCCCAGCAGTTTGTCGCCGCTGTAGGTGACCACATCCACGCCGGCGCGCAGGCTGTCGAGCACGCTGGGTTCGCCACTGATGCCGAAGTTTTGCAAGTCGACGAGTGCGCCGCTGCCCAGATCTTCCATCAGAGGCAGGTTGTGCTTGCGCGACAGAGCGACCAGTTCCGCGGTAGCGGCTTGCTCGGTGAATCCCGTGATTTCGAAGTTCGACCGGTGCACGCGCAGCAGCAACCGCGTGCGTTCGTTGATGGCGGTTTCGTAGTCGGCGGCGCGCGTGCGATTCGTGGTTCCAACTTCGCGCAGCACGGCGCCCGATTTCGCCATCACGTCGGGAATGCGAAACGATCCGCCGATCTCGACCAACTCCCCGCGCGAAACGATCACTTCGCCGCCGTCCGCGAGAGTGTTGAGCGCGAGCAACACCGCGGCGGCGTTGTTGTTTACGACGATTGTGGCAACATCAACTCTTGTGGAGACAGCCGCCTCGGCTGTCCTGAGCGGGCGGAGCCCCTCAGAACCAGCACGATCCCCATCCTCCAGCAGCCTGCGGAACAGTCGATCCACATGTACATCGCGCTTTCCGCGCGCGCCGGTTTCAATCTCAAACTCCAGGTTGGAATAAGTGCCGGCAGTTTCGCGGATATGTGCCAACGCAGCCTCCGCCAGCGGCGCACGCCCCAGATTGGTATGCAGAATGACGCCAGTGGCGTTGATCACAGGCTGCAGCGAGTGGCCGAGGGCCCGGCGAAGCTGTTCTTCGATTGCGCCGGCCAATCCGCCGAGCGCAAGTTGCAGCGCGGTCGAATCGAGCAGGCCAGAAGAAATTTCCCCGCGCAGCCGCGCCAGCACCGCGCGCGCGGCATCGGTAACCGCTGCAACCCCGTTGGCGGCGGCGAGCGCGACTAAGTCCGGCATGCGCACCACTTCGTCTACCGACGGCAGCTCGCGAAAAAGCTCCGGCTTGAGCGCGTTTTTCACTTTCGGGATTATCCCACGAAATCGCCGAACGGCTGCGCACTGCGCGACGGCTAGAGCGTGTGCAGGTAGGCCATCAGATCCTGAATATCCTGCGGGCTCAGAGTTTGACCGTAAGCCGGCATTTCCTTGCGCCCCAGTCGGATGATGTCGCTCACGCGATCGTCGTTGGCGGGCAGTCCGCTTAGAGAAAGATATTTGTCCTGGAAAACTCCCTTGAGGCCGGGGCCTTTCTTGCCTTTCTTGGAATACGGCTCGTGACAGCGGTCGCATTGCGAGTCGTAGATTTTGCGTCCCGCCGACTGCTGTGGGTTGAGGCCAAGTTCGGCGTCGGACTTGCGACGCTCTACATCGCAACCCGAAGCCAGCAAGAGCAGGAAGGCCAACGCCGCTAGAAGATTCCACCGTCGAAAGGTCATCCGCAAATGTTCCATCCGCTTGCAGCTCAGTATTGAATTTTCTTCGCGAACTTCGCGGTTAAGCTCTTTTCTCTGGTAGACAGAAAAAAGATCTTGATCGCAAATTACGCGAAGAAGGCCCGCGAAGCACGCTAAGAAATCAAATGGATCCCACACGGGCTCCCGTGCCGCTTTGCCCAGGGCCGCTTTACAATGATAGAGCAAAACGGCGGCGGCTTATGGCAATCGCGATCAAACGAGTATACGAAGCGGCCTCGCGCGCGGACGGAACGCGAGTGCTCGTCGACCGCCTGTGGCCGCGCGGTCTCTCGAAAGAGGTCGCTGGCCTGGACGAATGGTTGCGCGACCTGTCGCCCTCCGACGATCTGCGCCGCTGGTACCATGCCCGCCCGGATCATTGGTTAACCTTCCGTAAGAAATATCTGAAGGAGTTGTCGCAACCGGAGGCCGAGGGCGCGCTGCGCCGGCTCTACGATCTTGCCCACAAAAGAAAGCGGCTCACGCTGCTCTTCGCCTCGAAAAACGAAACGCACAACAACGCAGTCGTGCTCAAGGAACTGCTCGACGGAATGCGCAAGCCTCCGACCGGCACGGGCCCAGGCGCCATCCACGCCATGCGCAGGCGCGCCGCTGCCGTCCGGCGCAGATAGCTGCGCGCTCTAGCAGCTGTTCCTCTTCATTTAGAATCAGTGCGGCATGAGGCCGGTCTTTCAGTGGAACCTGGGCGCGCGTTCGCTCGAACTGGGCAAGCGCACGCTCGTCATGGGCATCGTCAACGTTACGCCTGATTCTTTTTCCGACGGCGGACAGTTTCTTGACCGTGATAAAGCCATTGAGCACGCTGAACGATTGCTGGCGGAAGGCGCGGACCTGCTCGACATTGGCGGCGAATCGACGCGTCCGGGGGCACGCGTCGACGCTGGAGCTTCGACGCAGGGCGAACCGAAGAAGAGCGCGGCTGCGAATCTCAGGTCGGCACCGAGCGCGGCCGCTGTCGAGGCCGAGGAAGAACTCAGGCGCGTGCTTCCAGTCATCGCCGAGCTGAAGAAAAGACATCCGACTGCCATCGTCTCCGTCGACACCTACAAAGCACTGGTGGCTCGCGCGGCGATCGGTGCCGGAGCCGAGATCGTGAACGACGTCAGCGGATTCCGCTGGGATCCGCAGATGGCGAAGACAGTCGCCGATCTTAAATGCGGTGCGGTGCTGATGCACATGCGCGGGCGTCCCGAGGAATGGCGCACCCTGCCGCCGCCGGGAGACATCGTGTTGCTGGTAAAACGCGAACTGAAAGACTGGGCCGAGAAGGCGGTGCTGGCGGGCGTGCGGCGCGAGCGCATCGTGCTCGATCCCGGCTTCGGCTTCGGAAAAAGCTTCGACGAAAATTATCCGCTGGTGGGCCGGTTCAGCGAATTGCAGACGGCCGGTTTGCCGCTACTGGCGGGCACTTCGCGAAAATCATTCATCGGTCGCACTCTGGCGAAAGACGGCAAAGACGCGCCGCCCGAGCATCGTCTCTACGGGACTCTGGCTACCCAGGTGGCACTGATTCTGAAAGGCGCGCACATCGTGCGTACTCACGATGTGAAAGCGGCGGTCGAAGCCGCGCGCGTGGCGGACGCGATTCTGCAAGCGCGGTGAGCCGGAATCTCCGGCGCGAGGCGTCCTCACCTACACAGACCGTGAATTGCGCGTTCTAGCTATCGAGCCGCCGGATAAATTTCCTCCAGCGGTTTCGCGCGCTGCTCGTCGAGTTCCGGGTGCGGCATCGGCTTGCGAGGCAGCATGGCGTCGCGCTGCGCAGTGTTGTAGACAAAGATGGCCATCACCACGGCGGCCTGCTTCAGGTCGCTCTCCGAGAGCCGTTCGTACGTATCCTGATTCGTGTGTGCGCTCCGCGTCTCATAGTCGCGCGGGTCCTGAATAAATTGAAAGCCGGGGAGCCCGACCTGATCGAACGATACATGATCGGTGGACCCGGTGTTGCGCATCGTCACCGTGGCGAATCCGAGATCGCTGATGGGCGCGGACCACTGCTGAAAGATGCTGGCCACGGCAGCGTTGCCCTCGGTGAAAATCCCAAGGAATTTTCCGCCGCCGTTATCGGTATTGAAATAGGCATCGAGCTTGGCATGTTCCGGCTTGATCGTGACCGGCCCCGTCTGCTGCCGTACGAACTCAGGTACGATCTGCTCTTCGGGTTTCGTTGAATACGATCGCGCTCCGTAGTGGCTGCTCACGTATCCGGCGGAACCGAAAATGCCCTGTTCCTCTCCTCCCCACAGCGCGGCGCGAATCGTACGCCGGGGGTGGACGTTGAGCGCGCGCAAAATGCGCATGGCCTCGATTGCGATGATCGCGCCCGCGCCATCGTCGGTGGCGCCCGTACCGGCAATCCAGCAGTCGAGGTGGCCGCCCAGCATTACCACTTCATCTTTCAACGCCGGATCGGTGCCGGGAATTTCGGCGATGAGGTTGCTGCCCGGCTCATGCTCGCCATAAAACTTGGTCGCGATGTTGAGCCGTACCGAGACTGGAACGCCGTGCGCGACCAGCCGGTGCATGCGCCCGAACGCTTCACTCGCTATGACTGCCGAAGGAATCGCCTGCCTGTGCTCGGGCCGGTAGACGAACCAGCCGAGCGAAGAGCCCGTGTCGTCGTGGAGCACTCCGCCCGATCCGCCGGGACGCAGCACCGCGATGGCGTGCTCATCGGCGAAGAAGTGGCCGACCTTCTCGAGAAACGCCATGTCCTTGAAAACTCTTTCCCACAGCCCCGGATCGTTCGGCAGCACGTGGCTATCGTTCTGGTCTCCATCCAGTGGATAGGAACGGAAGTGGTCGAGTTTGGCCTGATCGTAGTGCTCGAGCGGATTCGCGGGATCAGGATTAATTTTGGGCGCGTCGCCGTAAAGGATGATCTTTCCCGCCAGCTTGCCCTTCCACGCGTCGAAATCTTTTTCTTCTTTAAGGTCCGGAACGGCGATGACGCCGCCGCCAACTTCGCCGGCCGTAGCGGGCGACCACGGGGTGGCTTGCGCCAGAAACGTCGCGGTGCCGGGCGCGGTCATCAGCAGCGAAGTTCCGATCTGCTGCCATCCCATGCCGAACTCGCCCCAGGATTCGGTGTGCGCATTGGACGCTCCCATGCGGCGGAACTGCTCGAGCGACCAATCTTGAGCTTTTACGAAGTCAGGCGATCCGGTTAACCGCGAGCCGACGCCGTCAAAAAGGCCACTGGCATACTCCATGATGTGCGAGTGGTTGAAGCCCTCGTCGCGAATGCGCGCGATGGTCTCAAGATCGAGCGCTTCGACGGTGGGTTGGGCGGGCGCGGCTTTCGATTTTTCTTTATCCGCAGCGAACGCGCATAGGGAGATGGCAAGAACAACGGCGACAATAGATTTCATAGCTTTGTCGATGATATGGCAGAGCTGGGCCGGCCACAAACCTGTGCGCAGCTTAGAACGCCTTCCCCGAATCCAGCAGAATCGTCACCGGGCCCTCGTTTACCAGTTCCACTTGCATCGTTTCCTGGAAGCGCCCGGTTTCGCAGCGCAGGCCCGCGGCCTGAATCTGCCGCACAAAGAATTCATACAGCCGCCGCGCTTCTCCGGGCGGAGCGGCGTCGTCGAACGACGGCCGCTTGCCGCGGCGCACGTCGCCATAAAGAGTGAATTGCGAGACTGCCAGCACACTGCCGCCGGCGTCTTGCACGCTGCGGCTCATTTTTCCGTGCTCGTCTTCGAAGATGCGCAGGCCGGCTATTTTCTCGGCGAGGTAAGTGGCGTCCGCCTCGGTGTCGGCATGACCCACGGCCAGCAGAACCAGTAAGCCGTGGCCAATTTCACCGCTGGTCCATTCGCCAGTCGAATCGCTGACCGTAACTTTGGCGCGGCTTACACGCTGTACGACGGCACGCATAAAAAACCTAATTACCGATCATCGATTCATGCCCGGCCACGCACTGCCAGCGGCCATCGCGGTACTCGTAGACGTCGGTGAATCGAACTTTGGCCACGACCTTGCCCTGCGCATCGATCGCCGCAGCCAGTCCCCGAATGTATCCGAAATCGCCCTGCACATGCGCATGCAGGTCCGACAGTTCATGATGCACGGCGCGATGCTCGGCGGCTTTGGCCAGCGTGGTGACGCGGTCGGTCAGCTTGCCGTCGGGTCCAGCGTCTTCGAATTCGTCCGCCAGAATGCAGCCGAGAGTTGGAGCGTCCTGATGCTCCAATGACCGTGCCCAAGTCTGCTCCGCGTGAATCAGGGCGTCGCCATTCTTCGCCTGCGCCCTCGGGCATGGTGAGCCATAAGCCAGCGGGCACAGCAGCAACATCCACAATGCATATTTCACGGCGTTCTCCATTCCCCTCCAACTTGTCATCTGAGCGCGTTTTTGCCGCTCAGGCCAGGCTCTTCGTGCAAAGTGCGCTCGGGATGACAACCCAATGGTTCGGAAGGCGTATCCACAGACGGAACCTCATCATAACGTGCCCACGCCCCGTCCCACGTTTGACCCCGGCAACAGCCAGCCATTAGGATTTAACCGTGCAATCCCATTTCAACCGAGGCCCTGTCGGAAGTGGCGCGGCCTTTCCTTTACACTAATTCACCGGGACAATTAAACTACACACTCGCCTTTTTACGTTCCAATTAAGGAGTTTTACGATGGCGCCAGACGACAGAGATAAGCAGATTGCGGAAAAAGTGAAGCAAATCATTGTTGAGCAGTTGGGAGTCGATGAGGCTGAAGTGACTCCGAGCGCGTCTTTTGTCGACGATCTTGGGGCGGACTCGCTCGACACGGTCGAACTCGTGATGGCTTTTGAAGAGGCCTTCGATATCGAGATCCCCGATGAAGACGCAGAGAAGATCCGCACTGTCCAGGACGCAATCGATTACATCGTAAAAAATTCCAAGGGCAAATAGAGCCGAACGCGATCATCGTCGCAAAAATCTAATCCAGGCAAACGAGGAGACACATGGCAGCCGTAGACGAAAAAGTGAAGCAGATTATTGTGGAGCAGTTGGGAGTCGACGAGGGCGAAGTCACCGCCAGCGCGTCTTTCGTGGACGATCTGGGCGCGGATTCTCTGGACACCGTCGAACTGGTCATGGCTTTTGAAGAAGCCTTCGACATCGAGATCCCCGACGAAGACGCGGAGAAAATCCGCACCGTGCAGGACGCGGTCGACTACATCGGCAAGCACGCGAAAGCAGGGAAGTAGTTGGACCTTGGGTTTCTCGGAGACGGCGCAAGCAGCCTCGACGACATCGAACTCGTCATGGCTGTTGAAGAAGCCTTCAATATCAAGATTCCCGACGGCGACGCTGAAACATCCGAATCAAGCAGGATCTGACCAACTACATCGACCACATTCGTAAACGCGGGAAAGGCGGCAACTAGAACTTGACACGCAGGGTCGTAGTCACAGGCCTCGGCTTGATCTGCGGTGTGGGCAATTCCACGGACGTAGTGTGGAAGGCCCTGCTCGCGGGCCAGAGCGGCGTGGCGCGCATTACCAGTTTCGACCCTACCGCCTTTGCCTGCCAGATTGCCGCCGAGGTCAAAAATTTCGACCCCCTGAACTACATCGAGAAAAAAGAAGTAAAAAAAATGGGCCGCTTCATCCACGTGGCCATCGCCGCGGCGGATGAAGCCATGAAAATGTCGGGCTTGAAGATTACGCCGGAAAACGACGAGCGCGTCGGCGTGCACATCGGGTCGGGCATCGGTGGATTCGACATCATCGAGCGCGAACACGCCGCGCTCATGGAAGGCGGCCCGCGCAAGATTTCTCCCTTCTTCATTCCTGCCGCCATCGTCAATCTCGCCGCCGGGCAGGTTTCCATGCGCTTCGGCGCCAAGGGACCGAACGAGGCCACGGCTACGGCCTGCACTACCAGCGCGCATTCCATCGGCGATTCGTTTCGCATCATCCAACATAATGACGCCGAAGTGATGATCGCGGGTGGCGCCGAGGCTGCGATTACACCCATGGGCGTGGGCGGGTTCGCCGCCATGCGCGCGCTCTCCACTCGCAATGACGCGCCGGAAAAAGCCAGCCGTCCCTGGGATAAAGATCGCGACGGTTTCGTGATCGGCGAAGGTGCCGGCATTCTGATTCTCGAAGAACTGGAATTCGCCCGTAAGCGCGGCGCGAACATCCTGGCCGAAATTGCCGGATACGGCATGTCGGGCGACGCCTACCATATGACCCAACCCGCACCCGAGCATGAAGGCGGTTTCCGCGTGATGCGCAACGCGGTTCGCGATGCCGGGGTTACGCCCGACGTAGTTGGCTACGTCAACGCCCACGGCACTTCCACTCCGATCGGAGACGCGCTCGAGGCCCACGCCATCCGCAACTTTTTCGGCCAGCGCAAAGTCGCGGTCAGTTCCACCAAGTCGATGACCGGACATCTACTCGGCGGCGCGGGCGGACTGGAAGCCGGCGTCACTGTGTTGGCCTTGCGCGATCAGATTTTGCCCCCGACCATCAACCTGGAAAATCCCGAGCCCGATACCGCCGGCATGGACCTGGTCCCCAACCACGCCCGCAAAGCCGAAATCGAATACGCCATGTCAAACTCTTTCGGCTTCGGCGGAACCAACGGCGCCCTGCTGTTCCGCAGGTGGAGCGAATAATTTTTCGCTAATGGCCGCAAACCCCTCAATCCATGCGGCTTTCGGCTCGTAATGTCCTTTCTCCCACCGCCCCGAAAAAGTAATGACACTTCTGTGTGCCGCGCTTGACCCTTTGTGTCTTTCCAACCTAGGCAACCCCATTCACAATGGTTTTGAAAGTAGAAGTCGTCCCCTCGACTATGGAAAAAGCTTTCGTCCTCGCCCCCAATGCTCCTCGCAAAATCGCGGCCCGCGCCGCCTTGGTCGACCTAACCGATGCTTCCCGAACCCTGCTGGCCGAATGCTTCCGCCAGTTCGGCATAGAGACCGTTGCGATGTCGAATGACTCGGGCAGCCGTCTTCACAAAGAGAAATTCGAAGCCTGCGTTCTCAGCCTGAAAGAGGCTTCTGGTCCACTCATGGAAGCGGCGCGCACCTCGCCCTCCAACAGCCGCTGCGTCATCTACGGCCTCGGAGGCAACGCTCAGGAAGCCATGCGCTACTCCAAATACGGGATCAACGCCATGTTCCATGAACCGCTCGAGCGCCCGGCCGCGTTGAAACTGGTGCGAGCCACGCACAATCTGGTGCTGCACGAATTTCGCCGCTACGTACGCGTCCCGCTCATGACCGAAGTCTCGGTGGTCGGAGAAGGCCATCGCCTGGTCGCGAGCAGTATTGAGATGAGCACCGGTGGCCTGTCGCTGAAGAGTCCCGAAGAAGTGCCGGTCGGCAAAAACGTGGAAATTTCCTTTTCCTTGCTGACCTTGCCCCGCATCAGCGTGCGCGGTACCGTGAGCTGGCGCAAGCCCAAGTCCTTCGGCGTCCGCTTCGATCCCAAGGACGAGCGCCGCCTGAAAGTAAAGACCTGGATCGATTCCTACCTGGAAAACTAAGCCGAAAACAATAGCGGAGCACATGTGGGAACAGCCGCCCCCGGCTGTCCGGGCGGGTGAAGCCCGGCGGCCGCCGTGCCGCCATTACAATATTCCCGTGCCCGAAGCCAGCACTCGCGAAGCGGCTGCTCCTCCTGCCTCTGGTCTTCGCACCTTTACCCTGAGCCAGCGCATCGCGCTAAGCACCATCACCGCTCTCGGATACGGGTTCATCCGCCTCATCGGTCCCACTCTGCGTGTCAGCGTTTCCTTCGAAGACGGCGCGCAGCACGCCCTGGAGAATCGCCCTTACATCGCGTCGTTCTGGCATTCCTGCATCATTCCCTCCGCCTACATTTTCCGTAACTGGGGCATCCGAGTGATCACCAGTGCCAGCTACGATGGCGAATACATCGCGCGCATCATCAATAAGCTCGGATTCATCGCGGTACGCGGATCAAGCAGCCGCAACGCTGTCGCCGCCCTGCTCGGCCTGCGCCGCGCCCTCGAAGAGGGATGGACTGTGGCCTATACCCTGGACGGTCCGCGCGGCCCACGCCGCAAAGTGAAGCCGGGTCCGGTCGCCCTGGGTCGCAGTTCCGGGATCGCCCTCACTACATTTCACGCGGCCGTTGACAGAGGAATCGTACTCAACAGCTGGGACAAAATGATTATTCCCTTGCCGTTCGCGCGGGTGCTGGTGCGGGTGGGCAAACTGATCCACGTGCCCGCAGACGCGACCGACGAAAATCTCGAGCGCTACACCGCCGAACTGCAAGCCACGCTCGATCGCGTGTGCGAATTCAGCGAGGTGAATGTCGGGAGGGTGGGAACGGGAGAGTTTCCGATTTACCCGCGGGGCGCGTGAGAATTGTTGATTGCTGATTGCTGATGGTTGATTGAAAACCAAAACCAGGCGAGTTTTCAATCAATAATCAGCAATCAACAATCAGCAATGTTTTCCCTACTCCAGGCTCGACCCCAACAGCTGATACCGATATTTCTTGCCATCCCAGAACACGACCGAAGAACTGCTCTCGCCTTCGCCGGTTTCTTCCATGTAAATGCCGAGGATGGTCTTTTTCTTGATGGTCAGCCGCTTCACTGCCAGAGTCTTGAAGGGCAGGTTGATGAGCAGGAACTTCGCCTTGGGTTTCTCGGCGTGCCATGCGCTCACTTCCGCGCCGTGAATGATCAGCAGGCTGAGGCCGCGGCGGTCGGGTTCGTCGGAACCAAACGATGAGGTGAGTTTGAGATCGCCGTAACCCAGAGCCGTGTCATACGGGTCGGCGACCACGAAGCTGTACTCGTCCTTGTCGGCCATCGGATTCTTGCATTTTGCCGTGACCACCAGGTCTTCAATGCCGTCGTCGTCCATGTCCGCGACGAACTGCGACGGTCCGGGCACCAGCGAACAGTTGTCCCCGAACTGCTGGTGGATGAATTCGTCCGTGACCGGGGGCGATGGAGCCTTGGCGTGCGCCGGCGGCGGAGGCGTCGGCTTCTTCTGAGCCGCGGCGGTTGCGACGGCGGTGACGAGGGCAGTGACGAACACGAGAGCGACCACTGGGAGCAGAAGTAATTTACTGGACGACATGTGCTTACTTTAGCCCGGTTTTTGCCGCGCGGGTAGAGACTGAGTAGTGACGGAGGTACGGAGGTAATGGGGCTAGCGTTGGAAGTGTTCCCACCCGCGAGGCTCGAGTTCGTAAGCAACGCCTTTGGAGCTACCCACAAAGACTCTCCGCCGACGCATGATCACTCCGATCTGGGTCAGTGCGACTCCGCCAATCTGCGAAGGAACACGCTTCCCCGGCGGTGCCGTGAATAGAAGCTCGTAATCCTCTCCGCCGTGCAGGGCAAGGTCGAGATCGACTTCTCGCGGCCTGCCGACTCGAGCACGGGGGATGAGCTCGGCGTCGAGTTCCGCGCCCACGCCGCTTTCCTCACAAAGATGCGCCAGGTCGGTCGAGAGTCCATCGCTGGTGTCGATCATGGCCGTGGCCAGACCCTTCTCGCGCAGAACTCGGCCAAGTTCGACCCGCGGTTCCGGATAAAAGTGACGAAGATATTCGCCCGGTTTCAGCTTCTTCTTCGGACTGGCCCGCATGCGCACCACCGCAGCGGCCGAGCCGCCCAGTTCTCCGCTGAGGAAGATGCGGTCGCCCGGCCGCGCGCCAGATCGCAGGATGGCCCTCCCCTTGGGCACGGTGCCGACCACCACAATGTCGGCCAGGATTCCGTTGGGCGATTCCGCCGTGTCGCCTCCGGCGAGCGTCACCCCATGTTTCTCCGCCAGGCTGATCAGGCTGCGCAGGAAACGTCCGACCCAGGCCTGCGGCAAGTCCCGCGGCAGCGCAAGTGAGAGAAATGCCGCCACCGGCTCTCCTCCCATGGCAGCGATGTCGCTCAATCCGCGGGCCAGGCAGCGATGGCCCACCGATTCCGGCGGATGCCAGTCCCGGCGGAAATGGATCCCTTCCAGCGTGAAGTCGGTCGTGACCAGCGAATCCTGTCCCGGCAACAGTCGCAGCACGGCGCAGTCGTCTCCAATTCCTTTAGGAATGAGTGTAGAGCCGGCGCTTTTGGGGCGGGCACTCCTGCCCGCCTGCCTTTGGCCCGATCCAGCCATGCGACGAATCTGGGCAATCAGCGCTTTTTCAGGAAGCGGCACGGCAGTACCAATATATAGCCGCCGCAACATTGGTGGACCGGCCTCGGAGTCACGTCTCAATTCTGAATCTCTCGGCGAACTTCGCGGCTTTTCCTTCGCGGCCTTGGCGCTGAAAGGCCTCTCGCCCCCGAGCGGAAAAATCAAGAGACGTTACCCGCGACGTTCGCAAGGAGAATCAAACAAGGAGAATCAAACAGGGTCCGAAGGTACGATCCTCGAGCGCAGATCCCCGGGCTGTCTTCTCGGGGATGTTCTTGGGAACACAAGTAACCCTGTCCCTGTGACCTCCGATTACCCGCCTTCGGTAACCCTAAATCGGCAGTCCGGGTCGTTGACAGGGGGAACCCAGTTTGCTACCGTTAACCAGTCATTCACAAAATCCTTTGGCCGAGCTAAGTTCTGCAAGCGATTGCAATTGCAGACGAGTACAAAAATTTAAGGCTCTGGTCCCGGTTCTCGGTTAGGTGTAGGGCGCGAGAGAGTTTCCATTCCCAAGATGGGAGCGTAGCCCGAAAAAGTCAGTAGTCCGAACAGGCGTTCTGCAACCTCAGAAACTTTGCCTGGAGTTCCGGACCTGATGCTTCAAAATTGCGGTGGAGAATTTCGAGGAGCGATTGCAGAAACGCTTTTACATCCTTTTTGTGGCTCGTGGGGACGACGGCCAGTTGCGCAAGATCTCCATCCCTGTTCATTATCTGTATGTTTTTGTTGTGGGCGCTGCCATCGGCTTCCTCAGCCTGACCGGAATTGCCAGCTCTTATACCCGCATGCTGCTCAAGGTTTCCCAGTACAACCAGCTGCGAACGGAAAAGGATCAACTGCAGAATTATTCCCGCAACCTGGAGCAGGTAGCCAAAGAGCGCGATGTGCAAGTGGCCTCTCTGGGTTCGATTGCCGGGGAAGTTTCGGCCCTCTACGGTTTGAAAGCGCAGCCCACCCTGGTTACCGCTACAGCCGAGCAGGTTCAAGCCGCCGAAGTGAGTTCCTCGCTCGACCAACTTCACGCCTTGCGAACTTCTGCCCTGACTGGCGCGACCATGGTCGGCTTGACCATGGGCCTTACCCGCAACGCCACCACCGCTGACTGGTTCAAGGCAAATGCGGCTCCGAATCTCTGGCCGGTCGAAGGCCAGGTAACGGGCAGCTTCGGCGAACGCATCGATCCATTTAACGGAGAAGGCGCATTCCACAGCGGGGTCGATATCGGCAGCAGCTATGGCGCGCCAATTATCGCGCCCGCCGACGGACGGGTCACCTTCAGCGATCTGCTGGGCGGCTATGGCAGGGCGATCATGATCGACCACGGCAACGGCATCAGCACCCGCTATGGACACCTTTCGGGTTTTGCTGTCACCGCCGGGCAGAGGGTTCACCGCGGCGACGTCATCGGCTATGTCGGCGAGAGCGGACGCTCCACCGGCCCTCACCTTCACTACGAAGTCCGCATCAACGACACTCCGGTAAATCCCTACAAGTACCTCCGCATCACCGTCGCCCACAGCGGCGGCTTCGCCGCGGGCAGCTAGAGAAATTCAGGCTTCAGGCTTCAGCCCCCCCACTCGCTTTCCCCATCCGCGCAATCGTGACCCGACTGCCGTTACCGGGGTAATGCCTGGACTCAAACCCACTGTGGGATCGCGGCGCTCTCGGCGATAACATAGAGAGACTCCCTCTCGCCTGCAATGGCGGGCCGTCCGGCGTTTGGCAAGGTAAGGCCTACTTGATGGAAAATTCCGAAAGCAAACGGTTTGGGCGGTACGAGATCGTCGGCGAGTTGGGCCGCGGCGCCATGGGTGTGGTCTACAAGGCGCGCGATCCGCAGATCGACCGCATCGTCGCGCTGAAGACTGTGCCCCTGCGAGGGCAGGACCGCGAAGCCGAGCAGGAATTTCGCATGCGCTTCCTGAATGAGGCGCAGGCCGCCGGCCGATTACACCATCCCGGAATCGTCTCCGTGTTTGACGTGGGCGAGGAGGCAGACGGTCGCGATCCCTACATCGTCCTGGAGTATGTTCCCGGGGAAGCGCTCAACCGCATGTTGGCGCGCCTGAAGAAGATTCCCCTGGGGCAGGCCTTGCAGTTCGCCGCCGAAATCGCCGAGGCGCTCGACTACGCCCACGGCCAGGGCGTGATTCATCGCGACATCAAGCCGGGCAACATTCTCATCACGCCTGAGGGCCACCCAAAAATTGCTGATTTCGGCATTGCCAAGCTGAATCTGGCGAATCTCACGGTCCCGGGAAAAGTCTTGGGAACGCCCGCCTACATGGCGCCGGAGCAACTTAGCGGCGAGGATGTAGACGGCCGCTCGGATCTGTTTTCTCTGGGAGTGATTCTCTACGCCATGGTCACGGGAAAGTCTCCGTTCGCCGGCGACAACGCGACCACGGTATGCTTCAAAGCGGCAAATCACGAGCCCGTACCGGTCAGCGCGCTAGACTTGAACCTTCCCCGCGAACTGGATGTGGTGATCGCGCGCGCCATGGCGAAAAAACCCGCCAACCGCTACCCACGCGGAAGGGAATTCGCTGAAGCCGTGATTCAACTGCAGGCGCAGTGCGGCCCAGATCCGTCGACTCCATCCCCGCCGGTCTCGCGGACCGCAACTCGAAAAATCGTCCCGGCGCAGAGTCTAGCCGGGCGTCCCGCGGTCGGCATGGCCTACGCAGTAAAAGTTATTCGCGCGGAAATTCTCAAGTCGCCCATAAAAGATCTCATCCTGGGCGTGGCCACAGTCGTCCTCCTTCTGGTGGTCGGAGTGCAGTCGAAGCTGCTGTTCCGAGCCCGCCAGGAAGCGGTGGATCCGGGCCAGCTCCATTCGCAACCCATCTCGACCCTGGCGGCGTCCACGAGGCAGACTCCGGCGAACCCGGGGAACGCCTCTCCGGCGCGCACTGCCCGCGCCACCAAGGCGGCAGTAGGGAATGCTTCAGCGAAATCGCACGCGAAACCCCCGACCCAACCTCTGACCGAACCTGCGCCGCCCGCACCACAGCCGGTTAAACAAGTAGTCGTGTCGCTGTCCACGGTCGAACTGGCGGTCCACCATCAGTTCAAAGACGCGACTCTCTCCGTCTGGATTGACGACAAGCTGGCCTTGACCCGCCCGCTGCACGGCGGAACCCAGAAGCGGCTGGTCGTGTTCAACGGAGTGCGGGGCATCGAGTCCGAAACTCTCAAGGTGCCCGCGGGCAAACACATGCTGCGTTTCCGCACTCAGACCGCCGACCAGACGACGGATCTCTCCAAAACGATCTCCGCCGAGTTCATCGGCGGCAACGAACGCACCCTGCAAATCAGCTTCGACAAGCACAGCAGCGCCATGCATCTGGAGTGGCAGTAGCAGAGTTTCTGGGGAAAAAGCAGAAGCGGTGTGCCTCATTTCTCGCGCGTCCTTATTGTGCGAGAAGTGGGGACTTTCGAGAGGCGACGCTGATGGCGGAGATTTTGATCCTAGCGACTCTGACCTGACAAACCTACTGCCGCAACCCCATCCAATTCTCCGAAACCACCAGCGAATTTCCCGGATTCTGCGGATCGTATTTCACCGACGTGTGCAGCCCCAGCCGGCAGGAATGCAGATTGATCCAATGACGCAGGTAGGTCACATCCTGTGAGCATTCGTAAGACACCCCGGCCACATCATACTTGTAGATGAGCATGATGGCGGCGTGGTGGTTGCTGGCTGCGGCCAGTTCCTGAACGTCGATCACCGTGCCATCGGTGATGCGGCCCGTGCCCTCGAGCCACGCCCGGCGCTCGCGCTCGAGCTGGTCGGGCGTCCTCGGCTTGCGCCGTAGCATGGCGTAAGCGCCCAACAGGGCCACGCTTCCCGCGGCAACCAGGCCACAAAGTCGAAGTGAATCCATACCGGAGTGGGTGGAGACGGCTTACCGTCAAATTCCCTATCAGCATAAGCGGAAAGCGTGGCGTGTGGAAGTGGTCGCGCAGTTACGGAGGTTCCCTGGTCTGTGCAAAACTCAGAGAACCCCCAGCCGCGAGGCGGCGGGCATTCGTTAGCCCGGCACAAAACTGTCGGGTGGCGACGCTCGGCAAGACAAAAGTCCCCGCAGGGGACGGCACCTCCGCGCCTCTCCCCGCGAAGTCGCGAGAGATTCGCGGAAATCCCTGCATGAACTTCCACCTGTTCTAAAATCACCCGGACACGAATCCCCCAAGAGGTTCCATGAAATTCGCCAGGCTTCGCGGATTGGCCGTCGCCCTCTGCCTCATCGCAACCCTTGCCTGCCCTGCCACAGCGCCAAAAGAATCCGCTACCCCTGACTGGCCCATTTACGGCGGAACGCCGGATAACGATCACTTCTCCCTGCTCGCTCAAATTAATCGCAAGAACGTCACGCAACTCGAAGTCGCCTGGACCTACGACACCGAAGAATCCGGCGGCCTGCAATCGAGTCCGATCATCATCAACGGAATTCTCTACGGCCTCACTCCATCCGAAAAAGTTTTCGCCCTCAATGCGACCACGGGGACGCTGTTCTGGAAATTTGATTCCGGAATCAAGGGCACACAGCCCGATCGTGGCCTGGCGTACTGGAGTGACGGCAAGCAAGGGCGAATCATCGTCGCGGTCATGAACTACATCTACGCGCTCGATGCCTTCACGGGGAAAGCGATCCCAACTTTCGGAAACGCCGGCCGCATCGACCTGCGCGAAAATCTCGAGCGCGATCCTGCCCAGCAGTCGATCTACATAACGACCCCCGCCGTGATCTACAAAGACCTGATGATCGTCGGCGGCCGCGAAGCCGAGACCTTGCCCGCATCCTACGGAGACATCCGCGCCTACGACGTCCGCACCGGCCAGCTCCGGTGGATCTTCCACACCATTCCCCGCCCAGGCGAGTTCGGCTACGACACCTGGCCAAAGGACGCGTGGAAGACCAGCGGCGCCGCCAACAACTGGGCCGGCATGACCGTCGATGTCTCCCGCGGCATCGTCTACGCTCCCACCGGTTCGGCTGCATTCGATTTCTACGGGGCAGACCGCATCGGCGACGACCTCTTCGCCAACACTCTGCTAGCGCTGAACGCCGACACCGGCGAACGCATCTGGCACTTTCAGGGCGTGAAGCACGACCTCTGGGACCGCGATTTCCCCGCGCCTCCGGTTCTCTTGACCGTCGATCGCGACGGCAAAAAAGTCGACGCCGTCGCCCAGACCAGCAAGCAGGGCTTCGTATTTCTCTTCGACCGCACGAGCGGCAAGCCGCTGTTCCCCATTGAATGCCGCAACTATCCTCCCAGCAACGTCCCCGGAGAAGTCGCTGCACTGCAACAATGTCTGCCCACGAAGCCCGCGCCGTTTGCCCGTCAGCTGCTCACCGAGACTCTTCTGAGCGAGCGCACGCCAGAGATACATCAATGGGCGCTCGAAAAATTCCGCAGCTTCCGCAGTGAAGGCCAGTTCGTCCCCTTCAGCGTCGGCAAAGACACGGTCATCTTCCCCGGATTCGACGGCGGCGCCGAGTGGGGCGGCGCGGCCGCCGATCCCGAGACCGGAATTCTCTACGTCAACGCCAACGAAATGGCCTGGACCGCCGCACTCGGCGAAAACACCGCAGAAAACACTCCCAAGGCTCTCTACCTGAATCAGTGCGCCGTCTGCCATGGCGAAAAGATGGCCGGCTCGCCGCCCGCGATTCCTGCGCTGACGGACGTGGGGGAACGCCTGTCCTACGCGGTCGTCGCCGCCACCATCAAAAACGGCAAAGGACGCATGCCCGGCTTCGCCAATCTCGAGAACGACAGCGACCGGTGGTACGGATTGCTGAACTATGTGATGAGCGGAGGCAAGAACAAAGAAGCCGACACAAAAGAAAACGGCAAGGAGATGGCGACCGCCGCGGCTGTGTCCCCGGCCATGAAATATCACTTCACCGGCTATCACCGTTTTCTCGATCCCGAAGGATATCCCGCCATCGCGCCGCCGTGGGGAACGCTGAACGCCATCAATCTCAACACCGGTGAGTACGCCTGGAAGGTTCCGCTCGGCGAGTATCCCGACCTCGCCGCCAAAGGCCTGAACAATACCGGCAGCGAAAACTATGGCGGCCCGCTGGTCACTGCCGGAGGCCTGGTCTTTATCGGCGCCACCAACTACGACAAGAAATTCCGCGCCTTCGACAAATCCACCGGCGCGCTCCTCTGGGAAACCACGCTCCCGTTCTCCGCGAATACGACTCCCGCGACCTACGAAGTCGACGGCCGCCAGTTCGTAGTGATCGCCGCCGGTGGAGGAAAAGATCCGAAGTCAAAGTCAGGCGGCGTGTACACGGCGTTCGCGCTAAAAACGCGCTAAGCCCCAGCTTCGTCAATTGGAATTCCTAGCATTTTGGCAGGGGAGAGGCTAGTCTTTTCGCATGAGAAACGGCGGAGTACGAGTGGGCCTTCTGATACTCGCCGTCATCGGCCTCGTTTCGGCGCAGACCGCTAATCAACCTGTCGTGGAACAAAAGGGGGTCGACCCGCAGGCAGCTGCCCTAGCCAGGCGGATAAGCTCAGAGCTTCTTAGTGCGGTTCAGAAGGGTAACGCCGATAACCTCAGCAGCAATCCGATGTGGAAAGCCGCAGGTCTCACTTACGACGTCCACATGTCTGATTGCGAAGACCGCTGGGTGGCTCTGTATCACGAGCCCGAGGACGCTGACTACACCTACGGTTTCGTCTACATTGACCCGCAAGCGGGATTCACCCTGCATTTCTTTGGCCGCTTCACAATTGATGTGGATGGTAACTATCATGCCGCACCTAATCCACTCCCTCCAGACAAGTTCAGTCTGAAGATTCGCTTGGATCAAAATGGAATTGCGGCTCTGCTTCCGCCTCGTGGTATATGGCAGCTTGGCTTGCCGGAGAAACCAGACTGGCTGACCTCTTACGAAGATAAGGCCGACTCCGTTACGCACAGAGTCAATTGGGGATCCTTTTACAACGGTATTGGAGACTCGCGCCGAGCGATCGGTTACCTGGAACCTGCCTATAAAGAACGGCCTGATGCACCCAAGCTCGTGTTCGAGCTCGTTTATGCCTACAACGCCCTGGAACGACCGGAAGATGCTATTCGCCTATCCAAGACCGAGTTTGCTAAGAATCCCAAGGACGAGTTGCTGTGCCGGGAGATGGCTTTTGCTTATCTTCATCTGAAAAGCTACAAGGATGCCGTACCGCAATATCAGGCTTGCATCGCACTGTGCGGCGATTCGGAATCGCAGTTGGCAGAGAAGAGCGAACTGGCGATGAACCTAAGCTCAAGTTACAAGGCCATGGGCGATGCTCCAAATAGCGAAGTGTGGCTGGAAAAGGCCAAGCGCTGGGCACCCAAGGGGTCACCCGTGTACAAGTACTTCCATCCAGGAGAGGAATAGCGGTTAAATCGCAATCCCCTAGACCCCACACTGACGGCATTTTGAGTGCGCGCTCGATTTTTTCGATCTACCCGCTGAGTGCTATACAATCTTCGGCCAGTTGACCAGAGAGGCAAGCACTTATGTCCGTAGGAGAAAATGGCAAAGCCGATAATGACCGCAACAAAAACGACCGGGACGACTGGAAAAAGACGTCGAAGGGCACGCCCGTCCAGGGAGGCCAGTCCCCGGATACCACGTTCCACCACCTGATTCCCTACAACAACATTTGGCCTACATGGAATAAGTTGGTCCGGTCCGCGGGCGGCGTGGATGAGGAAGACGAGAAAAAGGACTGGACAACCATCGACTGGCGAAGTAACTCCGTGGCCTCCGCAACCGCTTGCCTCAGAAACTGGTTGGCCTTGCTCGGACACAAGGCGCCCGACGACTTGACAGCCGATGTGATTGCGGCGCGCTTCGGCGGCCAGCCACTTACGCGGGACGTTTGTGATTGGCTGAGCTGCAACCTTCTGTGGACCGGATGGAACATTGTCGAAGGGCCGCTGAGAACCATTCGAGCCGACGACCCGGACGAGAAATACGACGACTTCGAAGAGCCGCTCCGGCTGATCGGCCTCGACCGGCAGGCTCAAGTGGCGCACGAAGTGAAGGTTCTGAATGACGCGTTCCTGGAGTTTCGCGGCCGCCGCAAAGAGCTCAAGACTATCGTGAAGAGCAAAGACAGCGACCTGCAAGTCGACCAAGCGACTGCCGGCCAGGGCGTCAAGAAAAGAATGCGAGGCTACCCGGCCAAGCTGCCGACCTCACGTGAGCAGTACGACGAGGCCTTCAGAACTGTGGCCCTCGCGTTTGAGCGTGTGCAGCGCATCGTACAACTCACCGGATGCGGGCCTGCGCAGCCGCTTACCTTCATCGACCTGCGAATGTGGGTGAAGTTGGATCCACCTCGTATCCAAGGCATGCCGTGGATCACGGGCACCGCGGAAAACCGCGTCGCTCAGGCGCTGAGAAGGGGCATGCAGAATGTCCAGGCGGTCGCCCGCATGGTAAATCAGTAGATAAAGAAGTAGAACCGCTACTTCATGAACCGGTTCTTGGGAGGCCACGCTCCGCCCCGCTGAGAAGTGTCTTAGGCCTAGCTGGGAACATCATCGCTCGTTCAAACGCGGAAACTACTGGCCGCAGAAAGCAAGAAGGGTCCGATGAACTCGCAACTGCTTGCCTTTGTGCTCGTAATCGATGAATCCCGATTGTTTGAACCGGTTCATGAAAAAGCAAATGCGCGATCGCGTGGTGCCAACCATCTCCGCCAGCGTTTCATGACTTATCTTCGGAATCGTGGTTTCGGGCGCTCCATGCCCGTCATAGTGGGCTAGCAACAGAAGAATACGCGCCAGTCTTTTCTCGCTCGAGTTGCAGTGCTGGTCGACCAAGTCCTGCTGGTACCGGATATTCTTGGCCAACACATAGGCCCAAAACATGCTCGCCAATTTTATCTGCCGTGTCAGGGCGAGCATCATGACCTTCTTCGTAATTCGCAGCAGGCTGCAGTCACTGATCGCGCTGGCGGACGCTGTGCGGTAGGCCTGACCAGCCAGGGAATCCTTGCCAACAAGATCGGCATCGCTGAAGATGTCGAGGACTGCTTCCCTCCCAGCCGGCGACCGAACGCTGAGTTTCACCCGTCCCTTTTGAATGACAAACAATGAATCGGCCGCATCTCCCTGAGCGTAGATGGTTTGTCCTTTGCGGAAGGACATCATTTTCCGGCCAGCGCCCGCGGTCGTGAGAAAGAGTTTTTGATCGAAGCCGCGTCCTCGCTTGGCCATTTGGCTGCCGACCTCCACTCCAGCGCAGCCTGCATTCAACCACGCGATCGCTGGTGACGATGGTCAATATTGCTCAAAAACCTTTTACTTCGCGCCGTGGGGCATCAAAGTCGTTCCCAGATTGGCGCGGATTCCCGTTCTCTCCGTGCCGCCTGGTCGAAATTTCTTCAAGTGAGCAATATTGACCATGATGCAGAAAGCGTTCCACGTATCGTCTTCTCACAGCACCCGAAGAATTGTTTCGGTGCTCGACTCCAAAAACCTTCCGCTCGGACCGGACTCTTGTGCAGCTTTTTCCCGATGTGCGCTCCCATGTGCGCTCGAATGATGAGTGCTCCAATCGACTATCAGCTTCCAGTAACCGCGTGACGAGTATTCTCAAACGCGACCGGACCTTTGCCCAACCTCTCAATCTGACCATTACATTGTTTCTTGCCCTGTTCCACATCGGCGCCGTCGTTGCCTTGTTCGTATTCAGTTGGAAGGCTCTGGCCCTCGCGCTGTTTCTGTGGTGGGTAGCCGAGAGCCTGGGGATTGGCATGGGCTACCATCGCCTGCTCACTCACCGTGGTTACAACATTCCCAAGGGGATCGAGTATCTGCTGACGATCTGCGGAACCCTTGCTCTGCAAGGTGGTCCCATCAGCTGGGTCGCGACGCACCGCATTCATCATCAGAACTCGGACCAGCCCGGCGACCCGCATTCTCCGCGCGATGGCGGATTCTGGGCGCATATGGGCTGGATCATTACGGGCGAAGCCCTGCACAACAATCCCACCCTGCTTTCACCCTACGTTCCCGAGCTCCGCAAAGACCGGTTCATGCTTTGGATCAGCAAGTGGCACTGGCTGCCCCTGGCTGCACTTGCCGTGATCATTCTTGCCGCAGGCGGTTGGAGATACGTGATGTGGGGTATTTTCCTGCGCACCGTGGTCGGCCTGCATGCGACGTATCTCGTGAACTCCGCGACTCACATGTGGGGATCGCGCCGCTTCCTCACGCGCGATCAATCCACCAACAACCTCTGGGTCGCGTTGCTGAGCTTCGGCGAAGGCTGGCACAACAACCATCACGCCTGCCCCGGATCGGCCCGGCATGGCTTCGCCTGGTACGAGATCGACCTGAACTGGTTTGGGATATGGGCATTGCGCTTGCTCGGCCTCGCTTGGGACGTCAAGCTGCACCCGCGTCCGAAACCCGCGCCGGATGCGATCCGCGAAGGTGCGATCCGCGGAAGTGAGTTGTGGACGGAAGCCCCTTACCGCCTTGACCAGAATCGTGTTCGCTTCTGACCCGCGTTTTTCCCTTAACCAACATCGCATTTACGCTCACTGAGGGATCTTGAGTGGAATGGCCTGGTTGCGAAAACCATCGGAAGCAGCAAGGGACAAGGCAGGACTATATCCAGCTATTGCAGCTTTGCGTACTCGGCCCTGGCTTGCTTCAGGATAGGGAGGTCGCGGTCGGCGTCTTTCCAGAGGATGAAGAAGTCTTTGTAGGCGGCGAGCGCTTTCCCGGTGTCGCCCTGCATGGCGTAGGCGCGGCCGATTTGCAGATGCGCCAGCGATCCCGTCAAAAAGTTCACCACGATGCCCCTGTGATCCAGCAACTTCTGCAACTCGGCGGCTGCCGCAGCGCCGTTGTGCGCCAACAGGTACGCCTGCCCCCGCACATACGCGGGATACAGGTAATTGATGAACGTGCCGGCCTCGCCCAGTTCATACGGCCCGGCAGGCTCCAAATCGACAACCGCCTGCGATGAATTGCCCTTGTTGATTTCGATGGCAGCGTTGATCGTCGGCAGCCAGTAGAGCCTCAGCAAGGTATTGGCCGGGTAGTTCTTCTCCAATTCTCCGGCCAGCGCCCTGGCTCGCGTAGCCTCGCCGATCCGGGCCAGCGTGAGGGCCGCCGCCGTTTTCACATCGCGCCCCTGAGACAGCGCCAAAGCTGCCGCGACTCCTTGTTTTGCCGAGGCAGCGTTGCCCAGTTCCGCCTCGCGCAGCGCGGCATTCACCTGCCACAATGCTGCTGTTTCTTTGGAGTCGGCACCGACGGCCGAGTCCACGGCTCGACGGGAGAACTCCCGCGCCCTGCCCATCCGTCCGTAGTAAGCCTCCGTATCGGACTGCGCCGACAGCAGCACGTCTTCATCTCCGGGTTTGCCAACACTCCAAGCCACTTGCTGCTCCATCTGCGCGGCATCTTCCTGCAGAAAAGCGAGAGCATATATTTCCACCCGCAGAAATCCGCCATCCAGTTTGCGTGCGAGTGCTTCATCGAAGGTGGACTTCGCGTCCTCCAGCCGGTTCAGGCAAATGTAGGCTGACCCCAAATTAATGTAGCCGAGGGCATCCGGCGCTAGCCGCACCTCTTCCTGATATTTCGGCACAGCTTTGTCCCATTGCCCCACATACGCGTAATCACTGCCCAAACCCGAGTTAATGCTGGAGGCATCGCGCGGATAGTTTGCTAACCACAGTTCCAGCGCCTGCGTTCGCTTTTCGATTTCTCCCGTGGCATCAAAGAAATTTGCGGAGATACTCAGCTTCTCTCGTTCGCTGACCCGGTCGCGCAACTGGTAGGCCTTGGTGGCGTATTCCAGCGCCAGAGACGGTTGACCGAGGTTGCCGTAACTTATCGACAATGAGCTGTATGCCGCAGCGAAGCTGGGGTCGAGTTCAATCGCCCGTTTGAAAAACGGAACAGCCGGAGCGTCTCCTTTTTCGGCCAGGGTGGTGTCACCCATGCTGTAGGCTTTCAGAGCTTCGAGCGAAGAGGTGGTCGCCTCCGCGAGCGGAACGTCGAACTTCTGCACCGTTGTCAGCGACTCGCCCAACTCCCCGCGCAGCTTCGATGCTGCCTCGCCCAGCGAGTCCAGCACTTTCTCTTTGCCTGCCGCCGTGGTCTGCTCCTCGGCCAGCACGTCCCCGTTCTGGCAGTTCACCACTTTCAATCCCAGCACGTATTGGCTGCCCAGACTGGCAATCGATCCGGTAATAAAAGCCTTGCTGCCTGCACGCTGGCAAAGCTCACGCGCAATGTCAGGTGTAAGCCTGGTGTCAGGCGGGCGAGTCATCCGCTTCAACGCCAACGCCACCTTGTTCTCCGATAGCACATTCAGAAACGGCGACTGGTTCAGAGAAACGCTGAGCGCGGTCTTGAGCGTGTCGTCAAAAACCGGATCGTTGGTTTTATTTTCGAAATCGGCGAGAACAATCGTGTCCTTATCGCTGAGGGACTTGGCGCGATGGGTGCGGTAATAAAGGCCTGCGCTGATCAGCGCAGCGCTAAGGATACTGGCGGCAACGTATGCGCCGAGCTTCGCTCGGCCTGAACGGCCGGGGGCGGCCGTTCCCACCTGGTCGGTGGCGGAGTCGCGAGTCCCGCGGGCCGACGAAGTTTTTGTGGGGACAGCCGCCCCCGGCTGTCCGGTCGAGCGCAGCTCGGCTGCCGCTGGTACTTTTCCAGAACTGGCCACCGGCACGCGCCCCGACTCCGAATCCCGTTTCAGACGCTCCAACTCCGCCCGCATGTCTGAGGCGTGCTGATAGCGAAGGTTCCGGTCCTTCTCCAGCGCATGATTGATGATCCGCTCCAACTCCACTGGCAGATCGGGATTCAGTCGCGCGGCTGAGTTTGGCGGGCGATTCAGGATACCGTCGAAGATCACCCCTGAACTTTCCCCCCGGAACGGCAGCGTCCCGGTGCACATTTCATATAGGACCGCCCCGAACGAGAACAAGTCCGTGCGCGCATCCAATTCCTTCGCCCGCACCTGCTCCGGCGACATGTAAGCCACCGTCCCAACGGTAGCGCCTGGGCTGGTCAGGTGCTCTTCCAGCGTAACTGTCGTTTGCTCCACTGCCTGGGATTCGCTGCCCGGCTCGCGAATCGGTTGCGTCATTTTCGCCAATCCGAAGTCCAGAATCTTGGCGTGCCCGCGCTTGCTGACGAAGATATTCGCAGGCTTGACGTCGCGGTGGACTATGCCTTGGGCGTGCGCGGCATCGAGTGCGTCGGCAATCTCGATCGCGAGCGAGAGAATCAATTCCGTTTCCAGCGGGCGCCCGCCGATGCGGTGCTTCAGCGTCATGCCGTCCAGAAACTCCATGGCGATGAAGTGCTGCCCTTCCCGCTCGTCAATCTCGAACACCATGCAGATATTAGGATGGTTCAGCGCAGACGCGGCCTGCGCTTCGCGCTGGAAGCGGGCAAGAGATTGCGGGTCGCTGCCGACCTCATCCGGCAGGAACTTCAGCGCGACGAAGCGATGCAGCTTGATGTCTTCCGCTTTGTAGACCACACCCATCCCTCCACCGCCGAGCTTTTCGACGATGCGGTAGTGGGAGATAGTCTGGCCGATCATTGGGCTGAAATCTTAGGACTGCAGGTAGGGCAAGTCAATGAAGGCGTGGAGGTTGGCCGCGCCACGAGACTGTCAGTTGGCGACAATGTCGGCGTACCATGCCGACGACGATCAGGCCGACGATGATCGGGCCGACGATGATCAAGCCGACGACGATCAGGCGGAGGACGATCAGAACGTCCATTCCTGCGTCGGTGCCCAATGGTAGCGAGTCTCTGCCGTAGAGCCCAGGACGGCGAAAAATCTCTATTGCACTCCTGGACAATCACTCGAAAGTCCAGCGCGTCGCGGTTTTCGGGAAGCTCTTTTCGATCAGGCCGAATACACGGCTCGGGCGCACACGGTACAGGGGCTCCGAGCCGCCACCGCTGCTCATTCCATATTTGCTGAGCGATGCTGGTTCTAACTTCTTCCCAATCGCTCGGTCTGTGATCAGTTCGGCGACACCTTCCAGAATCACCGCTTCAGCGGCATTCTGAGTGCCCACAATACAGTTCGGATTCTTTGCCAAGTTGCGTGCCTTTTGCGTCTTGCTCCCTGTGCCGAACCAAAACGCACCATCGAACCACAGTCCCCAAATGATCATGGCATGGGGTCGACCATCGGGACGCACCGTGACGATCCAGTACTCGCGAGACTCCGTCAGACTTTTCACCGCCCATTCCCAGCGCAACATCCCGGTTTTGCTCTTGCTAATGCCGTAGCCGGGTATGCGCGGTCGTTCAGTTCGCGGCTCTGCCTTGGTTTTTCTCAGGCCTGGCATTTCAGCCTCCGATATTGGCTCCCGTGGGCCCTAACAGTCGCGGGCAACCGCTTCCGGATTGTATCGGATTCTCCCGCGTCAAAGTCTCGATGGGATGGAGTTCTAGCTGACTTCGGCTACTTGCCCTGGCCGCACACGCTCTTGCTGACCAGATCGGCGAAGCCGCCTTCGGGGAACTTGCCGAACTCGTCATCGTGGCTGGCTTTCTTGCTGACCACGAAACGTCCGCTGCGGTCGCGGGAGTAGAACCATTCGGTGGTGGGAGCGGCCACGCCGCTGCTGCAGTTGAAGCGCACACGCGCGCGCATTTCGACGAACGGTCCGCCCTGCGGAAGCTCTGCGGGTTCTTTGTACTGGACGCGCACCAGCGCCAGCCGCTGGTTGCTCTTGAGCAAGCGCACCGAACTTACCGAGATCTTGTCGCCCGCTTCGGTTTGGCCAATGGCTCGCCAGTCTCCAGACGCGATCACCACCATGCTGACTACCAGCATAGGCGCCAACACCACCGCCGCGAAAATGAGGAGCGCTTTTTTCAACGCTTTTCTGTCACCTGCCCAACATGCCTGCTTGAACTTCCCGAGCAAAGATTGAAGCACACACTCTGGGGGAAAAACCAAATTCTGTCAATATAAAGCTTGATCGCCGGCGAGCCGGTTCTGCGATCTATGCTATCGTGATGGCGCGCAAGTGCTCTCAACGCGTTCGCCAAAGCGGTGGAAAGTCTATGGAAATACTTCATTCCACGACATTTACGTCTCCTGTAGGCCCGCTATTCCTGGCTGCCTCGGAAAAAGGCCTGGTCGCCCTTGAGTTCGACGCCCGGCTCCCCGGACAGCAAACGATTCGTCCCAACCCCCGCGATGTGCGCGAAGAGACTCGACAGACCCGGCGCGGTGGCAACAGCGAGAAAAACGCTCCCGCGTTTGAGGACTCCGTGGCGACAATGCTTCCCTTCATTAGCGAGCTCGAAGAATATTTCGCCGGCCAGCGCCGCGAGTTCACCTTCGCGCTCGATCTGCGCGGCACTGATTTCCAACTGGCCTGCTGGCGAGCTCTGGCGGCCATTCCCTACGGCGAAACTCGCACCTACGCCGACATTGCCCGCGCCGTCGGCCGCCCTCAGGGATTTCGCGCCGTGGGCATGGCCAACAATCGCAATCCCGTAGCGATCGTGGTCCCCTGCCATCGCGTGATCGCATCCGACGGCACGCTCTGTGGCTACGGCGGCGGCCTCGACATCAAGCGCAAGCTCCTCGAACTCGAAGGCGCGCTCAGCGGGACCCTGGCCGCGTAGAATTTTTTGGATTGCCGAGTGGCGGTACATAGCTGGGCCGCACCTCCTGCGCTCTCCCCCCAAAACCCGCCACCAGCAGGCCATTGCGCCTGCCTGCCTTTCCGGATATACTCCCGCGGATTCTCTGGGAGGAGAACGAATGACTCCACTACGCACTCGGATGTGCGGATCGCGCCAGCTGGCAGCCGCGATCCTTTTCTTCAGCTTGGCGGCGGTCTCAGGCCTGCACGCGCAGGTCACGAATGCCTCGCTTTCCGGCACCTACAGTTTTCAAATGGGAGGGCCGTCCGGCTACACGGTTCAGTACAACATGTTCGGCCAGCAGGTGGGATTCTGCCCGAGCGCGACCTACAAGCTTCCCTTCGGTTACTACTGCTACTTCAGCCCGACCGCAACGGATTTGATCACTGGCACGCTGGTGGCAGACGGAAACGGAAACATCACCACGGGGAGTAGTTTCACGACCACCCACGACCCGCAGGAATATCTGTGTGCCAAGAACGGCAACCCGGTAGCAGGTTGCCCCTACAAGGTACCCTCCGGCAAGGTGTGGAGCAGCACCACCGCCTACGTGGTTGGCGCAGTGGTGGATTACACGGTAAGTAGCACGGTGCTCACTTTCCAGGCTGTGGCGAATAACACCGGCGTTCCGCCGGCTTCGAGCACATGCACCGCTACGCTGAGGCCGCCCAACTGCACCTGGGACCAGCTCTACAAGTCGGCCTTGTCCGGCGTGCCATCCACCAAGACTGGCACCTTCACCGGCACCTACACCACGCAAAGCAATGGCAGCGGTGTCGTGAAGTTAACAGTATCCGGCGCCTCCAGCACTTCGAACTTTTCCATCCTGGTGCAGCCCGCCCCGCTCGCGGTCGGACAGGTGGTCGCCCTGCAAGGCATTTCCTTGATTAACAACGAAAATACTTCGACCGGAACGGCAGTTCGGGTGAAGTAGTGCGGCAGTGTGCGGAGGAGTAGGAAGTTGCCGGCAGCGCGCATCTTCGGATCTAACGATGCGAACAGGAAACAAGGCTCCCCGAATGAGACCAAGCGGGGAGCCTTGGAGGGTTACGAACTCTGCTGCTAGTTTCTGTCGTTTGTTTCTGTCGTTAGTTTCTATTTCAGTTTCTACCTGCCGTGTTCCTCAGGGGCTAGGGCGACGCCGCGGAACGCTTCGCCGGCGCCGGCCGAGCGCACCGTGAAGAACGTGTCGAGGAAACCCTTCGTTGCCGGCTCGGTGGCGCTGATGACATCGGTCGCGACCACCAGCTTGTTGGGATCGGCTCCGTTGTCACCGTTTTGGCTGATCGTAGACGTGATCGCGTAGATTGTCGCGATGTCGCCGTAAGCCACGCCGACAATGTTGCGGCATCCGCCGGTCGCAGGCTCGATCGATGCGGGATAGTTCGGCACGCCATAGGGCACGCCCAGATTGAGTCCATTTTGGATGACGTACTGGCGCACCCAGGTTGGGCCACTCGCCGTTGTAGTCAGAACCCACTTTTGCAGGCCGGCGGTCGCCAGCGTACCGGAGTCCGCAACGTTCACCTGACCATTGATTACCTGATTCGGCGTGAAGATCAGGTCGCCCTCATCACAGACGTACAAAGTGGTGGCGTTCGCGAACCAAATGCCAAATGGATAGTCCCCGCCCGGGCTATTGGTGCTGGCGCTGGTGTTGGGAAATCCTGGGAGGATCGTAAAAGGTTCGTTCACCAGGCCGCCTGACGGAGCGTTGGCTGTGGTGGGCAGAACGCCCGGAGCACCCAGCTGATAGACGGTGTTGATGCCGTTCCCGCCGCTGCCCTTGGCGACATACAGCGTATCGTCAAAGATGGTCTCGCCGCGGAAATTCGTGTCCTTCCCTGGTTTGTCTCCCGAGAACACGAAAAAGGAAATCATGTTGTTGTCCGGCGGGACCAGCGGCGCTGCGCCCGGAACAAACAGTTCGGCGCCCGTCGAGTGGGACAGATTGAAGCCGAGCTGTGTCTCTCCCACCTCCTTCTTCGTGAGCCCTCCGTTGTTGTCGTTTCCGACCGAGTAATAAAGCCCATTGTCCGCCTTGATCACAGCGCGCGAGTTGTCGCCGCTGTAGGCGTCGCCATCGGTGTAAGAGATGTGGCCCCGGGCATCCACTTCGGCGATGGAGCGGTAGTAAGCCGTGGGATTGGATGCTCCGGCAAAGCTCGCGACCGAGGGATTGGTCGGGTCACAGAGGCCCGGCGTACTGGAGGCCGAAACATCGATCAGGTTCGCCGCAGTCGGAGAGATGGGACCCACGTTCGTGCCTTGCGTCAGGATGTTGGTCGTCGGGTCGAGGGTGAGGGTCGGGCAGCCGGGACCGCCGCGGTAGCCCATGAAAGTCAGGCTCCTGCCATCCGCCGAGCGATTCAGCGCGAGCTCGGACTTGGAGCTGAAGCTGGTCACGATTTCGTTACTCGGCACTTCCAGCTTCCCCAGCAAGTAGCCAAATGGGTCGAGGTTCCAGAGAACGATCGGCGAGGAGACGCCAAAGTTAGGATCGCTGCCGGCGTTGTTCCAGACGTTGTGAGTGTCGTTGAGATTCGGGGCTTCGCCGTTATCGCTGGCAAACCCGCAGCTGACCAGCACGGCCGTGGTGGCCGTCGAGGGCGGGAGGAGAGGCACATTCACGGTGGCGGGATTAGGGGTCATGACCGGGCCGGTGTTCAGACATCCGAACGGCAGGACTTCACCCGGGATGACGGTGTTGGCATTCCCAACGTAAACTGTGCCGCTCAAAACGATGCTGCCGGGCACAAAACCGTGGAAATGATGATCGAAGTCCTGGTCGTGTTCCTGCGCATTCACTTTGACGGGCACTGATCCTAGCGCGACTGCGGCCGCAAGAGTTGCGGCAAACAACATCAAAAAGCGTTTCTTCATGTTTTTCATGACCTCCTTGGCCAAGCGACAACAATTTGAAAACTATAAAGAAGGCCGCCTCGCCCGCAGGTTAACGGGCGATGAAAAAACCGATGAAATAACAATGAATGATCCGACCGCCGCATTCGATCGGGAGGCCGGACCTCGAGGACTGAATAGTGGCCACTGCGTTCCTCGAAGCCGATGACGTGGTTTGAGGGCTAACGACTATAAATTTTTGAGTGTAATGCCCTCTAAACTTCAGCTATCCCGCCGCGCCGAAGATATGAGTTGCAGGATGTGCTGTGCAGAACTAGAATTCGCGCGGTAAATCATCTACACAATTCGTTCGTAATGGAGGCGCGGTATGAAAACAAGAACTGTGTTATTGACCCTGGTCCTGTGCTTTCTGGCAGGGGCAGTGTGCTTCGCCAGCGATATACAAATGGGCACCTGGAAGTTGAACGAGGCGAAATCGAAAATCACTGCTGGGACACCCAAAAACAGCACGGTTGTCTATGTAGCTGCTGGTGACAGCATAAAGGTCACTATTGATGGCAACGCGCCGGATGGGACGGCTACGCACAGTGAGTGGACGGGTAAGTTCGACGGGAAAGACTATCCCTCTATCGGGAATCCGAGCGAAGACATGCGCTCGGTCAAACAAATTGACGACCACACGCTTCATGTAACGTCAAACAAAGGCGGTAAGGTTGTTCTTACGGCCCACGTTGTGGTCGCGGCCGATGGCAAGAGCCGCACCGTCACAGCCAATGGAACCGATGCACAGGGCAAGAAATACACGAGCATTGCAGTGTACGACAAGCGGTAGAGGGATCATCTCCTCGAATGCTGCCATTGGAGCGATGCCCTTCCGCTGCTTCTGAACGGGAGGGCATTTTGTACTCTGCTGGCATTATGAGCGTGATGGCCTGTTAACAGAAGTTAGCGGCTTCGAGCCGCAAGATCGGGTAAAGAGGCCCGCCCCCGAACTCAGAGATTGTGCTACGCCAGCTCATTTCATGATGCCTTAAGGCAGTGCGGCGTTGCTTTTATCCTCCTCATCATTCGCGGAACGCGCCCACTTTGATCTGCGTCTCGGCGGGCGCGCCATACTACCGGACTAATAGACCACCAGGCTGAAGTTCCAGTTAACCGAAGAATAGATATTGACAAAGAGCTGCGTGCTGGTGAGGCTAACGCCGGCCCAGGGGTTGTCCGCGGCTATGGAGGGTGTGCCGTTGACCCCAGTGATCGGGGCTCCTAGCGTCGCTGACCAGAATCGATTGGTCACTCCAAAACCAAAGTCGACGATCCATTCTCCAGACCGTTCGACCTCAGTCAATGTAAACCCGCACGGGGGTGTAGTAGCCGCGGATCCAGGCAAGGTAGAGTTGAAGCACCTCACGATGTTGTATGGAGCTTTTTGGCCATTCACATAGACCATCCCCTTCACCCAGCCGCCACAGCTCTGGCACTGTTCCACGTTGCCCTGGGCAATCATCGCGTAACCGGTATTACTAGTTCCTACGACTCCGGCGATGCCGCCCGATCCATAGACTCCGAATCCGCAGCCGGAGCAGTTGGGGGTGGTCCCGTACACGCCGGTTGGTTCTCCTGTGGTAGCTGCGTTACTGCCCAGAACGCCGTATCCCGACGGAGCAAACGTAAGGCCCAAAACCCCGGTGGCGTTCCCCGATGAGGCTGAGTCATAACCTTCAACGCCAAAGCCCGACGAATCTGAGGTTCGCCCGTATACGCCGATTGAGGAACAACAGGTCGCATTTTGTATGCCTTCTATGGTGCCGGAATTCGAGCCGCTCGAAACGGCGTAAATGGGGGTGTTCGCCGCGCTAAAGGTGTTGCTTCCGCTAAATGTATTGGAGGCGGCCAGCAGCGGCACCTGTGTGGTGTCGAGATTCAGCGTGACATTGCCCGTGCTGCCCCCGCCGGTGAGGTCAGCGCCCGCGGTGACGCCGGTGATTGTCCCCGACCCGCCGCCCGGGAATGTCTGACCGGCGGCGAAAGTGATCTGTCCGTTGTTCGCAATCTTCAGACCGGTTTCCACCGCGGCGGCCGCTCCCGAAGCGAACAGCAGATTCATCGTCGCGGCGGGCGAC
>Ga0070733_10000427_pt1 | contig 34468 bp, 29 predicted proteins | sample Coa_R1_9_FD_66450 | JGI IMG/M metagenome (GOLD analysis project Ga0070733, IMG submission 66450) | Surface soil microbial communities from Centralia Pennsylvania, which are recovering from an underground coalmine fire - Coalmine... | ecosystem: Environmental > Terrestrial > Soil > Unclassified ...
TTGCAGCACTCGGTTAAATGGTACGAAATCGATCTGCCCGAAATCCTCGACTACAAAGAAGAAATCCTCAAGAACGAAAAGCCGCGCTGCTCGCTCGAGCGCATCCGATTGGATTTATCCGACGTTTCCGCGCGCCGCTCCGTGTTCGAGGAGTTGGGGCGCAAGTCCAGCGTAGCTCTTATCGTGACCGAAGGCCTGCTCGCCTACCTGGAACCGGAACAGGTGGGCGTACTCGGCCGAGACTTGACTGTTCCGGCGAGTTTCCAGCGCTGGGTAAATGACTTCGGTTCGCCGGGGCTCATGCGCATGCTGCAAAAACAAATTGGATCGCATTTGGACGCGGCAAAGGCGCCTTTCAAGTTTGGCCCTGCTGAGGGCCCGGATTTTTTCAGGCCCCATGGCTGGAAGCCCGTGGACATTCATTCCTTGCTCAAAGCCGCCGCGCGATTTAATCGCTTACCACTTTTCTTGCGGCTGCTGGCTTTTCTTCCGGAGTCTAGAGGCAAGCAAGGCTCGGCACCCTGGTCAGCCGTCTGTCTGTTTGACAGAGTGTGATGGCTCCGCTTGGAATTCACTGAGCATGGCCCGGACACGCAAAAAACGTTTCTCTGCATCCAAGGAAGCCCGCCGCCGCGCCCGGCTCGCTGCAGGCACTCCTCCGCCCGCGCGGATTATTCCCGATAAGCGCCTTAAGCCTCCGAAACACAAAAAGCGCCCGCAGGACGAGAATCCTTAGTTAACAATCGCCCCCGTAATTCCGTTTCTCCGATTTAGATCGTCTCCTAAGAGGGGTAGGTCCGATGTCACCATAGCCATGGCCTAATTCTCGGGGCAGTCAAAATGATTGCTGATCCTCCTTTGGATCGATTCCCATCAGAATTTCTTTTGGCTCACCCGGCATTTGGTGGTAGTGTTTCGCCAATGGCGGTGGAATGAATTCACACGCTGAAGGATTTCAATTCCGGAGGACGCTGATGTTCATACGACGTTTCGGTGTTTTGTCTATTGGTGTGTTCCTTTTGATTTCTCTCTCCACTCTTTCGGGACAGACCCCTAAAACGAAGGCAACCAAACCCTCCATGGGAGGTATGGTCGCGGTTGCGCCCGGAACCGAAACCTGGGGAGACATACCGGCGGCGGCGCTGGTTGGCACCCCATCAGTCGATATGGGAGGCACCTTCAAGTTGGCAGTTGTCCAGGGCGATCCGATGACGCCGGGCCGCTCGTTCACCGTGCATCTTTCCTGCACGGATGGCGCAAAGTTCGCATCGCACTGGCATCCCACAACGGAGAACGTTACTGTCCTTAAAGGTTCGGTCCGTGTGGGCATGGGTCCTAAATGGGATGACGCCTCCATGAGTGAAATGGGGGCCGGCGGTTTTGCTTCAGTTCCTGCTCACATGATTCATTACGCTCAATGCAAGGGAGATACTGTCCTGCAGGTCCATGGCATCGCCCCCTTCGTCGTCAATTTTGTTGACGCAAACGGCGATCCAAAACCAACCAAGTAAAGCGAGTGCATTACAAAACAAAGAGGGCGGGCCGTGGGATGGCTCGCCCCGTTTTCTTATCGTGAGTAGGTTCCGCCGGAACCTAGTTTTTTGACCCTCAACCAGGTTTCTGCGCGGGCACCACTTCGCCAGGCCGGAACAGGGCTGACGCAGGCCGCCCCGTGGCCGCGGCCAACTCCGCCCCAATCTTTTCCAGATTTACTTTGTCAAACCCGATCGAAGTGGCCTTCACGATTCCGTCTGTCCCAATCAGGAAAACTGAGGGAACGTTGGTCAGCCCGTAAAGATTGGAAACGGTGTAGTCCTCATCATCTAAGAGAGCGGAGAAAGTGATTCTGTACTCCGCGCAAAATTCACGAGTATCCAGCGCGTCGTCCTGCGAAACGGCCAGGAAAGTTGCCGTGGGGCCGCCGTAGGCCTTATACAGCCGTTCTAGAAATGGAAACGTGAATTGGCACACCGGACAGGAAATCTTGAAGAAGGCTACAACTACCGGCCCCTTCTTCAGTTCTTCGGCCAATGAGTCTGGGTTTCCCGCGGCGTCGCGCAGCGTAAACAGCGGCGCTTTCTGCCAGGGTTGAACCGTCACTACACCATTCCTTGCCTTGGACATCGAGCAGCTAACTTCCTCGTTTCTAATGATAGCGCATGCGAATTAGCGCGGCCAATCATTAGAGACATTGCCGTAACAAAAGATTCACTCGCAATTCACGAAGTCGGGGCCGACAGGTATTGACACCATATGAATCACAGCCGCAAAATCGCATCCATCCGCATTTGCGCCAAAGCGGGATCGGACGATTCCCGCGAACGCGCACACAGCTTAGGAGATCAACATGCCCAACCCTGTCAAGCCAATTCCAGAAGGATTCCGGTCGCTGACCCCGAATCTTGTCAGCAATAAGGCAGCTGCCGCAATCGAGTTTTACAAGAATGTATTTGGCGCCACCGAATTGGTGCGTATGCCCGGTCCTGGTGGAGCGGTAATGCATGCGGAGTTGCAGATCGGCGATTCGAAACTGTTCATCAATGACACCATGAATCCTGCCGGGTTCCGTCCCGGCGAGCATGGCAAGAGCAATCCCATGTACCTCCACCTTTATGTCGAGAATGTGGACAACATTTTCAAGCGCGCGCTCGCAGCCGGTGCCATTGAGGAAATGCCGGTCCAGGATATGTTCTGGGGTGACCGCTATGGCAAACTCACCGATCCATTCGGCCAGCAGTGGGGAATTGCCACACACACGGAAGATGTCTCGCCCGAAGAAATGAATCGCCGCATGCAAGCCTTGTCCGCAAAGGCTGCCGGATAGATCAGGTTTCGGTTCAGCCCGTCGTGCCCCGGCCTTGGAAGGGCTGGAAACGGAGCAGCCGCTCGCGTATGCTCCTGCTGAAGATTCTTGCGGGATGGGGCGGGGCATGGCGGGCTGGATAGAAATTACAGATTACGATTTTCCCGGCGGCTGGCTGGGCACCGCGCCCCAGGAGAGGGCGCGTTGGGCGTGTCAGCAGCTGGAAGCCAACCACGTTCTTTATTTCCCGCGCCCCCCCTTTGAGTTCTCCGAGGCCGACCGCGAATTCCTGGTCTCACAAAAGCGCGCGGATTCCGCGGTGCACAAGAACGTCTCGTACCGCCCCGCGGAAGACAAACTGCGCGGATTTGATGGCACGTCCGAGACTACCTCTCAGCTGACCAGCATCATGCGGAATTATTCGCAGCAGGTTGTGGGATTCGTCCGCAAGTTCCTGAAGCCCTACGACGGCAAATACACGCTCGATTTCGCCAGTTTCCGGCCCATTGAGGAAGATGGACGCGCTCTTCCGCTGCACAAACGCAACGACCTTCTCCATGTGGACGCGTTCCCCAGCCGCCCTACCCACGGCGGCCGAATTCTGCGCGTTTTCACCAACATTCATCCCACCAAACCGCGTGTCTGGAACGTGGGCGAAGATTTCCCTGTGCTGGTGGATCACCTTGCGCGCAATGCCGGCCTGGACAAGTTTGCCACTGCGGGGGGGACTCCAGCCTGGGCCCGGCTCATGGGCAAGCTTGGAGCGCCGATTCCCAATCGCTCGGCCTATGATCGCTTCATGCTCCATTTCCACGATTATCTGAAAGAGAACGGCGCCTACCAGACCGATTCCGCCAAAACGCGATTGGAATTTCCGCCCATGTCGACCTGGCTGGTATACACGGACGGGGTGCCTCACGCAGTAATGAGCGGCCAGCACGCGCTGGAGCAGACGTTTATCATTTCGCGCGCCGGACTGGTGGCGCCGCAAATCTCTCCGATTGGATTGTTGGAGAAGTTGTGCGGCCGCCCGCTCGCCGCAACTGCCCGCTAGCTAGTGGATGTGCTTGGTCTTCCGCGACATGAAATCCATCAGCAGGTATTGCCCCAATGTGTAGGGAGTGGTGAAGTAGGCCTTGCCCTTGCAAAGTTCCGCGACCTTTTGCACGAAGTGCACCAGGCTATAGTCGCTCGCCAGCATAAACGTGTTGATTAGGATGCCCGCCTTGCGGCACTTGGCAACTTCTTCCAATGTTTGCGTCACTACCAGTGGATCAAGCCCGAATGCATTCTTGTAAATTCGTCCATCTTCCAAGGTCAGCGCGGAAGGTTTTCCATCGGTAATCATCACAATCTGCTTCATGTCTTTTTTCTGGCGCGACAATATCCGCCGCGCCAGACGCAATCCTTCGCGCGTATTCGTGTAAAACGGCCCGACCTGCACTCGCGCCAGTTCGCCAAGCGGAACTTCTTCGGCGCTATCATGGAACAAAACCAGGTGCAGGGAATCGCCCGGATATTGCGTGCGAATCAAGTGAGCCAGCGCCATAGCCACGCGCTTCGCCGGCGTGAATCGGTCTTCGCCATACAGAATCATGCTGTGCGAGCAATCCAGCATCACCACCGTCGCGCACGAACTCTGATATTCGCACTGGTGGACCATCAAGTCCTGGTAGTCGAGCTCGATGGGAACGCGCGCGCCGTCGCGTCGCACGGCATTGAAAAGCGTCGCGCCTACATCCAAGTTCAACGTGTCCCCAAATTCGTAAAGACGCGACATGCCGCCGGATTCCACGCCCGTCGCCAAATCACGCGTGTCGTGCCGCCCAAAGCTGCTCTTGCCAAGCGAGCCCAGCAATTGCTGCAGCGCCTTAAACCCCAGAAAATCTATGGTCTTGTCGGTGATGTCGAAACGTGCCTGCGTTTCGTTTTCACCGCTGCCTACTCCCCCGCGTGGCATTTTATCGGGAGGCTGAGTAATTTGCGGGGGTTGCGGATTGATGTAGCCCTCCTGCGTCAGTCGCTCGATCAAGCGGTCGAGCATTTGCTTCACTTCGTCGCTGTCCGCGCCATGCTCCAGCATCTTTTGCATGATGTCGTCGGGCAGCAGGTCGCCCTCTTCCAGCGCCCGCAGGATGGCCTTGCGCAATTCGTCCATGCTGCGCTCGGGATCCATCTCGGAAATGCCGTAAAATTGGGATTCAAATCCGCTTTGCAGGAAAAAATCCGACAGCTTGTTGACGAGCTCATCCAAATCCACGTCGTCCGCGGGCTCACCGGTGTACTTCGAGTAGCGTACGTATTTCAGATCATGACCTCGTTCAACAATGCCTGATCAATCTGAACTAATTAAACTGCCGCTTCGGTGGACGCCCCACCGGCTCGCGCGGTTCGGGTGTTTTGGGGCGCTCGGCGTAGAATCCGCGTTCCTCATTGCGGCTGATGCGTTTTTGCGCCCATAGGCCTTCGAGAATAAATTCCCCCGCCGCGGCAACGAGTCCGGCTCCGTCTTTCCCGTTCACGCCCACCCGATTGATATTTTCCAGAAGTCCCTGAATCCGCCGCAATTCGCGCACAACTTCTTCAGACGACGATGTGTCCGTCAATTTCAATTCGCCGCCCATCTCAAACCATTGAACTACATTTTGCAGGTTGGCGTCGCTCAAATGGCGTGAGAACACGCGCCCGACGGCGCCGCGAACCAGGTCGCGCGCAATCGTTTCGGCGCCCTTCAACTCCCCTTCATATTCGAGCTCCAATTTCCCGGTAAGCGCTGGCAAAGCAGAATAAACATCGGAAACGCGTGCCACCGCGGTCTCCTCGCCCGTGCGCACCGCGCGCTGCTCGGCATTGCTCACCGCTGTCTCCAGGCAGGCAATGGGCAGCCGCTGACTGACACCCGAGCGCTTGTCCACGCGCTTGTCCTCACGCGCCAAAAACGCAATCTGCTCAATCACCTCGCGTAAATATTCGGGCACAACAGGTTTTCGACCGTTGCGTTCCACCCACGCTTCCTGCGAGGTTATAGTCATTCCTTCTTGGACGGTCGCGGGGTAGTGCGTCCGGATCTCCGCTCCCACCCGGTCCTTCAGCGGGGTCACAATTTTTCCGCGCGCCGTGTAATCCTCCGGATTCGCCGTAAACACCAGCAGCACATCCAGCGGCAACCTCACCGGGTAACCTTTAATTTGAATGTCGCCCTCTTGCATGATATTGAAAAGCCCGACCTGAATTTTTCCCGCCAAATCCGGCAATTCATTGATCGCAAAAATTCCGCGATTGGCCCGCGGCAGCAAGCCGTAATGAATCGTCAGCTCATCGCCCAGGTCGCGCCCTGCGCGCGCGGCCTTGATGGGGTCCACGTCGCCAATGATATCGGCAATCGTCACGTCCGGAGTGGCCAGCTTTTCCACATAGCGATGCTCGCGCCCGAGCCAGGCAATCGGAGTATCGTCGCCCATCTCGGCCACGCGCTCACGGCACGTCCGGCACAGCGGGCGCAGGGGATGGTCGTGAATTTCGCAACCAGCGATGTAGGGAATCTCCGGGTCCAGCAAATGCGCCAGCCCGCGCAGGATTTTGCTCTTGGCCTGTCCGCGCAGCCCCAGCAATATGAAATTGTGGCGCGATAAGATTGCGTTCACCACCTGTGGTATCACCGTCTCTTCGTAGCCGTGAATCCCCGTAAACAATGTCTGCTTGCGCTCTATCGCGCAGAGCAGATTTTCGCGCAGCTCATCTTTCACTGTGCGTGTGGCTTTTCGAGGATCAAATTGCGGATTGCGTCGAAGCTGGCCAATATTTTCAGGTTTCTGCATGTTGGGTCCCATGGGTCCTGTGGATCGTGCGTCCGTTTCTGCGCCGAACGCAACTTTCAATTTTCATTATAAATGATTCGCCGCCGATATGCTCTCAGTGGTGCGAATGCCCGTTCCCGGTGGCTTTCTTGCGAAAGTTTTCTATTCGTTGAAGGCTTGGCAGCCACTCCCGCAAATGGGCGTGCAAACGGGCACGCCGGTCGCGCTCCGTGCGCATCTCCAGCAATTCCTGCTTGACGGCTAGTTCAATGGGCAGCTCTGACGCCAGTTGGTAGCTGAGTTGGGTTTCTCCCGGCGGTTCTTCGAAGTCAAGCGGCTGGTGAAATATGATTTCATGGCAATGCTGAAACGCCTCGAGCAATTCCTCATGCGCCAAGTGCGGCTCCGTCGGGCCACTGTCTTCCAGGTACTCCACAATCCCTTCGCTGTAAGGCTCCTCATCCACAACTTCTCGAAGGAGGCAAACATCGCGGCCCACGGTGAGAATGTCCATGCGTCCGTCGGAATAGCGTTCCACAACCTTCACTACCTCGGCAGTGCAGCCGGTCCTGGCCAGGACGCCCTTACTCGCCATCACCACGCAAAAAACGCATGGCTCCTCGATGCAGCGGGCAATCATGAGCTTGTAACGCGGCTCAAAAATATGCAGCGGCAGCGCCATGCCGGGAAACAAGACCAGTTCCAGCGGGAACAGAGGGACGCGGCTGGGCTTCATCGCTCACCTCAAATAAATTCTTCCGCAAACCTGCGGAATGAAATGCTGTGGTCTATGCAGGAAGATCGGCAAGCGCCGCGGACATTTCCGCGTTGGCGTGCTGATCTCCAATTCGTGCGGCGGCGGCGATTCCGGCATGAAGCACTCGCCGAGCGTCAGCAGTGCGTGCAATTCGAGCGAAGAGCTGTCCGAGCTGGAAGTAACCGGTCACGTAATCAGGATGTTTCGCGAGCAGAGCTTCAAAGTGGGCGATGGCAGCGTCGTGGTCGCCATGATTTGCGCATTCCACAGCCAACCCGTACTGGGCGAAGGCGTCGCCGGGATGCGCGGCCAGGAACTCCTCCAGCTTTTGCCGCCGCGTCTTTGTGGACTGGGTCATGAAGTGCGAACCATCATTATATGCGCTTCCGCCATTCCTGCAAATTGAAGAGCGCTACGCCGGTAGTGTAGATTGGAGGCGATTCGAGGTTGGTGCGGTTTCTGGTGACCACACACAGATGCAGTAATCGGGGAGTGTTCCATCCTGATCCCTTAAGCTAAAGGAATTAATCAGCATGCCCCAAAAAACGCAAGGCAACTCGCGCGCAGAAACACAGGGCCTATCTAACACCGGCAAGCCCGTCAGCGCCTCTCGCTCCGAAATGACCGAGGTGGTGCTGCCGCAAGACGCCAACATCCTTGGAAATATTTTGGGCGGCCGCGTCATGCACCTGATGGACATCGCCGGAGCCATAGCTGCGCACCGCCACAGCAACAGTTACGCCGTGACCGCTTCAGTGGATTACGTCGATTTCCGCAACCCCATTAAGGTCGGCGAACTCATCGTCCTGAAATCCAGTGTTAACCGCGTCTTCCGCACCTCCATGGAAGTGGGCGTAAAAGTATTCTCCGAAAACATTCTGACCGGGGAGCGCAAGCACACCACCAGCGCCTATTTGACTTTCGTGGCCATCGATCAGAATCGGCAGCCCCACATCGTCAAGCCACTCATTTTGGAAACCAAAGAAGACCGCCGCCGATGGGAAGAAGCGGGCGAACGCCGCAGCATTCGCCTAGCACTTAAGGAGAAGAAGAGGAACCGGGAGTAGTGCCACTCTGAAGAAAATCCTCAATTTCGCTCGCAATACGAAATGATCGCGCCACGCATGCGCCTGTGGATGGCCCCTCCAAGTAATTTCCCGTCAGATAGAGTCCCGGATTCACATGGCACGATCGGTTGAGGGATTCCGTGATCCGGCCATGACCCAGGTTGTACTGCGGAATCGCTTGCGGATTGATGTGTACGTGGCGCGCGACGGGACTTTCGCGGATATTGAGCACGCGCGCAAGTTCTTCGTGAACCGTCACCACAATGCGATCCTCGCTCCATCCGCAAATCTCCGTATCCGTCGCGCCTCCCGCAAAACTGGTCAGCAGCACATGGCCTTCTGGCGCGCGTCCGGGGAAAAGCGACGTATTCCAAACTGTTCCCAGAGTTCTCAGACCTTCTGTTCGAGGGATCAGGAAACCGAATCCATTGAGCGCGCGGCCAATTGCTTCGCGGCGATAACCCAACGCTACTACAGCCACTGGAGCATAGGGAATCGCATTAAGTGATTCCTGGAATTGCGGTGACACTGCACCCAACATCCGTCCTGCCTCCCCGGCATCGCACGCTACCACTACAGCGCATGCAGAAACTGAAACTTCATTCTCGCCGCCTGCTACCGCGTCTTCTTGCCTGCACCGGACATCGAACTTCGATCCGGCCGCCCCAGAGGTCCGGATCACGGCGTTCACCGCCACACCCAACTTCGCGCAGTCTCCCAACCTTTCCCCAACCGTGCTCAATAATGACCCGGCTCCTCTTTTCAATGAGCACAAGCCCGGCCGTGACCCCGTTCGCTTCGGACGCGAACGCATTTGTCGCAACGCGCCGCGCAACAAACTTCCTGAAACTCGCTCCCACTCATATGCCGAAGGCAGCACACTCCGCAGGCTCAGCTTCTCAGGATCGCCCGCATACACGCCTGACACGAATGGCCCGGCGAGATTCTCGAGCAAGGAGTCACCGAACTTGCGGCGCACAAACGCGGCCACGGATTCGTCCTCGTCAGGCGGATGGGATCGGCGCAGAGGCTCGGTCAACAACCTCCACTTTGTTTCAACATCCATGAGCGGCGTGCCGAACAGAGAGAGGGGTGACAAGGGCGCGGCGACCAGTTTGCCGTTTTTCAAAATATATCTCGGCGCGCGCGGGGTCGCTTTCTGGACATCCCCGGTCAAACCAACGGATTCGATCAGCTCGGCTAGCGGCGGAGTGAGCATGAAGCTCTGCGGGCCGCATTCAAACTGGAACCCATTCTGCTCCACCGTTTCAATTACTCCGCCGAAACGTGGGGACTTTTCCAACAGCAACACGGGCACTCCGCGCTGTTTCAATTGCCAGGCGCACGCCAACCCCGAAATGCCACCGCCAATCACGATGACTGGCGCGGCATTGTTTGTGTTCTCTGGCATTGCTGGAAAACTACGGTCCACTCAAAGCGTTTTGGAAAACAGCGGCCGGCTTTCGAGTTTCTGTTTCTCGAGATAAGGATCGAAAATCATGGCGATGTTGCGGATAAAAATCCTGCCCAGCCAGGTGGTGCGGATTTCCTCGGGACCCAGCGACACCAGTCCATCCGCGGCAAAGCTTTCCAGTCTCTCCAATTCGGGCGCAAATGTTTCATCGAACCTGATTCCAAATTCGCGCGAGATTTCCGCCTTATCAATCACCGTGTGGCAAAGCAACCGGCTAATCACTTCGCGGCGCAGCGCGTCATCTTCACTCAGGCGATAGCCGCGCATCGTCGCCAGCCCTCCACCTTCAATCGCCGAAGTGTAGCCCGCCACGTCGCGTACATTTTGTCCGTACGCGCGCCCGATTCCGCTGATGGCGCTCACACCCATGCCGTATAAATCTGCGCCCGCTTTCGTGGTGTAGCCCTGGAAGTTACGGTGCAACGTGCGGTTTTGCTGCGCCACGGCCAGTTCATCGCCGGGCCGCGCAAAGTGATCCATCCCAATGTAGAGATAACCCGCGTCCAGGAATGCCTGCAAACCCGCGCAAAAGATATTGAATTTCTGCATGCCTTCCGGCAAGTGGGCTGCGAATGATCCCTGCTGCTTGTGCAGCCATGGCACATGCGCATAGCTGAACATGGCCACGCGATCGGGGGAAAACGTGAGCACCTGGGCAACCGTCGCGCGAAATCGTTCGGCGGTCTGGAAAGGCAATCCATAAATCAGGTCGACGTTAATGCTGTCGAATCCCAATCCGCGCGCGTACGCAATCAGATCGCGAGTAAGTTCAAACGGCTGGATTCGGTGGATGGCCTGCTGCACTTCCGGATGGAAATCCTGTATGCCCAGGCTCAGCCGGTTGAATCCCAGCTTCCGCAACGTTTCCAGATGCTCGCGGCTGGTCACGCGCGGGTCCACCTCGATCCCGATTTCCGCCTCAGGCGAAAATGTAAATCTCTCGCGTGCAAACCCGAACAAATGCTCCATCTGCGCAGGCGTCAGATACGTGGGTGTTCCTCCGCCCCAGTGAAATTGCACTACCGGCCGGCCGCGCGATACGTGTTTGGAAACGCGCTCGATTTCCTTTTCAAGAGTTGCCAGATAGGGAGGGACTCTCGAGGTATCCTTGGTGATCACCACATTGCAGGCGCAGAAGAGGCACAAACTCTCACAGTAGGGAAGATGCATGTAGAGCGAAATCGGCGTGGCCGCCGCGTCCGCATCACTGAAAACCTGCTCCAAGTCGCTGGGACCGAAATCGTCCCGCCAAACCGGAGCAGTCGGATAGCTCGTATAGCGAGGGCCGGGGCGATTGTATTTGGCAAGAAAATCTTCGGAAATGTGAAAGCTTTCTTGCGCGTTGTGAAATTCAGCGTTTGCTTCTGGCATGATCCCTACCGCCGGTCTCCGCGTCCGCGCTCTTGAATTCGTTGCGCCGGTTGGCACTGAATTCGCGCCGCAGCCGAAAAGATTTCATCCGGCTCTCTGTTTCCCTCAGCGTATGCTCTGTCGCTTCGCTGTGCCAACCGTCACGGAGCACTCCTGTCCAGCGCGCACAAATGCCTGAGCATTCCCGACTGGAGTGGAGGGTAGAATTCCGTGACCCAAATTCAAAATGTGTCCCCGTCCGCCGGTCTTCTCAATCGCCTTCACCGCTGCGTGCCAAACGCCGGCTTGCGGTCCGAGCAGCACACACGGATCCACGTTTCCTTGCAATGCGATTGCGGGTCCAATCTCCTGCCTCACTTCCGCAAGGTCTTCGCGCCAGTCCACACTCAACACCGTCGCGCCCGATTCCGCTGCCGCCGCGATCAAATGGCTCGATGCTTTCGTATACAAAATCACGGGAGTCTGCGCCGCCCCCAACTCTTCAATCAGCAATTGTGTCGCGGGCAGCGCAAATTCGCGATATTCGCGCGCCCCAAGTTCTCCCGCCCAGGTATCAAACAATTGCACTGCACTAGCACCCGCCGCAATTTGCGATTTCAAATAAGACGCCGTAATGCGGGCAATTTTCTCCAGCAGACTTCGCAACAATTTCGGTTCCGCATACAACATCGTTTTCGTGGCCGGGAATCCGTCGCGCCCCCGCCCGTCCACTAAGTAACAGGCCAGTGTCCATGGCGCCCCCGCAAATCCCAGCACAGGCACCTCCGGTCCCAGATCACGAGTGAGCGCGCGAATCGTGTCCCCGACGAACCTTGTTTCCACTTCTGGATCAAACGCGCGAAGTTTTTCTATCTGCTCTGCGTTCCGGACCGCCTCCGGCAAGACTGGCCCGCCATCCGTCAACTCCAGCCCAAGTCCCATTGCCTCCGCGGGGATCAAAATGTCGGAAAACACGATTACAGCATCCACGCCCAGCCGCCGCCACGGTTGCAGCGAGACTTCCGTCGCAAGCTCGGGTGTTTTCGCCACTTCCAGGAATGGATGCTTCGCTCGAATCTCGCGGTATTCCGGCAGATAGCGCCCCGCCTGGCGCATGATCCACACTGGTACACGCTCAACAGGCTCGCACCTGCAGGCTCGCAAGAATAGCTCTTTGCGGTTCAGCGTACCGCGTTCCGTGAAATGCTCGGCTTGCTTTTGAATGGCCATTTGCCGTGTCGGATGTTCAATCATAGCAGAACGCCACAATGCGGACACATGCCGGCGGCCCGATGTGACGCCGCGCTCAACCGTGTGGTATTATTAGTTGCTCGGGTGCGCTTGTAATTCCTCCCGGAATCCCGCGTGGGGGCTGCAAGTTAAATCAGGCAGCCAATCTTGTTTCTGAGCATCGTTTTTCTGGACACTGTTCGGAATCCGGTTTCTGTGAAGGGTTTCCAATCAAGCGCCGAAGCGCGCCTGAAATTCGTACCAGGAGAATAGTGGCGGCAACGAAATGCCCGCAATACGCAATATCGCCATCATCGCCCACGTAGACCACGGCAAAACCACGCTGGTCGACGCCATGCTCCGGCAAAGCGGAATCTTCCGCGAAAATGCCGTGCTGGTTGACCGTGTGATGGACTCGAACGACCTCGAGCGCGAACGCGGGATCACCATTCTCGCCAAGAACACCGCGCTATTTTACAAGGGCACAAAAATCAATATCGTGGACACGCCGGGCCACAGTGATTTTGGCGGTGAAGTCGAGCGCGCCCTGAAAATGGTGGATGGCGTGCTCCTTCTGGTGGACGCCAGCGAAGGCCCGCTTCCTCAAACGCGGTATGTTCTGCAGAAAGCGCTGCAGGCAAAACTTCCTCCGATTATCGTCCTGAATAAGATTGATCGCTCCGACGCTCGCGCGCCTGAAGTCCTCGACGAAATCTACGATCTCTTTATTGATTTAGAGGCCACCGTCGAGCAGCTAGATTTTCCCGTTCTTTACACCAACGCCAAGACCGGCGTGGCGCACAATAAAATAGGCGACAACTCCAAGAACCTTCTGCCGCTTTTTGAGGCGATCATCTCCGCAATTCCCGAACCCGCTGGAGATCCCTCCGGAGTTTTGCAGGCGCAGGTAATGAATCTGGATTACAGCGATTTCTTGGGACGGATCGCGATTGGCCGTGTCTTCAACGGCACGCTGCGGCGCGGAGCCGATGTCGGCATCGCGAAACTGTCCGGGGAAATAATTCCCACGCGCCTTACGAAATTATTTACATTTCGCGGGCTTGAGCGCGACGAAGCCGAAGAAGTCCCGTGCGGGGATCTGGTTGCCGTTGCCGGAGTGGAAGGAATTCAAATTGGCGAAACCTTGACGGGCGTGGAAAACCCGATGCCGCTCACGCCGCTCACGATTGATGAGCCCACGCTGGCCATGCTCTTCACCGTGAATACCGGCCCGCTATCCGGGCGCGAAGGGCAGTGGGTCACGTCGCGCGATTTACGCGAGCGATTGCATAAAGAGCTGCTTACGAATGTGTCGCTGCGAATCACGGACTCGGAGACCACCGACGTGTTTCGCGTGCTGGCGCGGGGCGAATTGCAGCTGGCAATCTTGATCGAAACAATGCGCCGTGAAGGTTACGAGTTGATGGTCGGCAAGCCGGAAATTGTGGTGCGCGAAGAAAATGGACGCAAACTCGAGCCGCTCGAACGGTTGGTCGTGGATTGTCCGGAGACTTATGTCGGCGTGATCATGGAAGCGCTGGGCCGTCGCCGCGGTGAGCTGGCGAAGATGATCAATCACGGATCCGGCTGGGTGCGCATGGAATTCACGGTGCCTTCTCGAGGATTGATTGGTCTGCGCAGCCAGTTGCTCGCGGATACGCGCGGCACTGTCCAGCTGCACGCATTGTTTGAAACATGGACGGAATATGGCGGCGAAATGGCCACGCGTCCCACAGGCGCTCTGGTGGCGGACCGCGCGGGGGTTTCCACGGCGTTTGCGATTTGGAATATTCAGGAGCGCGGTGAAATGTTTATCGGCCCCGGCGTGGAAGTGTATGAAGGAATGATTGTGGGAGAAAATTCCCGCGACTCCGACATGGATGTGAATATCACCAAGGAAAAAAAGCAAACCAACATGCGCGCATCCAGCGCCGACGAAGCGATCCGATTAATTCCGCACCGTGAATTAAGTTTGGAGCAGGCTATCGAATTTATCGCCGATGATGAATTCGTGGAAGTAACTCCGCAATCGATTCGGCTCCGCAAGAAAGTGTTGAATCAGCAAAAGCGTCCACGTAGATGGCAGCAAATTCGCGCGGCCAAAGAAGCCAACGAATAATTCCCACCCGGTTTAAATAAACCCTCGATTGAAAATGAGTTCCGCATGCTCCCCTAAACATTCAAGGGGAGCATTCTCATTGAGGCGGCCGCCTGCCTTAATAGAAGAAAAATGAAAAAATCGAAAAAAGGCGGTTTTAGGGTTTGCACAATATAGGACGCGAAAATGGAGGCGTGTATCGCTGCCGGGGGATTCCGCTATAATGGCGCAAGGAACTCCAAATTGATTCGAACACTCCATGAGTCCTGCGCTGGGGGGGAACGCGGCGGGCGGCCCGGATTCAGGTTGGGCAGAAAGTACCCACAATGAGCGGATGGGTGCTGGCTACAATTCTGCTTTACCTGGCGAGCCTCGCCGCTTACACGCGGAATCTCTACGTTGAAAACAAATTCATTGGGCGCTTAGGGCCGGTGTGCCTGGCGGCTGGGCTTGCGTTGCATTATTTTGCCTTGATTGAGCGCGCGCGCGTTCTACAGGCGGTGCCTTATGAGGATTTGTGGGGCTCCCTTTCGCTTTTCGGATGGCTGCTGGGCGCGACCTATTTGGGATTGGAGCTGGTGCATCGAGGGCGATCCGTGGGCCCGTTTGTGTTGCCGTTTGTGATCCTTCTATTTTCGCTCTCACATCTACGGGCAGTCACGGCCCATCCCGCTCCCGCCCGCGGCCCCCTGTTTGCTCTGCATGTCACATTGAACATTCTGGCCTATTCGGCATTTGCGCTGGCATTTGTGTTGAGCGCGATCTATTTATTGCAGAACCGATTCTTGCGGCGGCGCAGGCCCGGAGGCATGTTCTGGCGATTTCCAGCCCAGGATGTGCTGGACCGGATGACACGAAGCAGCGCGCTGGTGGGTGTGATTGCTCTAGCGGCGGGAATCTCTTTCGGATTTGTATGGGCCAACCGGTTGCGCGGTCACTACTGGAATGGCGACCCCAAGGAAATCATATCGCTGCTGATGCTGTTGTTTTACGCCGGGTATTTGTGGATTTCTCGCCGGAGCGCGTGGCGCGGGGCACGGGCATCGGCATTGTGCATGTTTAATTTTGCGTTTGTGCTGTTCAGTTACAGCGTGGTGAATGTTTATTTGTCGAGATATCACAGGTTTTATTGAAGGCGTGGCCTAATAAAAGCCCTGCCCTTTTTAGGCGGAGCGGGCTACAGAAACACAAACGCCGGCACACAGGCCGGTGGGGCAAAGGCAACTGAAAGACCCTGATGGAAATTGTTCTACTGGGAGTGAATCACCGCACAGCGCCGGTGGAGCTGCGCGAACGCGTGGCGTTCAGCACAGAAAAGGCCAAGCGCGCCAGCGAGGAACTGCGCTCGCATGGGTTATTGGCTGAAACGCTGGTGCTGAGCACCTGCAACCGCAGCGAACTTTATGGAGTTCCCCCCGAATTTTCCTCCGAAACACTGGAGCGTCTGGAGCGATATTTTGCCGCGCTGCATGAACTTGATCCCGCTGCGCTAAATGGAAATCTGTACAGGCATCGTGATGCCGATGTAGTGCGGCATGTTTTCCGGGTCTCGGCCGGGATTGACTCCATGTTCTTGGGGGAGGCGGAGATTCTGGGGCAGGTGCGCGATGCCTATCAAGCGGCATTGCAGCTGGGTGCGACCGGGCCGGTGCTGAACCGGATGTTCCAGGCGGCGCTGGAAGTAGGGAAGCGGGTGAGGACGGAAACGGAAATCGGGACGCGACCGGTGTCGGTAGCCTACGCGGGTGTGAAACTGGCGGAACAGATTTTTGGCAAATTGGCGAGCCACTGCGCCCTGATTCTGGGCGCGGGCGCGGTGGGAGAGCAGGTGGTGGAGCGGCTGCACGACCGTGGAATTGCGCGTTTGCTGGTGGCGAACAGGTCCCCGGAGCGCGCGCGGGAGCTGGCGTCGCGATGGGATGGAGAAGTGGTTGAATGGGGCCAGGTGGAACGAGCGCTTGAGTTGCCGGATATGGTGGTCAGTTCGCTGGGGACGGAAGATGCGGCACTCGGGCGGCCGATCATCGAGCGAGCCATGGCAGCGCGCGAAAACCGCGCTCTGTTCTTGATTGATCTGGGGGTGCCGCGCAACATTGCGCCGGATGCGGGAAAACTTTATAACGTATATCTCTATAATGTGGACGATCTCTCTGAGATCGTGGAGCAGAACAAGCGTGCCCGCGCGGGGGAAGTTCCACGCGTTGAGGCCATTATCGAAGAGCACATCGGCAAATTCCAAGCGTGGCAGGCGGGCGTTGAGGTTACCGCCGTGCTGCGGGACCTGCGCGCAAAGCTGATGCAGCAGAGTGAATCGTTCCTGCGTGCCAAGCTTGCGAATGCAGAAAATATTTCGGCGGCCGACCGTGAGAGAATCGAGAAGCTGGTGGGGGGCCTGCTGGAGCACCTGGTGGTGGAGCCGGTGGGCCGTTTGCGGAATGCAGCCGAACTGCGGCAGAGGCTGAGCGATCTGGACGCCGTGCGCAGGTTATTCGGCCTGGATCAGGAGAAACCATGAAGCCAGTGCGAATCGGATCCCGCGGGAGCATGCTGGCGACATGGCAGGCGAAGCATATCGCCGAGCGATTCGCGGAAACCGGTGTGCCGACGGAAATCGTTTTTATTAAAACCTCCGGAGACCGGTTTCAGCAAGCGGGGGTGAACCAGATTGGAGTGAAAGGAGTATTCATCAAGGAGCTTGAGGATGCGCTGCTGGACGGACGCGTGGATATCGCCGTACACAGCATGAAAGATGTGCCGACGGAAACACCGGAGGGGCTGACCATTGCGGCGATTTGCGAGAGGGAGGATCCTCGGGACTGCCTGATCGCCCGGGCGGCCAAGAACTTTGTGGACCTGCCGAGAGGCGCGCGCGTCGGGACGGGCAGTTTGCGGCGACAGGCGCAACTGCGCCATGCACGCCCGGACATCACTTTTGTGGAGTTGCGCGGGAATGTGGATACGCGCCTTCAGAAACTCGATTGTGGTGAGTATGACGCCATCGTGCTGGCAAAGGCCGGGCTGGACCGGCTGGGATTGAGCGGGAGGATTACGGAGGTGTTTTCCCCAGGAATGTGCTTGCCCGCGGTAGGGCAGGGAGCGCTGGGGATTGAAACACGGACGGAATATGCGCCGGAAATCGCCGAGGCATTGAGGAAGTTCGATCATTTCGCGACACGAGTAGGGGTAACGGCGGAACGGGCACTGTTGCGCAAGCTGGAAGGCGGATGCCAGGTGCCGCTAGGGGCCTGGGGACAATATCAAAAAAATGAGCTGTTGCTGGAAGCCTGCATCGTTTCGGCGGACGGCAGAGAGTACATCCGGAAGCGCGCCAGTGGGAAAGCAGAGGAAGCGGAATCACTGGGACGCAGCCTGGGGTGGGAAATGATCGCGGCAGGAGCGGGGAAAATTCTGCAGCTGGTTGGGAGGACCGTTGCCGGGCAATCAGGGAACTGAAGCGACCAAGTCACCCAGGATGCCGCTGGCGGGGCGGCGCATTGTGGTGACCCGCGCCGCGGAACAATCGCGCGCACTTACGGCCCAACTCACCGAATTGGGCGCGACGGTAATCTCGCTGCCCACGATCTCCTTCACGGAACCGCTCGACGCGGGGCCGCTAGATACCGCGATAGGCGGGATTTCAAATTACGACTGGTTACTTTTCACCAGCGCGAACGCAGTGCGGTTTTTTGCCCAACGGTGCCGGGGATTAAACGTGGATCCCCACGCCCTGCAATCCGGAGCGAAGCCGCTGTTTGTCGCGGCAGTCGGTCCGGCCACTTCCGAAGCGGCCGCAGCGGCAGGGTTTCTGGTGGGGCACATGGCCGAGGAGTTTCAGGGGAAGGCGCTGGCGACGGAACTGGGGTCCGAACTCGCGGGGAAAAAAGTATTGTTGCCGCAAAGCGACCTGGCAGCCAGCGAATTGGCTGCCGAGCTGCGCGCGGGCGGGGCAGAGGTCACACAAGTGACGGCGTATCGCACGCTGGAAGCGGATACTGCGGCGCCGGAGTCGGTGGAAGCCGTGAGGCGAGGAGCGGTGGATGTGGTGTCGTTCTTCAGCGGGTCATCCTTTCAGGCGCTGGCGCACCGGATTGGCATGGAACCTTTGCAGCGCGTGGCGATTGCGGCGATTGGGCCGGTGACGGCTGGAGCGATTCGATCGGCGGGCCTGGCCGTGGCGATTGAGGCTCCGCAGGCGACTACGGCGGCGTTTGTAGCCGCGCTGGTGGAGTATTTTTCGGTGGGCGCGGGGCTTGCGGGGAAGAACGAGTAATGGAGAATTCGAACCCTCGAGAAAGCCGCCAGAGACCTACACACTCGGAAGCGTCAAAGAGGAATGAGGAGATAGGATTCGAATGAGTTTTCCAACCCATCGGCCCCGGCGGTTGCGCCGATCGGAGCTGCTGCGCGGGATGGTGCGCGAGACGCGAGTCTCAGCGCAGGGTCTGATCTATCCGCTGTTTGTTTGCCCGGGGAAAAATGTTCGCAAGGAAGTTGGCTCGATGCCCGGGGTTGCGCAGCAGTCGGTGGACAAGATCGTCGAGGAATGCCGCGAGGTGGAGCAGTTGGGGATTTCCGCGGTGATTTTGTTTGGGCTGCCCTCGAAGAAAGACGAGCGCGGATCGGAAGCCGTTTCTAAAGATGGGGTGGTGCAGAAGGCGATCGAGGCAATTCGCAAGGCCAAGCTCAATCTGCTGGTGATTACCGATGTTTGTTTGTGCGAGTACGCCAGCCACGGGCACTGCGGAATCGTGAAGGGCGAAAAGGTGCTGAACGATCCGACCGTGAAGGTTCTGGCGCAGGAGGCGCTGTCGCACGCGCGGGCGGGTGCGGACATCATCGCGCCATCGGACATGATGGACGGGCGCGTTGCGGCGATTCGGGGACTGCTGGACGGCAATGGATTTGAGGAAGTGGCGATCCTGTCTTACGCGGCGAAGTACTGCTCGGGGTTTTACGGGCCATTTCGCGAGGCGGCGGATTCGGCTCCACAATTTGGGGACCGGCGCGCGTATCAGATGGATCCAGGAAATGTAAGGGAAGCTCTGAAAGAAGTTGCGCTGGACTTGGAGGAAGGCGCCGATATGGTGATGGTGAAACCGGCGCTGGCGTATCTGGACGTGATTCGCGCGGTGAAGGAAAAATTCGATGTGCCTGTGGGCGCTTACAACGTGAGCGGAGAATACGCCATGGTGAAGGCGGCAGCGAAGAATGGATGGATAGACGAGCAGCGCGTGGTGATGGAGATCATGACCGGGATTCAGCGCGCGGGGGCCAGCATGGTGCTGACGTATCATGCGAAGGATGTGGCGCGGTGGGTGAAGGGTGATTCCTAGGCTGAGCCGTGGAGCGCGCGAAACAAATCAACTGTCTTCGCTGATGCCGGAGCTGAAGCCCCGGCCCCCTAGAAAGAATTCCTAATTTCGAGTTGACGCAAAGAAGTTTGCGCCTGTGGATGCGACCTGAGATCGTCAGACTAATAGGGGAGAAGTAGTGACAAAGGAACGACCACGATCGAAAGACATTTTTAGGCGCGCCGAGAAGCATCTGGTTGGCGGAGTGAATAGCCCAGTGCGGGCGTTTCGCGCCGTGGGCGGTGCTCCCTTGGCGCTCGCCAAAGGCGCGGGAGCGCGGGTGTGGGACGCGGATGGGCATGCCTACATTGACTATGTTTGCTCCTGGGGTGCGCTGATATTGGGGCACGTGCATCCGGCGATTGCGGAGGCAGTCAGCGATCAGGCGCGGAAGGGGACGAGTTTCGGGGTCACCACAGAATTGGAAGTGGAATTGGCCGAGCGCATCAATCACGCGATGCCCAGCGTGGAAAAAATAAGATTTGTGAGCAGCGGGACGGAAGCGACCATGAGCGCGGCCCGGCTGGCGCGCGGATTTACGGGGCGCGAGCTGCTGCTGAAATTTGAAGGGTGCTATCACGGGCACGGGGACAGTTTTTTATCCGAGGCGGGGTCCGGCCTGGCGACCTTTGGGATCGCGGGAAGCGCGGGAGTGCCTCAGGCGGTGGCGGCACTGACGGTGAATGTGCCGTACAACGACATCAAAGCGGTGGAGAAAGCCTTCGCGACGCACAAGAAAAAAATTGCCGCCGTGATTGTAGAGCCGGTGGCGGCGAATATGGGAGTGGTGCCTCCCGCCAAACATTTTCTGGAGGATTTGCGGGAAATCACGCGGCGCGACGGCGCTCTGCTGATTTTCGACGAAGTGATTACCGGATTCCGGCTGGCGTGGGGAGGCGCGCAGTCGGTTTATCGAATCACCCCGGACATCACCACACTTGGAAAAATTATTGGCGGCGGGCTACCCGCGGCGGCATACGGAGGCAGGCGCGAAATCATGGACCGCCTGGCGCCGCTGGGAGACGTGTATCAGGCGGGGACACTTTCAGGGAACCCGCTAGCTATGCGCGCGGGGATTGAAACCCTGAAGCTGCTGGGCGCAAAGGGTTTTTACGAGCAATTGGATCAGCGCGCGGGGCGATTCGTGGCCAGCCTGAGGCGCGAACTGGCGGTGAGCGGAATAAAGGGTTGCGTGCAGAGTGCCGGGTCGCTGATGACGCTGTTCTTTGGGACGAAAGCGGTAACGAATTACGCGGAAGCGAAGAAGTCAGACACCGGGGAATTTGCGGCGTTTTTCAAGGCGATGCTGGGACACGGAGTGCTGCTGCCGCCGTCGCAATTTGAGGCGCTGTTTGTGTCAGCGGCGCATACGGATGCGGAGATTGATTCGACACTTACGGCGGCAAGGGAGAGTTTGCAGACGATGGGTGCGGCGGTGAGTGCAGATTAGGCCATCAATTACTTCAGTGGCTTAAGCCCCGAGTTTTCCGCTGGACTCTTTGCCAGAGATGAAACTCCGACGCACTGAATGTCGCCAAGACACGCGCTTGATTGAAATCCAGTCGAGGAATCCGGGTACCTTGCATTAAAGTTCCCATTGTGTTTACATCCGCGCGCTGCCGTGCGGTGGCCCGGAGGTTCGCGTGGACCTTGGCGACGCAGGACCGATTTCCTTCAGCCAAATCCTGGACAGAATGTTCGCTGTTTACCGCAGATATTTTTTCCTGCTCATCGGCGTGGCGGGCTTGCCCTATCTAATCCTTGCGGCGATTGGCCTGATCTTCGTGGTGGCCAGCGGCATGTTGGGAACACTAGCGACCCCGGCGCCCGCCGCGGCACGTGTGCCGATGGCATTCTACGCGACGATGTTTCTCGGACTGATAATCCTGGTATGGGGGATTTTCCTCGTTGGAGCATCGCTGGCATGGGTGGCAACCTCGGCCGCCGTCTGGGATCTTCAGATGGGGAAGAGACCGACGATCCGGAGCACATACAGATTGGCATTGCGGAGACTGGGGACAATCGTGGTGGCGGGATTTCTGGCGATATTGGCTATGATGGCGGGATTTATCCTGCTAATCATTCCAGGAATCATTGTGTGGCTCTCGATTTCGCTGAGCGGGGCAATCTTAGCAGCCGAGGAAACCGGTCCGGTGGAGACATTGAAAAGGAGCTGGCGATTAACGGAAGGATACCGCTGGAAGATATTTGTGACGATTTTTTTGTGCGGAATCATTTCGATGGCGTTCGGGTACATGTTTCAGATTCCGGCCCTACTTCTTATGGCATTTGTTTCGAATTCAGGCGGGCCCCCGGCTTGGGCGATTGCCATTTATATTCTGGCATACCTAGTGGGATGGGTGCTGCCGGCGCCGCTGCTCGCCATTGCGCTCAGCTTGATTTACTATGACTCGCGCGTGCGTAAGGAAGGATTCGACTTGCAGAGGATGCTGGACACTCTTCCGTCGGCGGCAGGAGCCGCTGCGCCGCAAACACCCGCAGTCAGTTGAGGACCGAAGAGCGAAGCGAGAATGGACACTGCACCACAGGTGACGGCGGAACTGAAGCCGATGAGTTTGTCGGAGATTCTGGACCGGACGTTCACGCTCTATCGCAATAATTTCTGGCTCTTCTGCGGGCTGATGGCCCTGCCGGAAGTGGCCAATGCGCTGATCTCGATTATTTATTTTGCGACCGTGGGGAGCAAGATGATGATCGCGCCGCGGCCGAATCCACAAAACCCGTTCGAGGCGCTGGCGGGAATGCAGTCGGCGCTTGGGGGAGCATTGGTGCTCCTATTTTTTCATGCGATTTTTTATTCGACGGCGCTGGGCGCGGTGACGTTGGCCGTGTCGGAGATTTACCTGGGGCGCACTACATCGATACGCGCGTCGTACAGTTCGGTGATAAGGAGAATGCCCGGACTATTTGGGCTGATCCTGGTGCTGCTGATGCTGCTTTTTGTATTTGTATTTGCAGGAGTGATTGCCGGGCTGATCCCGGCGGCGGTGCTTGCCGGAGCGTTGACGGCGGTGAGTTCGCGAGCGGGGGCCCCCGGAGTATTGGTGGGCGTGCTGGTCGTCGTCTTGGTCTTGGTATTAATGCTTTCAGGAGTGGTCCTGGGGATTTGGCTGATGATGAGGTTCGCGGTGTCCATTCCAGCGTTCATGCTGGAACGGTTGGGCGTGTTTGATTCGATGGGGCGGAGCGGATCGCTGACCAAGGGTTTTCGCTGGCGGATATTTGTGTCCGTGGTCGTAATGTATGTGGTCGTGTATGCGGTGCAACTGCTGTTCGGCATGCCGTTCGTGGTGATGACCATGGCGCGGGTAGGGAAGGGCGTGCTGCCGCTGTGGCTGCAAGCGGGGACGGCGGTTTCCGCCGCGGTGGCGGGGACGCTGGCCGGGCCGCTGTTGATGATTACGATTGCGCTGATTTATTACGATGTGCGCATCCGCAAAGAAGCGTTTGACTTGGAAGCCATGATGGGCGCGCTGGGGAGTTTGGCGCCGCAGCCGGGATATGCCGGCGGGGCGCCACCGCCGAATCTGGGCGGGTAGAGGGGCTGGGGAGAGATCTGAGATTGTCCCGAATGCGAAGGACGGTTTGTGGACGCTGGCTGATTGCGGCGTTGGGCCTGATGGTGATTTGTGGGCCGCTGAGTGTTCGCGCTGGCGCCGCGGATTCTGCTAATTCAACTGCAATTACTCCTGATTCTCCGAAGGCAATCATTTCGCTCCCCAATTATGAGGCTGAGCTCGACCGGATTGCTTTGAATGTGTCGGTGCTGAAGGATCATCCGGAGAGGATTGGCGCGCTGCGGAATTCTCTGCCCAGCGGATGGACGGTTCAGTCGGGCGACCAGGAATTTGAGACTTCCACTACGTGGCTGACCGATGCGCTTAAAGATTTCGAGAAAAAGAGTCCCATAGAGCGCAAAGAGCTCTGTGAATCCGCGGTGAGACGCCTTCTGGCCATCAGGGCTGAGGCGGAAAATATTAGGACGGCTCAGGCTGGGCCGGATATGGCCGACAGCAGCGCGCGTCTGCAGAAAATCCTCAGCGCGCGCGAATTCCGCCAGGTGCATGAGCAGTCGTGGCTGAGCCAGCTGTGGGACCAGGTGCAGAGGTGGATCGACTGGGTGCTGGAACGCACACTCGGACGCTTGCTTGGTGAAGGGCCACTTCGGACCACGCTTCTATACGCCATGATCGCCGCCGTATTTTTGTTTGTGGCCGTTTGGATTGTGAGGAGCCTGCGGAGTCTGGCGCGCACCGAAACTTTCCGAGTGGACGCCGTGTTTCCGCCGGGGAAACACTGGCGCGATTGGGCGCGCGAGTCGCTCACAGCGGCGGGCACCGGGGATTATCGTGTTGCGCTTCACGCGGCTTATTGGGCGGGAGTTTACAGGCTGGCGGAAGTTGGTGCGTGGCAGCTCGACCGAGCGCGCACACCGCGTGAATATCTCCGTCTGGTGAATCAGCCCGCTGCGGGGGCAGGCGATACGCGCAGCCCGGCGGCGAAAGCGAAGCCAGAAGGCGCCGCAGCTCTGGCCGCGCTCACACGCAGCATGGAAGCTTCGTGGTATGGATATTTGCCCGCGACGCAGCAAGATTTTGATGTGGCCGTGAATCACCTGGAGACGCTCGGATGCCGGTTGCGCTCGACCGCTCAGACCGCAAACTCCTGATTGCCGCGATAGCGCTGATGCTGGTACTTGTTGCGACCAGCGCGGTGCTCGCGCCTCCGGAGCCTGCTCCGGCCCCAGTGGCCTCCAGTTTTTCGCCCGGGCCAACGGGAGCCAAGGCCGCCTACCTGTTGCTGGGAGAGCTGGGCTACAGGGTGGAACGGTGGAGTCAGCCGCTTTCAGAGTTGCCGCTGTCTGAGGGCGTGATTCCTTTGACCATCCATGACATTGGAAAATCATCCGGCAACAATCCGCAGGGTCCGCCCGCAGAGAACCAGTGTCAGACGCCTGCAACCGCTTCCGAGTATCCCGTCACATTAGTGCTCGCGGACCCCGGCACTGGAGGGATGGGAGATGAAGACCTGGATCAGCTTGAGTCATTCGTGCGGCACGGAGGCCGCGTGCTGTTGACGGGGGCCACAGGCGCGGAGATATTGAGTTCCAAAGAATTGGCGTTGACGAAGCTCTTTGACGCGGTGACGAGTCAGTATCACGCCGTGGCGGTCAGCCCGATTACTCAAGGAGCGCCAGTGATCACCATGGCTGCGACGATTCGGTGGAATCAATCGCAGCCGAAAAAAGCCGAGCGCTGGCACCTGATTTCATCTTGTTCGGTGCCTTTGTATGGTGAAGGATCAAATATCGTTGCAATTTCATACGGACTCGGGAGGGGACAAGTGATCTGGTGGGCCAGCTCGATGCCGCTCACCAACATGGGGATCGAACAGACTGGGAATTTGAGGCTTCTGCTAAATTCGTTGGGGCCTGCGAATGGGACTCGCGTCTTGTGGGACGAGTACTACCATGGCGAGCGCCGCACGCTGACCAGTTATTTGGCGGGAACTCCGGCGGCGTGGATGCTGCTCCAGGCAGGCATTATTTACTTTTTGCTTTTGCTTGCTTATGGGCGGCGCACCGGGCCTCTGCGAAAGGCGACGGTGGAATCGAGACTGTCTCCGCTCGAATTTGTAGAGACTTTGGGCGCGCTTTACCAGAGCGCGGGCGCGGCCTCGTCCGCGGTTGAAACGGTGTGGCAGAGATTCAGATATCTGGTGGGCACGCGGCTGGGGTTGCCGGCCTCCGCTTCGGTGAAACAAATGTTTGAATCGGCGCGAGACCGATTGGGCTGGAGCGAGCCGGGACTTTATGAGGCATTGCAACGAGCGGAGCGCGCCTCGAAGTCCACGGGGCTTTCCGATAAGGAAGCATTGCAAATTGTGGAGTCGCTGGAACATTACGCAGGACTTTTGGAACTGAATCGTGGTGCAAGTGAGGAGAAAAGGACATGGCGGACCAGGTAGCGCGCGTGGCGGAGCACATCCGCAAGGAAATGGGCAAGGCCATTGTAGGACAGCGGGCTGTGCTCGATCAGATGCTGCTTGTGCTGCTCTGTGGCGGGCACGCATTGATTGAAGGCGTTCCGGGGTTGGCCAAAACACTGGCGGTGAAAGTACTCGCCCTGATTGGGCGGCTTGAATTCCGCCGCGTGCAATGCACTCCCGATTTGATGCCTGCCGATATTCAGGGAACAACAATTTTCAACGTCCAGAAGGGCGAGTTTTCACTTCACCGCGGACCGATTTTCACCGACTTGCTTCTGGTGGACGAAATCAATCGGACGCCGCCGCGCACGCAGTCGGCGTTGCTCGAAGCGATGGAAGAGCGGCAGGTAACGCTGGATGGAAATACCTACATGCTGTCCGAGTTTTTCACTGTATTCGCCACACAGAACCCGATTGAGTTTGAGGGGACTTATCCGTTGCCGGAAGCGCAGCTCGACCGCTTTTTGCTGAAAATTCGGATCGGGTATCCGGAGGCCGGAGAAGAGTCGGAAATCCTGCGGCATTACCAGGAAGGATTTGATCCCCGCGGTCTGGACAAGCTTGGACTGGAACAGTTGCCGGCGGGATGGCTTCTCGCGGCGCGCGCGGAAGTCGGTGCGGTGCGGGTTGAGCCGGCGCTATTCCAATACGTGACCAATGTTGTGCGCAGGTCGCGCGACTGGCCCGCGCTCAGCCTGGGCGCGAGTCCGCGCGCGGCCGTAAATCTATTGTTGGCAGCAAAGGCTTGCGCTTCACTGGAAGGGCGCGATTTCCTGATCCCGGATGATGTGAAGACCGCGGCGCCGGCGGTGCTGCGTCACAGATTGCTGTTGAAGCCGGAATCGGACCTTGAGGGGATGAATTCGGATCAGGTGATCGCGGAGCTGTTGGCGGCGGTTGAAGTGCCAAAATAATTGCATGAGCTGGGAACCTGAGCGCCGCTAGCTACGCTCTTTCAACTTCTATTCCATTGCGCGATCCGGAAGTATTCCGGAGAAGGATGGCCAAAGCAAGAAATCATGAGCGCAACCGCCACATTGCAAAACCCGAACGCCGGTCAAGAAGCCAACACCGCGCGCCTGATGGGGCCCTCGCGGCTAGTCCCGCCGAATGTGACCGCTGATGCGGTGCGGCGCGGGCGATTTGCTGTCGGATTCGGGCCGCGATTCTTCCTGTTGTTGCTGCTGGGGTTGGCGTGGCTCGGGCCTGCCTGGTGGAATCCGCGATTTGCATACGCCATGTTGGCTTGGGATTTATTTGTGGTTTGCTTGTGGCTTTGGGATTTGTTGGCCATTCCGAGGCCAAACCTGATTACGATTACACGCGCATGGAGATCGCCCGCGGCATTTGAAACGAAAAGCCACGTCGGATTGGTGGTCCGAAATGGAGGGCAGCGTACAGTCTATGCCCGGTTGGTGGATGATGCGCCGGCAACATTTCGCGCTCTGCCCCCGGACATCGAAGTGCGGGCAACGCCGGATGGTGAGGGCCGCGCGGAATATCCTGTGCTTCCCGCGGAGCGCGGCGACGCCCAATTTGGACAAGCGTACATTCGCTGCCAAAGCGTGCTGCGGGTGGCGGAGCGATGGTCCACCGTTGATTTAAGTCAGAAGGTCCGCGTCTATCCAAATCTGGAATACGCGCGGCGGTCCGCCCTCTTCCTGATCCGCAGCAGACAAGTGCAAATGGAACGCCGGCTGAGGAGGCAGAAGGGGCGCGGGCGCGAATTTGAGAGTCTGCGTGAATTTCGTCCGGGCGATGAGTACCGCGAAGTTTGTTGGACGGCGTCAGCTCGCCGCGGGCACTTGGTGACAAAAGTAAATCAAGTTGAACGCAGCCAGACAGTGTGGATGGTGCTGGACGCGGGGCGATTGCTGCGCGCGCGGGTGGACGGGCCGAGCAAGCTCGACTACGCTGTGAATGCCGCGCTCAGCCTGGCGCACGTGGCGTTACTTTCCGGTGATAATGTGGGGCTGATGGCTTACGGGCGCCGAATTCAGCAGAAGCTGCCGCCGGGACGCGGGGCGGCGCATTTGCGCAGGTTTGTGGAGAGCCTGGCGCTCGTGCATGCGGAGTGGAGCGAGGCGGATCACCTGCGCGCGGCGGACAGTTTGCTGGCATCTCAAAAACGCCGCAGTTTGATTGTGTGGCTCACCGATTTGGCGGAAACTCCGGCGACGCCCGAAGTGATTGAAGGCGCGACGCAAATGTCGGGCCGGCATTTGGTTTTGTTTGGAGTGATCGCCCAACCGGAGTTGAGCGCACTGGGGCGCGCCGTGCCGGATACGGTCGCGCAGATGTACGAACACGCGGCGGCGATTGAGATGATTCACCGGCGCGAACTATTGCTGAGGCGGATGCGGCAGCATGGGGTGCTGGCACTGGAGATTGTGCCGGGGGCGCTGAGTACTACGATCATTAATCGGTACATCGAGGTCAAGGAGAGAAGTTTGTTGTGAAACTGGAGTGTCGTGGCTCAGATGGTCGCTCGCTCATCGATGTAAAGAATTTCCAGCCCAGCAAGCCCTGCAAAGTGGACTGGGATTCAAGTTCAGATTCGACGGTTGAAATCTACGGCTAAGTCCAGCGGATAACCGGAAGAATGAAATGAGTCCAAAATATTTCCACAATTTTCCCCAAGTATTCTTTACAGGAGCGGTGAAAAATATTCCTTCTGTTTCAATCTGGCAGACCGATTTCACTTGGAAGAGTCTCAGATGCAACCTGTTAATAATGGCGTAGATTGGCCCCTAACGCGCTCTTTACCGCACCCCTGGCCCTGGGCGTCCTCCCGGTTGCCACTTGAATCACGATTTCAGGCTATGTGAGCTTGCTGGTTTTAGGGCATGGCCACGGCCAGGTGGATTACAAAATTGCTACAGGTGAAGGGCTTCTTAACTGGAGCCTGCAGTTCACCTTGCAGCGAGAGGAAGGCTCCCGTGGCCGCGACAATTCTGCTGGTGGATGCAGACCTTATTGATCGAGCAGATTGGCAGGCCCTGCTCCAGTTTCATGGTTATAAGGTCGTCGCGGTGCAGGACGGACGTGCCGCATTGGAAAAGTTTCCCTCAGTTCGGCCCGATTTGATTCTGATTGATCTTGGGTTGAAGGACATCCCGGGCCGTGAAGTTGGCCGCCGGATACAAGTGCATCCGCGATTTGCCAAAACACCCATTGTCTTCACGGGACCGTATTTTGAGAGACACCGGATTCGGATCGGGAGGGGAGCGGAGTCGGGGAGTCTCAATGGGATCCGATCTCGAGAGGAAGCTTTTTATCGCGTGCAAAATATTTTGGGTGGGAGCACCGGCTTGCTGTTTGAGAATGGTGCAGATTCCAATTCCGCGGATCGGGCCCAATTGGAAAGTCTGCAGGAATTGAAAAGGGACTGAAGGTGAATTGATTGATTGGAGATTGTCGCGAAGAAATGCCTCAGCTCCATGAACCGGAGTGATTTACATGGGTAAGCCCTGAGCCTGATTGGCGGGCAAGGGATCTTTTTAGCGACCGGACTGAGTCAGGTAGAGAACGAAAATGGAGAAGAGCGCGGCGGCGAAGAGATACTTGACAATGGGCGGAAGGTGAGTGGGGGAGAGGAATCCTTCGATCGTGCCGGCGACGATGAGGATGGGGATTATGCCGAGAATCAAACGCGCGCTTTGAGCGCCTGCCTGTGCCAGCGAATCGCGCCTGGGGAGTAGCCCCGGAAACAGCAGGCCGCGCGCCAGGAGAAGACCGGCTCCGCCGGAAATGAAAATGGCGGGCAATTCCAAAACGCCGTGAGGCGCCACAAAACTCCACAGCAAATTGGACATATTTCCTTCAAAGCAAGCGACACCCACAACCCCAATCAGCATTCCGTTCAAAATGGTTAAAAAAATTGTGCCGATTCCGGCAATCATGCCCGTGGCATAGGTAACAAAGCATACGGAAATATTATTGGTCATTATCTGGCTGGAAGCGAGCGGCTTGATCGTCAGCACTGAATCGGTCCACATCTTGTGTTGTTCAATGGTTTCGATCATGTGCGGGCCGAGGAGATAGCGCTCAAACGTCGCGTCGTGGAAAGAGAGAAAGGCCCCGGCGAAACCCGAAAATAAGAACAGGAGAAATGCGGCGAAAGTATAGTTGAATGTCTCGCGGAAGGCGCGAGGGAAGTCATCACGATAAAATTTGAAGATGCCCCAGCCGGAGCGCTTTCGTCCGGAGTAGAGCAAGTTGTGGGCGCGGCTGAGGAGCTGATTGAGGGCCCGGGCCAGTCCCTGTTCGAGCGGATCTTCCCGAACGGCAGCCAGGTCTGAGGCGGCCTGGCGGTATAATAGCCCGAGTTCCTGGAGCTCCTTACTAGGCAGCCCGCGGACGCCGCCACGGCCCGCGCGCTCAACAAGGTCGGTCAGCCGTTCCCAATATGGGCGTCGCTTTCTCAACCAGCGCGCGGAGGGCATGAATGTCTTCTCCGAACCAGAATCCTACAATCTGGGACGACAAGCTTACCATTGAAACGCCGGAACAAACCTCCCTGGAGTTCCCGCTGGCGGGTGTGGGAAGCCGCTGTATGGCCATGGTCCTGGATACGCTGATTCAGACTGGGGTCATCCTGGTGTTGGTTATTGTGATGCTGGTTTTCCAGACGCAACTGGCGGACAACGCGACGGGTTTGGGAGCGGGCGGGCTGTGGGTACAGGCGATTGCCTCTCTTATTCTCTTCGCGCTCTACTACGGGTACTTTGCGTTCTTCGAGGCAATTTGGAACGGTCAAACACCCGGCAAACGCGTGGCTCATCTGCGCGTGATTCAGGAGTCCGGAAGGCCGCTGCAGGTTTGGCAGGCGATTGCACGAAATATAATGAGAATTGTTGACCAACTGCCCGGATTTTACGCGGTGGGAATGACCTCTGCGCTAATCAGCAAGCAAAACCGCAGGCTGGGTGATTTTGTGGCCAAGACGGTGGTGGTCCACGAGCGGCCTTTATCGAAAATTCCGGTGGGATGGGCGACCGCGCCCGGCGGAGCGTCTTCTGCACAATTGAGGTCGACCACGTACGCGAATGCCAATTCGGGTGAAAACTCCACCTCGCTCGCGGGAGCGATGTTGCCGCCGAGTCCTTCGTCGGCGGGGAGTTCAATCAATTTGGGAGCGGGGCGGCTGGGGCCCGAAGAGGTGCGTTTGATCGAAGCATTTCTGGAGAGGCGCGATTCACTGGACTGGGAAGTTCGCCAGAAAATGTCCAGGCAGATCACCGCGCGCGTTTCGGAGCGGTTGGGTATCGATGCAGCAAAGCGCGGGGAGCTGGGGTTGTGGTCGGAAGAGCTATTTTTGGAAGCAGTGGCGCGCGAGCGATCGGAGACGCGCAGCCGGTAGGAAACTAATTTAGTAATGTCTCTCCCAATTAAGCGGTAGGCCGCTGCTGGCCGAGCCGAAGCTGAGCGAGTTCAGACGACAGTTTCTCAAAACGTGCGAGCAATTCTCTGTGGCGAGTCTCATCGGGAGCTGGCTTTTTGGCGATGAAGGAAATTGTGCCGCCAGGCTCGAGATTGGCGCAGTCCACTTCATCCAGCGAACCAAACCCCTGGCGATGGGCTGCCGCTTCCAACTCCGAAATGGTGATCAGCTCCTTGCTCAGCCTCCCCGTCTCGATCTTGCCGTTCTGAATAAGATATTCGGTCTTGCCTTCAACCGCCTCATCAACGCGCGGGTGGTTATATAGAAAGCGCACGAAAAGGTAGTTGACCAACAATAGCGTGGCCGCCCCGACCAGGCCGCCGGTGACGGAGTTGTCGTCGCCAATTATGGCGTTTTGCACAGTGTTGGACAGCGTGAGCAGGACTACCAGGTCGAAAGGATTGAGTTGCGCAAGTTCGCGTTTACCGGCGAGGCGCAATCCGACGACCAGGAAAACATAAACGAGAATGGGGCGAAGAATTTTTTCGAGAACGGGCAGGCCGAGATGAAACATGTTGGACCAAAGCGCGACGGACATGGTCACTCTCCTCCAAATTAGATTGGGTCGAAAAACTAGCATGGGACGAGGCGAGTCGCAAAGCGATTGCGGGAGCACAACTTCTGGAAGACGAATCAAGGCGGGACGTAGCTATCATTTGGGCATCATAGTACTTGGCCGCCGTCGAAACCGGAGAAACCTTTGTCACAATAAGGGATATTGGCATCCGCGAGGGTGCGAAAGTCCCATTGTCTGAAAATACCAAGCTTCGTGTTCCCGCCGCCGCGTCGCTACGGTTTGATTCGGTGGAGCCTGGTCTCGCGGTTCCCGCCGTGTTTTGGACTACCGACGCAGGATTACAGATCACTTCTGTTGATGGAAGCGGCCTTGACGCACTCGGGATCGCACCTGACGACCTCGTCGGCGGTCACCTCCATCAATATCTCGGCGGTTTTCTGGAGAACGAAACGATTCTGGCCGCGCACGAACGAACCCTGCGGGGGGAGTCGCTGTGCTTCGGATCCCGCCTCGGAGAGCACCGCGTTGAGATCTATCTTTCGCCGCGCCGCGAACAGGATGGAAAAGTAATCGGTACGATCGGCATGGCGAAACTTGGCGGACACAGCGCGTCGCCCGAGAAAATTGGGATGGAGGAAGGGCACAAATTTCGTGCTCTGGTAGAAAAGAGTCTGGACATTATTGCGCTCACCGACCGGGGTTGCCTGGTTACGTTTGTGAGCCGGCCTATCGAGCTGGTGCTGGGATACACGCCCGAGGAATTCACGGGGAAGATCGGCTTTGGGTATGTGCACCCGTCAGACGAGCCGGCGGCGCGGGAGATGTTTCTCGATGTGATTTCCGCTCCGGGAAGGACTCGCACGGGAGAATTCCGCACTCGTGCAAAGGACCTGAGCTGGAAGCGGTTGGAAGTCACCTGCACGAATCTCTTGGACGACCCTGAAATCCGCTCCGTGGTGGCGAACTTCCGGGACATCACCGAGCGAAAGAGGATGGAAGCAGAACGCCAGGTGATGGTGGAGATCATCCAGGCGCTCAATGTGACGCCGAATCTGGATGAACTGCTGGCGCAAATGCACCGGGCGCTAAAAACGGTGGTGTCGGCGGAGAATTGTTTTGTGGCTTTGCACGATGACTTGACGGGAATGTTTCATTTTCCATTTGTCTCGGACATGTACGATGCGCCTCCGCCTCCCCAGAAGGCCGGGCGGACTTGCTCAGCCTATGTTTTCCGGACGGGAAAGCCGCTGTTGGCATCGAGGAAAAAATTTGCCGACCTGGTCGAGCGCGGAGAAATTGAAATGGTGGGTACTCCCGCGGCGGCATGGCTGGGCGTGCCGCTGAGAACGCCGATGGGACAAATCGGCGTGCTGGTAGTCCAGAGCTACGAAGACGAAAACGCGTATTCCGAGCGCGATGTAGAAATGTTGGAATCGGTCGGGACGCAGATCGCCTTGGCTATCGAACGGAAGAAATCGGAGCAGGAGCTCCGCAAGCGGGAGGAAGAACACACCATTATTTTCAATTCCGCGCCCGGAATCATCGTGTGCAAAGACAGAGAAAGCAGGATCCTCCAGGTTAACCAGGCTGCGGCGGAGTTTTTCGGAATGCCCGTGGAAAATCTGCAAGGAAAGCACATTTCCGAGCTCCTGCCTGATTCGCATGGCATATCTGAAGCGGAAGACCGCGAAGTCATGAGGACCGGTGAACCGAGGATGAGCCACGTCACCACCCGGCACAGCGGCTCCGGCGAAGCCAGGATTCTACAGACTCACCGGTTGCCTTACAGGGATCCGGACGGAAAGGTCGGCGGTGTGATTGTCTTTGCTTCTGACGTTACCGAGCAACACCAGGCGCGGAAAGTGCTTCGTGAATCCGAGGCGCGGTACAGGCTCTTGGTCGAAAATGCCGCCTATGGAATATTCCGGACAACTCCGGAAGGGAAGTTTCTGGATGCCAATCACGCTCTGGCAACAATGCTGGGATACTCTTCCACAGATGAATTGATGCAAGTGAACATTTCAGAAAGCTTGTATGTATATCCGGAACAGCGGAAATCAATCATTTCGGACACGATAGAGCGTGGGCACCTCGACGGACACGAAGTGGAATGGAAGCGCAAAGACGGAAAGACAGTAATCGTGAGGCTGAGCGCCCGGACGGTCTGCGACACAGATGGGAGCATGTATTTCGAGGGAATCGCTGAAAACGTGACCGAATGGCGCGCGCTTGAAACGCAGTTGAGGCAGGCTCAAAAAATGGAGGCGGTTGGACGCTTGGCCGGCGGCGTCGCCCACGATTTTAATAATTTGCTCATGGTGATTAAGGGCCATTCGGAGCTCCTTCTGGAGCGAATTGCCAGCGACCATGCCGATTTTCGCAAGATTGACCAAATTAAGAAGGCCGCCGACCGCGCCGCGGGCCTGACGCGGCAATTGCTCGCCTTCAGCCGCATGCAGGTGATGCAGCCGCGCGTAATCGATTTGAATGCCACAGTGAACGAGATGGGCAAGATGCTGCCGAGGTTGATTGGCGAGGACATTGAGCTGTCCATCCTCATCAAGCCGGATCT
>Ga0070733_10000428_pt1 | contig 34448 bp, 35 predicted proteins | sample Coa_R1_9_FD_66450 | JGI IMG/M metagenome (GOLD analysis project Ga0070733, IMG submission 66450) | Surface soil microbial communities from Centralia Pennsylvania, which are recovering from an underground coalmine fire - Coalmine... | ecosystem: Environmental > Terrestrial > Soil > Unclassified ...
CTGAACGGGAACAGCCTGGTCGACGGCGACCAACGGCCTGTTATGACCGCCGTGATAGCCCTTCTGCTCGCCGGCGTGTACCAGGCATGGAGCCGGGATTCCCTGCGGCGTCGGTCGGCACTGGCTATGGTCGGCCTCCTGGTGGTCGTCGAACAAGGCAATGAGGTGAGTTGGGGCTGGGCACATGTGAGCGACGCCAACCGCATGGCGATGGTTAAAGGCCTTCTCGATACCCAGGACTTGGCAGACTGGCTGAGAGCGCAGCCGAATCCGAAGCGGATTCAGAAGAACGACAAAGACGTTCCCTTCAATTTCGGCGACTGGTACAGGATGGACACCGCAAACGCCTACGGCGCCAGCATCCTCACCGAGAGCGTCGCCTTAGGCAGTGGGTGGGACGAGCGGGTTGGGCGTATGTATGGCCTGAATTACTCGCTGAGTCGTACGCCGATCCGCGCCGGTCTCCAGGATGTCTTTACCGGAAGGAGCGGCATTAAGATCTGGTACGATCCTGATGCCTTCCCGCGCGCCTGGACGGTGCATCAGACCGTTGTCGCCCCCGACGAGAGGAACGGCGCGGAAATGGTCAGGAACAGGCCGTTCGATTTGCGCACGACGGCGCTGACTATTGGATCGACACCCCAGCTCGACTCCTGCGACGGAGCGGACCACGTTGCAGCTGTCGACGACAAGACCTCGTCGCTTCAGGTCCAGGTCGAGATGTCGTGCCGGGGGCTGCTCGTGATCAGCGACAGCTGGTATCCCGGCTGGAGGCCCAGGTTGACGGGAATCCGGTCGATATCTGGAAGGTCAACACGGCGATCCGGGGCGTGATTGTGCCCGCCGGCCGTCACACAGTGACGATGAAGTATCGCCCATTTTCGGTTTACTCCGGGCTGTTGTGTACGCTCGCCGGACTAGCTGGCGCCATTCTGCTGCAGCGTCGTCCCGAGAAAGACGGCCCGGATCTTCTGTAGTTCGTCATTGGGCTTGTGGTATACTCCGAAGTCGGCCAGTCTGCTGATCGCTCACCTGTTGGGTTCCAAGTAGTATCCGCGCTGCTCAAGGTGTCTTGCAACTGATGGGTGGCTTGGTGCATCTATTCTCGTCGGTGGATGGAAGTCCACCGGCGGACACAAGAAATCGGCGGGACGGAAAACTGTTTCCGCCGTCAGTTTCTTGTACCGCCCTCGCTGGCCGGAAAAGCGGCGCGGACCGGCGGACGAGAATCGGGGCTGGTACCTGGTACTGAGTAGTACCCGGCTATCCCCAGGCATTAGAAGAAATTAACTTACGAAAATTAATCTTCGGAGTAATAGACGCCAGCGCCGGATTGCGGTAGTCTATACAAAACTTGGAGGGCTTCAACCTTTTGGCATGACAGTTGCTTGTTGGTGTGAAGCGTGAGGTGCGGAAATAAAAAACCGCTGGAGCTGAGAAAAAGTCCGGCGCGCCGCCACTGATAGTTATTTGAAACTTTGATAGCGAATTTTCGTCTTTACCACAGTAGAGAAAACAAGACAGAAAACCACGGAGACGTTTGGAGACGAGGGAGTTGAAATGACCAAGGCTGAACTGGAGAAATTTAAAACCATACTGGAAACGAAGCAGCGCGAACTGAGCGGTTCGCTTCGCAACCGGGACGAAATTGCCATCGAGAAGGCGCCCGACGCTCTCGATGAAGTGCAATTGGCGGGCGAACGCGAGCTGGCGATTCGCAATCTGGACCGGGATTCGAATATGCTGCGGCAGATTCGCCGGGCACTTGCCCGAATTGCCGACGGCTCGTATGGCGTATGCCTGCACTGCGAGGAAGACATCTCGCCGAAGCGCATCAACGCAGTGCCGTGGGCGGCGTTCTGCATCAAGTGCCAGGAGCAGGTCGACCGTCACGAGATCGAGGTCGAGGACTCGGCGGACTTGTTCGCGAGCGCGGCCTAGAATCCAAAACTCTTCAAACGTCTGATGGTTTTCCGGGCGGACTTGGGCTTGAATAAGCTAAATGGTCCGCCCGACGTATTTTTGCAACCCGATAAATGACACCATGCGCCCGGCATGCGCGCGCTCCCGGCGGAAAGAGAAAAACCTGTTCGGCATGCAGAATGTGCACTGGCCGGATTTCCAGATGTCGGTTACGCCTTCGGCGCGCAGTTGCGCTTCATTGATAGCCGGCAGGTCCAGATGCCGATCCGCTCTGGTGGTAAACCACCGCTCAAATTGGCTCGCCACCTCCGGACCTACTTCGTAGCAGCAGACGCCGATCGCGGGGCCTATCGCCGCCCGCAGGTTTTCAGGGCGCGCGTTCCACTGAGCGGCCATCCGGCGCACCGCCGCGGCGGCAATGTTTTCCGCCGAACCGCGCCAACCTGCGTGAATTGCCGCAACCACCTGTGTCGAAGGGTCGACTATGAGGATCGGCACACAGTCGGCGGTTTTGATTCCCACGAGCACCCCGGCCTGGTCGGAGATCAGCGCGTCGGCTTCGCTTGCCGGCGCTCCTGCATCCAAAACCGCCGCATCCAAAACAATGCCGGAGTGTATTTGTTTGACCGTTCGGATGTCGTCCGGCAGGACGGAATCCCGCATCCCGAAACCATGGTCCAACCACTCCAGATCGAGAAAATTAGGCGCCTTAATCATGCGCGCACGATCGCCGTCGGCTTGTTATAGACCTGACGGAAAACCTCCGCGAGCCGTTCCGCCGCCCAGATTTCCAGATCGATATCGGTATCGGGAGCGACATTCAGAGTGATCAGAAAATCACTCTCGCGCTGCCGGCACTCCACCGAACGGATGCGCTGCCCGTGGCTGCGGTCCAAGCTGTCCGCCATCCGCAACAGTGGGATCAGATACGTTATGGCGCGCTGATCTTCGACGTCGAGAAATTGCAGATTTTCGTGCTCGGGAGTGGGAAGGGCTTTGCGGTGGTACCGGCACAAGTTGGCGATGATTTCCCTTTCGTTCAGCGTAAAACCGGGCAGATCCGAGTTCGCGACGAGGTAATAGGAATGCTTGTGGTGGCGCGTATCGCTCACATAGTGCCCGGTGTCGTGCAGATACGCGGCGGCTTCCAGCAGGCGTCCGAAATGCGCCGGGAGCCTGTGAGCGTTCTGAAAGCCGAGGAAGAGTTCGTTGGCCAGCCTGGCCACTTTGCGCGCGTGCCGCAGGGCGACGCCGAAGTGTTCGGCCATCTCCTCCACAACGCTGCGTTGGTCGACGGAAAGCTGGCTGAGCCCCCGGTCGATACCGCGCGTGGCGAGATCCGCGATGATGCCGTCGCGCACGCCCGCAGCCGAATAGAAGAGCGCCGGCATCTGCAAGGCCTCGAGGATGTGCAGCAGGACCGCGGTCCCGGGAACGATGATTTCGGCGCGCCGCGGGCCGATGCCGGTGATTCTCTGACGCGCCCCCATATCGAGAATGGAAACGTCCCGGTAGAACTTTCGGATTTGGGCGGTAGCGGCGCGCTTGCGGTCGGATTCGTCCCGGCGCGCGCGCGGGATTCGATTGACGGCGCAGACGACGGCGGAAGCGGTGGCGGACGTTCCGATCACCCGATCGATGTGCGTCAGCCCCAGTCGGCGCACAGCGGAGCCGATTCGCTCTTCGATGTACTCGTCGAGACGATGCAGATCGGCGGTGCGCGGCGGGTCCGTCCGCAGGAACAGTTCCTGCAGCCGCAACGCCCCGAGCGGTTTCGAAAATGCCTTGCCCATGCGCTCGTTCTCGCTCAGAATGATCTCGGCGCTGCCGCCGCCGATGTCGATGATCAGAAACCGCTCTTTGGGATGCGGCCAGCGGCTCTTCACGCCGAGGTGAATCAGGCGCGCCTCTTCCTGGCCGGAGACGATCTCGACATCGGTGCCCAGCGCGGCCGATGCGCGCGCGATGAACTCCTGCTGATTGCCGGCGTCGCGTACCGCCGCGGTCGCCACCGCCCGCACGGCGTTGACCTCCAGCCGCTTATACTGCTGCGCCATGCTGCCCAGCACGCCGCAGATCAAATCCATGGATTCCTGGCTGATGCGGCCCGTGCGGAACACGCTGGCGCCGAGGCGCGTGACTTGCCTTTCCGAAGCCAGAATGCGCGAAGCCTGGCCGGGGACGACCTCGGCTGCTTCCATGCGCACAGAGTTGCTGCCGATGTCGACCGAGGCGTAGCGCGGCATGTCTCTCAGCTATGATACCGGGGCCGTGTCATCACCCCGTCTGCATCTGCTGTGGGGCGGACCCCTCGGTCCGCAGCCGACGCCCCCGTCGGCCTTCCGGGTCCGGGGGACCCGCGCGGACCGGGGGTCCGCCCTACACCACCTCGCTATAATAGCGGCTGTCCTACTCCCCCGATGGACTCACTGTTCACGCCCAACCGGCATCGCGGCAAGCTGATTATCGTTGAAGGAATCGACGGTTCGGGCAAGAGCACGCAGCTCTCGCTCCTCAGCCGGTGGCTCCGTTCGAGCGGATATGCGGTCGCGTTCAGTGAGTGGAATTCTTCTCCGTTGGTGCACGACACGACGCGCCGCGGCAAGCGGAAAGAGATGTTCACTCCCACCACTTTCAGCCTCATCCATGCGACCGATTTCGCGGACCGTACGGAGCGCTACATCCTTCCCCTGGTACGAGCGGGCGCCATCGTCTGCGCCGACCGTTACGCCTACACGGCCTTCGCGCGCGACGTTGCCCGCGGCGTGGATCCGCAATGGGTGCGCAATCTCTACAGCTTCGCCATCCGGCCCAACATCGCGTTCTATTTCAAGACGCCGCTCGAGGTAGCGCTGAGCCGCATTCTGGGCGGAAGAGATGCCCTGAAATACTACGAAGCAGGCATGGATCTCGGGATCAGCGGCAATGTGGAAGAGAGTTTCCGGATCTTTCAGAGCCGCATTCTCGCCGAGTACGAAGCCATGTCCGCGGAGATGGGGTTCCACGTCATCGACGCTACGCAGTCCATTGAGGATCAGCAGCGGCAGATGAGAGCCATCGTCCTCAAGGTACTCGGGCGCAGCCTCAAGACCAGAGTGCTGCGCGCGCCTGTGCCGTTGAACGGGCAAACGCCCGGAGAGATCAATGGCGATCGCTAACGTCAAGCTGGCTCTTCCCAAGCCGCTCAAGCCCTATGCGGAGGCGCTGCCCGGCGTCGATACGACGAACCTCGCCGGCAAGCTCATCGTGATAGAGGGACCGGACGCGGTAGGGCGCTCGACACAGGTCGCGCAACTTCGTTATTGGCTGGAGCAGGAGGGGCACGCCGTTTTGGACACAGGCATGGCCCGGTCGGCGCTGGCGGGCAAGGGCATCGCGCAGGCGAAGGAGGGCAACACGCTGGGATCGGTCACGATGACGCTCTACTACGTGACCGATTTTGCCGACCGGCTGGAGAATGAGATCGTCCCCGCGCTGCGGGCGGGCTTCATCGTCCTCACTGATCGCTATATCTTTTCCATCATGGCGCGCGCCATTGCCCGCGGCGAAGATCCGCAATGGATCGAACGGGTCTGCGGCTTTGGGCTGGTCCCGCACGCCGTCTATTATCTGCGGGCGAAGGTGAAGGATCTGGTCTCGCGCGTGGTGATCGGGCGCGGCGCATTCGACTACTGGGAGAGCGGGATGGACTGCCGCTTCGGCAACGATATGTACGAGAGTTTCGTCAACTATCAGACGCGCCTGATTCGTGCGCTCGACCGCATGGCAAGCCGCTACGGGTTCATCGACATCGACGCCGGCAAGCCCCCCGAAAAGATATTCCAGGAGTTGCAGCGCCGTATTAGTTCCTTGCAGCTGGAAAAGGTGAACGGCGCCCGGAGTTTGGTTTGATGGAGCTGTATTTATTCCGCCACGGGATCGCCGATGACGCGAAACCCGGACGCCCGGACGCGAATCGCGCACTGACGGACGAGGGCAAGAGAAAAACCGCCGAAGTGGTGAAGGCGGCGCGGCGCGCGGGCGTGGAGCCGTCGCTCATTATTTCGAGCCCCTATGTGCGGGCTGTCGAAACGGCGCGGATCGCCGTGCAGGGCTTCGAATTCAAAGGCGACATCGTTCGCACCGACACGCTGGTTCCGCACGGCTCACCCGAAAAAGTATGGGCGGAGCTGCGCGCGTACCGCGAGGAAGCTGCCATTCTCCTTGCCGGCCACGAACCGCTGCTCAGCCATCTGGCCGCTTACCTTCTCGCCAGCCCGGCGCTGCGCATCGAGATGAAGAAGGCGGCGATGGTGCGGATCGATGTCGAGACCTTCGGCGCGGTTCCACACGGCACTCTGCGGTGGATGATCACTCCGAAGCTCGTGTAGCGCCGACGGTCTTTGGTACACGCGGCTTGAGCCGCATTTCCTTTTTCCCACGCCCAAACGCGGCTGGAAGCCGCGTGTACCAAAGATCAGCGCCACATGACGGGCAGCGGTACAATCACCGCGTGAACTTTCGCAAGTCGACTGCAGCCTATGAAGAATGGCTTTCGCATGAACTGGAAATCGTTCCGGAGGATCTGGCGCAAAAGCACAAGTTGATGCGGGAGGCGATCTTTCCGTTCTTCCGCGCCACCTTTTACCGTTGGTCTCAACTGTTCCCTGAAGTCTGCGCGGATTGCGCCGACGCTCCCGAACTCCTCGCGGTGGGCGATCTGCACGTGGAGAATTTCGGCACATGGCGCGACGTCGAGGGCCGGCTCATCTGGGGGATGAACGACTTCGACGAAGTCACCCGGATGCCTTACACCATCGATCTGATTCGCCTCGCCGCCAGCGCGCATCTGGCGATCGATACCGAGCAGCTGAGGATCGCGCATCGGGATGCCTGCGGCGCCATCCTCGGCGGATACAAGGCCTGCCTCGATGCGGGCGGGCTTCCCTGGGTGCTCGGCGGGAAGCATGCATGGTTGTACGAAATGGTGAAACCCATTTTGCGCGATCCACCTCTTTATTGGCAAAAACTGGAATCCCTGCCCACCTATACCGGCCGCATTCCCGGCAACGCGCGCCGCGGCCTGGAACGGATGATGCCCCGGGAATGTTCGAAGCCGCGCATTGCCCATCGGATCGCAGGTCTGGGAAGTCTCGGGCGTCAGCGCTTCGTCGCCCTTGCCGATTATAAAGGCGGGATGCTTTGCCGCGAAGCCAAAGCGCTCGCGCCTTCCGCCTGGGACTGGGCTCGCGGACTTTTGAAAAAGAACGGCGGTTCCGAGAAAATCCGTTACCAGAAGGCTCTCGATACGGCCGTTCGAACGCTCGACCCGTTCGTTCGGCTGCAGGGCAAATGGATCGTCAGGCGTCTCGCGCCGGACTGTTCCAGAATCGACTTGGCCGCTCTTCCGCGCGAGAAGGATGAAGCCCGGCTGCTCCACGCCATGGGATGGGAAACCGCGAACCTGCATCTGGGAGCGCGGCGCACGGAAGCGATCCGCGCCGATCTCGGCAAGAGACACGGGAACTGGCTGCATAAGGCCGCGGAAAAAATGGCGGCGGCAACCACAAAAGACTGGAAGGAATGGCAGACGGCAAAGCAGTGACCGCGGGGCGTTCCCCCCTTCTGCCCATTTTCCTGATCGTTTTGGTTGACGTCCTTGGCCTCACGATCATCCTGCCGCTGCTCCCGTTCTACGCGGAACACTTTGGCGCGTCGGCCACCGTCGTTGGTCTGCTGATCTCGTCGTACGCATGCTGCCAACTCATCGCCGGACCCATTCTCGGTCGGATGTCGGATCACATGGGACGCAAGCCGCTGCTGATCGTCAGCCAGTTGGGGACGCTCATCGGCTTCCTGATCCTCGCGTTTGCCGGTTCGCTGTGGATGGTCTTCCTGTCGCGGATTATCGACGGGCTGACCGCCGGCAATCTATCTCTCGCCCAGGCTTATATCGCCGACGTGACCACACCCGAGAACCGCGCCAAATCGTTCGGCGTGATCGGCATTGCGTTCGGTATCGGCTTTCTCATCGGGCCCGCGATATCAGGATTCCTCGCTCAGTATGGACTGGTTTATCCGATCTTCGCGGCGGCTTTTCTCTCTGCTTCGAGCATTGTCTGCACTGCAACGCTTCTGCCGAAATCCGAGCCGCATATGCTCGAAGGCGACAGCGGCCCCGGCGGCCGCCGCCTCAGTATCCTCGAGTGGAAATCCTACGCCGAATATTTCGCCCGCCCGAAGCTGGGTCGCCTGCTGTGGCAGTTTTTCTTTTTCGCGTTTTCCTTTGCGCTGTTTACCTCAGGATTCGCGCTCTACGCACAGCGGCGATACACGTTCAACGGGCATCCGTTCGGAGCCAAGGAAGTCGGCTACGTCCTGGCGTGGGTTGGATTTCTGGGACTCATCCTGCAGGGCGGGCTGATCGGCCGTCTGGTGAAGCTGCTCGGCGAGCGCACGCTGGTGTGGACTGGGTTCGCGATCAGCGCGACCGGCTACGGCCTTCTCGCCTGGACCCGAACGGTTGGGGGACTGCTCGGCGCATGCACCGTGAACTCCTGCAGCGGAGTTCTCCGGCCCGCCGTCACATCGCTGATTACGCAGCAGGCCGGAAGGCGCGAGCAGGGCGTGGTGTTGGGGCTGACGCAATCGATCACGTCCGTTTCGCAAATCGTCGGCCCGGTTATCGCGGGCAGCCTGATTGACCGGGGGCAGCTGGCAGCGTGGGCACTGGCGACGGCTGGCGTGGCCTTTTTCGGAATGCTGGTGAGCCTGACTAGAAACACGGATTGAGCGGAGGCTGAAACACCCCAAATCGGCCACCTGCAAGCTCAGAGTCGCTGGGCTCCGCTATTGACTCCGCTATCAGCTCCAACTGGTAATCTAAATCAATCTCCCTGCGGTTGACTATTTTGTATTCTTATCTATATTCTATGAGTAGTCCCAGATGGCGTATGAACTGTTTCACAATAAGGCGGCGAAGTTCTCTTCACCACAGTTGACTATCCGCAGCGGAAAAATTGCCTTCAACGCTGACGCTGGCGATATTCTGGCTGGAGTCGGGATGAAGTTCGCTCATATACTGTGGGACGCCGTCACCGGCAAGATCGCAATCCGCCCGATTACAAAGGAGGACGACAACACCTTTAAGGTCTCGATTCCGCACGGCAAGCGGGGCGGGACCATTTCGGCGCAGTCGTTTCTTAACTACATCCAATGGCGCGCCAGCCAGCCTGTGATTATTGACGCAAACTGGAATGACGCTGAGCGTCTTCTAGAGGCATCGATGCCCAGGGAGCATATCGGCCCGGCGAGGAAAGGGCGCGACTTAGGGACGGCAAACGAGAGGCGACCCGGAAGGAAATCAATAGGTCGAGTGGATGTATGAACTTCCGGTTTCCGACGAAGAACGAATTCGACAAAATCAGGTTTACGATCTGGAGCGTCTTTGAGATCCTGCTGATGGTTCTCGCGATGGTGGCTGTGATCGCCGCAGCGTGGAAACACCTAAGGTAAACGTCGTTCGCGGCATCCGGTCGTCGCGCGGGAGTCACTTGAAAGCATGTTTCAACCTATTCGCTGCCGAGGGCGCGACGCACAACAGCCGGTTCTTTAGCAATGACGGTAAGATAGGCACGAGCAGCGGAATCCGGCTGACGTCCACCCTGCTCCCACTCCTGCAGCGCGCGCTTGCTGATGCGATAGGCTCGCGAGAATTCAGTCTGCGACATCTTAACTAGTTTGCGAATGGCCTTTATGTCGACAGGCCTCGGCCATACCTGCTCCAGTTCGATCTTGCCGCGCTGGTGAGCCAGTACCAGCTTCATTGCCTCGATCAGGTCCGTTCCAAAAGTCGGTTTTTCGGCAGCCGCTTTCTTGGGCATTTATTGCAATCCTTTCAGATGAGCCGCAATGTGTCGCAATGCTTTTTTTTCATCCACCGTCAGGTCTGTTTTGACGTTCTTCGAATAACAGCGGAGCAGGTAAATGCGCGCGGCAATTACGACATACAGATATATGATTCGGGCGCCACCGCGTTTGCCCTTGCCCTTCGCCGCCCAGCGTAATTTCCGCGATGCGCCAGCTCCTGGGATCACGTCTCCCGCATTTGGATGGGCGATCAAGTGGGTCGCCACTGCCTCTATCCCTTCCGCTCCAATCAACTCGGTGGCCTCGCTCTTGAACTTCGGCAACTGCAGAACCGTGATCTCGGGCGCTTCGTCCACTTATTTCATGATACCGCATTGCGGTATAAACGCGGATGTAATCCGCGTTATCCAACGGCGATACCACGAAAATGGAGAAAACTCCATGATACCGCATTGCGGTATAAGCGCCGACATTCGGCTTTCGATGATGCAAAATAGAAAAGAACATGATTCCTGATCTGTTCCGGATAACGGAACCGTGGCGGGGGCAACTCGCGATCTCCACCCGTCCGCGCGGGGGCGACTGGCTTGAGGATGAGGTCCGAGGATGGCGTAGTGCGCACGTGGATTCCGTGGTGTCGCTCCTCGAAAAAGACGAAGAGGAAAAGCTTGAATTGGACTCAGAAGGCCGGATCGCCCAAGCCAACGGCATTCATTTCATTTCCTTCCCGATTGTCGACCGGGGCGTGCCAACATCCATTCCGTCCACAGCCTCCGTGCTCCGTTCGGTGAACCGCGCTCTCGAAAAAGGGGAGAACGTAGCCGTGCACTGCAGGCAGGGGATTGGCCGGGCGGCGTTGTTCGCCGCGGGTACATTAATGGCCGCCGGCAAGTCTCCGGAGGCCGCGCTGGAAGCCATTCGCTCCGCGCGAGGATTAAACGTCCCCGAGACACAGGAACAGCGGGAGTGGCTTCAAAGAGATCTGGCAGATTCTCTAGCCACCGTCCGCCAATAGGATTTATGAAACGAGCTGAGGTCGGTTTGATTATGATCGTGGGCGCATTGATCAGCGGCATTCCCGCTTACGCTCACCATTCGTTCGCGGCGACCTACTTTGAAGACAAGACTCTCACCATCGAAGGCAATGTAGTGGAATTCGATTTCCGCAATCCGCACTCATTCCTGACGTTGGAGATTCCGGACGACGGAAATGCCGAGGGGAGGGCAACAACCTGGCTCGCGGAATGGCGCAGCGCCGGGCGGTTGCTGAACGACGGCGTGTCGAAGGACACGCTTCATCCCGGGGATCATGTCATCGTTACCGGCAGCCCTGGCCACACAGCTGCGGAGCACAAGATTCATCTGAAGAAAATCAACCGGCCCGCCGACGGCTTCCATTGGGATCAGGGTAAGCGTTAGCGTAGCGCCGGTCGGAAGCCGGCGCAGGGCCGAAGCCCCGCCCCACATGAAAGGTAGAGAATAGTGGGATGATTCAACGAACCCTGGGTACCGTCGGACTGATTTGCTTTCTTGCACAGGCGGCTGCCGCCCAGCAGGGCGCTGTCCACGTTCTGGCTTCGAACGGGATGAAAGGCGTGGTCGAAGAACTTCAGCCCCTCTGTGAGCGCGCCATCGGCCATCCATTGTCGATCGAGTACAACTCGACCGCGGCGCTGATGCAGAAGATCGAATCGGGTGCGGCATTCGATGTGGCGATCCTGACCTCGGAGGGTATAGCGGAACTGGAGAAAGAGAATAGAGTCTCTGCTGGATCCCGCGCCGATTTCGCCCGCAGCGGCATCGGTTTGGCTGTCCGCTCGGGTTCGCCCAAGCCGGACATCCGCACACCCGCCGCTTTAAAACGAACGCTGAAGGAAGCCGCGTCGATCGCATACGCGAAAGACGGGGCGAGCCGCGCCTACATCGATAAAATGCTCGAACACCTGGGGCTGGCCGAAGGAGCGAAGCCGAAGATCCTTCTCACTCAGGGGTCCGGGCCAGCCATGGCGAGCGTGGCTTCGGGCCAGACCGCGGTCGTTATGACTTTGATGAGCGAGCTTTTGCTTACGCATGGGATCGACATCGCCGGACCGCTGCCGGCCGAGGTGCAGCGCTACGTCAGTTTCGGCGCCGCCGCAGGCATCAAAGCCGGCGACCCGGCGGCCGCGAAGGCCCTGATCGCCTTTCTCAGGAGTGCCGATACCGCGCCGGTTTACAAGAACAAAGGCATGGAAGCGCTTCCACCTGCCCGATAACGCGGCTGAAGCCGCGTGTACCAGGTAAAATACTGTCCACCTACGATAACTGCTCCAGGTAGTCTCATGGGGACTTGAAGTCACGCACCAAACACATCCAAAATTATGATTTGACGGCAGTTGCCAAAATCAGAGCGGGATTCAGCGCGGGGTTTGCGTTGTTGCTCGGAATTTGCCTCGCCGCGGTCCTGCAGACACTCCAGTGGGAAGCGAGCACGCGCTCGGTGGCCCATACCAATCAGATGATCGAGCGCCTCGAGGAACTCTCGCTGCTCTCCACCGAGGCGGAGGATGCGGCCCGCCGGTTCGCGGCCACCGCCGATCGCCTCGACCTGGCGCGCTGCCGGGAGGAGTTAAGCCAGGCGAAGGAGCGCGAAGGAGAGCTTGAAACCCTGATCGCCGACAGTGCTGCCCAGCGAAGCAATATGGTGGTGGTTCGCGGCCTGATCGACCAGCAGGCGGATACGATCCAGCGCGGGTTTTCCACCCACAGCCCGGATGGTGTCAGGCAGGCCCTGGCATCGTTGGACGGCGCCGGGCTGCCCGCCGAATATCGCACCGCTATTCTCGCTATGGAATCGGAAGAGCGCGGCCTGCTCAGCGCGCGGACGGCGTGGCAGAAGCGGACGGTCGCCGTGAGCCGGATTTTGTTTGTGGTGGCATCCGGATTCTCGATGATTCTGATTGTGGTGGCCGGTTGGCGGATGTCGGCCGAACAGACGAGACGCAGCGCCATCGAGAGGACGCTGGCGGCCAAAGACGAACAGTACAGGCGGGTAGTGGAGCTTGCCGGAGACATTATCTGCCGCACCGACGAACGCGGCCGTTTTACTTTATGCAATCAGGCCGCGCTCACATCGCTGCACTTGAGCCGGGGCGAGGTGATCGGCCGCTCCTGGCTGAAGATGGTCCGGCAGGATAAGCGACGCTCGGTCGAGCGCTTTTACATACGGCAATTTGCCCGGCAGCAGAAGAACACGTACTGCGAATTTCCCATTGTCGACGGGCATGGCCATGAACGCTGGGTTGGCCAGAATGTGCAGTTGGTGATGGAGGGCGGAAAGATCGCCGGGTTTCAGGCCATCGCGCGCGAAATCACGGAACGTAAACTGGCTGAGCTCGAGTTACAGAAGAGCCGGAACTTCGTGGAAAGAATCGCCACGGCGACGCCTGGCATTCTTTACGTGTACGATCTTGTCGATCGCCGGAACGTCTACAGCAATCGCGAAGTCGTCACGGTCCTCGGCTACAAGCCCGAGGAGATCCGGAAGGAAGGTTTGACCCGGACTCTCTATCATCCCGACGATCATGCCATGATCGATGCCCATCACGAGGCGCTGCGGCACGCGGTGGATGGGGAAGTCCGGCGACTTGAGTACCGGGCGCGGCACGCCGATGGCCACTGGGTTTGGCTCTCCGGGCAGGAGACGCCTTTCGAACGAGGCATCGACGGATTGGTGAAACAAGTGGTCGGCATCTCGCAGGACATTACGGCGCGCAAGGCTGCGCAGGATAAGCTCGCCTACCAGGCGAACTACGATGCCCTGACCGGCCTTTCCAATCGCCATTATTTCTGGACCGGGCTGCAGGGTTTGTTGAGGCGGGCGAGCATCGAGCGCTCCGGAACCGCTCTCTGCCTGTTCGACGTGGACTATTTCAAGGACATCAACGATCGTTTCGGCCACGCGGCGGGCGACGAAGTGCTGGAAGCCATCGGCAACATCGTGCGCGGTGAGTTGCGGTCCACGGATATCGCCGGGCGGTTGGGAGGCGATGAATTCTGCTTTGCCTTATCGCGCACGGACAGCAATGAATGCGCGCGCGTCGCCGAACGCGTTCGGGACAGACTCGGCACGCTCGCCTTCGGGATGAACGCCGGGTCTCCGTTTTCCGTAACGGCTACGTTCGGGGTGGCGGAATCGGAACCCGATGCCAATGCAAAGGAACTGATGGAAGCGGCCGATCGGGCGCTCTACCGGGCAAAGTCGGCGGGGCGGAACCGCGTAATCGTGAACGCTTAAGCAGGTGTGAGGTATCGGGTATCGGGGGCGGGCGTTTGGTTTTGGCTGATACCTGACGCCTGACACCTCCTTATTGCTGTCTCCATTTTCGCAGCGGCTCGGACACCGCGGCGCAGATCGCTACTACGGCAATCGTGGCGATTCCCCCTCCGGCTACGCTGCGAACTGCTCCGAACCATGCCGCTGTCCAGCCCGATTCCACGGCTCCGAACTGGTTTGAGGAACTGATGAAGATGCTGCTGAAGGCGAGGACTCGGCCGCGCACATAGTCCGGTGTGGTCTGTAACAGCGACTGGCGCAGGACCACGCTGACGTTGTCGCAGGCGCCGGTCAGCGCCAGCATCGCGACAGAGAGCACGAACGAGCGCGATATTCCAAACACGATCGTAGCCGCGCCGAAGCCCGCTACCGCCCACAGCAAAATGGCTCCGGCGCGATGAATCTTCCGCGAGTGGGCCAGCACAAGCGCCATCGTTACGGAGCCGACCGAAGGCGCGGCGCGCAGCCAGCCCAGTCCCCTGGCGCCTGCGTGCAGGATGTCGGCCGCATAGATCGGCAGCAATGCGGTCGCGCCGCCAAACAGCACCGCGAATAAATCGAGCGAGATGGCAGAGAGGATGAGCTTGTTTTCCCGCACATAGTGCATGCCTTCGAGCAGGGATTTGGCGGTGGGCGCCGGCGCATCGACTACTGCCTTACTGCGATAGCGTAATCCGATATAGCAGATCAGTGTCAGGCATCCGAAGATGGCTTGAACCAGGTAAACGATCCGGCTGCCCGCCGCGGCAAGAAGGATACCGGCGATTGCGGGTCCGCTGACGCTCGAGATCTCCTGGACGCTGCTGTTCCAGGTAATCGCGTTGCCGAGGGTTCCGGGAACCACCACGTGAGGGAGCAGGGCCTGCCTCGCCGGCCATTGGAACGCGCGCCCGCAAGCCGTGAGGAACAGGCAACAATAGATAAGTGCCACGGACCGGAAGCCGATCATCAACAGAACTGACGCCGTGAGGAGCAGGAACTGCGTGAGGATCATGGTGCGCCGCCGGTCGTAGCGGTCCGCCGCGTGCCCGGCGAATAGTGCGAAGAGGATGAAAGGCGCGACCTGCACAAATCCCACGTTTCCCAGTACGAGGGCAGATTTGGTCTGCACATAAAGATCCCAGCTCACCGCGACCGACAGCATCTGCATGCCGAAGTTCGAAAGAAACAGGCCGGTCAGGAGAAATCTGTAATCGCGCGAACGAAAGGCGGAGTAGGCTTCCAACTTATGAGCTTCGCATCAGCACTTTGCCGGCCCAATTACCAGGAGATGATGAAGAGAACTTTATGATGATCGTTCATGTACATGTTCACGTGAAGCCCGAGTCCGTTGATGCGTTTCGTGCCGCCACCATCGAGAACGCCCGCAACAGCATTCAGGAGCCGGGGATCGAGAGATTCGATGTGCTGCAGCAAGCGGACGACCCGGCCCGATTTCTGCTGATCGAGATTTATCGCGAACCCGAAGCCCAGGCGCGGCACCGGGAGACCGCGCACTACGCGGTCTGGCGCGACGCCGTTGCCGGGATGATGGCCGAGCCGCGCAGCAGCGTCAAATATGTCGCCGTTTGAATTTGCGACAGCCGGACGCATCGTCTTCGGCGCGGGCACGTTCGCGCAATTGAACGGGATTGTCGCGGGATTCGGAAAACGCCCGTTGATCGTGACAGGCAGGAGGCCGATTGAGGGCCTTGCAGGCGCACATTTCGCGGTTGCGGGCGAGCCCACGATTATCCTGATTCGCGAGGGCGTAAGTGCCTTTCGGGACGCCGCATGCGACTGCGTGGTTTCAATTGGCGGAGGCAGCGCCATCGACGCGGGCAAGGCGATCGCCGCAGCGGCGGCAAATTCCGGCGACCTTCTCGACTATCTCGAAGTGATTGGCAGGGGCCAGCCGCTCCAAAGCCCCCCGACACCGTTCATCGCGGTTCCGACGACCGCCGGCACCGGCTCCGAAGTCACGCGCAACGCGGTGCTGGGGTCGCCGCAACACGGCGTGAAGGTGAGTCTGCGGAGTCCGCTGATGCTGCCGCGGGTGGCGATCGTCGATCCGGAGCTGACGCGCGGACTTCCACCGCCCATCACCGCCAGCACCGGGCTCGATGCGCTGACGCAACTGATCGAGCCCTATGTTTCATGGCGCGCTAACGCCCTTATTGACAGCCTGTGCCTCGACGGAATCCGGCATGCCTCGGCGAGCCTTTTGCGGGCTTTCAGGGACGGCAGCGACATGGAAGCGCGAAATGGAATGGCTTATGCGAGCCTGCTGGGAGGGCTCGCGCTTGCCAACGCCGGGCTGGGAGTGGTCCATGGATTCGCGGCGCCGATCGGCGGCATGTTCGATGCCCCGCACGGCGCCGTTTGCGCGGCCCTGCTGCCGGCGGGCATGCGGGCAAATATCGCCGCGCTGCGCGAGCGCGAACCGCAAAACGCCGCGCTGGGGCGCTATCGCGAAATCGCGCGGATACTCACCAACGACCCGGAAGCGGTGCCCGAAGATGGCGCGGAATGGGTCCGGAATCTCACCACGCAGTTGACGATTCCTTCTCTGGCCAGCTATGGAATTGGCGAGAAAGATGCCGCGGAACTGGCCGAAAAAGCCGGCCGCACGAACAGCATGAAGGCGAATCCGATCGCGCTCACTTCAGCGGAGCTGGAGGCAGTGCTGCGGAGTTCTCTATAACCCCCGAGCTCTCTGTAACATAATTGCCCACTTTATCGACATGCACCTGTAGTTCGCCCTTGGTATCGACGCCGAAAGCAGGCGTAAACTTCCCACCCCACACGAGTTCGCTGTATCGATACGAGAAGCGTTGGTGCACGGTCTGACTGAACGTTTCGTCCCACGCCTTGACAAGAACGATGAATTCCGCCTGCAGGGCTTCCAGATCCGCATGCGTTTTGCCGGATAGCGGGCTGTCGCCGTCGATCGGATGCACGACGGTCCACGTCAAGGGAAACAGCATGATGCTGGGGCGCTCCAGTCTGAGGACCTTGAACTCGCGTCGCGAAGACCCGTCGGTACGGTCGACCGTCATGAGCATCAGGGTAGCGGCGGGCTCGATCAGCGTGTTCGCCCGGCGGTTCACCATGCGGAATTGAAAACTGGTGCCATCCTGGTAAGAAGCGATCAGCGCGTTTCTGCTGAATCCAATGCGCGCCGAGGGCCGGGAAACGCGGCCGAAGAGCAATCCCGTAGCCACCGCGAAGCCCAGCAAGCCGGACAACGCTTCGAGGGCCGCGACGATATTCGCGGCGGGACTCGCAGGCGCGATGGCGCCGAATCCGACGGTCGTCAGCGTTTGCGAACTGAAGAAGAAGCATTGCAGGAACCGGTGGGAATCCACCACCGGATCGATGCCCCGCGTCAGCGCACCGGGGCCCAGCAGGAAGTACGCTGTAGCGAACAGGGAGTTCGCGAGGATGTAACCAAGCAGGACCCAGCCGAAGAACCGCGTCCACGAAATACTCACCAGATGCAGATACGGATTCACGTCGCGCCAGTTGGTGCCGCGGCGCAGGACGTTGAAGCTTCCATCCGGGTTGATGACTCGGTGTAGCGGCCCGTCGTATTTCTGAGTCAGGCCGGGGTCGAATGACGGCGTCTGCATGCAACGAGTTTAACTTTTTCCTGTAAATCCGCAGTGATACTGTGATGCGAATGGCGGCAACGCAGAAAAAGGTCGTGCTGGTGACGGGCGCTTCTTCCGGCATCGGGCGCGCATGCGCGGAGTTGCTTGCCGCCCGCGGTCACCGTGTTTACGGCGCGTCCCGCCGCCCGGCGACGGGGCCACCGCGGATATCGACAGTCGAATCGATCGCGATGGACGTCACGAACGACGCCTCCGTACGCGACGCAGTGGCCGGAATGATTGCGCGCGAAGGCCGCATCGACATTGTGGTCAATAATGCCGGATTCGGCATCGCCGGAGCGGTGGAGGACACTTCGGTCGAAGAGGCGCGGGAGCAGTTCGAGGTCAACTTCTTCGGGGTACTGCGGGTATGCCGGGCCGTGCTTCCGGCGCTGCGCAAACAGCGGACGAGTTACATCGTGAATATCGGTTCCATCGGCGGGTTGATTGCGATTCCGTATCAGGGGCTCTACAGCGCCTCCAAATTCGCGCTGGAGGGGCTCACCGAATCGCTGCGGATGGAAATGCGCCAGTTCGGCGTGAACGTGGTGCTGATCGAGCCGGGCGACCATCGTACGGGGTTCACGGACAAGAGGCGACGGACAGCGGATTCGGAGAGTAACCCAGCGTATCGCGCGCGATTTCAGCGCGCTGTGGAACGCATGGCTGCCGATGAACGGAGCGCTCCGGAGCCCGAGGCCGTGGCGCGTCTGCTCCTGCGGATCGTAAAGAAGGCCCGGCCGCGTTTGCGATACACGGCCGGGCCCGCTCCGCAGCGCGCGGTGGTCTGGCTGAAACGCGTTACGCCCTACGCGCTGGTGGAAAAGGTGATGGACTTCTACTATTCGCGCTGAATCACGGAGTCGTGATCGAACCGCCGGTGGAAATCCTGGCAGCGCTGGTGAAATCCGCAATTTGCTTTGTCACCTGCTGGTACGAGGTGAGGCTCGATTGCTCGATCTGCTCCAGGCTGCTGAGCAATTGCGCAAAGGGTGAAGACGACGCTGTCGCCTTGCCGGGAGCGTGCGCAGGAAGCAACGATTCGAGTAAGCCGCCGGCGAGACTGACAAGTGGCGCGATAATCATGCCTCACCTACCGCAGTTTGAGGCCCATTGGCATTAGCCGTTAAACCATGGATTTAAGCCGACAGCGCCGTCAGTTTTTTGTCAGATGGCAAAATTCCAGCGGTCTGGGAAGCTGTTGCGGTCACCGAGGCCCGGTTCGGAACCAGCACGGACGGGTCGAGTTGTCGGAAAACTGCCGGTCTTTTGCTGGCACGCCACACAAGGCGATCGCCTGCCCCACGTATACTCAAATTTCCGTGTTTCACACCCTGGAAAAGACCATCCATGCGGCATTCCGCGACTGTTTGCGCGCTCAATTCGGCGTGGACACGCCGTTTGCGCTTGAACAGCCACGCCAGCCATCCTTTGGTGAAATCGCCGTCCCCATCGCGTTTCAGCTGGCCAAGAGCCTGAAACAGCCGCCGAAAAAGATTGCGGCGGATCTGGTAGCGGCCGTCGGGGAAATCCCCGGCGTCGCAGCTATGGAAGTAGCGGGCAACGGTTACATCAACATCCGTTTCGACCGCGGCGCGTACGGGGCTGGTTTGATCGACGCGCTGTTCAACGGGGAGGAAACGGCCGCGCCCGTTTCCGGCAGCAAGGTGATCGTCGAGCACACCAACATCAATCCCAACAAAGCCGCTCACATCGGCCACCTTCGCAATGCCGTTCTGGGAGACACTTTCGTCCGCATGCTGCGCGCGCGCGGCCATCGCGTCGAAGTGCAGAATTACATCGACAACACCGGCGTGCAGGTTGCCGACGTGGTGGCGGGCTTCCACTTCCTCGAGAAGAAAACTCCCGCCGATGTCGGCGCTCTGTTGAACGGCGAGGAACCATTCGATTACATCTGTTGGGATCTCTACGCCCGCACTTCGCAATATTATAAGGAACATCCCGAAGCCCTCGCCTGGCGGGCGGAAACCCTGCATGCCATCGAATCCGGCGTGGGTGAACTGGCGGATCTCGCGCACCTGGTGGCCGATACCATCGTCAACGCGCATCTCGCGACGATGCTGCGGTTGAACATCCAGTACGACGTGCTGCCGCGCGAGAGTGAGATTCTGCATCTCAAATTCTGGGCGGCGGCGTTCGAATTGCTAAAGGACCGGAACGCGATTTATTTCGAAACCGAAGGCAAGAACAACGGCTGTTGGGTGATGCCGTCGTCTTCATTCCGGGGCGATGACGAAGCCAACGAAGACAGTAAGGTAATCGTGCGCTCGAACGGCACCGTCACCTACGTGGGGAAAGACATCGCTTACCAACTTTGGAAGTTCGGCCTGCTCGGCAGGGATTTCCACTATCGCCGCCTGACGCGCTACACCGACGGCCACGAAGTCTGGGTATCGACCGATCAGCCGCAAGCGGGCGTTTCACCAGCTTTCGGAAATGGTCACACCGTTTACAACGTGATCGATGGGCGCCAGTCCTATCTGCAGGATGTGGTGGTCGCGGGATTGAAGGCTCTCGGGTTCGATAAACAGGCCGAAAACTCGATCCACTTCTCTTATGAGATGGTCGCGCTCTCGCCGCGCTGCTGCGTGGAACTGGGCATCGAGCTCACGCCCGAGGACGCAAAGAAGCCGTACGTCGAGGTTTCCGGCCGTAAGGGCCTCGGAGTCAAAGCCGACGATCTGATGGACAAGCTGATCGATACGGCGCTGATCGAGGTTTCTTCGCGCCATGCCGAAGACAATCCCGCCGCCCAACGGGCGATCGCCACCGAGATCGCCATGGGAGCGCTGCGCTATTTCCTGCTGAAGTTCACCCGCACGACCGTGATTGCGTTCGACTTCCAGGAAGCGCTCAGCTTTGAAGGAGAGACCGGGCCCTACGTGCAATACGCGGCCGTGCGCGCGCGCAACATTTTTCGGAAACTCGAAGAGCGCGGGGAAGCGATTCCCGAATTCGCCGCCGAGCTCACGCGTGAAGCCATGGCGCGGCAACTGGCCGCGGAAGAATGCTGGCAAATCCTGCTGGCGGCGTCAAAAGCCGATTCGGCGGTCGACCGGGCAGTTACCGCGGGAGAGCCGGCGCATGTGGCCAAATACGCCTTCCAACTCGCCCAGGCGTTCAACAATTTCTACCACCAGTACCCGGTGCTGGCGGAACCGGATCGCGAGCGCAAAGTTTTCCTGCTCTGGATGACCGATTTCTTCCGCGCACAACTGGAGCGCACGCTCGCGATCCTCGGCATAGCGGTTCCGGCTTACATGTAGCAGACTGGTACAAACTATCGACATGCTCCTCGCCCTCGACGTCGGGAACACCAACATCACCATCGGCATTTTCAAGAACGGCGCGCTCGCCGATCATCGCCGCCTGCGCACGGTCCGCGAGCAGACTTCGGACGAATGGGGAATCCTGTTGTCGAACCTGGCGCGCTTTGCGGCGCTCGATCCCAAAGACCTGCATGGGATCGTCATTTCTTCCGTCGTTCCGCCGTTAAACAACGCCCTCGCGGAGATGTCGCAGAGATACTTCGATACCCAGGCTATGTTTGTAACGGCAAAGACCGACACGGGCCTCAAGATCCTTTACGAGAACCCGGATGAGGTCGGCGCCGACCGAATCGTAAACAGCGTGGCGGCGCTCCATAAATACGGTGGCCCATGCGTCATTGTCGACTTGGGGACGGCGATCACATTCGATGCGGTTTCGGCGAACGCGGAATATTTGGGAGGCATCATCGCCGCCGGCATCGGCATCTCGGCCGAAGCCTTGTTCAGCCGCACCGCGCGCTTGCCTTTCGTCGAGTTCCGCAAGCCGGCGGGGCTGATCGGCAGGAACACGGTGGCCAGCATGCAGTCCGGGCTTTACTACGGGGCCATCGGGGCGATCGACGGGATGGTGGAGCGGTTGATTGCGGAACTTGGTCCCGATACCCGGGTCGTCGCGACCGGCGGCCAGGCGGGAATGATCGCGGGCGGATCCCGCTTCATCCGCCACGTCGATGACAATCTGACGCTCGACGGACTGCGGCTGATCTGGGACCGCACGCGGTAGACGTCGTGGCGGAACCGGATGCCGTGCCAGAACCGGATGGACCAGACGAACCGTTCCGTAACTACTTCAACTATTTCACCGAAATCGAAGAGCACTTTCAGCGCGCGCGCGGCACCGGCTTGTTCCTGCTGTCTCCGCTCGATTGGGCGCTGATCGAAACCTGGAAGAACTCGGGAGTGCCGCTCGAAGCCGTGCTGCGCGGCGTGGATTCGGCGTTCGAGAAATGGCGGGCCAGGAGATCGCGGGTACAGATGGTGAATTCCATCGCGTACTGCGCGCAGGCGGTGATCGCGGAAGCGCAGCGCATGGCGGATGGGGGCCGGCAGAAGCCGAAAAAGCCGGAATCGGCCCCATTTCAGGAGGACGAGTTGCGCCGCTACATGGCCGCCAACGCCGCCGCGATTCGCGCCACGGGCGACGCCGAGTTCGTCGCGGTCGCCGATTCTCTCGACCGGATTGAAATCACAGCCGATCTGGAGGCGCTCGAACGGCATTTGACGATTCTGGAGCAAAAGCTGATCGCGATTGCTCGTTCCCGGCAGACCGAAGCCCAGGCGCTCGCGGCGCGCCGCGATCTCGAATCCCATCTTCGCGCCTGGCGCAGCAAGATGACCGCACCCCAAATTGCCATGCTGGAAGCGCAGTACCTTGACCGATCGATGCTGGAATCCGCCGGACTGCCCCGGCTCAGCCTTTTCTATCTTCGCTAGCGTCAATTTGATTCGATCAGGGGACGCGCTGCGACAGCTACGCCATTTCGGGGTGCGGAATCGCGCGGCTCCCCGCCGCATGTCCTCGCCGAGCCATCAGTTTGGGAGCTTCAAACGCTATGCTTACAATGATTTACGTGGTACCGTACTGTTTCATCGTAAAGTTCCCCTTGGAGAACTTGTATATTTCGTGATAATCTTTACATTCGGTGATACATTTGGGCCGTCGCGGACACCGCCAAATGGAATTTTGTAACCGTCCGGAAGTTGAAACGTCATTATTGGCAGAGGGACGTTGAGTCTCTCCAGGGTTTTCACAAGTGGTACTGCTTCCGGGCGCTATGCCTGGATGAAAAGCAGTCCAGCCAGCAGGCGCACTCCTCCGAGCGTCTGATGGCTTTTTTGGTGAGACGGCAGGCGCTCTCCTCCGGGTGCCTGCCGGTTTTTTTTTGCGCCGGTTACGCGCCTACAAGGACCTCTTGTATTCCCAAGCTATCTTCCCAAGTTGACTTTTCGGCAGTCAACCATCGGCAATCTTGCAGGAAACTTTCGGCAACCAGATACTGGTGCCGTAGTGGCACGTAAGTTGTCTTCTTCGCTCCTTCCTTTTTCGGTCGCGTTCCTGGCCGCCGCCGCCAGTCTCCAGTCTGGCGGCGCGTGGTTGAGGGACAGACCCCAGTCAATCGGGAACGAAACCCATGCCGCTGTCGCGTCCCTTCGGGAAGATGTTCGGGCCGTGCAGCGCCAGGGGCAAAGAACCCCGGCTGAGCTCCGGAACCTCTGGAACGACGTGAGTAGAGACCTCAGAACGTTAGGAGCCGATCTGGCTGCGGACGCGCGCTCCGCCGCCGCACGCATTTCCACGCTGATCAAAAACACCTGAAATCGAAGGTTGAGTCCGTGACGCGAAGTTGTTCGCGGGCACCAATTCCGATTTCTCCGTTTTTGCCTTTCCCCAACCGCCAGTATAGGCTTGAAGTAGCAATGTATGTCGGGAATGAGAGCGGACTGTCCGGCTTTGGTAACGGCCCGATCACGATACAACCGGTGCCGGGTTCCGGGCGCGGACCGGAATTGCGCCATGCCTTAGCCGGCTTGCAGGCCGGGGTATTGGGCGCGCTCGGCATCGTTGCGTGTCTGATGATCGGCTCGCTCTGGAACGGCCGGTCGATTTGGGTGGTGCCGAACCTCTTCGCCTCAACGTTTTTCGGCAGCAACGTCTATCGCAATCAGCTCCTGCGCACGTCATGGACGGGTATTGCGCTGATTGTCGCGGTTTACGGCCTGCTCGGCGTGATTTGGGGCTGCGTCTGGCGCGACGTGCGACAACGCTGGCTTGGATTGTACGGGGCTGTTGCCGGCCTTTGCGTTTACTTTTTCCTTTACCACTTTTTGTGGCGGCATGTAAACCCTCTGATTACGCTTTATGCGCCCGACCGGCAACTGGAGGTAGGGCACCTCCTCTGGGGTATCGCACTCGCCCGATCGCCTCTGTTTGCGCGCCGCATCGCCGCTTCGACCTCCCATCCGTCCGCCACTTCAACCATCGCACCCGGAGTTCATGACGAGGCCGCCGGGCAGGAAGTCAGAAGCGGCGAAGTGATTCGATAGAGCGGCTGATCGCGCAGTAGTTCTTTGCGCGGATTGCGATCTTCCAAAACACAAGAGCGGTTTCCGCTGCGACCCTCGACCCGGACAGCGCCTCGGGAACGCGTGATCCGAAAAACGCTTTGAGAACCGGCATGGATCGCGGCGGCTTCGATCGAAAATGGCGATTCCATGACGAAATGCAGGCCCCCATCCGGCCTCACGAGCAGCGCGAAATCCTGACTATCCCGCCCGAATCGCGCTACATCCAGGATTCGCCGGGCGATTTCAAGCAGGTTGTCCATTTGAAGAACTTATCGGCAGTACCGCCGGTTTGACGCAAAATTCCTGAGGAAAAGTCGAACCATCCGGGCCGGCAAATCGTCTAATGATCATGACGGGTTCAAGTATGCAAACCGGTTCTCGTATACAAGTCGACGATGCCCTCAGAAATGCGTACCGGACGACGTTCCAGGAGTACGCCCGTAAACTGGAAACGCTGCAGAGCCTGATGAACTCCGCCAATTCAGACGCCGCACGCATGAATGTGGCTCTGGTTGAGGTCGAGCAGGCCCGCGTAGCCCACAACGATGCCCGCGACCGGCTGGCGAAAGAGTTGGTGCGTCCCCCGTTGCCGGCTGCCCCAGGAAGCAAAGAGCATCACATCAGACAAACCGCCCGCCTGTTGTGGGAACTGGCGGGACGCCCCGACGGCACCGCCGAACACGACTGGCGCCAGGCGGAGCAGCTTGTCCGAACCGCGACATCCTCCTGCTGCTGACGGCTGCTGACGCAGTCCCATCCTCTCCGGCGCGATAAGCTTGCTAAGGGAGAAAATCATGATTCGCATCAACGTGGTCGTGTTCGCCGTGCTCGCGGGTTCCAGCGTCATGCCGGCTCAGAACAACCTGAATCCGACAATCGGCTCGGAGGTGAAGCAAAACTATACGCGCACGAAGGATTTGATTCTCCGCGCCGCCGCGAAAATGCCGGAGGACGGGTATAGTTTGAAGGCGACGCCGGAGGTCCGCACATTCGCGCAGGCGATCGGCCATATCTCCGAAGCCCAGGCTATGATCTGCGGCGGAATCATCGGACAACAGTTGAGAGCGGATACCTCGAAAACCGCCAAAGCGGACGTGATCGCCGAGTTGAAGAAATCCTTCGACGCATGCGACAAGGCGTATGAGTCGATCAATGAGTCGAACGCGTCCCAAGTCGGCGGCGCGGGGTTCATGGGTGGAACGCTCGCGGGCCGGCTTTATGGAAACCTGCTTCACGACAACGAAATGTACGGCACGATCGTGGTTTATCTCCGGCTGAAGGGAATCGTGCCGCCTTCGAGCGAAGGCCGCGGCGGCCGCTAGCCAGGGGCTGCGCCGGACACGCGTCGACAGGCGCGTTCCTCGATGCCGATCAAAACGCGGCTGAACCCGAGTGTACCCCCTATTTCGAGGCTTTCTCGCCGGCAAACGATCCTTTACCCAACTGCCCGTAGACAACAGTTCCCATGATCTTGCCCGCGCCGTCGATGGAGCCCTGGTAAGTTACGTGGCCCACCTGGTCGTTATCGAACGACCACTCGATCTGGTCGCCTTTTACCGTTCCCTTGACCTGCGAAGAGCCGAACGTTCCCGTGTAGGTACCGGTGAGCGCCTCGCCGGTCTGCTTGAAGGTGAACGTAGCGGCGCCGCTGCCCGCATCGAGCATCACGGCGACCTGCCACGTACCGCTCAAATCGGCGCCCAACATCGTGAGCGCCGAAAGCATCAGCAAAACGATCGAAACAGGGAGTTTCTTCATGGCATCAGAACGAAAAACGAGCCCCGAACTGAAACGCGCGCGGTCCGCCGGAACCGAACACCTGGTTGCCGCGGCTGTTCGGCTGCCCGAAAGCGAAAGTCTGCGTCGTCTTTACGGGGTCCAGCGCGAAGTTGTAACCGCTCAGGTTGGCGATGTTGAACAGGTTAAAAGCCTCCCCAAGTACCGCGAGCTTGTACCTTTCCTTATAAATGAATTCCTTGGTCAGGCGCATATCCTGCGAGATGATCGACTGGCCGAGGCTGTAGTTCGCAGGTAACGCCAGGGAGGGGATCGTGACCCCGTTCATAGCTTTTTTTCCCGCCCACGTTGTGTTGAAGTAGGAGACTGCGGCCACCAGGTCCGATTTGCCGCAGCCGGCGTTGAAGCAGTTGTAGGATAACTTCGGGTCGGCTTCGGAGAGCGGGAAGTTCGTGGTTCCCGAGCCGTTGAGGTCGACTCCCGAAATGATCGGCGTCACCGGTGTGGGACTGATGATGGAGGAGTTGAGGCTCAGCGTCACGCCCCACCCCAGGTTTGCCGTGCCCGCGACATTCAGATTGTGGCGGGCCAGCACCGGGCCATAACCCGCAAAATAGTTGAAGAGGTTCACGTTCGCGTTCTCCGCCAGCAGCTTCTGCATTGCGTATGACGCGAGGAACTGGTAGCGGTGCGAAAAACGCTTCTGGAATTTTACCAGCAGCCCGTCATAGACAGAGCGGCCTTCCGGCACCCAGAACGTAATCGACCCGGTGGAACATTCCTGTCCCGCCACGTAAACCTGCGCGGCGGTGCACCGCGGAATCACGGGACCGGCCGCGGAGGCGTAGTGGTTCAGATCCAGTTCGCCCAGATTGACGTTCTCGCCCTGTTTGCGGGCCCAATCCACGCTCAGGAGCATGTCGCGCCCAAACTCGTGCTGCACGCCGATGGAAGTCTGATAACTCCGCAAGAGCGGGAAGCTCGACGGATAAATCTCGATGCCCTGCTTGGCCAGATCGATGCCGCTGACCGAATAAGCGCCGCTCGCGGGCGGGATCGGGGCCAGTTCCGCTGTGATACCCGGCAATTGCGCGTTCATGATTTGTATGAACTGTCCCAGGGTCATGGTGGTCAAATGATTGACGGGCAGAGGCCCACCAACCTTCAGCGGCGCACCGCCCAGGCTCAGGTCCAGAATCCCGGGGAAAATGTTGGTGAACGCGCTGGCTGACAGGGTCGACCTCCCGTCTCCCGGAGGGCCGATGGCGGCGCCCTCGCGGAAGTGCTGCCAGATCGGCTGCGTGTCCCAATACATTCCCCCGCCGCCGCGGATTACCGTTCTCTTCTCCTTGCCGAGGGCCCACGCGAACCCGATCTGCGGCGCGAAGTCGAGCTTGTTGGAATGCGTGGGGCTCAACCCGGTTGGAATGGTGGAGTTGTTCACGATCGGAGCGAGATACTGGGGCAGCGAAAGATTCCCGTAGAACAGGCCCGTCTCGAGGTCATAGCCGAGGCCGAGATTGATCGTAAGGTTCGGCTTGAGCTTCCACGTATCTGCCACGTAAGGCTGAATCCGGTTGTTATCCCCGCCCTGACCGTGTTCGTACAATCCGGGAAATGTTCCATTGCCTACGCCGACGCCGCTGTAAATCGACGAAGGCAGATTGAAAATCGGCAAGTTGAGCAGATCCGCCGTCGAGGTGATCGTTTTGGGAAGGGTCGGGAACAAGAACGGCGTCAACTTGCCAACCAGGCCCTGGATCTCCTCCGGCGACATCACATAGAGGCAGGCGGGATCGCAGAAATCCCACGGCGCGACCTTGGTGCGCATGTACTCATAATCCATCCCGAAGCGAATCGTATGCTTCCCTTTCACCCAGGTCAGCGTATCGTTCAGCTCGTAAGAGCGCGCCTGCCGGAATTGGGGCGAATTCACGCTGTTGCCGGTGCCGTAGGTACTCGATCCTATGTAGCTGACAATGGCGGGTAAGCCGAAACCCACGCACGGGTATTGGCAATCCGACGGCAGTGCGTCCGTGACATTGTTTTCCCAGTAATGAAACTGGAAGCGAAGGTCGTTCACCAGCGTCGGCGTGAAAGCGCTTGTCAGACCCATCAGACTCTGGTCGGACCAGTTTTTGTTGTAGTTGAAATTGGCCGGCTGGGGCGTCAACGCATAGGGGCCGAATCCCTGATTCCCGTCATGCGAATAGCGCACAAAGAAATTGTGCTTCTGGTTCAGGTGGTAGTCGAAGCGAACGTTGACCAGGTTGTAGTGGTAGGGTTCCGGCCACACACCGCTCAGGCCCTGTACGGAAGGCAGGTCTTCCTGTTCGCTCAACACGGCGGTTTGCCCCAGATGCTCGTAGTTGAAAAAGAAAAAGAGTTTGTCTTTTTTGATCGGACCGCCGACCAGGAAACCCGGATTTTTGCGCTGAAAAAACGGGCTGCTGGGCGCGAGGCTCGGCGAGGCAGCTAAGTTGTGGTCGCGGTAAAAGTAGTAAGCGCTGCCGTGGAATTCGTTGGTGCCGGATCGCGTGATGATGTTCACGGCGCCGGACGCTGCGATGCCTGTGGATGCGTCGAAGTTCAAAGTCGAAAGCTGGAACTCCTGCACGACTTCCTGCGAGAAGTTCATCGACGTTCCGCCTTCCATTTCATCGTTGATGACTCCGCCGTCCATGGTCAGACGCGCACCTACTCCGCTGCCGGCGGTAGCGCCCGCCGCGGCGCCGAAAACGCTGACGTTGAACATGGCGTTGAATTGCGCCGTGCTCCCGGGGACTTGTGTCACTCCTGGTTCGAGCGAGGCCAGTTGCAGTGCGCTGCGGCCGTTCAGTGGAAGGTCCTCGATCGTCTGGCGCTGAATGACTCCCTGGACGGTGTGGCTGTCGTAATCGATCGGAACCGCCGTGGCCTCCACCGTGACTACCTCCGAGGGCGCTCCGGGCGTGATGCTGAGATCGACGGTGGTGGTGCTCCCGGCGATCACCTGCGCCGCCGCCACCACCGTGCGAAAACCTGTCTGTTCCACGCGTACTTCGTATTGAGCCGGCAGAAGCGAGGGGGCGCTGTACACGCCCTCGGTGTTTGCCGTCTCGGTCCGCGCCGCGCCGGTGGCTTTGTTCGTAATCGTTACGTTGACGTTGGGAACCACCGCTCCGGATGAGTCGGTGATAGTGCCCGAAATGCTTCCCGTGGGCTCCTGCGCGGACGCGGAACCGGCGACTCCCAACAGCACGCATAAAGCGACGGCGGACGAAAGTGTGGACTGCGATCGCATCGTGATGATCCCCCTGAACTGTTCTGCTTAAACCTATCGACCGGTAGGCCATCCTATGGAACTCCCGGCTCGTTGTCAAGGGGTGGGGCAGGAAAATTACAACTCCAGGACAAATCCCCGACAGGTTGACGCTGGGGTCGCCGCCAACATAGAATACCTACCGGGCGACAGGCGATTGGGAGGTCTTATGTCGAAACGGATTTCCAGCGGCGCGATTGGTATCTCCGCGGTTCTCGCGGTGCTCGCGACTGCATACTCGGTGCTCGAAAGGAAAGCAGTCGTGGAGGCCGCCGGCACGCAGGCGCCGCGATTCGAGGTGGACCCCATGTGGCCGAAGCCGCTCCCGAATCATTGGGTCATGGGCAACACCATCGGTGTCTCAGTCGATTCGAAAGACCATGTCTGGATCATCCACCGTCAGGGTTCGCTCGAAGCCATGGAAGAGTACGCCGCCGCCAATCCGCCGGGCCCGAAGCGCCGCAAAGGCGTGGTGGAAGCGGAGTGCTGTGTGCCCGCGCCGCCGGTTCTTGAATTCGACCAGGAGGGCAACCTGCTGGAACACTGGGGCGGTTCCGATGGCGATGGTTATGTCTGGCCCGATTCCAACCACGGCATCACGGTGGATTACAAAGGCAACGTCTGGATCGGCGGCAATGGCCGCGGAACGCCTCCCGGCGGACGGGCTGGCGGAGCCGCCGCCGGACGAGGCGCCGCCGCCGCGCCGCTTTCCACCGAGGCGAATGAAGCGACTCCCGCCGCCGGTCGCGCTCCCGCTTACTATCACGACAGCATGATCCTGAAGTTCACTCAGGACGGCAAATTCCTGATGGGGATCGGCAAGGCCGGTGCGAGCAAGGGCAGCAACGATGTCGAAAATCTCGGGCTGCCCGCGAAGATTTTCGTCGATCCCAAAACCAACGAAGTGTATGTGGCGGATGGCTACGGCAACAAACGCGTAATTGTTTTCGACGCCGATACCGGCAAGTACAAACGGCACTGGGGCGCGTACGGCCACAAACCCGACGACACCAACCTCGGCCCCTACCAGCCGGACGCTCCGCTGGCCCAGCAGTTCCGCAACCCCGTGCATTGCGCTGATCTCTCGAATGACGGTCTGCTCTACGTCTGCGACCGCGTGAACGACCGTATCCAGGTGTTCAAACCCGACGGCGCATTCGTCAAGGAAAAGGTGTTGTACAAAAACACGCTGGGCGACGGATCGGTTTGGGATATTGCGTTCTCGAAGGATCCTGGCCAGAAGTACATATTTCTTGCCGATGGGGCGAACGAAAAGATCCACATCCTCGACCGCGACTCGCTCGAAGTGTTGACCAGTTTCGGCGACGGCGGCCGTCAACCCGGCGAATTCTACGCGGTGCACAGCATCGCCACGGATTCGAAGGGCGATATCTTCACGACGGAGACCTACCGCGGACAGCGCGTCCAGAAATTCGTGTACAAAGGCCTCGGACCGGTGACGAAACAGGATCAGGGCGTCTTGTGGCCGAAGTCAGCCAGGAGCCCGCTGTAGACCGTATTTCGGTAGTGGGCTACTTTGAAAAACTTTTTGCTTGAGCCGTTTACGCAGCCCCGTGCCACACTTGTGGTATATGGCAATCAAGAAGTCAAAAGCGAAGACCGCAAAGCCCTCAAAAAGACCGCGCGATGTGAATCAACTGGCGCATTTTCTGGTCCAGGCCACGACGGAACGGGACATGGAGATGCCCGAACCGCCAGCGGTCACGAAGTCGGAGATGTCGCGAGTAATGGCCGAACTTGGAAGACGGGGCGGCAGGATCGGCGGAGTCAAGCGGGCGGCCAAAATGAGTCCAGAGCGTCGCCGGGAGATTGCGCTGAAGGCGGCGCGGTCACGATGGGATAAAGAAAGGACTAGCTAAACACAACATTTCACTGACTTTTTGTCTTTGACATATCGTGCCGACTAAGTCAATAATTAATTATGCCTGCCGGTAAGCACAGAACGAAGGTAACGCGAAAGAAAAAGCTCCGTGATGGCGCGGAACAACTAGCAGCGGTCTTCGAGAAGCATTTTGCAAGCCTTCCGGATGAGGAACGCATCGCAAGAGAGCGCGCATTTGACAAAACGGTCGCTAAGATCGGTTCGCGCGCCAAATCCTCAAAGCGTTCAACGCCTCTTGCCCAGTCAGCCCCGCATCAGCTATTGCCTGCTTAACATCCTCCTCTGAAGACTTCAGAAGTGTCCGCATCTGCCGAAGGCGTTTACCATGCGCTTGATTTGCTGCTCGTCTGGCGGGGTGACGTTTGGCTTTCTCGTCCTCGATAGACTCCTCAACCTCAGAGTCTATCGGTTCTTCAATCGGCTGTTTGCTCACGCGATCACGTAGCCCTTCCCGTCGTCACGGCTCTTGATTTTTCCGTCCTTGCGGAGCCTGAAAACAGTGCCAGCCACTGTCGCTGCTTTCAGCCCAGTTACTGCTATTAGTTTTGGCTGCGTCCATTCCTCTCGGAGATTCATGAGCATCGCAGCCAGGATTTTTTCCTGAGCCGTTTCCTTCGTGGCCGTCGCCGATGGTTCCTGATCCGCAGAAGAGGTCGATGACTTCGGTTCTTTGGCGCGCCGTGGCGCGCGCTTCGTTATGGTCTGTTTTTCCGATTTCGGTTTTCGCCCCCGACCTGCACCCGGATACCATTCACTCAAGCCCCAGTCCCCGTTAGGCACTCGGGTAAAGTCATCGCGCTGGCCCAATACTGATCGCACGGTCGTTGGGAAATCCTTTGATGAATGCTTGAGGCCACCCCGCTCCAATGCGTCGGCAATATCGGCGGTGGACTTCGTGACCTTCACCATTGTCAGGTACTTTCGCACCGCATCTGCGATAGTCATCTCAAAAAAGGTATCGTGGCGAACCTCATTTTCAGCAGGCCGTGAAAAGCCGCTTGAGATCACGCCTCCGTCCGGCTGCGTCCGTAACTGTTTGAGTGTTTCCAAGGTAATCTGCATATTTCGAATGCGATTCTCAAGCTCGGAAATTGCAGTATCAAACGGGCTTGACGTATTTTCTGGAGTCATGTTTTTCCTTCTTTCGTTTTGGAGACACAACGACACCTATGGGATAATGAAGGAGCGGACGGGTTCAGTAATCCCAGCTTGGGAGCAGCCTCCGAACGGAAGCCGCCCCGCTGGTTTTTGCTGGCCCCGCTCGGGGGCCGATCATCTCACGTTGCCCTCTTTCTGCTTGGCGGGGTCCAGGGTTCTCTCGCGAAAGAAACGCCCTGGTCCCGCCGTTCGCTGATCCAGTGGGATCACCCAAAATTGTATCACAATCAACATCAGGCACAAATTGATGTATCTTGCCTGTCCGCCTTAATTGCGTGTAACAGGTATTTTGGTCCGATGGAGACCCGCCAAACTAACACAAAATAACAAACCCAGCCTGTGTGGACAGGCTGGGTTATTATGCACGGTGCAATTAACGCGCTCTACGCCGCTTGTCTTTCCGTCCTCCGTTCGCTGGCTTCCCAAACAGCCACGAGGTCTTCAACGTCCCAGAGCCGATCCGTGACGCCAGCGGCCATTGCGGGAGTCACGCGCAGCGTGCGGTGAATCTTGATGAAGTTGTATGCGAAGTAGCCGAGCGCAACGGCGGCCAGGTGGTTCTCAATCTTCTTCGAGAACGCATTCGTTAAACGAGTGAAACGCCGGTTCGTCATGCGGACGGAAAGGTTCTGGCGTTCAATGTAGCTGGTGCTGATGTGATCGGGATCGGGATTGCCTGTCATCTTGTGCCGCTTGCAGCCTATGCAAACGGCGGGGCTGTACCGTCGTTCGTCTTTGGCATCGGCCTGCAGTAGATTTTCACCAATTGCGCAGAGTCGATGTCGTTGCCGAACGCGTCATCAATGGCGCTCACATACAGCCTCAGGCCATCAGTGGTCAGTTGTACACGCTGCCGGAGACGCCCTGCGAGGTCTTCAATGAAGCCGTTTGCCGTGGCGGCGTCACGTTGCCCTATAGCCCAGCACGGCACCAGTTTCGTGTCTGCATCAATCGCAACCCAGAGCCACGCATCGCCCGCAGATTGAACCTTAGCGGCGATAGTCGGCGTTACATTCTTCGCTTTCGCATACACGAAGGACCACATTTCATCGACCTGAAGTCGTCGGCACTTCAAGTGTTGAAAGGCCGCATCTTGGTACTCCAGGCAGAACGCGCCGACTTCGCTGAGCAGCCGCATAACCGTCTTTTTCGCTATACCTGTCATTCTTACGGTGGAGCGAATCGAGCAGCCCTCAATCAGGCAGCTAATCACTGCGGTGCGTTGTTCGGATGTTAGTTGGTTCATGCCTATATTATGCTTGAGCGGAATAAGCATTGTCCAGCAAAAAAGGGCAAACACGAGGGAGAAGCACTAATTCTTAACTTTGGTCAAGTGACTCGGATTTCAAAGTAGCCCACTACCCGGATTTCTACCCATTGGGGCGGCTTATCTCATCGAGCCGCTATGTTCGAGTTGCGATTCCATGGCTGACGAGGTACGCGAACGCATGACCGGGATCATCGGATTCGCGGATCAGGGCGCGCTCGATCTGCTGCGTTTACGGGCGCGCGAGCAGGAGGTTCCGGCGGCGAGGACGCGACCGGTCGTGGTGGTTTCACGGTTCGATCCGGACGGGCATTGTTCTTCTCTTCTTGACTTGGGCGATTTCACACGATAACCCTCTCAATCGTGCGATCTCCTCGAACGCAATTGGGTGTTGCGACATGAAAGCGGTGCGCCCGCGTGCGGGGCAAAGCGGAGAGGAACTTGGCATCAGCTGGTGGGTGGAGGATGCTGAAGAAGTTCAGGCGGCGGAAGTAGGCCGAAGTTACAGTGGTGTTTTCAGACCCGTATGAAAGCGTGGTCCCGAGTTCCGTGCATCAAACAGTGGTTACAGTGTGGGACACCACCCCAAACTGATTCCGATCGGAAGGGTACTATCTTTGTGCGGCTCGGCCTTTGAACCAGGAACACCCTGCTTCCTCACCTGGCGCCGGCTCGCTTCCCGTGTGCAACGGATAGCGGAGTCGTGGACTACAGAAGGGGCCGGATTCTTAGCCTTCGACAAGGTTTTGATGCTCGCGCCACCGGTCCTCAGTGGCTGACCTGCCCCGGAATCGCCCGTGCCGTGATCCGCGCCCTATATGCAGGGCAACAAAAAGGCTTCTACGAACTCGGAAGTTGGGTAGTGATGCCCAATCACGTTCATGCACTGATCTGCCCCGTGGGTGATCTTTCCAGAATTGTCTCGGGTATCAAAGTAACCAGCGCTAA
>Ga0070733_10000429_pt1 | contig 34422 bp, 21 predicted proteins | sample Coa_R1_9_FD_66450 | JGI IMG/M metagenome (GOLD analysis project Ga0070733, IMG submission 66450) | Surface soil microbial communities from Centralia Pennsylvania, which are recovering from an underground coalmine fire - Coalmine... | ecosystem: Environmental > Terrestrial > Soil > Unclassified ...
ATATGCTGGAAGTAAAATCGAACTTTGAAATGTCTGAGGCGTTTGCACCAGTTTTATTTCAGACCTCTTAATGGATTTATGCCCTGTTGCATGAATAAGCCTGACGCTGTCCCTGGCATCGACACAGGGTATTGCAGAACCAAATTTCGCAGTCTCTTCAAAGCAATGATGAATCAGTGACGGGCTAAGTAAACAACGCACTGCGTCATGAATAAAAACAATCGATTCTTCATCGATCAGTGAAAGACCTTTTTGCACTGAATGAAAACGCGTGTCTCCTCCCACAACTGCCCGGATTGGATTGGCCGCTTTCATTTCATCACAAACCGTCAGCCCCGTATCGTAATATTCTGCAGGTAACACAAGTATGATTTGTATATCCTTATAAGATTTCAGAAATGTATGCAGTGTATACCAAAGGATTGGTTTATTATGTATTAATAAAAACTGTTTGGGCAAGGGACTGCCCATACGTAAACCAGATCCGGCGGCGACTATTACAGCATACTTTTTCATAACGACATCCTACGGGTTTAGAATACGGCTGCTATTTAACTGCTAATAAACGCTGACATTCTTCTAAAAGACGCGACTTATCAATGGCCACTGTTCCTACGGACTCACAAACCAGACCACCAGCCAGATTTGCAATTTCAGCCATCAAAGCCGTATTCTTCGTTAATGTATAAATAAGTGTTGCTACTGCAATCACCGTATCCCCTGCCCCTGATACGTCGGCTACATTTCGAATATGGGAAGGGACAATATGGGCATCCTGTCCATCCTCATAAAACACACCTTTCTCAGATAAGGTGATAAAAGAAATACGGTGGTTTAGCTGGGCCTTGAGGCTCTGATGAATATGAATCAGTGTGTTGTCATTCACCTCTTCAACCAACAGGTTCAGCGCCTCCCTGGCTTCTTTTAGATTGGGCTTGAAAATATCAACTCCTTCGTATTCAAAGAAATTTTTTCGTTTTGGATCAGCCGCTGTAATGACTGAATGCCGTTTGCAAATTTCAATGACCTCCCGAATGACTTTTTCTGTCAGCACGCCCTTATTATAATCTTCAAAAATGATCGCGGCGGGAGTTTCCTCCTGAATAAACCGGTGTACAGAAGTAATCAGTTGTTCTTCCTGATCCGTCGTCAGGGGTAACAGGGTTTCCGAATCCAGTCGCATCATCTGCTGATTGCGGCTGATCACGCGCATTTTATTCGTCGTGATGCGGTCGTCTGCATTCAATAAATATCCGGTATCAATTTTCTTTTCGTCCAGTAAACCAGTCAGTATCTGGCCATCATCATCCTTACCCAATACAGAAAAAACTGAAACAGGCGTCCCGAGTGAAGACAGATTTAGTGCCACATTGCCTGCGCCCCCGATCCGATATTCTTTCCGGTTCACCGTTACCACAGGTACCGGAGCTTCCGGTGAAATCCTTTCTACGTTACCCCACCAGTACGTATCCAGCATCATGTCACCGATCACACCGATCCTGATGGAGGAAAAGGATTTAAATAGTTCTTTATAGTTCATTGCAGATATCATACTAGACTTCCTGGTTTTGCCGATTGCCGGATTTAGCAATATAATAAAGTGGAATTCCCAGCAATGCGATGATGAGCCCGGGCCAGGTATATTCAGGTTTATAAATGATCAGCAGGATACAGAAGCTCGTTCCCATCAGAATATACAGGATGGGTAAGAAGGGATATCCAAAAGCCTTATAAGGTCTTGGGAGGTCCGGCTTCTTTTTCCGTAAAATAAAAATACCCAGAATAGTCAGAACATAAAATATCACCACCACAAACGAGATCATATCCAGTAGATCGCCATATTTTCCACTCAGACATAAAATGGAAGCCACTGCGAACTGTGCCCAGAGCGCCCACTGTGGTACGGAATTTTTATTCAGCTTGCCGGCCTGCCGGAAAAATAATTTATCCTTTGCCATGGTGTAATACACCCGCGCTCCGGACAGAATCAATCCATTATTACAACCAAAGGTGGATATCATGATCAGAATGGCGATAATTATAGTACCTGATTTCCCAAAAATTACCTGGGAGGCCGCAACCGCAATTCTGTCTTTTTCTGCATGCGCAATATCATTCATCGGAAGCACAGCGACATACATCAGGTTGGCACAAACATAAATTACGGTTACAATCAGCGTACCGAGGAAAAGTGAAAGACCAATATTTTTCTGTGGATTTTTTATTTCTCCTGCTATAAAAGTTACATTATTCCAGGCGTCGCTGCTGAAAACGGACCCGACCATTGCCGCCGCAATTCCACCTAAAAGTGCAGCACCTCCAATTGAATTGACATTAAAACCTAAGGATGGATTACAGGAATCTTTTAAAGTGGTTTTGGTTGCCGTCCACGCGGCGGACCAGTTAGCATGCCAGACCTCCGGATGAAATGCGATGAATCCGGCGATGATAAGTCCGAATAGTGCCAGCAATTTCGTGGAGGTAAATATATTCTGAATCCATTTCCCTCCTTTAACTCCACGTGTATTTGTATACGTCAAAAAACCGATCAGCAGGATCGAAACAATTTGAGCATGGTTGATGCTAAAGTAGGTAGGATTTCCACAGGCATTTACTCCTGTTTGTAATCGTATAGTGTATCTGTCATCATTGAAAGAAGGGAAAATATAGGCTGCGTATTTGGAAAAAGCAACCCCGACCGCAGCGATGGTTCCGGTTTGAATCACTGCAAACAAGCTCCAGCCATATAAAAAACTGACGAGGGGATTGTAAGCCTCCTTGAGATAAACGTACTGCCCACCCGCTTTAGGAAACATGCCGCTGAGTTCGCCGTAACTGACGGCGGCGGTCAGGGTCATAAATCCCGTGAGGAGCCAAACCAGTATTAACCATCCGGCACCGCCCACATTTCGCACGATATCAGCGCTGACAATAAAAATTCCAGAACCGATCATGGATCCCGCAACGATCATGGTTGCATCCGTCAATCCGAGTGTCGGCTTAAAATGAGGACTTTCTGCGGGCATAAGATAATTTGACCCGGAAGATAGTAAATCGATTGGAAAACGGAGACTGAGGGATTAGCCTACTTTTTCTTATAGGCGGCATTGAGACCATTCACCAGGTCGTCTGTGATATTGTTGGCAGTATCCTTTAAATAGATGAAGGAATTTGCGTCATAAGAAATGATATAATTGTATCCTTTTGATTTATTGTAATCCTTCAGATAGTCTTCAATTTTTCTCCTGATATCCGTTTTCAGATCCTCGTTATGTTTCATCAGGGATTCCTGCAGCGTTTGTTTTCGGATCTGATAATTCTGTTGCATCTGGGCATATTCCTGTTGTGCTTCCTGCCCTTCAGTTTGTGACATGGTGGGAGCCTTTTTCTGCCACTCGGCTATTTTTTTCTGATAACTTTTTTCCATCGTGCTCAACTCGGCATTCATTTCACTTTCTTTATCCTTTACCTGGTCGAGCACATCTTTGAAGTACTGATAGTGCGCTTCCAGGGAATCCAGATTAAAATATGCCATCCGCAGATTGTTGTTTGAGGGCTGATTAGAATGATCGGTGGAAATAACAGCGGGCGCTGGCTGCGGTTTGTGATAAACAATATAAAATAAAACACCCGTCAGCAGTAAGGCCAGCAAACCGGGAACCATCGCTATATTTCTCATACAAATAAATCTAAATTGAATGTTCAGTATACCAGATATAAAAGTAGGAAGCATTTCTGCTTCCTACTGCTTATTAATTCATAAAGTTTACTTTATTCTTCTTCATCGAACTGCAGAGCTTCCCTGGTGTTCTGGAGCAACTCATATTCCTCCTTACTTCCAACAATCATATTTTCGAATTCGCGCAATCCTGTTCCTGCGGGAATCGGATGACCAGTGATCACATTCTCTTTCAATCCCATCATGTTATCCGTTTTACCCTGTATAGCCGCGGATGAAAGTACTTTCGTCGTTTCCTGGAATGAGGCAGCTGAAATCCAGCTCTGCGTTCCGAGAGAAGCTTTGGTAATTCCCAGTAACATAGGTGCTGAGGTGGCTGAATGCGCATCCCTGAATTCTGCCAGTTTCTTGTCGTTGCGACGCAAAATGGAATTTTCTTCCCTTACTTCGCGTAAACTAACAATCTGGCCAGGTTTCAGCTTTGTTGAATCACCTGCATCCGTAATTACTTTCTTATCAAAGATCCAGTCATTCTCATCAAGGAATTCAATTTTATCAACCGTTTCATCTTCAAGGAAACGGGTATCTCCCGGATCAACAATATTCAGTTTACGCATCATCTGACGCACGATTACTTCGATGTGTTTATCATTGATCTTCACACCCTGTAAGCGATAAACTTCCTGGATTTCGTTCACCACATATTCCTGAACAGCAAAAGGTCCTTTAATAGAAAGAATATCTGCCGGTGCGGTCTGACCATCTGACAATTGCGCCCCTGCTTTAATAAAGTCGCCATCCTGAGCCAGGATCTGACGTGTAAGCGGAACAAGATACTTCTTTACAATGCCATCCCTGGCTTCCACGATGATTTCACGGTTACCCCTTTTGATATTACCAAAAGTCACAACACCATCAATTTCAGAAACCACAGCCGGATTACCCGGGTTTCTTGCTTCAAATAATTCCGTAACACGCGGAAGACCTCCCGTGATATCGCGGAGTTTTCCAAGCACACGCGGAATTTTCACAATCACCTGGCCGCCGCGAACTTCTTCGCCTTCTTCCATAATGATATGACTTCCGACCGGCAGGTTATAGTTTTTAATTTCCTTGGCACCTTCTACGACGATACCCGGAATTTTCGTTTTGTCTTTTGTATCGATTACTACTTTTTCACGATGTCCTGTCTGTTCGTCAGCTTCTTCACGGAAAGTAATGCCTTCGATGACGTTTTCAAATTTCAGCTTTCCTGTGATTTCACTGATTACTACGTTGTTGAACGGATCCCAAGTACAGATCACTTCGCCTTTGGTAACCTTCTGCCCGTCTTTTACAGTCAGCGTCGCACCGTAAGGAACGTTATTGGTAATCAGCAAACGATCGTTCTTCACATCCATAATTCTTACTTCACCAGTACGTCCGATAACGACAGGTACTTTTGTACCATCATTGCTTTCAGCCATTACCGTTCTGAGACCGTCGAACTGTATGGTGCCATCGAATTTAGCCATCAGCGAAGATTCTACGGAAGCGGAACCTGCAACACCACCCACGTGGAAAGTACGCAGGGTAAGCTGTGTACCTGGCTCACCTATGGATTGTGCGGCAATAATACCAACCGCATCCCCTTTCTGCGCTGTATATCCGGTGGCAAGGTTCTTACCATAACATTTTACACACACTCCCCGTTTGCTTTCGCAGGTAAGTACAGAACGGATTTCTACCGTTTCAATGCCTGTTTCTTCAATTCTTTTGGCAACTTCTTCTGTGATTTCGACACCACCTTCCGCAATCAGCTGGTCCGTAATCGGATCATAAATATCATGCAGGGAAACACGGCCCAGAATACGATCGTACAAAGGTTCAACGATATCTTCATTATCCTTCAGAGCAGTGGTGGCTATTCCTCTTAACGTTCCGCAATCTTCTTCCTTGATAACCACGTCCTGGGCAACATCCACGAGACGACGAGTCAGGTAACCGGCATCCGCCGTTTTCAGAGCTGTATCCGCAAGTCCTTTTCGCGCACCGTGCGTGGAGATAAAGTAATCCAATACATTCAGGCCGCCTTTAAAATTAGAAAGGATCGGGTTTTCAATGATTTCACTTCCTGTAGATCCTGACTTTCTTGGTTTTGCCATCAGACCTCTTATACCCGCCAGCTGTTTGATCTGTTGTTTGGATCCGCGGGCGCCGGAATCAAGCATCATATAAACAGAATTAAAACCCTGCTTGTCAGAAGCCAGTTCACGAATCAATGTTTCGGTAATGCGTGTATCAACTCTCGACCAGATATCTACAATCTGGTTATATCTTTCGTTATTTGTAATCAAACCTGTATTGTAATTATCCCATACTTCATCTACTTCCACTTTCGCATTCACCAATAATTCTTCTTTGGTGTCCGGGATGATCAGGTCATTAATACTGAATGATAATCCACCGCGGAATGCCATGCGGAAACCCAGGGTCTTGATATCATCCAGGAACTTGGCTGTTTTCGGAACATTGGTCCACTTGATAATATTACCAATGATTTCCCGGAGCGATTTCTTAGTAAGCAACTGGTTTACGAAGCCAACTTCGGCCGGAGTATACTGATTGAAGAGTACACGTCCCACGGTTGTATCCAACAGCTTTTTTTCCAGTGCGTCATTTTCATTTCTGACATTTACTTTTACCTTGATATAAGCATGCAAATCAAGCTGGCCCTCGTTATAAGCAATAATAACTTCTTCCGGGCTGTAAAAAGATTTTCCTTCACCCTTCACTTTTTCTGTCGGCGTGGATTTCTTTCCTTTTGTTATGTAATATAAGCCCAGTACCATGTCCTGTGAGGGCAACGTGATGGGTGTACCATTTTGCGGGTTCAGAATGTTGTGGCTGGAAAGCATCAGTAACTGGGCTTCCAAAACTGCTGCGCTGCTTAATGGAACATGAACCGCCATCTGGTCACCATCAAAATCCGCGTTAAAGGATGTACATACCAGCGGATGTAGCTGGATCGCCTTTCCCTCAATGAGTTTTGGCTGAAATGCCTGTATGGAAAGACGGTGAAGCGTCGGAGCGCGATTCAGCATTACCGGATGTCCCTTCAGAATATTTTCCAGGATATCCCATACGATGGCCTCTTTGCGATCAACCAGTTTTCTTGCGGACTTTACTGTTTTTACTATTCCCCTTTCAATGAGTTTACGTATGATAAACGGTTTGAAAAGTTCGGCAGCCATATCCTTGGGTAAACCACATTCGTGTAATTTCAATTCAGGACCCACTACTATCACGGAACGGCCAGAATAGTCTACACGTTTACCCAGCAGGTTCTGACGGAAACGTCCCTGCTTACCCTTCAATACATCACTTAAAGATTTCAGTGCTCTTCCGCCTTCCGCTTTTACAGCATTGGATTTACGGCTATTGTCAAACAGAGAATCGATGGCTTCCTGAAGCATTCTCTTTTCATTGCGCAGGATCACTTCAGGCGCCTTAATTTCCAGCAAACGTTTGAGACGGTTGTTGCGGATAATTACCCGGCGGTAAAGATCATTCAGATCTGAAGAGGCAAACCGGCCACCATCCAATGGTACCAGCGGACGCAATTCAGGAGGAATGACAGGAATATATTGCATAACCATCCACTCCGGACGGTTGGTAATTCTTGTATTGGCATCACGGAAACTTTCAACTACGCTGAGGCGTTTCAGAGCATCTGCTTTACGCTGTTGAGATGTTTCGTTGGCTGCTGCCGCGCGAAGATCAAAGCTCAGCTGATCCAGATCGATCCGCTGCAGCAGATCATGAACGGCTTCTGCGCCCATTTTGGCAATAAACTTTTGCGGATCGTCGTCCGGAAGATATTGATTGTCTTTTGGAAGCGTTTCAAGAATTTCAAGATATTCCTCTTCCGTCAGAAGATCACCCTGATTCTGATTTTTATCTGCGCGGATTCCTGACTGGATCACGACGTATCTTTCATAATACACGATGCTCTCCAGTTTCTTTGAACTCATTCCAAGCAGATATCCGGTTTTGTTCGGAAGACTTTTGAAATACCAGATATGAACCACGGGTACTACCAATTTGATATGACCCATACGTTCACGACGAACTTTCTTTTCTGTAACTTCAACGCCGCAACGGTCGCATACGATTCCTTTATAACGGATCCTTTTGTATTTTCCGCAGGCACATTCATAGTCCTTTACAGGTCCGAATATGCGTTCGCAGAACAAACCATCCCTTTCGGGTTTGTAGGTTCTGTAGTTTATAGTTTCAGGCTTTAAAACCTCTCCATAGGATCTTTCAAGAATGGAATCCGGAGAAGCAAGTCCGATGGTGATTTTTGAGAAAGTGGCTTTGGGACGATTTTCTTTTTTAATAGCCATATTATTTAATATCAGGTTTTTAAAAGACAGTTACCACAAATGCATTTACGAAGCAGTTTACAGCAGGAATAATCGTTCCTTTTTGCAACTTACTTCGTTGAAAATCAGTACTTTAAAAGTGGATAATTTCTGAAAATGCCAGCATAAGGGAGGCAAAGGTACGTGGTTTGAATTAATTTACCAAGATAAGACTCCCCGGGGCATTCAAAAGATATCATTAAATTTTGGACTATCTTGTATCTCTTTTTTAAGAAAACAGGTAGTCCGCATGCTCCCATGGTCAACGATCATTGCAATAGAAAAGGAATGTGACGTTCCCGTTTATCTCCAAATAGCAAATGCCATCATTCAGGAAATGAAAAAAGGCAGAATTGGACCCGGAATTAAATTACCCGGTACCCGACAGATGTCTGAATTACTAAACGTTCACCGAAAGACATTGGTTCGGGCATACGAAGAGCTGGACGCCCAGGGTTGGATTGAAATGCGGCCTTCCAAAGGGACTTTTACCAGCAAAGAGCTTCCGGAAATAAATCCAAGGCGTTTTTACATAAAAACCGAAAAACGCAATTCATTTCCTTCCACAACCGGATATACTGTAAAAGTTAATCATAATATCAGGACCCCTGTATTACCGTATCGGAATATAACCGGCTTTCATGACGGACCGGATGTTCGGCTGATGCCGGTAAAAGAATTGGGCAGATCATACAAGAGCATATTATCCCGAACGGTGAATTTGAAATATCTCTCTTACGTGGAAACAGCCGGTGTACAAAAATTCAGGGAAGTCCTTTCCGAATATCTGAATAGCAGCCGGGGACTGCAAACAAGCTTTGAAAATATTATGATCACCAGGGGAAGCCAGTTCGGTTTGTATTTAATCACCTGTGTTCTTTTTTCGAACGGACAAAATATTATCGTTGGCGAACCCAATTACTACTATGCAGATCATTGTTTTCAAAATGCAGGCATGCGTTTGATTCGTGTTAAAGTGGATGACATGGGTATTGATGTGGATGCCATCGAAAAAATTTGCAGAAAGAAAAAGATCAGGGCAGTTTACATCACCTCACACCACCACTACCCTACCACTGTTACGCTGATCGCTTCCAGAAGAATCAAATTACTGGAGCTGTCAGAAAAATATGGATTCATTATTATCGAAGATGATTATGATTATGATTTTCATTATTTAAGCAGCCCTATTCTCCCACTCATCAGCGCCGATCAGAAGGGCATGATCATCTATGTCGGCACGCTGAGCAAAACCATTGCGCCTTCGATCAGAACAGGCTATGTAATTGCACCTCCTAATTTACTTTTGGAACTGGCAAGGATAAGACAAATCATGGATACACAGGGAGACCCGATCATGGAACTGGCACTGGCAGAAATGTTTTCCGATGGCGAGATCCGGAGACATATGAAAAAAGCGCTGAATGAATATCACCGGCGACGGGATTTTGTTTGCAGCCTGCTGACACAGCACCTGTCATCATTCATCGAATTCAGGATTCCCGACGGCGGACTTGCCATTTGGGCAAAATTTAATAAGGCCATTCCACTGCCGGCACTCACGGAAAAACTCCGGCCACAGGGCCTGATTCTTTCCAATGGACTGATTCATAATTCCGGTTCCGTTTCCATGAATTCCACGCGGATGGGATTTGCCTGGATGAATGAAAAAGAAGCAGAAATTGCCGTTGGGAAAATGATTAAAACAATCAAAGAAAAATTTTGAGTCCCGTGCATGGTCCGATTTACCTGATAAAGGGTTATTCTCACATAACCAACGGTGTGAATAGTGTTACCACCGGTAAATGACTCAGAGGCCAGTTCAAACCGGACTATCTCATTTAAACAAACCGGTCGCTTATGTAGTCCAAATGATATTTACTTTTATCAGGTCAAACAAATGCTAACCAAAAAAAGTAACCATGAAAAAGTATCTGTTTATCATTTATTTTCTTATCGCCGGATTGAGTTCAAAGGCAGCTGTGTCTACCATCAATGAAAAATTAATTCAATCATTTAATGAATCATATCCACACGCGGTGAGAGTAACCTGGCTGGAATTTCCGGAAACCTACGCAGTCAATTTTGAGGAAGAAGGCGTGAAATCCACGATTCATTACAATAAGGATGGAAGTTTTCTAAGCGCTATCCGTTATTACTCTGAAGAAAAACTTCCATATTATCTGATCGCATCCCTGAAGCAAAAATTTCCGGGAAAAAAGATTTACAGCGTAACCGAACTCTCCAATCCTTATGAAATTACTTATTACATCAAGTTGGAAGACGCTAAAACCTGGAGGACTGTGAAAGTCGACAGTGATGGCAATATGGTGGTAATAGAAAAATTCAACAAGGCCTAGTAAAAAATGCCTGGACTGCTATTCAGCAATTGAAATTGCGGTTCAGGCATTTTCTCGTTTCCATTCTGATCCTGTCGGTATTAAGGCTGGCCCTTTACACGGTTGAAAAATTCATTTTGTAACTCGAGGGTTTTCTTATCAGCCTTGATTGCTTTTAATGCTTTTATCAGGGATTCAATATAGTGTTCATTAACCAACTGACCGAGTTCACGTGTTGCTTTTGCGCCTTCGCCGGCATAATGATTCGGATAATCAGCATACCACCAGATCGCTGTGTATACATTTGGAATGTCAAGTCTTTTTTGATTGGCACCGGATTCGTTATTGGCACTATCCATCTTAACCAGATCCGGTCTCAGATATAACAGCGAGGATGTTTCTCTTTCTCCCGCATGCTGGTCGCCCTCAGGATCAGATTTGTGAAGTTCGTTCATTTTTCTCTGGTAAGTTGAATCTGAACCGGGCTCAAAAAAGTACACTGCATAGTTTCTCCTCTTTTCCAGCCTTGTCTGAATAAAATACCGGATCAGTTCCGGGTTTCCGCCATGACCATTGATGATTACAATTTTGTTGAACCCGTTGCGCGCAATTTCATCACAGGTTGCTTCCAGTAAGTCCCAAACGATCCGTTCTGGCAGGGCGAAACTGCCGTACTGATGCCTTGCTTCATTAATCTGTCCGTAAAAATAATCGGGAAAAACAACGGAATATTCTTTTTTTGTTGCCCGTGCGGCCCATTCACGGACCTGAATGAGATCAGATCCAATCGGAACATGAGGTCCATGTTTTTCCAGAATTCCAATGGGCAGAATGCAGGTTTGGCCTGACATTTCCAATGCTTTCGGCCATTCACTGGCCGTTAGTTCATCCCAACGGCTATGTAGTTCCTGTGCAAAACTGCAGGTGGTGGTAATTAGCAATACGAAGAGAAAAATGGTTGTCTTTTTAAAAATTGGTTGCATATCGATATGATTATTGAAAAAATGAAATAAAAATAATTGTCATTATGTTTTTATGCCTGTATTGCTTTTGCATTTCTCTTTATAAATTTCTCCCGGATTATTTTCTGAACAGGCACGTCCCTGATTTTACTTTCGAGCCAGGACATAATATCAAGATAGACAAATGCCCGGGTCTCAAAACGATTCTTTTCATAGGTCCTTAGCTGTTCCAGTAATTTTGAGAATCCGGGTTTGAGTTCGCTGGGGCCAAGCTGAAATGATTTTCTGAGAAAGCGGAAAATTTCTTCCTCGACCAAACTCAGGTTTTCCATTTTTGCCATAAAGCGATAAACCGATTTAATCAGGTATTCCAGTAAATTATCATTGCCCAGTTCATAATGTGCAATCAGGTGTAAAAGGCGCGAATAACACTGTAGGTCGGTGCGCAGATCCATTTTCCAGTTGATGATTTTGTTGAGGTATTTGATTGTATTTTCATAATCGCCGCTGCCGAAATACAGGCTCGCGAATTTGTAATAAAAAACCAGAATGCGGTGTCTGTCCAGGTAGATTTCATATTCCTTTAATTTTTCTTCGATATAAGGAACCAGGGCCAGTCCTTCTGAAAATGTACCGTCAATAAAATGTTTGTTGATTTTTGCAATGTGGAGATAAACGAATGTTTGTATTCGGTTGTTATCGTTTTCCTGCACAGCGTCCGAACTAAAAAAATTTTCAAAGCGTTCAAGGGTTTCGAGAAATTTCGGGTAATTCAGCAAATCGAAATGTGCGCCCAGCAGGTTATGCATTCCTTTAATATAATGTGCTGTTTCAATCTGGATCATGGAGGGTTCTTTATCAAACAACTCTACCCACCGATGGGTATATCGGTAATAAGAAAGAAAATCCTGCCCGATAAATGCAAACCAGCTATAACTTTGGAAGAGATATAGATTCTCATAAAATCCCTTGCTGGAGGGCCTGAGTGCCGGAAGTCTGGATTCAAAAAATTCTTTGACCGCGATTTCATCTTTTTCGTTACGCGCCACACCATGCTGGATATACCAACTGTACAGTTGAAGGGAAAGACTGGAAAGTTTTCCGGTCAGGCCGATTTGTTCATTCACCGCCTCCATTTCATCAGCCAGTTTCTGGGCCCTGTCCTGCATACTGCGGGTGATATGAAGGGCTTCAATTTTTTGTTCAAAAAGCAGGACTTCCAATACATAACTGTACTGATGATATTGCCGGGCAAATTCCTTAATACGGTCGAGCACTTTGAGGCTTTGTAAATAAAGGCCCTGGTTATAAAGAATTTCAGCATAATCCACCTGTTCATGCAATTGGACAACGATATTCTGTTCTCCCCGGATAAGCCGGAGGCTGCTTAGAATTTGTTTGTACAGATGAGCTTTTGTATTGGAAAGCTGCTGTTTGCTCAAACGTTTGTTTTTCCTCAGAAGTTCCGGTTCATCGTAGGACTCCATTTTGTCCAGCGCGTCGAATAAGTAAATGATTTTCAGGTCTTCTGAAGCGGTATTTCGCTTCACATAGAGCTTGAAATTCCTTTTCTCAGACTTTTTCAGAGATTTAACAAGTTGAAACAAGGTATCAGAAGAGCGGTTGGGCATCGTAATTTGGATCGTCTAAATTAAGGACTGGCGCGGGTTTCAGCGGTCAAACACCCGTTTCTGAGCTGTAATTCAAACAGGAATTTGATTTGTGTATTGAATCAAACAAAAATACCTTCGAAACAAGTCATTCCCAAATAGATATGAAATCCGAAAAAATATACATTTTCGACACGACCCTGCGTGACGGGGAACAGGTACCAGGCTGCAAACTGAATACCAAAGAGAAGCTCGAACTGGCTCTGGAACTGGAAAATCTGGGAGTCGATATTATTGAAGCGGGTTTCCCGATTTCCAGTCCGGGTGATTTTCATTCCGTAGAGGAGATTTCAAAAGTGGTCAAGCACGCCAGCGTCTGCGCGCTGAGCAGGGCTGTGAAAGCCGATATTGAGGCTGCCGGACAAGCATTAAAAAAAGCGAAACATCCCCGAATTCATACAGGTATAGGCACATCCGATCTTCATATCAAAGCAAAATTTAATTCCAACAGGGAGGATATTATCGAACGCGCAGTGCAGGCAGTGAAATGGGCCAAAAACCTGGTGGCAGACGTAGAGTTCTACGCGGAAGATGCAGGCAGGACCGACAATGCCTATCTGGCCCGTGTGGTGGAAGCCGTAATCAAAGCCGGGGCTACGGTGGTCAATATTCCGGATACAACCGGTTATTGCCTGCCTTATCAATATGGAGAAAAAATTGCCTATCTCGTCAATCATGTAAGCAATATTGAAAAAGCAGTTATTTCCTGCCACTGTCATAATGATCTCGGACTGGCTACCGCCAATTCCATTGCGGGCGTAATTGCCGGAGCCCGGCAAATTGAATGTACAATCAATGGTTTGGGGGAGAGAGCGGGTAATACGGCGCTGGAAGAAGTAGTCATGATCATTAAACAACACGCCGACCTGGGATTTACAACCGGCATCAAAACCCAGTCTCTGAATCCGATGAGCCGTCTGGTTTCAGAAACCATGCGGATGCATGTACAGCCCAATAAGGCCATCGTCGGATCCAACGCCTTCTCGCATTCTTCCGGAATTCATCAGGATGGATTTCTGAAAGATGCACAGACTTATGAAATAATCAATCCGGATGAAGTAGGTGCTGACGGCTCCAAAATTGTTCTTACAGCCCGCAGCGGCCGTAGTGCGCTTGCTCATCGTTTCCGAATACTGGGTTATGATTTTACCCGCAATGAAATAGACATTTTATATAATGAATTTCTGCGTTTAGCTGACACAAAAAAAGAAGTGGGCGAAGAAGATTTGCACGAACTCGCAAAAATTTCAGTAAACGTTTAGAACCATCCTGTCTGCATATTGACGAATAAAAGAAGAAGGCGGAAAATGCGCCGGTAAATAAGTTATGAAGCCAAAAACACTTTTCGAAAAAATCTGGGACACGCATGTAGTGAAGACCATCGAGGATGGGCCGTCCATATTATACATCGACAAACATTTTATTCATGAGGTAACCAGTCCTCAGGCCTTTAAGGGATTGGAACAACGGGGCCTTCCTGTTTTCAGACCGGAACAAATCGTAGCTACCGCTGATCATAATGTGCCCACTCAAAATCAGCATCTGCCTATCAAGGAAGCACTTTCACGACTGCAGGTTGATACGCTGGACAGGAATTGCAAAAAGTTTGGGATCGAATTATATGGCCTGGGCCATCCTTATCAGGGCATTGTTCATGTGATAGGACCCGAAATGGGATTTACACAACCCGGCATGACCATCGTTTGTGGCGACAGCCATACATCTACCCATGGAGCTTTCGGAACCATCGCTTTTGGTATTGGTACGAGTGAAGTCGAAATGGTGATGGCCACCCAATGTCTGATGCAGACCAAGCCCAGGCTTATGCGTATCAATGTAGACGGTAAACTTCATCCCGGCGTTTTATCAAAAGACATCATATTATACATTATCGCAAAAATATCTGCCAGCGGGGCGACCGGTTATGCTGTGGAATATGCCGGCTCCGCGATCCGCAATCTGTCGATGGAGGCACGGATGACGATTTGTAATATGAGTATTGAAATGGGCGCCCGGTGCGGCATGATTGCTCCGGATGAAACTACTTTCAATTATATGAAAGGAAGAAAATATGCACCAAAGGGTGACGACTGGGACAAATCCCTCGCTTACTGGAAAACGCTTTTCACTGATAAGGGGGCCGAATTTGATGCTGAATTAGATATCGATGCTTCAGCAATAGAACCCATGATTACATATGGAACCAACCCGGGCATGGGTATTGGCATCAGCGGGCATGTACCCAATCTCCGGGATGTGGAAGAGAAAGAAAAACATTCATTTGAAAAATCGCTTCAGTATATGGGCCTTGAACCCGGGATGGGTATTAAGGGCAAAAAAGTGGACTATATTTTTATCGGCAGTTGTACCAACAGCCGTATTGAAGACCTGCGGCTTGTGGCCGAATTTGTAAAAGGGAAACAAAAGGCAAAGGACGTGGAAGTGTGGATTGTGCCAGGCAGTAAACAGGTGGAAAAACAGGCACAGGCAGAAGGCATCGATAAAATTTTCGAAGCAGCCGGTTTTATCCTGCGCCAGCCGGGTTGTTCAGCATGCCTCGGTATGAATGAAGATAAAATTCCTGCCGGTAAATATTGCATTTCCACCAGTAACCGGAATTTCGAAGGGCGCCAGGGACCCAATGCAAGAACTTTTCTTACAAGTCCGTTAACGGCGGCAGCCGCAGCGATTACGGGCAGGGTAACTGATGTCAGGGAACTGATATAGTGTGGAAGTCTGGAAGTCTGGAAGTCTGGAAGTGTAAAAGATGATAATTTAAAAATATTATTTTTTGTGAAAGCAATAAAAAAGATACTTAGTACGGGGGTGCCTATCAATATCGAAAATATTGATACAGATCAGATCATTCCGGCGCGTTTTCTAAAAGCAACCAATCGGGAAGGGTTCGGCAAAAACCTGTTTCGTGACTGGCGTTATGAAAATGATGATGAAACGAAGCCGAGGAAGGATTTTGCACTGAATGATCCCCGATACTCAGGGAAGATATTGGTCGCTGGTAAAAATTTTGGATGCGGCTCTTCACGTGAGCACGCAGCCTGGGCAATCAAGGATTATGGTTTTGATGTGGTTGTGAGCAGTTTTTTTGCTGATATCTTTAAAAACAATGCACTGAATAATTTTTGTCTGCCAGTTACCGTGAGTGATGAATTTTTAAAAGAACTATTCGCTTCGATTGATATCAGACCGTCTACTCAAATTCAGGTTGATCTGGAGAGTCAGTCAATCCACTTCGAAGGAAGAGATGTAACAGTAAAGGAAAAATTTGAGATCAGCCCATATAAAAAAACCTGCCTGCTCAATGGATATGATGATATTGACTACCTGTTGAGTATGAAGGAAGAAATTACCGCATTCGAAAAGAAAAGTCCCATACCGAATACTATATGAAAAAAAACATTGTCGTTATTGAAGGCGACGGCATCGGTCCGGAAGTAACCCGTCAGGCCGTCAAAGTATTAAACGCCATTGCTGAATGTTTCCATCATGAGTTCCATTACCGGTACTGCCTGATGGGTGCGATCGCAATTGATAAAACCGGAAATCCCCTTCCCGATGAAACCATTAAACTGGCGCTTGAAAGTGATGCGATTCTCTTTGGTGCCATCGGACATCCAAAATACGACCAGGATCCTACAGCCAAAGTGCGCCCAGAGCAGGGCTTGCTTAAACTTAGAAAATCCCTGCAGCTGTTTGCGAATATCAGGCCGGTGAGTACATATCCTTCCCTGCATCATTTGTCTCCACTCAAAACAAAAAATATTGAAGGGGTGGATTTTATAATCTACCGGGAATTAACAGGTGGTATTTATTTCGGAAAAAAGGAAACGAATGCAGATCAAACGGTCGCCAGTGATGAATGCACATATAGCAGGGAAGAAATTGAACGTATTGCGCACCTGGCATTCAAGCAGGCGGTTATTCGCAGAAAAAAATTAACCCTTGTAGATAAGGCCAACGTCCTGGAAACTTCCAGGTTGTGGAGGAAATGGGTTCAGGAAATTGCCAAAGGATATCCGGAAGTAAAGCTGGATTTTCTTTTTGTCGACAATGCTGCCATGCAGATTATTCAGAATCCGAAACAATTTGATGTGGTTCTGACTGAAAACATGTTTGGAGATATACTCAGCGACGAAGCCAGTGTTATCAGCGGTTCCCTCGGTTTACTGCCTTCAGCTTCGGTTGGAAACGGACCGGCCCTTTTCGAACCTATCCATGGATCTTACCCCCAGGCGGCAGGAAAGGACATTGCCAATCCGTTGGGATCCATTTTGTCGGCCGCCATGATGCTGGATCATTTTGGATTGCATAAAGAAGCTGAACTCGTGCGGGAAGCAGCCGAATGGACACTTATGCATGGTTTTGTAACAAAAGATATTGATCCGGTGAATTTCTATTTCACAACTACGATTGGTGAACTGATCAGCGATTATCTCGTCGGAAAGATATCCGGCACAGAACTGAACCAGGAAAATATTGCATTAAGGAAGTCGACGATCATTTAGTTCTTTGTTTTATAAACCGCGGTTCGTATATTCGCATTCAACTCGTCTCTCATGTTGAAAAGCAGTATATATAATAAGGTCCTGATCTCACGTATCGTGGTGGTCATTATTATTATTGTGCTGGCTCTTCCCGGAGGCGCTTGATCGTATAAAATTTATCAACAATAATAACGACCCGCCTCCAAAAAGGCGGGTTTCTTTTTTTATGGCAGAACTTAATAAATATTCCAGGACGCTGACACAGGACGAAACCCAACCAGGTGCACAGGCAATGTATTATGCCATCGGCTTTACGGAACCTGATTTCAAAAAAGCACAGGTGGGTATAGCGAGTATGGGATGGGATGGAAATCCCTGTAACATGCACCTGAACGATCTCGCAAAATCGGTGAAGGCAAGTATTAATAAAACAGATTTACTGGGGTTGATTTTTCATACAATCGGTGTGAGTGATGGGATCAGCATGGGAACCGATGGTATGCGGTATTCACTGGTCAGTCGCGACATCATTGCTGACAGCATAGAAACCAATGCAGGCGCGCAATATTATGACGCCATCATTACCATTCCCGGTTGCGACAAAAATATGCCGGGATCCATCATGGCCATGGGGAGGCTGAACCGTCCCGGGATCATGTTATACGGAGGAACCATTGCACCCGGACATTATAATGGTCAGGATCTGAATATCATTTCGAATTTTGAAGCCCTTGGCCAAAAGATTGCCGGAAACATAAGTGAGGCTGATTTCAAGGCCATCGTGCGACACAGTTGTCCGGGAGCGGGAGCCTGTGGCGGGATGTATACCGCGAACACAATGGCCAGCGCTATTGAAGCTATGGGCATGAGTCTTCCCTATTCTTCTTCAAATCCCGCATTGAGTGAGGACAAACAAAAAGAATGTGAAGCCATCGGCGCTGCCATAAAATTATTGCTGGAGAAAGATATCAAACCAAGAGATATCATGACCCGCAAAGCTTTTGAAAATGCCATCACAGTGGTCATGGTTCTTGGCGGATCCACGAATGCTGTATTGCATCTGATAGCTATGGCAAAAAGCGTGAATGTCCCGCTGACACAGGATGACTTCCAAACAATCAGCAATAGAATACCGGTACTTGCAGATTTCAAGCCAAGCGGGAAATATCTTATGGAAGATCTGCACCAGTACGGTGGCGTGCCGGCTGTTATGAAATATTTATTTAAGAATGGGCTATTGCATGGTGAATGCTTAACAGTTACCGGAAAAACGGTAGCTGAAAATCTGCAGGATGCTCCGGACTTGGATTTTGAAAAGCAAAAAATAATCATGCCTTTAGATAAGCCGTTAAAGGCAACCGGACATTTACAAATATTGTATGGCAATCTGGCTGAAGGTGGCAGTGTTGCGAAAATCAGTGGTAAGGAAGGTGAAAGATTTGAGGGAACAGCCAGGGTATTTGATGGTGAACACGATTTAATCAGAGGAATACAATCCGGCAAAGTACATGCTGGTGATGTGGTGGTGATCCGGAATATCGGACCTAAAGGCGCACCCGGCATGCCTGAAATGTTGAAGCCAACCGGTGCCATTATCGGAGCCGGTCTGGGTAAAACAGTGGCCCTGATTACGGATGCACGTTTCAGCGGAGGAACGCACGGTTTTGTTGTGGGGCATATCACACCTGAAGCATTTGAAGGTGGATTAATAGGACTTGTGGAAGATAATGATATCATTGAAATAGACGCAACTAAAAATGCCATCACGCTAAAAGTGAGTGAGGATGTAATTGCAGAAAGAAAGAAAAAATGGAAACAGCCGGCACCAAAAGCCACGAGTGGAGTTTTGTTTAAATATGCGCGTGTTGTAAAAGATGCTTCGCAGGGATGTGTTACGGATGAAGCGTAAAGCGAAAAGCGTAAAGCGTAAAGCAACCGTCAACCGTCAACCGTCAACCGTCAACCGTCAACGATAAATATTTGTTCTTATAAAATATACAATAATGGATACGCTGGAAATAAAAAAAGACAGTAAGTCTAAGGCAAAACAAAAAACCAGGAAACTATCCGGATCTGCTGCCTTACTGGAAGTATTTCTTTCAGAAAAAGTGGAAACGATTTTCGGATATCCGGGCGGAGCCATTATGCCGATCTATGATGCCTTATATGACTACCAGCAAAAAGTGAAACATGTATTGGTACGCCACGAACAGGGAGCTATTCATGCCGCACAGGGTTATGCCCGTGCTTCGGGCAAAACAGGAATCGTGTTTGCCACCAGCGGTCCGGGTGCTACAAATCTCGTTACAGGACTCGCAGATGCCATGATCGACAGTACGCCGCTTGTTTGCATAACAGGGCAGGTATATGCGCATCTGCTTGGCACCGATGCATTCCAGGAAACGGACGTCATCAATATTACTACACCTGTTACCAAATGGAATTATCAGATTACTGACGCAACGGAAATACCAAACGTACTGGCAAAGGCATTTTACCTCGCAGCCAGTGGCCGGCCAGGACCGGTACTGATCGATATTACCAAAAATGCACAAATACAGGAATTCGATTTTGAAGAATATATTCCATGCGAACATATTCGCAGTTATCGTCCTAAACCAATCGTTCGGAAAAAATACCTGGAAGAAGCAGCGAGACTGATTAACGAAGCAAAAAAGCCGTTTGTTATTTTTGGCCAGGGGGTTATACTCGGCGAAGCGGAAACAGAATTAAAAAATTTCCTGGAAAAATCAGGCATACCCGCCGCATGGACTATACTGGGGATGAGCGCGATTCCCACAGATCATCCGATGGCGGTTGGTATGCTGGGAATGCATGGAAACTACGGTCCCAACGTGCTCACAAATGAATGTGATGTGTTAATTGCCGTAGGTATGCGTTTCGATGACCGCGTGACAGGCAGACTGGACAAATATGCGAAACAGGCAAAAGTGATTCATCTGGATATTGACCCGGCAGAAATCGATAAAAATGTAAAAACCACCGTCTCCGTCTGGGGCGACTGTAAGGAAACACTTCCTTTACTTACCCAACTGATAAATAAAAAATCTCATTCCGCCTGGCATCAGAAATTCAAAGATTTACAGAAACAGGAAGATGAAAAATGTATTTATCCGGAAATGCATCCCGGAACGAACGTGCTATCAATGGGTGAAGTGATCGATGCCCTGAATGATCTGACCGGCGGCAATGCCGTTCTTGTTACAGATGTAGGACAGCACCAAATGGTAACATGTCGTTACGCTAAATATAATAAATCAAAGAGCAACATTACTTCAGGTGGTTTGGGTACTATGGGTTTTGCCTTACCTGCAGCCATTGGTGCAAAATTTGGCGCGCCGGAAAGGGAAGTAATTGCTATTGCAGGAGACGGCGGATTTCAAATGACACTACAGGAGTTGGGAACCATTATGCAAACCGGTCTGAATGTAAAAATTATTGTTCTGAACAATCAATTCCTGGGAATGGTAAGACAGTGGCAGGAGCTTTTCAATGAAAGAAGATATTCTTTCGTGGATATTCAAAGTCCTGATTTCGTTGAGCTCGCCAAATCCTACCGGATTGCCGGGCAAAAAGTGACCGAACGGTCGGCATTGAAGAAGGCATTAAAGGATATGCTCGACAGTCCCGAAGCTTATTTGCTTGATATAATGGTAGGAAAGGAAAACAACGTGTTTCCGATGGTTCCTCAGGGATGCAGTGTAAGTGAGATCAGGCTTTCCTGAAAGTATGGAAGTATGGAAGAATGGAAGTATGGAAGTAGAGTTAATAAGTTCTTAAGTATGAATTATAAATGATTCAATAAAAGCAGTTATTCCCGTTCGGTAAAAGATTTTGTTCTGACAAAATTAAAATGATCAACGAGAATCATCATCACAGTAAAAAAATAAATTATCAATAGATCGTTCAACATTCAGAGGTTCTCAATTACTATTTAAATTATGACTATGCTAAAACAGGAATTCACCATAACCGTATATACCGAAAACCAGATTGGTTTGCTGAATCGTATTGCAATCATCTTTTCAAGAAGGAAGATCAATATTGAAAGCATGAATACATCGCCTTCAGAAATTGACGGCATTCACCGGTTTACCATTGTCATAAATGAAACGGAAGAAGTAGTGAAAAAACTATGCCGCCAAATCGAAAAGCAGGTGGAGGTGCTCAAAGCATATTTTAATCAAAACGATGAAATCGTATGGCAGGAGCTTGCTTTATACAAAGTGTCCACCGATCAGATTGTGGAAAAAGTAAAAGTGGAGAGACTTCTGAGAAAATATGGAGCACGCGCCGTAGTGATCCGTAAGGATTATACTGTTTTTGAAACCACAGGTCACCGCGAGGAAACCGATGGTTTGCTGGAGGCGCTGGAACCATATGGAGTGATTGAATTTGTACGCAGTGCACGAGTGGCGATCATCAATGAGAGCAGCGGTTTCCATGAAAAGCTAAAGGAATTTGAACAAACCGAGCCCGGAGAATTAGTTATAGAAAACGAATATCTCGACAAGCAGGATGAGGTTTTTAGTATGTGATGATGGTTGCAGTTGACTGTTGACAGTTGACAGTTGGCAGTTGGCGGTTGTTGGAATACCTTACGCTTTTCGCTTTAAGCCTTACGCTTAAAATTGATTTTAATAACAATAATAAATACCAAAAAATGGCAACATTAAATTTCGGCGGAACAGATGAGACAGTTGTAACCCGCGAAGAATTCCCGCTTTCAAAGGCCCAGGAGGTTTTAAAAGACGAAGTTGTGGCAGTGATCGGATATGGTGTGCAGGGACCGGGTCAGGCATTGAACCAAAAGGACAACGGCATAAATGTAATTGTGGGTCAGCGTAAAAATTCAAAGACCTGGGATAAAGCCATCAGAGACGGTTTCGTACCGGGAGAAACACTTTTCGAAATTGAAGAAGCCCTGGAAAAAGGTACCATCATATGTTACCTTTTAAGTGACGCCGCCCAGATCGAACTGTGGCCGACAGTTAAAAAAAACCTGACCAAGGGAAAAGCACTTTATTTTTCTCATGGATTTGGTATTACGTTTAAAGAACAAACAGGCATCATACCACCTGCTGATATAGATGTATTCCTCGTAGCACCAAAAGGTTCAGGAACATCACTGAGAAGAATGTTTCTGCAGGGCCGGGGACTTAACAGCAGTTACGCAATTTTCCAGGATGCAACAGGACGGGCCAAGGACCGGGTAATTGCCTTAGGAATTGCCGTTGGCAGCGGATATCTATTTGAAACCAATTTCAAAAAAGAAGTATATAGCGACCTGACCGGAGAACGCGGAACTTTAATGGGAGCCATTCAGGGCATTTTCGCTGCCCAATATCAGGTTCTGAGGGATAAGGGACACAGTCCATCGGAAGCTTTTAACGAAACGGTAGAAGAACTCACTCAAAGTCTGATGCCGCTCGTTGCCGAGAACGGGATGGATTGGATGTATGCCAATTGTTCAACCACCGCGCAACGCGGAGCCCTTGACTGGTGGAAGAAATTCCGTGATGCAACAGCACCCGTGTTCAGGGAATTGTATGAAAGTGTCGCTTCCGGAAAAGAATCCCAGCGATCTATCGACAGTAACAGCAAAAAGGATTATCGTGAAAAACTGGAAGTCGAATTAAAGGAATTGCGCGACAGCGAAATGTGGCAGGCCGGAAAAACGGTCAGAAGCCTGCGCCCGGAAAATCAGGCGGCACCGGTTCTGAAATCTGATAAGAAGCTGGCTGAAAAAGTATAAATCATGGAATCTTCTACAAGCATACGCACGCTGGATGTTCGGGGAGCAGCTGACAGGCTAAAAAAAGTAGTGATCAGGACACCACTTGTTTTGAATCAAAATCTCTCCCGGCGTTACCAATGTAATATTTACCTGAAAAGGGAAGATCTGCAAGTCGTGAGATCCTATAAGATCAGAGGCGCCTACAATATGATGAGCAGCTTCCCGGAGGAAATCCTGAAAAAGGGAGTAGTTTGCGCCAGTGCAGGTAATCATGCTCAGGGATTTGCCTATTCCTGCAGAAAGCTCAACGTGAAGGGTGTCGTTTTCATGCCGATCATTACGCCAAAACAAAAAGTGGATCAGACGCGGATGTTTGGTGAAAATTTTGTCGACATCAAACTCATTGGTGATACGTTTGATGATTGCGCCGTGGCAGCGAAAAAATTTACTGTTGAAAACCAGATGACGTTTATACCGCCGTTTGAGGATCTGCGGATTATAGAAGGTCAGGCAACGGTCGGACTGGAGATACTGGATGATCTTTCAGACATCGATTATCTTTTTGTTCCGGTTGGTGGAGGCGGACTCGCTTCAGGTACCGGCACATATTTCAAGACATATTCACCCAAGACCAAAATCATTGGGCTGGAGCCGGAAGGCGCACCTTCCATGGCAGAAGCATTTAAAGCAGGTCAGCCGGTAACCCTGGAAAAAATAGACCGGTTTGTAGACGGTGCTGCCGTAAAAAGAACCGGGGAGCTTACTTTTTCTATTTGTCGCGAAGTACTGGATGCATTGGATTTGGTGCCGGAAGGACGGGTCTGCACCACCATACTCAAACTTTATAATGAGGAAGCCATTGTAGTCGAACCTGCCGGAGCACTGTCGATTGCAGGGCTGGAAAAACGTGCGTCGGAAATCAGAGGAAAGAACGTGGTTTGTATCGTAAGCGGAAGTAACAATGATATTGACCGGATGCCGGAAATCAAGGAACGTTCCCTTCAATATGAAGGACTCAAGCATTATTTTCTGATCCGTTTCGCTCAGCGCCCAGGTGCTTTGAAGGAATTTGTAAATAATGTTCTGGGGCCCAGTGACGACATTACCCGTTTTGAATACATGCAAAAGACGGATAAGGAATCCGGGCCGGCTGTTGTTGGAATCGAACTGGCAAGCCGTGCTGATTACGACATGCTGATGGAGAATATGCGAAAATATCAGATTGATTATACGGAAATCAATAAAAGTGATACGCTTTTCAGTCTGTTGGTTTAGGATTGTTTAAGTAAAAGAGCCCGTTTAATCATTCATGAGGAATTGAACAAATGCCCGGGGCGTGTGTTTCTAATGGACGGTTATCGCAAAGAATTCCAGGGAGTGACACGATTAGAAGTTTTGGCCCTTGGACCTTAAGTTTTCTTCTTTTTACTTGATAAAATCCCGTTTTTTTTAGTATTTTTAAACGAATCGCTGCTTTCCTTAGAAAAAACATCAGAATAACGATTGTTCGTTGATGCCATTCACTGCATAACCGAAAAAAATGGAACAAAACCAGGGGTTGTATCGCCCTTCTTTTGAGCGGGATTCTTGTGGTATCGGCTTTGTAGCCAATATTAAAGGCAATAAGAGTCACCAGATCATCTCAGATGCTCTCACGATCCTTGAGCATATGGAACACCGGGGTGCCTGCGGTTGTGAAATCAATACCGGCGACGGTGCGGGAATCATGATCCAGACTCCCCATGAATTTTTCTTTGATGAATGCATCCGGCTCGGTTTCCACCTGCCTGCTTATGGCAAATACGGCGTTGGAATGATCTTCTTTCCGAGAGATATCATGCTGAAGGAAGAATGCCGGGATATTTTCAATCGCGCGGCCGAAAAACTGAGCCTTGAAGTGCTGGGTTACCGCAAAGTTCCGGTGAACCCCGATGGAATCGGACCTACTGCCCTTTCTGTTGAACCGGATATCGAACAGGTATTCATTGCCAGTCCAGACCATATTGGAGACCCGGAAGAATTTGAACGTAAATTATTCATTCTTCGTAATTATTCCAGTCATCTCATAGCCAGCTCAGTCAAGAAGGATCCGATCGGATTCTATCTTGCCTCCCTTTCATATAAAACTGTTGTATATAAGGGTCAGCTTACGAGCATGCAGGTGCGTCATTATTTTCCGGACCTGACAAATAACCGCATCGTTTCGGCATTCGGGCTTATCCATTCCCGCTTCGCCACGAATACCTTTCCGTCCTGGAAACTCGCGCAACCCTTCCGTTATATCGCACACAATGGCGAAATCAATACGGTTCAGGGAAATCTGAACTGGTTAAAAACGAGTGAAAAGGGATTTGAATCTCCTTACTTCACGAAGGAAGAAATGGAGATGCTGCTACCGCTGATAACCGAAGGACAGTCAGATTCTGCCTGTCTGGATAATATGATTGAATTGCTGTTACTCTGTGGACGTTCACTTCCGCATGTGATGATGATGTTGATCCCTGAAGCCTGGGACGGAAATGAACAGATGGATCCTGTAAAAAAAGCATTTTACGAATACCATGCATCTTTAATGGAACCCTGGGACGGACCCGCTTCGATTTCTTTTACAGATGGAAAAATGATCGGTGCAACACTCGACCGAAACGGACTGCGGCCATCACGTTATTGCGTTACTACTGATGACCGTGTCATCATGGCTTCGGAAACCGGCGTTCTCCCGATTGATCAGAAGATCATCCGCGAAAAAGGAAGACTACAACCCGGTAAAATGTTTGTTGTAGACATGGAACAGGGAAGAATCATCAGCGATGATGAAATCAAAAATAAAATTTGTTCTTCAAGACCATACGCTGAATGGCTGAATAAATATAAGATCCGGCTGGAGGAATTACCGGAACCTCGTGTGACATTCACTGAATTACAGCATGACCAGATATTTAAATATCAGAAGGCTTTTGGTTATACAACGGAGGATGTTGAATCTATCATCACGCCGATGGCATTGGATGGTAAGGAACCCATCGGTTCCATGGGTTCTGATATACCACTGGCGGTACTCAGTGATGAGCCGCAACATCTAAGCAGTTATTTCAAACAATTATTTGCGCAGGTTACCAATCCGCCAATAGATCCGATTCGGGAACGCCTCGTCATGTCGCTGGCAACATTTGCCGGCAACAATGGAAATCTGTTGGTTGAAGATCCGCTTGCCTGCCATTGTGTGGCATTAAAACACCCGGTACTTACAAACCACGAACTCGAAAAAATCCGAAGTATAGATACCGGAATCTTTCAGGCAAAAACATTGCAGCTTTATTTCAGAGCCGATGAGAAACCCGGTTCTCTGCAGGCAGGTGTTGAAAGGCTTTGCCGTTATGCTGTAGATGCTGCGAAAGACGGATTTGAAGTATTAATATTATCAGACCGGGCGATTGATTCGGATCATGCACCCATTCCCTCACTCCTTGCAGTAGCTGCTGTTCATCATCACTTAATCAGGAAGGGATTACGCGGACAGGTAGGTATTATTGTAGAAGCGGGGGACGTTTGGGAAGTACACCACTATGCCTGCCTCATAGGTTTCGGAGCTACTGCTGTCAATCCATATCTTGCGCTTGCAACCATACACGACGCACAGAAAACGGGCAAACTACAAACCAGTCTTGAGCCCGAATACCTGAGAAAAAATTATATCAAGGCTGTCAATGAAGGATTACTAAAAGTATTCTCCAAAATGGGAATTTCCACCCTGCAGTCTTATCAGGGTGCGCAGATATTTGAAATCATCGGATTAAACAATTCCGTGGTGGATAAATATTTTACAGGTGCAACTTCCCGTATCCAGGGGATGGGGCTGGATGAAATTGCACGCGAAACACTTGCAAAACACTTATTCGCATTTACACGGAAAGACATTCCGGTGGAACGTTTACCGACCGGTGGCGTATATCAATGGAAAAGAAAAGGAGAATTTCACCTCTTCAATCCGAATACCATTCACTATCTGCAGTATTCAACCCACATGAACGATTATGCATCGTTCAAAAAATATTCAAAGCTGGTGAATGACCAGATGGAAAAAACAGCTACCATCAGAAGTTTGTTCCAGTTCAAAAGAAACCGTCCGACTATTTCACTAGAAGAAGTAGAACCGGAAGAAAGTATCATGAGAAGATTTGCAACCGGCGCCATGAGCTTCGGATCTATTTCACATGAAGCCCATTCCACACTGGCAATTGCCATGAACCGTATTGGAGGGAAAAGTAATACCGGTGAAGGAGGCGAAGATGAGTTCCGTTTTGAACGATTGCCGAATGGCGACTCCATGCGATCAGCCATTAAACAGGTTGCCTCAGCAAGATTTGGTGTTACGAGTTATTACCTGACACAAGCTGATGAATTACAAATAAAAATGGCACAGGGTGCGAAACCCGGGGAAGGCGGACAGTTGCCCGGGCACAAAGTGGATGACTGGATCGGAAAAGTCAGACATTCAACACCAGGCGTCGGACTCATTTCCCCGCCTCCGCATCATGATATTTATTCTATTGAGGATCTCGCACAGTTAATATTCGATTTGAAAAATTCAAACCGCCATGCGAGAATAAATGTAAAACTGGTTTCCAAAGCAGGCGTCGGAACCATTGCAGCCGGAGTTGCCAAAGCAAAATCAGACGTAATACTGATTTCAGGTCATGATGGAGGCACCGGCGCATCTCCCATCAGTTCTATCCGGCATACCGGGTTGCCCTGGGAACTCGGATTGGCAGAATCTCATCAAACACTGGTAAAAAATAAATTACGCAGTCGCGTTGTATTGCAAACCGATGGACAATTAAAAACCGGCCGTGATATAGCCATAGCTACTTTACTCGGAGCCGAAGAGTGGGGTGTGGCAACCGCTGCGCTTGTAGTAGAAGGATGCATCATGATGCGCAAATGTCACCTGAATACATGCCCGGTGGGCGTTGCAACCCAGGATCCGGAATTGAGGAAACGTTTTACAGGCAATGCCGATCACGTTGTGAACCTGTTTAAATTTCTGACCAGGGAATTACGGGAGATCATGGCAGAGCTGGGATTCCGAACCGTTGATGAAATGGTGGGTCAGGTAGAATGTCTGGAGGTAAATGATAACCTGAAACACTGGAAGTCGAAAAAATTAAATTTATCTCCGATATTATTTAAAGAACCGACTTCGATGTACACCGGCATTCATCATTCAGAAGATCAGGATCATGGTCTTGAGGATGTTCTGGATTGGAAGTTGCTGGAAGCGGCCAGGCCGGCGCTTGAATCCGGACAGAAGGTTACTGCCAGATTTAGTGTGAAGAATACGAACCGAACCATCGGCACCATTCTATCAAACGAAATTTCCAAACTATACAAATCGAAGGGGCTTCCTGCTGATACCATTCATTTCAAACTGAAGGGAACCGCGGGCCAGAGCTTTGGCGCATTCAACACTTCCGGTGTTACGCTTGAACTCGAAGGAGATGCAAATGATTATTTCGGAAAAGGTCTGTCAGGTGCAAGGTTAATCGTATATCCGGCGCCCGATGCCGGCTTCGTTCCGGAAGAAAATTTTATAATTGGTAACGTAGCTTTTTACGGGGCTACTTCTGGTGAAGCCTTTATCAGAGGCAAGGCCGGAGAACGGTTTGCCGTTCGTAATTCCGGCGCCAATGCAGTGGTGGAGGGCATTGGGGATCACGGTTGTGAATACATGACGGGTGGCAGGGTTTTAATTCTGGGTTCTACCGGGCGGAATTTTGCCGCAGGTATGAGTGGCGGAATTGCCTATGTATATAATGTAGATGGAAATTTTCCTTCGCTTTGCAATCCGGAAATGATAGACCTGGATCCATTGAATGGAGAAGACATACTTGAAATGAAAGATATGATTTCCCGTCATTACGCTTATACCGGAAGTACAGTCGCAAAATTTGTATTGGAAGATTTCGAAAACCAGCTTCGAAATTTTGTGAAAGTGTTCCCGAAAGATTATAAAAAAGTATTACAAGATAAGAAGGCCCGTGTAGGCGTCAACTCCTGATCATCAATTTTAAGAAAAAAGCAATGGGTAAACCAACAGGGTTTCTGGAATATAACCGTGAATTACCTTCCAAGCGTTCCGTACAGGAAAGAAGAAAGGACTATAAAGAATTTGTGAATCTGTATGAACCGGAACAATTGAACAAACAGGCGGCCCGCTGTATGAACTGCGGCATTCCATTTTGTCACCATGGATGTCCGCTTGGAAATGTGATTCCTGAATTTAATGATGCCGTTTACCGTAAAGCCTGGCAGGATGCTTACGATATCCTCGTCACGACAAATAATTTTCCCGAATTCACCGGGAGAATTTGTCCGGCTCCCTGCGAAACCAGTTGTGTGCTGGGTATCAACCAGCCAGCTGTTACTATCGAAGAGATAGAAAAACATATTATCGAAATTGCATTCGATAAGGGCTTCGTAAAAGCGAAACAACCCAATATCCGGACCGGGAAAAAAATTGCAGTCATTGGCTCAGGTCCTGCGGGGCTTGCTGCCGCTGCGCAGTTAAATTCGGCAGGTCACACAGTGACGGTTTTTGAAAGAGACGATGCTCCCGGTGGTTTGCTGCGTTACGGCATTCCAGATTTTAAGCTGGAAAAATGGATCATCGATCGGAGAATCAACCTGCTTGAGTTGGAAGGTATTGTTTTCCGTTGTAACACAAATGTTGGTGTGGATATCAATATCGATGAATTAAACCGTGACTTTCATGCTATCATCCTATGTGGCGGATCTACCATTCCAAGGGATCTTCCCGTACCGGGTCGTGAACTGAAAGGAATATATTTCGCAATGGATTTTCTGAAGCAACAAAATAAAAGAGTTCGGGGTGTTCCTGTACTGGAAGAAGATATTTTAGCAACGGGAAAAAACGTAATCGTCATAGGAGGTGGTGATACAGGAAGCGATTGTGTCGGCACATCAAACCGACAAGGAGCCAAAACCATTACACAATTTGAACTGCTTCCGCAGCCGCCAAAAGAAAGAACTGCTTATATGCCCTGGCCAACGTTCCCTATGATTTTAAAAACAACTTCCTCACATGAAGAAGGTGTTGAAAGGCAATGGGCGATGGCCACAAAGGAATTCATCAGTGATGAAAAAGGAAATCTGAAGGCACTCAAAATTGTCCAGCTGGATTGGAAAATGGCAGAGGACGGCAGGCCGGCAAAATTTGTTGAAGTACCCGGATCGGTACAAAAAATCCCTTGTGAATTGGCACTTCTGGCTATGGGATTCGTACATCCCCAACAAACCGGACTTGTGAATGAACTGGGTCTGGAACTCGATGAGCGTGGTAATGTGAGGGCGACAGAAAAATCCTATCAGACTAATATCAGTAAAATATTTACCGCCGGCGATATGCGCAGAGGGCAATCACTCGTCGTTTGGGCTATCAGCGAAGGCAGGGAATGCGCCCGTAAAGTGGATGAATTTCTTATGGGGTCTTCATTACTTGAAACCAAAGACCATTCGTTAATAGGAGTCACCTATTAAGCCTAAAGCCCAAAGCCTAATGCTTAAGACAGTTTTAGGTGGGATCTAATCTAAATAGTACATAATCTTAATAATATCAGCACCGTCCGGTGCTGATTTGTTTTAATACATATAACTCGCACGGGTTTCAGGCTTTAGGCTTTAGGCATGATAAACCTTAAATTTATAGTAAGAACTGATTATGGACTATCAAATCCTGCCAAATAAAGTTGAGCAATATGCCAGCGATTGCTATGAACATTAAATAAATACAACCATCATGAAATTGGTTTCAAGAAAAAAATTCTTATTATCTGGTCTCGGTTTAGCAATGTTTCCATCTCTCCTTTCAACTAAGAAAGATTCCTCCATGAAATTATCATTCTCCACTCTGGGTTGTCCAGACTGGAGTTTTGATAAAATCATTGATTTTGCGAGAGACAATCAATACAGCGGTATTGAAGTCAGGGGAATTCTTCGTCAAATGGACCTTCCTCTCGTGCCTGAATTCTCAAACACCGAGGCGCTTGCGACTACTTTAAAAAAAATGAATGATCATGGATTGAAGTTCGTGGATCTGGGCTCGTCCTGCGCGCTGCACTTTCCGAAAGGAGATGAAAGAACAAAAAATCTCGATGAAGGAAAGAGGTTTATTGATCTTGCTGCGAAACTGAATTGTCCATATATCCGGGTTTTCCCGAATCAAATACCTAAGGATCGTGACCGGCAGGAAACTCTGAACCTGATCATTGAAGGATTAAAAGAATTGGGTGGATATGCTTCCAATTCCAATGTAACTGTTTTATTGGAATCGCATGGTGAACTGATTTATAAAAAAGATCTTCTGTACGTTATGGAAGGTGCCGCCAGCCCGCATGTGGGACTGGTATGGGATATCTGCAATATGTGGATCGTTACCAGGGAACCTCCTGAAGAAGTGCATGCCTCTTTGAAAACGTATATACGTCATACCCACATCAAAGATCTTAAAATTGAAAATGGTAAGGAGGAATATGTTTTGCTAGGCACGGGCATTGTCCCCATCTTCCAGGCCATCGATTTGCTTTTTAAGAATAAGTATACCGGATACTATAGCTTTGAATGGGAGAAATTATGGCATCCGGAAATTCCCGATCCCCAAATAGCACTGGCTGATTATCCGAAGGCGATAAAAAAACACTTTTCTTAAGCGTAAAGCACAAGGCATAAAGCTAAAAGCATTTAAGAATAGTTTAAAATTTTGCAATTTATTATTGCCTGTATCATCGTATTGCTTTACGCTTTACGCCTTGTGCTTAACGCTTTATGCCTTGTGCTTTACGCTTTACGCCTTGTGCTTTACGCTTAAAAGTATTTTCTCATTAAATCTGCGACCCAGGCTGGCTGTCGGATATCTGCAGCCGGACGGAATTCCCTGTATACCGGCTTGATGTCGAGTACAGGAGTGCCATTCATTGCATCGAGCATACGGACACCAATGGATCTTCCCCGATGCCAGATCAATTCCACTGTGCTTAAGCCTATCTGATTGGGCCGGTCCTTATTTCGCTGGGCGAAAATGCCCATTTACGGATAATCCGGATTACCCCTTGGCCTGCGCACAAACTCTTTCTTGTCCTCTTTCACTTTATCAAAAAAATAAATGATCTCAAGTTGTGAAAATTCATCGATATTTTGAAAGGCATTATCAGGAACTTCATCTGCAAGTATGATTTCCGAAATGATTAGTCCCCAGTCATCGTCCAAAGATGCTGTTCTGCTGTTTTTTACCCAGGCGACGGGTTTTATTTTTATTTCCATAGTAAAAACGATGAAAGATTTGATGTCATTGAAAATGAATACAATAATCTAAAAAAAAGACCGTTTCCTTTTAATGACTCAGTATAAACACTTAGATTTTACAAGTGTATCCACTTAGTCCGTCATAGTCACTGAGTTCGATAATAATCACTAAGTCCAATATATATGAAACTGACCATATCTGTTTTATGTTTAGTTTTTATTCTTTTCTTATCCTTTACAACATTTGCTGCCAACCGATTTTGGGTATCTGCCGCTCCTTCTAACTGGAATAATATGGCCAACTGGTCGAATGTTTCGGGCGGTGCAGGAGGTTTCAGTGTACCGGTTGCCGGTGATGCGGTAACATTCAATAATGTAAGACGGGGTAATTGTACAATCGATGTTGCGGTAAATATTTTGAGTTTAACCGTCAATGCCGGTTACACGGGCACCATTACCCAGGGTGCTAATACAATAAACATTTCAAATGCCGCCACATTTTCAGCGGGCCTGTTTCTCGGTGGTTCGTCAAATTTCACTATCGGAGGAAGTTTTACTTTGAGCGGAACAAATTTTACCGCTCCATCCGCTACACTCGAGATTGATGGCAATGCGGCGTTTACAAGCGGTGTATTCACACCTAACAATGGTACAGTAAAATTCAATGCGGCCGGAACGACCAATATAACAGGCACGAGTCCTACTTTTTTTACTCTTGAATTTGTGGGGAACGGATTCAATTATGATATTAATTCAACCGGTAATATCACAGTAACCAACAGCTTCAACATCAGCGGCACATCAACATACAATTTAAATACGGGCGGCATTGATGTAACGGGAAATATCAATATCTCAAATACGGCAGCCGGAGACGGTGGTTCAGCTTCTGTAAATATCATAGGCCCGGGAACACAGAATTTTACGGGAGCTGCTTCGGCAGGGCTTGGTGCACTTCCTGCGCTGTCGATCAACAAACCTTCCGGTACGCTGAACCTGTTCAATTTTCCGGCTTCTTCATATACATTTTCATATGTGGCAGGAACCATCAATGCCGGAAGCTCCACTTATTGCTTTGTTGATGGAACGACGGGGAATTATACTATCAGCGGCAGTATCAGCCTGAATAATGTAGAATTTCTCGCCAATACGAATCGGACTTTTACTGTTCCGGCAGCTACTACACTAACCGCGCTGGGTGATTTTACAATGGCGGGTACGGGGAGAATTATCATCAATACCGGAAATATAAATATCAACGGAAATATTTTTCTGAAAAATACTTTCGCCACCGGTGGTGGCACAGCTACTTTACATATTCTGGGTGCAGGCAATCAGGCGATAGACGGAACAGCCATTGCCATCAGCCAGAATCGATTGCCATTCGTAGTGATCAATAAATCCGGTGGGACCCTGACGCTGAAAGGAAATATTTCAGAGAGTCGTGACTGGACCTACACCAGTGGAACTGTCGATGCTTCGAGCTTTGCTTCTACCGTCGTATTCGGCGGTAATAACCTGAACATTAAGAGCGCCGGAATGAACTTTTATAATGTGATATCTACCGGCAATACGGTGACGTTGACCAATAACCTGACCGTTCAAAATAATCTCACGATTACCGGTGGCCGTATTGCGCCAAATGCCAATACCATTAATCTTGGCGGAAACTGGAGTGACTATGGCACGGCCGGGTTTACAGAAGCAACAAGCATCCTGAATTTCAATGGTACTGCTCTTCAAACTATTGTATCTCCGGGTGGTGAGGATTTTACCAATCTGATCGTC
>Ga0070733_10000430_pt1 | contig 34399 bp, 24 predicted proteins | sample Coa_R1_9_FD_66450 | JGI IMG/M metagenome (GOLD analysis project Ga0070733, IMG submission 66450) | Surface soil microbial communities from Centralia Pennsylvania, which are recovering from an underground coalmine fire - Coalmine... | ecosystem: Environmental > Terrestrial > Soil > Unclassified ...
GGGGCAGAAACTGGATGTATGACCTTGATTTCCGTGCTTTCGTCCGCAACCGGAGCCGGGCATGACTCCCGCGGACTGGATGATTTGTGCGCTCGTGCTCGTGAACGTCATCACCGCGGCGATGCAGGGCTTTTTCTCTGAAGCCTTGACCATCGCCGGACTGGTGGTGGGTTATCTGGTCGCTGCTTGGCAGTATCGCAGTCTTGCGCTGTGGTTCGAATCGTTTCTCAAGAACACTTGGTTTGCTGAGATTCTGAGCTTTCTGCTGATCTTTTTTGCCGTGGTGATCCTGTTCGGCATCGCCGCCAGGATTGCCCGGTGGCTCATGAAAGAAGCCGGACTCAGCGGTCTGGACCGTTTCCTTGGCGCGCTGTTGGGACTGGTCAAGGGCGGTTTGATGGCGGCTGTAATCCTGATGGGAATGACGGCGTTTGCGCCCACTTCGAAGCTGTTGCAAAATTCGCAGCTGGCGCCCTACTTTCTGGTGGTCGGGCGCGCGGCGATCTGGCTTGCACCCTCGGAACTGCGCCATCGCTTCGATCAGGGACTCGAACTCGTCCATCAGGCCCAGCAGAAGGTGAATTCAGTCCCGCAATCGGTCAAGTAGCAGAATTTCCCGGGAGATGCGCGGATCGCGGATAGACACGCGTCGCATCAAAGAAATCTTACGTTGAAAAGAGAGCCCTCGTGAAAGATCAACTGGAAGCACTCGTCCTGCAGATGTACAAAAGCAACATCCTTTACTCCGAAGGCGTGCGCGAATTCAAAAAGCGATTCATTCTCACCGTCCTTCAGGAAAACAAGGGCAACCAGTGCCGCGCCGCGCGCGAACTGGGCATGCACCGCAACACGCTCAGTCGGACCATCACCGAACTGCGCATTGACGTCCGCCAGCTACGCGATGGCGCCAAGCGCCCGCCGCGCAGCGCCCGCCCAGCCGGCCTCGAGAAGGTCACGGAAAAGAAACTGGTCCGCTAGCACACGGCCGAAGCCCGCCGACTCCGTGCGCACTGGGGCAGGCACTCTGGAAACAGAAAAGGCAACCCTTGCGGGTTGCCTTCATTTCCCTCGAAACCATAATTTCACTGCACTTACTGCGAGGCAGCGGCTTTGTGGTGAACCGGAGCCTTTTTCGCCGGGGCCGCGGCTTTCAGGAGTTGTCCCTTTTCCATGACCATCATGAAAGGACTCGCGGTATAGGAAGCCGGCTCGCCCTGGAAGTCGAAGCTGGCGCCATCTTTCGGAACCAGTTTCACCGGCACTTTCTCTTCAAACTTCAGCGTGATGTCGGCCTTTTTCGCGTCAATATCATCCGAACTGCCGGCAATCATGAACGTATCGGGGTCGGTGCTGATGACGGTGCCATTCATCTGCACGGCTTTACCCTTGATGACGTTCCAGACCGCGTCCTGGTCTTCCTGGGTGCCGTTAGTGAACACGAACTGCCACTCCGCGAAATTCATGTCTTCCGGCTTCTTGGAAGCAAGCATGGAGTGTACCTGCTCGGCGGGCGTTGGAGCCGGTTTGATCAATGTAGCCAGATCCGCGGGAGCCGAAGTCCCAGCCTTGGCCTTGGCCAGCAGGTCAGCCCAGCCATCGTCGCCGGCGTGGAATCGCACATAGAGCGAACGCGCGTATTTTTCGATCGCGGCCTGAGCTTGAGCCGGCGCAATCGCCGACGCCCGAGCCGCATACCAGATCGCGGCGCGCGCATCATCCGGAGGAACAGGTGTCTTGGGATCGGGCCAGTAGGCCAGGGCCAGCGGATAGACCACGCTGAAATCCTGCGCGTTGGAATCTACTGCAATCTTGAGCGACTTCTTCGAGCAGTCGTAGTCCTTGTCCTGCAGACAGGAGATACCGATCGCAGCGTTGAAGATGCTGTTCATCTGATCTTTCATCTTCACCACGTCGGGATCGGTCACCTTGGGCATGCAATCGAGTCCCTGCTGCCCATACTTCTTTCCATCTACGAGCAACTGCTTTGCGTTCGGATCTCCGCCCTGCGCCAGCACCCGATCAAAGTACGCCAGCAATGCCAGGCCCCGTTCATTGCAGGTATCAGCTGTAACCAGCTTGGTGGCCGTTTCCAGCGTCTTTTTCACGTTGTTGCTCTGCTGGTAGGCGCTCATCAACACTTCGAGCGCCTGGTTCTTCATGATGCTGTTGGGGTATTGGGTGAGGAAGGCCTCGAGCCCGCTGATCTTCGCCGCGGCATCCTTTTGGCCGACCGCGGCCACATAGGCGTTGTATTCCGCGGGATCTTTAATCACCGGTCCGGCTGCTTGTCCTTGTGCTGGCTGCGCAGCGTCCTGTGCTCCCGCCGTAACGGCAACTCCAAGCACAACCGCAAGCAGAATCGTCTTCATCAATGGCTCCTTGAACATTCGGGAAATGACATTTTCGGGGAACTAGCAACTTGTATAGGAAATCTACTCTCGCGCCGCCACTGCATCCCGCCCTGGACCGCTATGCGAATCCATCCTGCTCTGGAATGCCGGGCTTCCTGGCAGGGCCCCGGGGCACAAGGGGTAACCTGCTGGATTTATGGGCTGCAGACCCTCTTCCCCGGTTGGCGGGATTATAAGTACCTCTCCTGCCGAAGGCAAGTAACTTCCCGTTGGTCCTCCACTTTATTGTGAATGCACCGCATTTGCTAAGATGCGATTGCGGACTGGCCGGATGTTCGTTCCATGCTCCAGGTTGCCTGCCCTTCCGCTGCCGAGCGAAAAAGAGCGAAATTTTCCTTGATCGCCTTACTTATGGACACCGCAAAGCCTCTCTCCGGCCAGGTCGCAGTCATCACCGGCGCGGGCCGTGGTATCGGCGCGGCCATTGCCCGGAAGCTCGCCAGCATGGGCGCAACCGCCGCGCTCTGCGGACGCACCCAGTCCACGCTGGACGAAACCGCTCGCGCCATCCTCGACGCAGGAGGAAAGGCGGAAGTCATCCCCTGCGACGTCACCATTCTGCATCAGCTCGAATACGCCGCGACTCGCCTCGAAAGCAGCTTTGGGCGCATTGATATTCTGGTAAACAACGCTGGCATCGGCGGCTTCCGCGATCCCCTCCACCAGCTACCGCCCGATGCCTGGGACCGCATCCTCAACACCAATCTTCGCGGCGTCTATTTCGCGATTCGAGCTTTCGCGCCCGTCATGATCCGCGCCAAGGCCGGACACATCGTCAATATTTCCTCGCTTGCGGGAAAGAACGCATTGCCTAACGGCGCCGCCTACGCGGCCTCAAAGTGGGGCTTGAACGGGCTCACCGCCTCAGTCGCCGAAGAACTCCGCGGCCACAATATTCGCGTAAGCGTGGTGTGCCCCGGTTCGACCGAAACCGAACTGAGCCCGCATGCGGGAAAAGATCACAGCAAAATGCTCCAGCCCGACGACATTGCCCACGCCGTGGCCATGCTCGTCACCCAGGCGCCGCAATCGTTTGTCAGTGAGATTCTGATCCGGCCCACGCAGAAACCGTAGCCGCTCGCGCAGGAGTGGACGCATTCGTCCGTCCCACTAATCGCAGACGGACACTGACTTGACCTTTTACTTCTTGAACAAATTGTCAAAAGCCGCCCGGGCATCGTTGGGCCGCGCGCTTACCGGGGTGGAGGTTTCCTTCTCGCGCGTGACTCTCATCTCGTAGGACGGGCACTGGTTGCGTTCGTCTTTCTTCGCGATCCGTTCTTTCACCGGCTGCATGCACTCAAACCGGCTGCCGGGATCGAAATATGTGCATTGCTTGCAGGAATGCAGGGCAAATCCGCATTTCGGGCAATTTCCATCTGCTGGCATTCCCGCGAGCACCGTGCCGCATTGCGCGCAACGCGACACAGTTCGCGTTCCTGGCAGATTCACCGGCTTCGGCCCCAGCGCGTGATCCCATCGCGGCGGACCGCTGGTACGCTCCGCCGGAGGCTTGCGCTGTTCCCGGCGCGGCTCCCCTTCCGGCGACTTGCGGTCGCTGTCCTGATATCCCGGTTGACGGTATTTGGCCACATCCCCTCCCAAGCACGTGCGATGTATTCTGCTCCGGAGCGCGCTGTCTAGCAAGCCCAAGTCGCATGGGCGGGATCAAAAGCCGAAATGCCCAAGGATCAATAACGCAGCTGCCCAACCGACTGGTCGTCCGGTGCGCGGCATGTTGCCTTGCTCCGCGGCTCACGCTTCCCTATTATCGAATCAGGCGGAACCCAGACAAGTGCAATCCACGTCCTGATACAGGGTTTTGAAAATCGTGAAAAGGGGCTGAATGGAAAAGAAGCTGCCCAAACTTGCTCAACCGCAAGTCGCCGAGAGCCCGCTGAGCGACGTTTTCTCCAACCGGCACCCCTCCGACTCCGAGAAACAATGGGCCGAAGAGACCCTTGCTCCCACGCTCGAAAAGGCTCCCGAACGGCCGATCGGCGCGCCCACCGGCATCAACGTTGACGACCACGGCCACGCGCGTTTTACCACGATTTCCGGCGTGCCCCTTCGCCGGCTTTACACCCAGGCCGATCTGCCTGCCGACTGGAACAAGAACGAAGACGCGTATCTGGGCTATCCCGGCCAACCGCCCTTCACCCGCGGCATTCACGCCACCGGATATCGCGGCAAACTTTTTACCATGCGCCAGTTCTCGGGCTTCGCATCGCCTGAGGAAACGAATCAGCGCTACAAGTATTTGCTCGAACACGGCGGCAGCGGGCTTTCCGTCGCGTTCGACCTGCCCACGCTGATGGGTTACGACTCCGACCACCCGGCCAGCGAAGGCGAAGTCGGCAAGTGCGGCGTGGCGATCGATTCGCTCGAGGACATGGAGATTCTGTTCAACGGAATCGACCTCGAGAAGACCACCGTCTCGATGACGATCAACTCGCCCGCCTCCGTACTGTGGGCCATGTATCTGGTCGTGGCCGAAAAACACGGCGCGGACTGGAAAAAAATCTCGGGCACGATTCAAAACGACATTCTGAAGGAATACATCGCGCAGAAGGAATACATCTATCCTCCTGCGCCTTCGATGCGGCTGGTGATTGACACCTTCGAGTTCGGATCGAAGTTCACGCCACGCTTCAACACGATTTCCATCAGCGGATATCACATCCGCGAGGCCGGTTCGACCGCGCTGCAGGAACTGGCGTTTACGCTCTACGACGGCGTCGAGTACGTCGAATGGGCTCGCCGGCGGGGGCTTGATGTGGACGAATTCGGTCCGCGGTTGAGCTTCTTCTTCAACGCCCACAACGATTTCTTTGAAGAGATCGCGAAATATCGCGCCGCCCGCAAGATCTGGGGTCAGGTAATGAAGGACCGCTTTGGCGCGAAGAACCAGCGCACCTGGCTGATGCGTTTCCACACCCAGACCGCGGGCGTTTCGCTCCCAGCGCAGCAGCCGATGAACAATATCGCGCGCGTCGCGTTGCAGGCTCTGGCAGCGGTGCTCGGAGGAACGCAGTCCCTGCATACCGATTCCTACGACGAAGCGCTCGCGCTTCCTACCGAAGAAGCCGCGCGCATCGCGCTGCGCACGCAGCAGATCATCGCTTACGAATCTGGCGTTACGCACACGGTGGACCCGCTAGGCGGATCATATTTCGTTGAAAACCAGACGCTTCAAATGGAACACGGAGCCCTGGACTATTTCGGCAAGCTTGACGCCATGGGCGGGATGGTCAAGGCCATCGAGCGCGGCTATCCGCAGAAAGAAATTGCCGAGGCGTCGTATCAGTACCAGCGCGCGGTCGAGGCGCGGGAGAAAGTCATCGTCGGCGTAAATGACTTCACCATCGAAGAAGAACCGCCGCACATCCTCTACATTGACGAGACCGTTGCGCAGCAGCAAACCGCCAAGCTGAAGGCGTTGCGGGCCCGGCGGTCGAATCACGACGTTGCCCGGGCGCTCGACGCACTGAAAAAAGCCGCCGCGCAGGAACCCAAGGCCGGATCGAACGGTAGCATCTCTCCGGCCAACACCATGCCTTACATCGTGGATGCAGTCCGCGCCTACGCGACCGTGGGCGAGATTTCCGAAGCCCTGCGCCAGGTGTACGGTACATACACCGAAGTGAGCATCACGTAGCGATCGGATTGAAGGCGCCGCGACAAATCCTACTTCAGGTTCAAGTCGACGTAGTGCCCGAAGCTGGCCAGCGTGACCTGATCGCCGCCGGGGATGTAGAAGCCGAACTTGCCCGCCGAAAGATCCGTCCCCGGCAGTGAGAACCGATCGAGCACCACCCACAGGTCTCCCTGTTTTATCTGGTGGACAATCTCATTCGCGGTCACGCGAATCTGCAGCGTGTGATAGCCCTTGCGCTCGCCTTTGCGCGGAATCTTGACTTCAGTCCTCTTTCCGGCGCGGACATCGGTGCGATAGAAGTTGTTGTCATCAATCTGGAAGAGCACGTAATTGTTGGGATCAGTGTAGTTCACCACCCACTGCAGCCGATGCGATGCCAGAATCGCACCCTTGGAAAGAATGGCCGAGAAAACAATCGTTCCGGCCGGAGCAGAGTTGTAGAGCACAAAATCTCCGCCCTTGCGCACGAAAACTTTATTCTCCTGCTTCCAGCCCTCCGGATCCGACCACTTCGACATTCCTTCCGGCGCGAGAGAAAGATCGAGATTGCGCGACTGGCCGGCGCTCAGTTCGACACTCGCCGTGCGCACCACGCCATCCGCGGTGCGGGCCGAGAGCGTGTACGTGCCGGCGGGCAAATTCAGCGTGCTGCCGCTCGACGCCTTGCTCGGACTCTCGCCCGATTTCGTCAGCATCACCTGCGCATCGGCAGGAGCGAAGTTGATCTTCAATTCCGCCGGCGCCGCATCGAGCGCCATCTCCGCCGAGGCCAGCGACACGGCCGCTCCCGCGACAAAGTGCTTGCGCAGTTGCCGCGGCTTGAAGCGATCCTTGCGCAACTCAATCACGTGATCGCCCGGAGCCACATTATTGAGGCTCAAGGTTCCGTCGGGCTGCACGGTTCCTGCCACGACCTGATCAATCACGACGGTCGCCCCTGGCGGTCCACCCTGAATTTCGAGCGAACCCATATGCGGCACGGCAAGCAATCCGAACGCTACCCGGGCCTGCTCGCCCTTGCGCACGCGGACTTTCTGCTCCGGCACATCCTGGAATCCGGCCTTGGCCACGCGGACGGTATATTCTTTCGGCTCCAGATTGGCGACGCGCAGCTGCCCGCCTTGCGTCATCGAATCAAGAGCCTTCCCGTTCAGGAAGACCCGTGCCTTATCTTGTCCGCAAACAATTACCAGCGTGCCCACGTTCTGTCCTGATTCCACGAACGCATTCAGCGCCGGAGCGTCGCTGGCTTCGATGGCCAGCTTGTACTGCTCCCCGCCGTAGCTGAGCGCCAGTTCGTGTCCCCCGGCGGACAACGCTGTGAAGTCGGCGCCGTCTTCCGGAACATCTTGCGGTGCCTGACCATCGAGGCTCAGCTTGATTCCACTTTTGCTCGAATAAACATGGACGTGTCCGCCCATGCTGCTGATCAAAACAGCCAGCAATCCTTTGGCTTCGATTGGCGGCTTGAGCGTCGGTATTTCTCCAGGGGCAGCCGAGACCACAGCCGTGAAGCTGCCGGCCGCGCTCTCGAACTTCAGCGTGTGCTCTCCGGCTGGAAGCCTGTCGAGCGCCCACTGCGCGTTCTCGAGGCCGGCAGGCGCCTGATCATCGAGCGTGATTTTCCCGCCGGCTGAGTCCGACGACAACTTGACAGCAGGCAATTGCGGCTCGGGAGGCGGCGCTGGAGCCGGAGTCTGCACCGCGACTGGCTGCGCTGCGGGCGCTGGCTGCTCCAGGGGCTTGTGCCGGCGCAGCAGAAATGCGAGCGCAACCACGGCCACCACCGCCAGAGTCGCCCAAACTCGCGTCTGGCCGAGCCGTATCATCCATGACGGAGACGATGACGGCGAAGGCGAGACCGATGCCTTCTTTGCCGCCTCTCCAGACCGAAGCTTTGCGGCCAAAGTACTCGGCCGTGTTGTAGCGGGGCCAGCTTGGGCCGTAGACGCTGCCGGCTTCGCCGTCTGCGGCACAGGAGTCTGTGCCGGCGTTGGAGCAGCCTCGGAATTCCCCTCCGACGGCTTCACTTCGATCGTCGCGTCCGAGCCCAGCGTCTGTGTGAGTTCCCCGGCGGCCGCCTTTTCTCCGGTACTTTGCGAGGGCACCTCCACCTTCTGCAGGTTCAGTTTCTGCAGAACCGTGTTGATGCTCGTGAGAACTTCGTTGTCCTCCGGATACTTGCCTGCCAGGGCTCGCGCCTGCGCTCCCAGGGTCTGCCGCGCCAGCGCGTCGGCCGCGGAACTGGCCTCGCTTTCAAGCCGGCGCAGTTCCTCAAGGTCCCGACGCCGGGTTTGCCGCCGTTGCGCCTGCAAGTCTCTTTGCACCGCGTCGCGAATCTGGATGAGCCGCATTTCCCGCGGATACTGCCCCAGCGCATCCTCGGCGCGGTTCAGCGCTCCGCTCAGGTCCCCCTCGCTTTGCAGCTTGCGCGCCTGGGCCACGCTCTCGGCCACCTGGGTTTCGCGCTTCTGGTCTTGAATTAGTGTGCGCAGGGTCTTGGCCATGGGATGCGACGGGCTGAGCTCGAACGCTTCCTTGGCCAGTTTCTCGGCTTCCTTCCAGTCGCCCTCAACCAGCGTCTGGGCGTGCTCGATCAGAGCATTGGCCAGCATGGCCCCGGTCAGCGGATTCTGGTCATCGAGTTCGTACGCTTGCCGCAACAGGGCAATGCCTTCGACCGGTTTTTGTTTGGAGCACAGATCCTGGCCTTCGGTCATGAGGCGTTGCGCCTCGGTACGGCGTTCCAGACCCTGATGGGCCAGTTTGTCGAGCGATTGCAATTCTTCATCCAGCGGAAACTCCGCCGATGCACCCTGCAGGAGTTCGAAAACGCGCGGGTAGTCGCCGGCGTGCATGCAGGAATCAATCTGTTCGATCAGGCGCGTGCGGACTTCGATCCGCACTTGCTGGTCCCGCTTCTTCTGCAGGCGTTCCACTTCGAACTTCAATCCCGGGTACTGCAGGTAGATGCTGCGGAGGATTTCCCAGTCGTTCAGGGCATCGCCGTAAGCGCCTTGCTCCTCGTGGAGATGAGCGCGGGCGACAATCGAATTCACCAGATCACGCTTGTCCTGCACCAGGCGCAGCGCCCGCTCAAAATGCGGCTCGCCCGGATACTGCTCGAGCGCTTCGCGCAGGATGCCGACCCGCTTTTCCATGTCCGGCTCGGCCTCGACTTGCCGGTCCACAGTGGCGATCAAAGCAGACAATTCCTGCCGTTGCTGCTCTTCGATGTCATAGCGCAGCGCCTGAAAAATGGCGTTGGTTGGATACTTGTCCAGATAGCCCTGACAGATTCCCATCGCCTTGGCGAAATTGCGATCCGCCAGAGAGTGGCGGGCATCGGCATACGCGGTGTTCATCGCGTCATGCTCGGAGCGCACCTCGTTATAGAAACTCTGGTAGCGCGCCCCTCCTGCCGGAGTTGCCGAGTCCGGCGCCTTGCGGTCGAGTTCGAGCACCACGCCCAGCTTGGCCAGCGCGTTGCTGACATCACCTTTCTGCCATGCATCCACGGCGGAGCGGTAAATTTGCTCTTTATCCTGGCGCAGTTTCTTGTATTCCTGCTCTTCGCGGTCTACGTCCGACAGCAACTGCAGCGCCCGCGTCTCCTTGGGACGGATCTGCAGGACATTCTGCAACGCTTCGCGGGCGTGCGGGTACGCGTGGTTTTGGATGTGTTCGCGCGCCAGCCGGTACCAGTTCTCGATCTGGCGCTCGCTGCGCCGGTTCTCGATCTTGCTCTTGAGCGCGAGTGCAGTGGGATTATCAGGCTCGATCTGAAGCGCTTCCTGCAAGCGCTGTAAAGCCAGCGGATCTTCCTCTTCCTCATAACGCGCCCGCGCCGCATCGAGAAGCTGCGCCAGGGTCTTGCGCCGCACTGCGCTGTCGAGTTGACGGCGCAGGGCTCCGATCTCTTCATCCAGATGGCCCTCGGCTTCGAGCTCCCCGAGAATTTCACCGGCAAACTGCAGGTCGCCATCGTTGAGCGCCTTGGTTGCCCGCTGCATGCGAGGGCGCGTCCGTTCGGGATCGAAAATCTCGATCGGCTCTTTCCGCAGCGCCTTGCCGAGAGTGTCGCCCAGCTCGCGCGCGCTCGCGAAACGGTGCCAGGGCTGCTTGGCCATGCCTTTGTGCACCACACGGCTGATCGCCTGATTCACGGCGGAGTTCAGTTCCGACGCCGGCGGCGGGCTCTGGTGCAGAATCGCATCCACCACTTCGTCCGCCCGCGCCCGCTGAAACGGATTGCGCCCGGTCAGCGCCTCATAGCAGACCACGCTGAGCGAGAAGATATCCGACGCACCGGAGAGCGGCTTCAACTGAATCTGCTCCGGCGACATGTAGAGCAGCGTGCCTTTTTGCGCCCGGGTCGTGTGCGCATCCGACATGTGAGCCACGCCGAAGTCAATGATCTTGACCGAGTCGTCTTCCATCACGAAGATGTTGCTCGGCTTCAGGTCGCGATGCACCAGTCCGCGTTCGTGGGCCGCCTGCAATCCGCGGCAAGTCTGCGAAATGATCTCAACGATGCGTTCCACGGTCAGGCGATGGCTGGCTTTGCGGATAAAGTAGTCGAGCGTCGTGCCGGGCAGCAGCGGCATGACGAAGTAGGGCTTTTTCTGGCCTTCTTCTTCGAACTCCCCGATGTCGAAAATTTCAACAATGTTGGGGTGGCTCATCGAAGCCAGAACGTCGCATTCCTTGTAGAAGAGCTGAAGTGCAGCGGGATCAGGGATGTCGAGGATGGTCTTGACCGCCACTTCCCGGCGGATGACTCCGTCGTAGGCCCGGTAGACCAGGCCCATGCCCCCTTTGCCGAGGATTTCCCTGACCTCGTAGCGTCCAGCCAGTTTCTTCGGCAATCCTGGGGTATTCATGGCGCATCGGCCCGTGGCGGGGCGTCTGCATTTTAGCCGATTTTTCCAGAGAAAATACGTTCAAAGCGGGTGTTTCACCGAGGCACTAACGACAAATTTTGCACTTGTCCGGCACGGCCCGGAGCTTCTTATCCTTGCTTTTTTGGCTGCAAAATCAGCACTTTTGGGCTCGCGGGGAACTTCCTGACGAAAATCTAATTTCCCGCCGCCGCGACATGGTCACTGATGTGCCTGCAGCAGTCGGGCATGCTCAAACCCATCTTCACGTTCCCGGGGCGCTCGTTCCTGATTGCAGCTTGCTTCGCGGGAGCTTTTTTCGCGGCGGGATCTCCCTCCCGAGGTGCGGCGGTTGGATCTGCCGGTCTGGCGACTTTTCACGCGGAGACGTCGGAGGCACAAGTCGCATTTTTCGGCACGGATCAGAATAACCAGGCGGTCGGAACCTTGAGCAGGGATGACTTTGCCGTAGTGGACAACGGAGAGGTGGTCCGCGATTTCCGTGAACTGGAACGATCGGGAGCCGCCAACCTCGACGTGGTTGCGCTGGTTGATTCCAGCGAATCCGTCGCTTCTTCTCTGTTCGGCCTGAAAGTCGTGCTGCACCAGATGGCCAAAGAGGTGGGCGAATCCACCGATCGGCTTTCCATCATTTCCTTTGGGGCAGTCGAGCCTCGACTCCTCTGTTCCGATGACTGCTCTTCGGAGGCCTCGCAGAAGCGGTTGGACGCGATCGAGGCCCGGGGAGGCACGCCGCTCTATGACGCGCTGGTGTTCGGCGCCCGCTTCGCCGCCGAACGCCGCCGGCCCGGCGTGAGCCAGTTGCTGGTTGTGTTCTCCGACGGGGCCGACACGCTCAGTCGCAGCACCAATCGCGAAGCGCTGGAAGCGTCCCTTGCCGCCGGTTCAGCCCTCTATGCTCTGGACCTGAATTCTTCGCGCCGCGAAGCCGCTCCACGCGACTCGCTGCGCGAGATTGCCGACGCGACCGGCGGCCGCTCTCTCCCTCTGTCTGCGATCGGCGCCAGCCTCTGGCAACTCTTGCATGCCGATTCCCGCGCCACCTATCTCGTTTCTTACGAACTGCCCGGGCACGAACTCGGTTTTCACTCTCTGCGCATCCTGCCCAAGCACAACCTGAATCTTCGATTCCACTGCCGGAGCGGATATGACTATCAGCCACGCATCCCATAATCGCGCATTCCTAAGTCTTCGACTCGCTTCGGCTCTGCTTGCCAGTCTCCTCGCCGCCTCCTTGGCCGGGGCCGCACCGATCGGCGTTTATCAGCGTGGAACTGTTGTCCGCATGAGGATGCAGGATTGCACCTTCTCGCCGCGCGGCTTCCTGGCCAATTTCTCACCCGCCGGTCCCGCAACCTCCGCCGATGCCTGCCCGGAATACACTCTGGTTTCCGAGAAAGTCGTGTACGTGGTGGTCGGAAAATCCTCGAACCAGCTCATTCCCCTGGCCGACGCTATCGATTTCCGTCTATCGAAAAATGAATTGGCGGTGCGCCTCGACGATTCGCGCCATGAGAGCAGATTCGGAATCAAAGAGATGATTCTGCGCGCCGACTGGGAAATCGCCCAGCATCGCCTTGATGCTCCTGCGGCTGGGGCCACATTGCCCGCTTCTACTACGGCCACTGACGCCCTCGCCGCCCGAAAGTCTCCGGAGTAGCTGCTTCCGCCGCCTTCTTAGTAACCGCCTGCCTCGTCCTAACGCGCCCGCAACAGCGAACACTGTTGGCTTGTTTGGCCTCCGGCCTGTAATATTCCGCCTATTCCATTGGAGGCCTCCCGGAAATGCACCTGCCGAACACAGGTTTTCTTCCGTCTTTTTCGCGCGCACCGAGATTCTTTCTGCTTCTGATCGTCACGCTAAGCATGGTCCCATTCACTCGGGCGCAACAGCCTGATTCCGAAGACGAAGGCCAGTTCCGCTTTCGTTTCGTCGGCCCGCGGGTGGGAAACCGCATCGCCGCCGTCGCCGGCATTCCCGGCGATCCCAGCACTTACTATGCGGGCGCGGCCTCGGGGGGCGTCTGGAAGTCCACCGATGGCGGCAATCATTGGTCTCCGATTTTCGATAAGCAGCCGGCCGCTGCCATCGGAGCGCTCGCCGTTGCGCCCTCCGAGCCCAGCACGGTTTGGGCCGGAACCGGCGAAGCCTGGATGATCCGCGACAGCGACGTCATGGGCAACGGCATCTACAAGTCCACCGACGCCGGCAAGACCTGGACAAACATGGGACTGGCCGACACCGGCCGCATCGGCCGGATCATCGTGAATCCCTCCAACCCGGATATTGTCTTCGCCTGCGCTCTCGGCCGCGGCACCGGACCCCAACAGGACCGCGGCGTCTACCGCACCGCCGACGGCGGCCTGCACTGGGAGCGCGTACTCTTTGTCGCCGACAACGTAGGCTGCTCCGGCCTCGCGATGGATCCGCACAACCCGCACAAGCTATTCGCCGGCATGTGGCAGGTCGAACTGCATACCTATGCGGAATTCAGCGGCGGTCCGGGCAGCGGCGTGTACGTTTCCGAGGACGGCGGTTCGAAATGGAAGCACATCGAAGAACACGGCCTGCCCAAATCTCCTCTGGGAAAAATTGACGTTGCCGTCGCTCCCACCAACTCCAACCGCGTCTATGCTCTGATTCAGACCAAAGACCAGGGCTCGCTCTGGCGGTCCGACGACGGCGGCGGAAAATGGAAGGCCGTCAACTATCAGCGCGCCCTGGTGGGCCGCGCCGGGTATTACATCCGGCTGGCCGTTTCTCCCGCCGGCGACAACGAAGTTTATGTGGCCAACAGTTCCTTCCACGAATCGCTCGATTCAGGAGAAAACTTCCGCGAGGTTCCGTGGGGCGGAGACACGCACGACATCTGGATTGATCCGCTGAATGCCGACCGCTTCGTGGTCACCGACGACGGAGGAATGAACATCACCAGCGTCCACGGTCGCGGCTTTCACCGCGTCTCCCTGCCCATCGGACAGATGTATCACGTGGATGTGGACCACCAGATTCCCTACTACTTCTACAGCAACATGCAGGACGACGGGAACATGCGCGGGCCCAGCCTTCCGGTGGACTGGCGGGAAACCGGCTGGGATCACGAAATGGGCGGCTGCGAATCCGGCTTCACCATTCCCGACTATGCCGATCCCAGCGTCGTCTGGGCGACCTGCTATGGCGACACCGTTACCCGCTGGGACGCGCACAGCCGCCGGGCTCACTCCATCAGCCCCTACATGCACACCCTCGATTCCCCGCCCAACGACGTCAAGTACCGCTGCCACTGGACGCCGCCGCTGGCCATTGATCCGTTCGATCACAACACCGTGTATTACGGCTGCCAGGTGATCTTTAAGACTTCAAACGCCGGTCAGAGTTGGTCTGTTATCAGTCCCGATCTCTCCACGCAGGATCCTTCCCGCATCGTGGCGTCCGGCGGCATCGTCGGCGACAATCTCGGCCAGTTCTATGGTGAAGTCGTCTTTGCCATCGCGCCTTCTAAAGTCCAGAAAGGCCTGATCTGGGCCGGCACCAACGACGGCCAGGTCTGGTACTCGACCGACGCCGCGCACTGGACCAACGTCACGAAAAATATTTCCGGCCTGCCCGCCTGGGGAACCATCACCAGCATCGCACCCTCCGCCTTCGATGCCTCCACGGCCTATATCAGCGTGGATCTCCATCTCATGGATAATCGCGATCCCTACATCTACAAAACTTCCGATATGGGCAAAACCTGGAAGCTCATCAGCGGAGGCTTGCCCAAGCACTCTCTCGCTTATGTGCGCATCGTTGCCGAAGACCCCAACTGCCAGGGACTTCTCTTTGCCGGGACCGGCAACGGGCTCTTCTATTCGCTCGACGACGGCAGCCACTGGACCGCGCTCCAGGCCGGACTGCCCCACTCCCCGGTCAGTTGGGCGGTCGTGCAGAAAGAATTTCACGACCTGGTGATTTCCACCTACGGCCGCGGACTTTACATTCTCGACGACATCACTCCACTCGAACAGATGGCTCAGAAGCATTCCGATGCCGCGATCACTCTGTTCGAACCCCGGCAGACCTACCGCTTCACCCGCGGCGGCCAGGCATTCCTCAACTTCTCTCTGAAGACAGCCATCAAGAAGCCCCTCGAAATCGAAATTCTCGACTCCGACGGAAAAGTCGTTCGCAAGCTCGAGGCCGAAGGCCGCGCCGGAATCAATCGCGTCTCCTGGGATCTGCATTACGAGTCGCCACGCGTGGTGGCTCTGCGCACGGTTGCGCCCGACAATCCCCACATCTGGGACGAGCCCCGCTTCCGCGACGCCGATTCGCGTCCGGTCACGCACTGGGGATCGAAGCCCGCCGAGACCGGGCCGGTCGCCGCGCCGGGAAAATATACCGTGCGCCTCAAGGTCGAAGACCAGACCTTCACCCAGCCGCTTACCATCCTGCGTGATCCGCGCTCTCCCGGATCGGAAGCCGATATCGCCCTGTCGGTCAAGACGCAGCTCCGCGTCTGCGACCACATCAGCCACGTCGCCGACACCATCAATCAGATCGAATGGCTGCGCAAGCAGCTCGAAGTGATCGAATCCATGCTGAAGCCGCCGAAGAAGAAAGAAAAAGAAGCCGCCGCCGACGATGACGAGGACGACTACGAAGGCGACGATCCGTCGCCGGCGCAGCCCCGCATGCTCAGCGATGCCGAGGAAAAACAGCGCGCCGACACCCTCAAACGCGCCGAGGAGTTCGGCAAGAAGCTGGAAGCGATCGAATACCGCCTGATCTCGCCCGCTCTTCTAAACAGCGACGACAAGTATTTCGTCGAAGGCTACAAGGTTTATCTGAATTTGATCTGGCTCAATGCGGAAGTAGGTACGGGCGGCGGCGATGTGGCCGGTGGCGCGGACTTCGCGCCCACGGATACGCAGCTTGATTTGCTGAAGACTTACGAGGGCGAAATCACGGCCACAGACTCCGAGTATCAGAAACTTACCGCGGAGGATCTGCCCGCATTCAATCGTTCGCTGACCGATCAGAAAGTCACCCCGCTGGTCGCTCCGCCGGACTAAAAGGGCAGAAGCGAAACGCGGTTTTGCCGTTTTACTGACTCACGGGCAATGCCTTGCCGGGGTGCGCCTTGGCATCGGCAATCAGCTTTTCTACCAGCGCCTTTTTCTCGAAGTTTGGATAATACTGCAACAGTTTCTGCCACGTCGCGATCGCGCCCGTGGCGTCGTTCTTCCCTTTCCAACGGATTACGCCCAGGTTTAGCAACGTTCCGGCGTGCTTGGGTTCGTAAGTCAGGGATTTCTCGAGCTGCGCGATCGCCCCATCGGCGTCGCCCTCATAGAAAAGACATGAAGCCAGATCCGTCCGCGCACCCACGTTCTTCGGATTCACCTGCAGCGCCTTCTGGTAGTAAGTCGCGGCTGTGTCGAACTGGTGGGTCATGCGATATACGGTCGCAACCTGGTTGAGCAGGTCAGCGTTGTTGGGATCGCCTTTGAGCTTCTCCAGCAGTGGTTCGACCTGCTTATCGGCCATGCGCTTCATGTCGTCGAGCGTCGGCATCTGCTGGGGAGTTGGCGCCGGCGACGTTGCAGTCATCGGAGCGGACGTCATCGGAGCGGACGTCATCGGAGCGGACGCCGCCGAAACTGGAACCGTAGCGGCGGAAGAGACTGCAGGCGCGGACCCTCGGGCAATGTAGCCAAAAACCAGCCCGAGCGCGAGGCAGAACCCAGCCGCGGCTAATACTTGCCACGCCGGCCACGTAGCCCCGCGCTCTGCCGTCTCAGGAGTTCTGGAGTGGATTTCGTTTTCCATCAAACGAGTAAGAAGCACCCCGGATTCCACTTCCAGGAATCCGCGCAAGCTGCTGATTTTGCATGATATGTGAGGACGGTCGGGAGGGATCGAAGCGACTCATTCAGGGTCAAAAGACGCGCCGCTGCGAGAAAAAGCGCAGAGTCTACCGGATAATCCTGGGTGGACCACCGGCCGGGCCAGCCACGCCATTGTGCGCGTGTCCATGGCAGGTCAGCGTACAGGAGTTGGTGGCTCGGTGGTAGGTGATTGGAGTGCGTCCGTTAGGCGCGACTACATTCAGGTCAAAGTTGACCAGGCGCTCTCCCGAAACCGTAGCCAGTTGCCCGCTCACTCCATGCGAAGTGTGGCACACCGAACACGAGAATCCGTCATTGATGTGCCGCGCGTGCTCGCTGAAGCTCGCGTTCGCCACCACACTGGTCAGATCATGGCACTTGGCGCACAGCGCATAGTTGCCCGTGGTCGTGAGATTGGGCGGAACGTTCAGGTTCGTGATGAGTTGGCCCGGCACCGGAGCCTGGCTCATGTCGTAGCGCCGCTCCAGTAGATGAGAATATTTCGACCCATGCGGACCGTTCGGGCCGGTTCCGCCGAACTCCCGGTTGTCGTCGCTGTTGTGGCAATCGGTGCAGAGAATGCGGACGCCCATGGTCCGGCCCTGACGCATGCCGTCCAACTGCAGCATGTTTGGCCGCAGGCTCGGCTGCGGGAACGGGCTGCTCCGGTCGCGCATCACCGGATGCTTCGAGATCGCAGTCGCGTTGAACTGCAGCAGCAGGTTCAGCGGATCGGCGCCGGTGACCAGCCACATCGGCTGATACCCGAACACCGCGGGAGTCGCCTTCCCTGCGCTCGTCCCGTGACACCGCAGACAGTTTTCATACTGATAGGTTGCGGGAGAAACCGCGGTGTGGCCATCGGTCGCGCTGATGCCTTCCACTTCGCTTTGCGATGCGCGGATCAGCGGCGGCACCGGAAAAGTCGCGCTCACCTGCCGCGTGGCGTGCGGATTGTGGCAGTCCACGCAGGCCGCATGGCGGTTGTGATTGAGCAGCACGGCTTCCTCGGGCTCGTGCGTTTTGTTTTCCGTGGTGGTCAGGCTGGCATGGCCGATTTTTGGGACGGTCATTTCCGCGGCAATATCGGGAGCGGCCGGAGTCACCGAAGTGCCGCCGTTGTGACAGGAAAGACAAGCCTGATCGCCGGACGTGCGCAGCAGAACTTTTGCCTCGGAGTTGTGCGATGCATGGCACGACAGGCAACCGTTCTTGCGCATCGTCGTATACGGACCGAGTGACCTCGCCCGACTCATTCTCCGGGAAGTCAGGCCGCCGCCGCTGGCTACAACTTCGGCCGAAACCCGGTTCTCCGCCGTGGCATGTACGCTTCCGTTCCACGAGGCCAGAGGATTTCTTCGTTTCTCTGCCGACTTGGCTCCGCTGATCGGATGCGCGGCATCTAGTCCCATCCCGCTGCCGCTCGGAATCGTGCTGTGACAGGCCAGGCACAGCGCGCTCTGCGAATTGTTGATCACCAGAAAGTCTGAGCTGGGATCAATATTCTGCACGTGCGGATTGTGGCAGCTTCCGCACTCGACGTTGCCGCCGATCAGTTTCACTGCGCCCGTTGTGTCCTGGGTCGTCGGCGGACTCGCGGTCAGCGACGCCCAGATGTCGGAGGCAGGCTGCAACGGGGTGATGAAACTGAACGGATGCGTGGCCTGCAGGTTGGTTCCCAGATCGGCCGCCGTACCGCTCAGAGTGGCCGACATCGAGACCTGGCCGTAGGGAGTGGTTGTCCCCAGCGCCACTGTGCCATCGTGACAGCTCAGGCAGAGCGTGCTGTTATTGCCCAACGGCGGCGAAGGGTTGGTCTGGTTCACCATCGTCGAACTGGTATAGACCTGATACGACTGCACGCTCGACAGCGTCTGGCTCCACAGGGGTGTCTGCGAAACGCCCACGGGATTGTTGATGCCGGAATGCGGAGCGTGGCAGTACAGGCACGGGCTGCCCAGATTGCCGGTAATCGGCGATCCGCTGGCCGGCGCCATATTGTGTTCCCCGAGCACGTCGGCGTTGATCTGGGTCTGCGCCGCCAGGAGTGAGGCGTTTAGCAGCAACAGGGCCGCAACTCTCGCTCCCAGCCTCACTGCTGCCCCCCTCCCGCCGATTTGCCTGGCCCGAAATAGTGAAAGACCTGCACCCGCCGGTTGTAGGAATCCACCACCAGCACGCGATCGCTGTGGTCGATCCAGAGTCCCTCGGGCAGCTGAAATTCGCCAAACCCGCTGCCCTTCTGCCCAAAGAAATACAACAGCCGCCCCTCGGAATCGAAAACCTGCACCATGCCGCGTACCGCTTCCACCACGTACAAATGCCCCTCGGAATCGAACCCGATGCCCTTGGGCCGGAACATCTCGCCCCGCCCTTCGCCCAGCTTGCCGATGGCGTAACGAAAACCGCCGGTGCGGTCGAGAACCTGCACCCGGAAATTCATCGCGTCCACCACCACCAGGCTGTCGCCATTCAGGCGCAATTCGGTTGGATAATTGAATTCACCGTCTCCCTGCCCGGTCTTTCCGATGGTCTGCAGGATGTTGCCCTGCATATCGAGCAGAAATATCTGGTTGCGCAGCGTGTCGCTGACGTAGATGCGCTGCGCCGCCGAATCCACGGCGATTCCGGTCGGGCGCTTGAAGTAGCCCTCCCCGCCTTTCAGGCTGCCAATGATGCGCTGGAATTTTCCGTTTGCGTCGAAAATGAAAATCTTGCCTGATTCCGAATCGGTGACATAAATGTTGTCGGAAGCATCCACCGCGACGCATTGCGGAGCCACCAGCCCGTCCATATCGCGATCGCGGGAAAGGAATTTGTACTTCTGCTGCTCGAAATCGAAGATGTGAACGCCCAGCGCGCCCGGATCGGTGACAATCACGCGCCCTTTCGAATCCGTCACCACCTCGTAGGGCGCGATGAGGGCATGAAACTCCGGCGCGCCGGCCACAATATCCACCAGCTTGGTCCAGAAGCTGCGTTTCCAGTGGACATCGGGCTCGGCCCAGAAGCTGCGCTCGAAAGTCAGGCGGCGTCCGCCCTCCAGTTCCAGTTGCGGAACCGTGGCGGGCTGGTTTTTAGGAGTTTTTGCGGCTGCCGCGGAGGGAATCGCCAGTAGCAGCGCCAGCACCAGCGCGCCATCCCGCCAGAGGCCAGGCCGTCTGCCGCTCGTCGCCGCGCTCAGAAGAACTTGAACCACCGTGTGATCCCCATATAGAACGACGAGTATGAAGCCGCCGGCTGACCCGTAATGCTGAAGCCCTGCTGCAGTTTCAGGTAGCCGCCCGTAATCCAAAGCTGGCGTACCTTGTACTGTAGCATCGTATTCAGCTGCGCCGTGCTGTTCTGCGAGCTCGTGCCCGCAGACTCCGCGGCGGTGTTACTGGTCGTCTTCGAGTAAGTGCCGGACAGCACCAGCCCGTGGCGCGGGACCAGGGATGCTCCAAACGAATACGATTTGCCGCCGAAGATTACGGCCAGCGGACTGCCCGCCGTCGGAGTCGTCACCGGGGACAAACCGGTTGGGGTGAGAATCGAAGTCCCGTCCGCCTTGCCGTAGCTGCCACTGAAGCTGCAGCGCTTCAGCGACCATGACGCCGAATAGCTCTGAGTATTGTTTCCCGAGCCCGCTACATTGTTGAACGTGGACTTGCTCGCCACCGCATTAAGACTCACAAATGAGTAAGAGCTTAACTTCCGCCCCAACCCGAATGAATAGCCTTGGCCAGAGGTGGTGTAGCCGATCAAAACCGTCTGCGTATCGCGCGTGTAATTGAACGAGCCGGTCACGTTCCAGCCCGCGAATTGCCGCTGGTAAGAAACGGAATCAAAGAATCCCAGGAAGCTCGACCCCGTACTTACGTTCACTGAAGTTTCGGTGACCCCGCTGGTGGCATTGATAAAGCCGCCCAGAAAATCGTTGCCGTAGGTGACCATCTCGTTCAGGGTGTCGGAACTCAGCTGGCTGCCGAGCACGGTCTGATCGCGCCGGTCCGCGGTTCCGATCAGCGTCAGGTGCAGCTTGGGAAGCGCATAATTCGCGTGCGCGTTCAGATCCAGCGCATTCGTAGCGTAGCTCAGCGACGAAGCCGGAATCACCGCTCCCGCCACAATGTAGGACTGGTAGAGCATCCCGGACAGATCGTTGGTGTACTGCAGATTCACCCCGGTGTCGAGGTTCCTCACCGGCTGAAACGCGGCTCCCGAAGTCAGCGTGTCAATCGTGCCGTTAAAGCTGGTGCCGCTGTCTTCCGAATTCACCATGGCGCGGTTGAAAGCCACGTTCGCCGAGCCGCGCAGCGGCAGCGCATGCCCCGCGCCCACGTTGAACGAATTGCTCGACGTGGTGGATGTCGTCGGAGACTCGCCCACCAGAAATTCCGGGGTCACGGCATGAACCCGGCTGTATTCGTAGCCGCCATTCAGGTTGAATCCGTTCCAGGTGTCGGAAACATTGGTTCCCAGCGTGTCCGTGTGGAACGTGCTGGGCGCGTTGGCTCCGAACACCGAGTTGTTATTGCTTCCGTCCAGAAACTGAAACGAGACTTTCGGCAGATCGGGCAGGTTCACGCCCCATCCCACGGCTAGGTTGCCGCTGTCGCCCCGCGTCGTGTAGTTTCCCACTCCGGGAATCGACAGCCCGCCCTGATCGTTGTAGATCCGGCTGTAGCTGACTGTCCCGGGAAAATTGCTTCCCGAGAAAATGGATGCGGTCCCGTTCACCCCGCTCGACCGGAAAATGGACTGATACTGCGAGTTGGTCAGGGATTCATTGAAAAACGGCTGCACATCGAACGAAACAAACCCCGGCGCGTAGTAATAGCCGCTCAGGTCGGCGTTCGCGCTCGGATCCATCGAATGGTCGGACGAGGTCAGATTCGAGTAGTCGCCGTTATAGCCAAACGACACGTTGCCGTTCAGGTTCATGCTGGTATTCTCGCCCACCCGCAATTGCGCCACCGACGGAACCGCTGCCGCCAGAATCACCAGGAGCAGCTTGGCTGCCAGATTTGCGGGTTGGCGTACTTCCGTCATGAACTTTCCCGTCTAGAGTTCTTCCACTTTCGCGTGCTTGCGCAGCCGCGCGTCCAAGGTCTTGCGCAGATCCTCGGTCTTCTGCCGCTTGAGCTGCTCGCGCAGCGCGTCCTTAACTTCGTCGAACGGCTTCTGGCCCGCCGGAATGTGCGCGTTCAGCCGCAGAATGGTGTAAGCGTGGTTGTCCAGTTCGATCAGGCCGCTGATCTGTCCCGGCTGCAGCTTCGACAACGGCTGCAGAATCGCCGGCGGCAGCTTCGACCCTTCCACCGAATGGTGGTCGCCCATCATCACCCGGAAATCGTCTTCCGAAATTTTTTCCGCCAGCAACCCGAACTCTTCCGACGTCTTGGTCTGCTGCGCCTGGCGCAGGGCGTTGTCGGCCCGCTTGCGCGCTTCCTGCTGCTGCGCCGGATTCGCGTTTTCCGGCGGAATGATCGAAATGCTCTGAATCGAGTACGACTCGGCATAGCGGAAGCGCTCGGGATTCTTGTCATAAAACGCCCGCGCCTCGGCCAGCGGAACCGCCGACTTGTCCAGAACCTCCAACTTGAGCAGATCGTCAATCAGCAGCGATCGCGCAATCTTGGCCTGCAGCAGCTTCTCCGAGCCCTTGAACTGCGATTTCAGCAGCGCGTCATACTCCTGCGGGTTGGAGAACTGTTTGCGAAACTGTCTCTCGGAGCGGGCCAGCCGCTCGGGCGTGACGCTCATCTTCCGCCGCACCGCCTCCTGATACACCAGCTCCTCGAAGACGATCATGCGCATCGCCCCGACGCGGATATCGGGCTCCATGGCGGTCGGAATCATGCCGTTGTGCTGCCGGGCATAGGGGAAAATCGTGTATTCCTCGCGCACCAGGTCGAGGTCCGTCAACACGGCCCCGTTGACCCGGGCCACCGGCTTGCCCACCGGCTGCGGCGCGGTCGCGCCCATCATCGAACTCGAACTCGAAGTCGAACTTGCCGGCGGTTGCGCCGCCGCGCTGGGAGCGTGCGAGCTGACCAGTTGCGCGGCCGCGGGACTGGCGGACAGGGTCACGGTCGCCAGCGTCATCGTCGCCAGAGTCAGGGTCGCGAGTACCAGAATCGGGAGTGAGGGTTGCTTCTTCATGGTCTTTCTCCGGAAAAAATGGGGGAGGGTCTTCCCTCCCCCTGTTTGTGAGCGAGCGGACTAGGTCGTCGGTACAGCCAGTTGTCCGTTCATTTCGTTGGATTCGCCGCCATGGCACTGACGGCAGAACTGCGCCGCGTTGTTGCCACCCGTGCTCGGCTGATAGTAGCCGCGCAGGAAGAACATCGTCTGGTAGTTTTTGCCGTTTCCCTTGGAGTTGTAGATGATCATGCTGTGCTGGTTGTGGCAGGAGGTGCAGGTCACAGCCGTCACCGTGGTTCCGAACGTGGCCAGGTTCTTGATCGCGCCGATGTCATAGTTCGTCGCGAAGGCGGACGAGGCCGTTCCGGTCATCGCGATCGCCGTGGTGCCGCCGCCGGTGCAATCCCAGTTGTAGGCTCCGCCGCAGGTCACGACTGCGTTGGCTCCCACCGGATGGTCGTTCTCGTAGTTGCCGGCCGCGGTGCCATCGTTGCCCAGCAAAGTCGGGGCGTTGCCGCCGACGATGGGCAGGGTTTCAACAGTGGCGCCCTTCATCATGCCGACTTTCGCGAGGTTGCCGTCATGGCAGCTCAGGCAGAACAGGATGACGGTGTTGGCGTCATGCGCGCTGGTGATGGTGCCCTTGGCGGGCAGGGTGACGGGATAGGTTCCGCCGTCGCCAAAGGCGAGAGCCTGACCGTAGAGAGGGGTGAGGTCCTGTCCCCACAAAGCAAAGTCGCCGCTCGTCGGGTCTTTGGTTGCTACTCCGTTGCCACCCGCGCCGCTGTGCGGTGCATGGCACATGACGCAGCCGCGGCCGTAGCCGAGGTGGGCGCCGAGGACGTCAGATGTGCCGCTCGGGGCAAACGGGACGCCAGCGTTTTGGGCCGTCGCCATTGCTGTGATTGCAAGAACCATACAAACTACTAACATTACTTTTTTCATAAAATTAAGAACCTCCATCGAAGTGTGTTGCAACACGTATCTACTGCGGAACAAATGGTTGTACTGCGCGGACTGAAGCTCAGTCCGGTGCTGCTTTCTTGACGGTCCTTGCAGCACTTGCAGCGGGGCCGTCAGGAACTTGTCGGAATTCGCCGTGGGCGTCCTATTCGTCGCCGTAGTCATCGTCATTGCCGTCATGGCCGCTTCTCCGGTTCCGGCTTCGCGGCCGCCGCGCTGGCGTCGGTTTTATCCGTGGTCTTATCGGCAACTTTGTCGGAAGCCTTGTCCGGAGCTTTCTCCGGCGTCTTGTCCGTAGTCTTGCCGCTGGTCGCCGTCCTCTGCGCCGCTTCGGCTTCGCGGCGGGTCTTTTCCGCGGCAAACTCGGCGTCGGTCACGTAGCGGAACACCTGCACCCGTCCGGGGAAGATTTCACTGGTGATCACCCGGTTGGTCTTGTCAATGGCCAGCCCGTACACGCCCATGAAGCGTCCGGGATACTCGCCATGCTCGCCGAAGTAAATCAGCAGCCGGCCGTCCTTATCGAAAACCTTGACCCGGTCCTGGGCCGCGTCCGCGACCCAGATGTGGCCGTCGCCATCCACCGCGATGCCCTTGGGGCGCTCGAAGTGTCCCGGCCCGTCGCCGTTCTTGCCGAAGGTGCTGATGAAGGCGCCGTCGGCGTCGAAAATTTCCACCCGGTTATTGAAGGTGTCGGTGACGTAGACGTTGCCGTCGCCATCCACCGCCACGCCTTCCGGCAGCGAGAACGTGCCCGGCGCGGTCAGGGTGTGCTTCTTGCCCGTGGTGCCGATCTTGCGCAGCAGCTTGTAGCTGTCGGCGTCGAACACATCCACTATGTCGTTCTGGGTGTCCACGACGTAGATAAAGCGGTTCTGGGTATCAATCGCGATGGCCGAGGGATCGTCGAGCTGGTCGCCGCCGAAAGCGGTTTCCAGCTGGTGCGTGTTGGGCGCGAACACATCCACCCGGTGCAGCTTCACGTCGGTCACGAAGAGCCGGTCGTTGTCATCGAGCGCCAGCCCGCTGACCGCGCCAAAGTGCGCCTGCTTGCCGTTGCCGATCAGTTCGGCGCCCTTGGTCTCGGGGTTGAAGATGAAGATGGCGCTGACGCCCTGGTCGGCGGCGTAGATGCGGCCTTTCGAGTCCACGGCCACGCCGTAAGGACGAATCAGCTGGAACGGGAGATCCTTCACCTGGATCTCGTCGGTCTGGGTGTTGCCCGCCAGCCGGTCCATCCATTTCTGCTTGGCTTTTTCCTTCTTCTTCGAGAACTGGTTGGGATCCACCTTCTGGCCGGTGAACAGGTCCACGAACTTGATCCGGGCGATGGCGGGCGGATTCGGCCACACAATCTTGCTGAGATCGAAGTACTCCGTCTGGCGTTGATCGCCGAGTTTCGGAGTCGTGCTGGGCCTCGCGCCCGGCTTCTTGTTCACATCCGTCTGCTGCGCCGAGACTACGACGGCGGCGGCAACGAGCAGGAGCAGCAAAAGAGCCCACACCCGGCTGGCTCGGAAAGTTTGACCTTCGTGCCTCATCGTTTTTCTCCAGCGGCGAATCTCGTGTCGTTGGTCACAGCCTTCAGGTTCAGCGGATCGCTGTGGCAGTTGCGGCAGAATTCCATGTTGGGCGCCTGATCCTTGACCAGCATGCCGTTGTCGGTGCCGGCGTGCGCCTGATGGCAGGTCAGGCAGTTCATCGGCGTTACCGCCTTGGTGCTTAAATTGGTCACATCCGCGACCGGGTGACCTTCGGTCGGGTGCCCGACCCCGTACTGGAGGGGCAGCACCGGCGGCCGCTCGGCCGTGAAATAGTCCTCGGGCAGCTTCACCTTGCCGTCGAGAATCGTGATCAGGTGATCGCTTTCGAGTTTGCCGGGGCTGCGGTCCGGCCCATGGCACTCGAGGCAGAGCGTATTCACCGACGCCACCCGCAGCAGGTGATCGTTGTCGCCGCCGTGCGCGTCGTGGCAGGTGGAGCAGCCCTGGCCGTATACCGGCTGATGCAGATGTTGCTTCTTCGCCATTTCCGCCTGATCGCTATGGCAGTTCAGGCAGGCCGTCACCGGATCGGGCTGGATGAAACCGGGAGTGCGTCCGGCATGCGGATTGTGGCAGTCGGTGCAGTCGCCGGCGGCGCCGGGATGCTGCACTTTGGCCTTCTCGATTTGTTCGGCTTTGTCGGCGTGGCAGGTAATGCAGAGGTCTTTGGCTTTGGCCTGGGTCAGCACCACTTTGCCGTCCTTGGCCGGCGCGTGGCAGGTGTCGCACTGCTTCTCGGCAAAGGGCGGATGGGTGAACCTGGCCATCAACTTCGGCGCCGCCGACTCGTGCGGATCGTGGCACTGCAGGCAGTCCGCCTTGGCGAAGGGTTGATTCTGATGCGCCTTTTGCAGAGCGGCGTCCTTCACGTCGTGACAGTCGAGGCAGAGCGCTGGGGCCGCCTTGGTCAGGTGAAACTGGTTCTCGACCGAGGGCTCCGCTCCACTCTTGTGCGTCGTGTGGCAGGAGTCGCAGCCCATGTCGAGCGCCGCATGGCGGCTGCCCGCGGCCGGAACGTTCACGCCCTGACTGTGGCAAGTCAGGCAGAGATTGTCTTTCTTGTCCCCGGCGGTCGCCTTGAGCAACTGATTCTTGTTGTCCGAGGTATGCGGATCGTGGCAGGTGAGGCAGTCGCGCACGGCCGGCTTGTGAACCGTACCCTTCAACTGGGTCGCGTCCTTGTCGGCATGGCAGGTGAGGCAAAGCTTGTAAGGAGTGGTCGTGATCAGCTTGATGCGCGTGACGTCTTTGTTCACCCGCACTTCGTGGCAGCTCAGGCACCCCATGGCAATGGCGGAGTGCACCGCTTTGCCCTTGGTCTTGTCTTCGTGGCACTCCAGGCACTTGGCCGCATCCACATTCTTGTCGAGTGGAACCGGGTGGGTTTCGCTGAACGCCGGAGCCACCAGGAACACCGCAACGCACGCTGCCAGCCGGAGAATCGCGGGAAGGGCTGGTCCGGGGGTTACTTTCGATGCCGGGCAGTTGCGAGTTGGAAGCTCCGGAAGCATTGCCGATTCTGCAAGTGCACGATCATGTCCTTTATCGTTGGATTGTTGAAATACTTGCCAGCCGAATGTAAGTCATTTGAAACACGTCGGTTCCGCGCTTCGTTCCAGCCGCTGCAAATATCCACAGGACAGCCGCCAATGGGCTTTCTCCCGCAGTGCATTCGCGAAATCCCCCATTCTCCGAAGCCGATTGTGATCTCGATCACAACGCGCGCAAATGGGTGAAATCACAGGCGGATCGAGCTCCGGGAGCGTGTAATGCCTCATCCCGGCACCGCTTTCAATTTCATGAGAAACAGCTAAACCACTGACAGGATTGCTTCTTCCAGCGTCCTTCGCAGTTGGCGCACGGGTTGCATTAATCACCGCCAAGTAGCACGAACGAGGATTTCTATGACCTTGGCGCCGCGCAACTTATTTCGCAAAGTCTGGCAGACGCTGTGTTCGATTAAGACCGGCGTCGTTCTGATCATATTGGTGGTGATCTTTGCAGCGGCGGGCACTGTAATTCTGCAGCGCCCCATGACGGATCCCGATGACATGGCGCGCGCCTACTCGCCCGCCGTGTTGCGCTTGCTCGATGCCACGGGACTTACCGACATTTTTCATGCGCGCTGGTTTGTAGCCCTCCTCGTCCTGGTGAGCTTAAGCATCGTGGCTGCTTCGATTCAGCGGTTCCCGAACGCCTGGCGCTACTTCTCCCGGCCGTACAAAGTCCCGGAGGAGAACTTCCGCCGCGCGCTGCCCACGCAGGCGCAGATTTCAGTAGCCGACGAGGAACACGGACTCAGCGCCGCCGAGCGTGCCTTCGCCAAGCTTGGTCTGAAGTCGGAAAGAATCGTCCGCACTGATAGCTTCTCGCTGTTCTCCGAGCGCAACCGCATTTCAGAGATGGCGGTCTACGTGGTCCATGCCAGCCTGCTTCTGATTTTCCTGGGCGGCATTCTCGACGCGCTCTATGGCTGGCGCGGATTTCTCACTCTGACTCCCGGCGCGCAATCGAACCAGATTGAAGTCCGCGGCTCCAACCGTCCGATTCCTTTCGCCATCCGCTGCGATGGCACCGGCGAAGAAACCTATGCCGACGGAAGCCCCAAACGCTGGTGGTCCAAACTGGCGGTACTGGACGGCGGCAGCGAAGTGCTGCGCAAGGAGATCGTGGTCAACGATCCGCTGGTTTACAAAGGCGTGCGCTTCTACCAGGCCACTTATGGCCGCACCGGCAAGCTGGCTCAGCTCAAATTGACGGCCAGTCCGGTCTCTGGCGCGGCCGGTGGGGCAACCCCTCAAAAAGATGGGCCGGCAGAGGAAATCACCCTCGCTCCCGGCCAGATCGCCGCCCTCGACTCCGATAACAAGGTGCAACTCGCCGAATTCATTCCCGACTTTGTGGTGCAGGATGGCCAGGTCTATGCCCGCAGCAACGACGTGGAGAATCCCGCGGTGCATTTGATCGTCACTTCCGCGCGGACCAATCGCGTCATCAATGTGTGGTTGCCTGAGATCCCGGGAATCGGCGAGAACGCATCCTCTCCCTACAGTTTCGCAGCCAGCGATCTCCAGATCGCGAGCTACACCGGACTGGAAGTTTCGCATGAGCCCGGACAGTGGGCGGTGTGGGCGGGCGTCGTGTTGATGGCGGTTGGTCTGACATTTGTGTTCTACGTCTCGCACCAGCGCATCTGGGTGGTTCCGGTGCTGGCAGGGAGAGGGCGCATGACGCTGTGGGTGGGCGGTGTGGCAAACCGCAACCGCGATGTTTTCGACGAGAAATTCAAACAGCTGGTAAGTGAGATCGAGAACCAACTGAAAGTAGACCCAGCGGTTGCTCCTGAAACGGAGCCCGCGATCGCCGCCGGAAGGTGAGTCCGGCAACGGAGGAAGAGTACATGTCACGAGTCAACGCTGAGCAGCATCCCGCGACCGGCACCACATTGCTTGTCGGCGTCGGCCTGAGCATCGCGTTTCTGCTGTTCATGGCATTCCTGAACGTGGTGAAGTCCGGCAATATCCTGAACGAATCGAACCTGCTCTACGCGGCGCTGATTTTTTACGCGGGCGCCGGCGCGCTGTATCTCGGCTTTGGGGTCACGGCCACGGAGTCTTATATAAAGTTTGCTTCGCTCGCCACCTGGGCTGGCCTGATCGCCAACACCGGCGCCGTGGCCCACCGCTGGTATGAAGCCGGACATCCGCCCTTTGCCAGCATCTACGAGATGCTGCTGAGCTTTGTCTGGACGCTCGCGGCGCTCACGCTGATCGCCGAAAAACGCTACGGCGTCCGCGTCATCGGGACGGTCACCATGCCGGTAGCCATCGTGGGAGTGGTCCTGATGCAACTGCTGCGCACCGAGGTTCGTCCGCTGGTCCCGGCGCTGCAATCCACCTGGTTGCACGTGCACGTCACCCTGGCCATGCTGGCCTATGCGGCCTGCGCCCTGAGCTTCGCGCTCGGCATGATGTTTCTCATCCAGGACAAGATGCGGACCGAAACCTTCCTGGCCGCGACCAGCATCTTCACGGTTGGAATTTATGCCGGGATCCTGACCCGCTTCGAACGCTGGGGCGGGCTGAACGTCATCGCCTGGGACGCCGAGAACAAAACCGAAATGTTCCTCTCGCGCGGCGTGCGGCTCTTCGTCACCATCCCTGATCTGGGCTGGCTCCTTTTGCTGGTAGCGATAGCGGTCGCCGCGCCGCTTGTGCTCTACACAATCGCCCGGATTAAGCAAGACGACAGCTATCTCACCCTGGCCAATCGCGCCGTATTCCTCAGCATTTTGCTGCAGATGCTCGGCCTCGTGTTCTTCCTGCTGCGCGCGCGCGACGGACAATATGCCTCGCTCGACGCCGAGGGCCTGTATCCGACCTCGCTGGCTGCCAGCCCTTTCATCCTCGCTGGACTGGTGGGCGGAATCTTCGCCAACCTGCTCTATGTCCTCCTGCTGTGGAGGCGCGAGGACTTGGAAAAGCTGCTGCCTCCGGCGGACGCGCTTGACCGCATCACCTACAAAACTATCTGCATTGCCTTCCCTTTACTCACCCTGATGATCGCGGCCGGCGCCTACTGGGCCAACCGGGCCTGGGGTTCTTACTGGAACTGGGACCCCAAAGAGACGTGGGCCGCGATTACCTGGCTGGTGTACGCCGGATATCTGCACATGCGCATCACGCGCGGGTGGCGGGGACGGCGAGCCGCCTATTTTGCGATTCTTGGTTTTGCGGTGGTGATGTTCACGTTCTTCGGCGTCACTTATCTGTTGCCCGGCTTACACGCTTATGCCTGAGTTCGCGCGAGACTTGACCAATTCGGGAGCGCTGCTGGATCGAGGTTCGGGGCGCGTTCGGCGGAGTTTCTTCAGTACCGAATACTCCAGCCCGACGCCGCTCCCGGAGCCGGGTCCCGCCGCGGCCAGAGAATCCGCGACCGAACCTTCCCAGGACGATGGCGAACTCCGCCGGCTGGGCATCACCTGGGAGATCAAAGCCCTTGCCCCGATCGCCGGGGTTCTTCTGGGCGGGATGCTTCTCTTCCTGCTGGCGACGCTCTCCTGGCACGATCCGGAGCGGCACACGGTTCTGCTCGTGGCCGGAGCCGGCGCGGTAGCCATTTGCGGCGCTTTACTCGTAGTCCTCACCTACACCGTCCAGCGGCCCCTGGTCGAACTGCAACAGAAGATCGCGCAGGTGGGCGCCGGGGACCTGAGCGTCAGCGTCAGCTTCGCGCGCCGCAACGACGAAATTGGCGATCTGGGGCGTAACTTCGATCAGATGGTGCGCCAGCTGCGCGAATCGCGCGCGGAAATCGAACTCTTGCATCGCACCCAGATGTCTCGCGCCGAGCACCTGGCCACGCTCGGCGAGCTGGCTACCGGACTGGCGCACGAAATCCGCAATCCTCTCGCCGGCATCGCCGGTGTGATCGAGATCGCCGGCCGCGATCTGCCCCAGGCCAGTCCGGCGCGCGCAGTGGTAAAGGAAGTGCGGCAGGAGATCGCGCGCATCAACCACATCGTCACCGACCTGCTGCAAACGGCTCGGCCGCATCCGCCTACCGTCCGCAAGAGCGACCTCAACACGACCGTGGAACACGCGGTCATGCTGGGACGGCAACAGGCGCTGGCCCGCTCGGTCATGATCGCTCTGCACAAAGACCCGACTCTGCCCGATGTCGAACACGATGGCGACCAGATCCACCAGGTCCTGTTGAACTTGCTGCTCAATGCTCTGCAGGCCATTGATCTCGAGGGCCGCATAGACGTCACGCTCCGCGCGCAGGATGGCATGGCCGCGGTGGACGTGGCCGACAACGGCCGCGGCATCGCCCCCGAAACCCTCCCCAACATCTTCCGTCCGTTCTACACCACCAAGGGCGACGGCACTGGCCTCGGCCTCTCTCTCGCGCGCCGCATCGTCGAGGACCATCAGGGACGGATTGACGTCACCAGCGCTCTCGGCCAGGGCACTACTTTCACCGTGCTTCTGCCCCTGCAGCGCGCGGCTGCCAAAGCTCAGGCTTCTTAGCGCTTAGCGCAACCTCCTAAACTCCAGACGCGTAGCCCGGCTCGTAGTACGATGTTGGTCGCCGTACTTGCCCGGTATGCCCTCTAGAACCGCTCTCAATCGCAGCGCTTCGCAGAAGCTTTTTGCTCGGGCGCAACAGTCGCTCGTGGAAGGGGTCAATTCGCCGTCGCGCGGCGCCGCCGTGTACCGCGACGGCCCTCTTATGCTGGAGCGCGGACACGGTTCTCATGTCTGGGACGCGGACGGCAACGAATACGTTGATTTCATGATGTCGTTCGGCGCGCTGATTCATGGGCACGCACATCCGCGGCTGGTTTCGGTGGTGAACCAGGCCATGGCCGAGGGCTCGCACTTCGCGGCCGCAACCTCGGCGGAAGCCGAGGCGGCCGAGCGGTTTCTGCGCATGGTTCCCTCAGCCGAGACCGTTCGCTTCGCCAACACCGGCAGCGAGGCTACCATGCTGGCCCTGCGCTTAGCGCGAGCCCATACCGGGCGCGTCAAGTTTCTGAAGTTCGAGGGCCACTATCACGGCTGGTACGATCCCTATCTTCTGAACGCTCACTCCCACGCCGCCGACGAGTTGGGGCCGCCCGAGAACCCCACGCGCATTCCGGATTCCGAAGGCATTCCCGCCACAACTTTCGATGACGTAGTGCTCGCTCCGTGGAACGATGTTCCCGCTTTGGAGCGCATCATGCGCCAGCACGGCCACGAACTGGCGGCTGTCATCACTGAACCGGTCATGGCCAATATGGGATGCATTCCTCCGCGCGACGGATATTTGCAGCACCTGCGGGAACTAACTCAGAAGTCGGGCACGTTGTTAATTCTCGACGAAGTCGTGACCGGCTTCCGCTATGCGCCCGGAGGTTGTCAGCAGTATTACGGCATCCGTCCCGACCTGAGCACGTTCGGCAAGGCCCTGGGCGCGGGTTTTCCGGTCGGCGCAGTGGCCGGTCCGCGCGCCATCCTCGACCGCCTGCGCTGGGGCGACAAAATGGTGCTGCACTACGGAACCTTCAACGGCCATCGGCTGACCATGAAAGTAGTGGCGGCGAATCTTGATCTGCTGGCCGCGCCTGATGTGTATCGGCAACTGCACGCGATCGGTGACGCTGCTATCGCCGGTCTAAAGGACGTTTTCCGGCGGCACAAAATTGCGGCCATCGTGCAGGGGTTCGGGCCCATGTTCCAGATCTACTTCACCGGCCGCGACGCGATTCGCGACTATCGCGATTACTGCTCATACGTAGATTCTGGCCGCTACTCGCGTTTCGTTGAAGCGCTGATCGAGAATGGGATCTACATGACGCCTTCGAACGGGCTGCACTGGATCATCTCCACGGCGCACACTCACGCCGATGTCGAGGCGATGCTCGAAGCCGCCGATCGCGCATGCGCCGATCTGGCATAAAGACGATCCTGCTGAAGAAGACCTGCCATGAAGAAAATTCTGTTTGTCGGAGCCGGGCGCATCACAAGCGCGCTATTGGCCGGGCTAGAGCTCGCTCGGTATGACCGACCAAGCCTGGCTCGACCGATTATGGTTCGAAAGATCATGGTGCACGATCATCGTCTGCGCACCCTGCGCCGGATCAAGAAGCTCTACGGCGTCGCCACCGAACCTGACCTTCAGCGCGCGGTTGAGTGGGCCGACATCCTGATCCTTGCGGTTCGCCCCGCATCGGTGGTTGAGGTCTTGCGTGAGATCGCCGCAGTGAGAAAATCGGCTTCGCGTCCCCTGCTCGCCGTCAGTCTCGCCGCCGGCATTCCCTTCACGGTTTTGAAGCGTCACATGCACTCCCGAGTCCGATGGGCGCGGGCGATGCCGAGTCCGGTGAGCCGCAGCGGGCGCGGATTGACTGCTCTCGCCTTTGACCGAACCTTCCCGACTCCAGCCCGGAAGGAACTGCAGGGATTCTTTTCGGTCGTCGGGACCACGATCGTGATCCCGGAGCGACAGTTCGACGCCTTCATGGTCACGTATTCCGCAAGCCACGGCTATCATGCCCTGGCAGCTCTAGCCGGGGCCGCGGAGAAACTCGGACTGAGCCGCAGGACTGCGCAACTGGCTGCGGCTCATGCTCTCGGCGACGCCATCCTTGCTTGGCGTGAAGGCCATCTTTCCCTCGATGCCCTGCTGGGCGAAGCCGTGACTCCGGGCGGCATCGCATTCGCCGTCTTGAGCACCATGGAGCGCGCCGGATACCAGAAGGTCATTCAGGGCGGGCTCGCCGCCGGCGTCGCCCAAGGCAGGAAAAATGCGAGGCTGCGCTAGACAGCCCGGTTGGCGCGCATCACCGCGCCGCCTCTCCAACTTCACGCGCTTCGTGTAAGCTTATGCTGGCATGCCCGGAGAACGAATTTTAGTGGTGGATGACGAGCGCCTGGTGCGCTGGTCACTGCGTCAGAAATGTGAGGAATGGGGCTACGAGGTAGCGGAAGCAGCGGCGGGCGAGCCCGGCCTGCGGCTGGCGCAGCACGAATCCCCGAATCTGGTGCTCCTCGACGTCCGCCTGCCCGACATCAGCGGCATTCAAGTGCTGGAGCAGCTCAAAAAAAATCCCGATGCCCCGGCCGTCATCATGATTACGGCCGACCCTCAACTCGACGACGTCAAGCAGGCGCTGAAACTCGGCGCCTACGATTTCATCGGGAAGCCTCTCGATTTCGACGAACTCCATGTCACCATCCAGAACGCGCTCGAAGCCACGCGCTTGCGCAGCGAAGTACAAACCCTCCGCGGCGAAGTCCGACGCCAGGCCGGCTATCACGAAACCGTCGCGGTTTCGCCCAAGATGACCGAGCTGATGAGCTTTGTGCAAAAAGTCGCAGCCAGCGAAGCCACCACCATCCTGATCCAGGGCGAGAGCGGCACCGGTAA
>Ga0070733_10000431_pt1 | contig 34311 bp, 32 predicted proteins | sample Coa_R1_9_FD_66450 | JGI IMG/M metagenome (GOLD analysis project Ga0070733, IMG submission 66450) | Surface soil microbial communities from Centralia Pennsylvania, which are recovering from an underground coalmine fire - Coalmine... | ecosystem: Environmental > Terrestrial > Soil > Unclassified ...
AGGAAATGACGATCTTCCCGTTTCCCGACGGCGCGGCGCCTTGCAAGTTTTTGACGTGCGTGGCGCCTTTCTCGACGTACGACGAACCGCCACCACCGCCGCCGCCGCCGCCGACACCGCTCGTGCTCCGCGAACCGGCACCGCCGCCACCGCCGCCATAGTAGCCGCCGCCCGCGCCGCCGCCGCTTCCGCCGCCACCGCTGCCGCTGCTGGGGCCGCTTCCGCCGTTACCCCCGCGGCCGCGTTTTCCGTTTTGGCCGGCGTTTCCGGTCTGATAGTCAAATCGCTCGCCGCCGGCGCCGCCGCCTCCCCCTGCGCTCTGGGAGCCGCCGGCGCCGCCGCAACCATCGGGGCCGTCTCGGTAGCAGTCGCCGCCGCCCCCGCCGCCGGTGCTTCCGCCGCCCAGCCCGCCATTGCCGTTACCGTAAAAGATGCTGGGACCACCACCGCCGCCGCCGCCGCCGGCGACGACGACGCGGTCCGCCAATTTATCACCGTTCTGTCGCACGTCCGAAGCGCCGCCTCCGCCGCCGCCGTTTCCGCCGCTTCCCTTGGTGCTGCCGCCGTTTCCGCCTCCGTTAAAACCGCCGGCAGTCGCACCCTCACCGCCGACGACGACCGTGAGCTTCTCTCCGGGCGTCACCGGAATCGTTGCTTTCACACTGCCGCCGACGCCGCCGACGGATTCGGTGCCGTAGCCGGCCGTCGAGCCGCCCCCGCTCGCACCGAAGGCGAGAACTTTGATTGCGGTTACTCCGGCCGGCACTTCGAACGTCTGCCGGTGCCCAGTGTATTTAAACGTTTGCGAACTATCCGGCGCGGCGCCGCCCCCCGGCCCGGTTAGTACCAGCAGCGGTGCGCCGCTGCCATGAGTCGCGCAAGCGCAGAGAAGCGCCGTGAATGCGGCGCTAGACGCTAAGCAAAGTGCACGATGCCCAAAACGTGAAATCCTCATCGCCCGCCTCCTGAAGCCCGAACCAATCCGGGGTGACATGGGTTCGCCGCTGCGCCTCAGTTCCATCGCGAAACGAGGTCGCGAGGAGTCGAGAACGTATCTCTGAGGTCCGAATCACGGCTCGCTTGAAGAGGGAGAGAGTTTATGTCGCTAACGGTCATTGGGTCCGGCTTCGGCCGAACGGGCACGGCGTCATTGAAGCGCGCGCTCGAGATGTTGGGCTTTGGTCCATGCCACCACATGGAAGAAGTGATGGAGCATCCGGAACAGGTGCCGTACTGGCAGTCGTTCGTTGCCGGAGAATCGATTAGTTGGGACGAGGTTTTCAAAGGCTATCGCGCCCAGGTCGATTGGCCCGGCGCCCACGTTTGGCGCGAACTCGCCGCGGCCTACCCCGACGCCAAGGTTATCCATTCGGTGCGACCGGAGGCTGCCTGGTGGAAGAGCTTTTCCGCAGCGAACAGGTCAGCGCCGCGATTCCGCCCGAGCGGCTACTGGTCTTCGACGTTGCCGAGGGCTGGGCGCCGCTGTGCGCCTTTCTCAACGTGGCAACTCCGAACGAACCGTTCCCTCGCGTGAACTCAACCGAGGAGTTTTTGCAATTCTTCGATGAAGGCAAGCCGCTCCCGCCGACTCCAACGGTCAAAACCTCGTAACTTGGTTGGCGAAGGGTAGCTCGAATTTACAGGCTAAAGACACGACCATGCGCCTACGAACGATAATCATTGCAGCAGCCTTCACGCTAGCGGCGGCGAGCATCGCCGCCGGTGACCAGGGGAGCGGACAAACAATCGTTTCGAAGCTTGCGTGGCGCAGCGTCGGACCGTTTATCGGCGGCCGGGTCGTCGCGGTTGCCGGCGTGCCCGGCCAGAATCTTTTCTACATGGGCGCGGTCGACGGCGGCATTTGGAAGAGCACCGACTACGGCATTAAGTGGGTGAACATCTCCGACGGCACGCTGCCGGGCGATAGCAACAGCATCGGCGCGATCGCGGTCGCGCCTTCGAATCCCAACATAATTTGGGCGGGCACCGGCGAGAGCGATATTCGCGGCGACATGATCACCGGCGACGGCGTCTTCAAATCGACCGACGCCGGCAAGACGTGGGCGTACGCCGGTCTGCGCGACACGCACACGACCAGTGCGATCGCGATCGATCCCCGCAACGCCGGCGTCGCGTACGTGGCTTCGATGGGGCATGCGTTCGCGCCCAACGCCGACCGCGGCGTTTTTAAGACCTCCGACGGCGGCAAGACCTGGAGCAAGGTGCTCTTCGTCAACGATGCAACCGGAGCGATTGCGCTTTCCATGGATCTCAAGCATCCCGCAACGCTCTACGCGGCAATGTGGCAAGCGCAGCGTCAGCCTTGGAAACTCACCAGCGGTGGCGCCGGCAGCGGCTTGTACAAGACGACCGACGGCGGCGCGCACTGGACGAACCTTTCCAATAATCCGGGCTATCCGCGCGGCGTTCTCGGGCGCATCGGCGTCGGTGTTTCGGCGTCGAACCCGCGCGTCGTCTACTCGATCGTGCAGGCCAAGGCGGGCGGCGTCTTTCGCTCCGACGACGCCGGCGCGACGTGGCGGCGCACCAACGACGACATGGAGCTGCGCCAGCGCGCCTTCTACTATATGAGCGTCTACGTCGATCCGACCAATCCCAACGTGATTTACGCACCGAACGTGCAAGCGCCGTGGGTATCGCGCGACGGCGGAAAAACCTTTCGTTCGCTCCGGCCGCCGCACGGCGACAACCACGTCGTCTGGATCGATCCTCGCAATCCGAAGGTATTGCTCGAAGGCAACGACGGCGGCGCGACGGTTTCGACCGACGGCGGCGAGACGTGGAGCGGCGAGCACAATCAGCCTACTGGCCAGTTCTATCACGTCTCCATCGACGACCGCTTCCCATTTCACATCTATGGCGCGCAGCAGGACGAAGGCTCGATCGAGGGCCCCAGCGCTTCGGTGAACGGCGCAATCTCGAGTGATGAGTGGCAACGAGTTGCCTACGGCGAGAGCACCTTCGTCGCACCGCAGCCCGGCGATCCCACGATTACCTACGGCAGCGGCTACTTTTCGATCTTCCTGCAGTACGACGCGACGATCGGTCAATACCGCAGCGTCAGCCCGTGGCCGGATTATCAGGAAGGCGCGTACTCCGCCGAACTCAAGTACCGCTTTGGCTGGACGCATCCCGTGCTCTTCTCGCCCGCAAATCCCAAAGAGCTGCTCGTCGGATCGCAGTACGTGCTTCGCAGCGACGACTACGGGCGCACCTGGCAAACGATCAGCCCCGATCTCACGCGCAACGATGCCCGCACGGAGGGCCCAACGGGCGGCCCGATCGATCTCGACCAAACCAGCGCCGAAGTCTATCCCGACGTTTCGTCGCTCGCCGTCTCGCCGCTCGACAACGACGTAATTTGGGCCGGATCGGCCGACGGTCTAGTGCACGTAACGACCGATAGCGGTGCCCATTGGAGTGCGGTAACGCCGCCAATGCTGCCGCAGACGGCGCAGATTAGCTCGATCGAGCCGTCGCACGTCGCGAAAGGCACCGCATACCTGACGGCCTCGCGCTATATGTGGGACGACTTCCATCCCTACGCGTACGAAACGCAGGATTACGGCGCCCACTGGACGGCGATCAACGCGGGTCTTCCCAGCGATCAATGTGCGTTCGTCGTTCGGCAAGACCCCAACGACGCGAACTTGCTCTTCCTCGGAACCAAGAGCAGCGTCTACCTTAGCATCAACGGCGGCGCCGAGTGGCAGCCGCTCGCAATCAACCTGCCGAAGGTACAAGTGCGCGATCTTGCCGTCGACACGCGCCAAGGCGCGGTGGTCGCGGCGACGCACGGCCGCGCGTTTTGGGTGCTCGACAACCTCGCGCTGCTCGAAGCGATTTCGCGAGGCGACGCCGGCGGCGCGCCGCAGATTTTTGCGCCGCAGACCGCCTGGCTGACACATGCCTACGGAGCGCCTCCATTCCCCAGCACCGCCGCGGGCGAAAACCCTCCGTTCGGCGCGACGGTCTTCTTCAACATTCCCGCGTCGTATAACGGTAAGACGCCGGTGACTCTCACCTTTAGCGATGCTGTCGGCGCAACGGTGCGGACCTTCGCGCTGCATCTCAAAACCAAACCGCAACCGACGCCGGCGGCCCCGCTCTTTGCATCGGCCGCGAGAAAGCGCGAAGCGGATTTCGCGGCGACGGGCATTCGAGGCGGCGCCAATCGCTTCCAGTGGGATCTGCGCTACCCCGACGCGGCTGACGTTACCGGCTTCAACCCGCCGGTCGCGGCCGGCGGCGAAGAGGACACCGTCAGCGGTCCGGTCGTGCTTCCCGGCACGTACACCGTAACGCTCGACTACGGCGGCAGTGCGGCGCGGGCGTCGTTCGATGTTACCCTCGACCCGCGCATCCACGTCGCGCCGGACGCGCTCGCGGCGCGATTCGCGCTCGAACAACGGATTCACGCCACGCTCGATGCGCTCGATCGCAAGATCGACGAAGCGCTGGCGCTACGCAGCCGCACCGGTCCGAACGCGGCTCTCGACGCCGCGATCGCCGGCGTCGTCCAACTCAAGATCAACTCGAGCGAAGGCGGCCTGCTGTACGAGACGAAGCTGCACGATCGGCTGGCCTTCCTCGCGACCGACGTCGAGATGGCGTACGAGCGGCCAACGGCCGCGCAGTATGCCGTCTTCGACGAACTCGAAGCGCAAGCGAAGGCTGCGCAAACAAAGCTCGCAAACGCGATAGCGCCATAGCCACGTGCTTTAGAGGCTTCGCACGCTTTGCCATTAAAAAGGGACAACCATGTTGCTATCTCTCCGACATCCGTTCATTTTCGCCCGCGTTGCCGCAGTCGCCGGCGTAGCCGCTGCGCTGCTTACCGGTTGCGGCGGTCATTCGTCGCTGCCGAACGTTCCGCTCGGCACGTCCGCGCAAGGCGGCGCGCGGCTCGTTCGCGCGAAGAGTTCGCCGCCGGTCCAAGCGGCGCTCGAATGGCTCATGACCGACGGCACCGTGCTCGTACAGTCGGGCAGCAACGGCAACCAATGGTATAGCTACGCGCCCGATTCGTCCGGCAGTTACGCGGACGGGACCTGGACGCAAGTCGCTTCGATGCCCGCGGGCTACAGCCCGTCGGCGGGCGCGTCGCAAGTTCTTGCCGACGGGCGTTTATGGTACAGCGGCGGTGAGTATAACAACGATAACTTCACCCTCACCAATCTCGGCGCGATCTACGATCCGGTGAAGAACACATGGACGAAGCTCGGTCATCCGTCACACTGGGGCTGGATCGGCGACTCGCCCTCGACCATGCTTCCCAACAACCTCGTTCTCATCGGCGACAAGCTGCACAAGTGGGACGCAACCTACAATCCCACGACGAATAAATGGACGTCCGTCGGCGATGCGGGAAAAGCGGATTTCAACGCCGAGGAAGGCTGGACGCTGCTTGCCGACGGTACCGTCCTGACGGTCGACGTAAAGAACGACCCGGATTCCGAAATCTATAACCCGTCGGCGCAAACGTGGAAGACCGCCGGCGATACTCCCGTTATCCTCGCTTCACACTGGGCGTCGGGCGGCTGTCTCCCCTACGGCCCGAAGAAGAAAGACTGCTACTATCCGCCGGGCGAGATCGGTCCCGCCATTCTGCGTCCCGACGGAAGCGTCTTCGCGACCGGTTCGGGCGAAGGAACCAGCGGTACGGGAACGGGGCACACCGCCATCTATTATTCAACCGGAAGCAAAGCCGGCACGTGGGCCAAAGGCCCCGATTTCCCCGACAACGACAACGCCGCCGATTCGTTCGGTCTGCTCGAGCCCAGCGGCGACGTGATGGTCTTCGGTGACTCCGGCGGCGTCTACGAGTTCAACGGCAAGACGTTCACGGCGCTGAGCGGCGTGCCGTCGTGCCCGCCGATCCTGCTGCCCACGGGAGAAGTCGGGCTCTTCTGCTCGTCCTCGATCGATCTGTACACGCCGACGGGCTCGGCGAAATCAAGCTGGGCGCCGGCAATCAAATCGTATCCGAAGAGCATCGCGCCCGGAAGCACCTACAAAATAACCGGCACGCAGTTCAACGGTCTCTCGCAAGCCATGGCCTTCGGCGACGAGTACCAAACCGCAACGAACTATCCGCTCGTTCGCATCACGAACAACGCGAGCGGCGACGTGGTCTACGCCCGCACGCACGGTCACAGCACGATGGGCGTTGCCACCGGCTCGAAGATCGTTTCGACCAACTTCGACGTCCCCGCGAGCATCGGCTCGGGCGCCAGCACGCTGGTCGTCGTCGCCAACGGCATCGCATCCAAATCGGTCAACGTCACGGTCTCGTCGGCGCACCGGGCTCGCAGCCGCCGGTAGGAGCGGTTACAAGAGCAGCCGCCAGAGTAAAGCGATCTCCACCGCGTAGCAGCAGAGCAACACCAGGGGACTGGTGAGCACGAGCCAGCGCGGCCGGTTTTCCGGAAACAGCCAACCGTGGAAGGCGCGAACCGCAAGCGGCATCAGCGGCCACGTCGTTAGCGAAACGCTGATGGCATTTCCCACAAACGTTCCCAGCGCCGGGTTGAGCGTGCGCAGGTTCGGCGTAAGGAACTTGAGTTCGAGCATGACAACCGGAAAGAGCGTGAGCAAAACGAGGCACGCCGTTTTCCAAATGCTCGGCGGTTTTCCGGTGGCCGGATCGGTCGGCACCCAGCCCGGAAACGACGTATCCATCCGCTGCGCGACAAAGCCTTGCGTCAGGTCTTCGCTCTCTTTGAGCAGCTCGGCCCGGCGCGCCGAGCTCAGCCATCGCTCGAGATTCTCTTCGGTGTCGAAGCGGAAGAGCGTCGTCCAGCCACGCTCGTTTTGGTGTGGCGGCTGCACGAACGAGCCGACGTAGCCGGGAAACGCCTCCTGCGCTTTTTGAATGCGCTCGGCAAACGCGCGATAGGCCTCTTCCTTGCCCGGTTTGATTTGCGTGACGATGAGTTCCGTAGTGCTGTGCTGGGGAATGTAGCCCGCGGCCGCCTGGCCGGCGAGTTGCATAACGATTCCGCCCTCGACTAGCGGAACCGCTTGCGCAACGAGGGCCCGGCTCTCGTCGCCGTGGCGCCAACGACGGAGCGCATCCATGCTGTCGAAGGATGCGAGTGCAATTGCCTCTTCCTGGTCGGGCGGGGCCGGAGGACGGTATTCGAAACTCAGCGCGCCCGGTGCCGCAAGCACGGCGGTCTGCCAGCGGACGTGCCAGTGTGCGAACTCGGACTCTTTGTCCGGACGAACGCGCACACAGAGAATGAGATTCGTTTTTCCGGAGTCGTCCGTGGATAGCACCTTCGATTAGTTTGCTACCACGGTTTCGAAGTACTTCTACGTTTGCAGAGGTCGGACCCAAACGCGCGCGAACTGGTGATCATTATGACCGAACAAGACAAGAAGTTTATGCGGCGCGCGATCGAGCTTTCGAAAGAAACGTCGCTCGTCAAGAAGGCCGGAGGCGTCTTCGGCACCGTTATCGTCGACAAGAATGGCGAGATTCTGGCCGAGGGAGCGAATCGAGTCGTCGCTGAGAACGATCCGACGTGGCACGGCGAAATGGAAGCAATCCGCAAGGCGTGCAAGAAGGTCGGCAGCTTTAAGCTCGCCGATTGCACCCTGTACAGCAGCGCGGAGTGCTGCCCGATGTGCGCGGCGGCCGCGTACTGGGCCGGAATCAGCAAGATTTTCTACGCCGCCACCGTCGGCGACGCGCTAGAGTACGGCAACTTCGACGACACGATGATTTACGCCGAGCTAAAGAAGCCCACCACCCAACGATCGATTCCCGCCGAGCAGATCCTGCGCGAGGAAGCCGTCGCGGTTTGGAAAGAGTACAAGAATATGGCGGGCAGGGTACAATACTAGGCGCGCTTCCAGACGAGAATATTTGAGGTGCCCCAGATTTCAGGCGGCATCGTGCGAATGGTCAGCACGTCGCCTTCGATCTTGAACTGGCGCTCGAGCGTCGTTCCCATGAGATTGGTAAACACGCTGACTTCGACGTGATGGAAGACGCGATCGCCGCGAACGTCGTAGCGGCCGGCGTACGCAAGGAAGTTCGCCAGGGCTTGCGTGCGCTGCTCTTCGGTTGACGAGCTTCCGGACGGCGATTTCAACTCGGGACGATGCGTTCCGGCGAGCACGGCGGCCATGTGCCCATCGGCAGTATAGAGCAAATAGCCGACGGGGTCGGGCCCGAAGCGGGGTTTGGATGAACCGCGTCCTTCGTCAACGTCGAAGCTCACGAGACTCCAGGCACCCACGACTCCCTCGCGCGGCGCGGCGCCGGCGGTGACGTTGCCGACCGCTGCCAATACTCCAAACGATGCGGCGAGTTCGAGTATGCTCTTTCGTGAGACGGGTGGCGTTTTCGTAGTGCTCATTTTCATCTCCGATATCGTCCTTGCCGGCTTCGACGCGGCACGTGGCGATGCCGTGGGGATCGTAGCCCGCAGCAAACGGCGATCCCTTCACCGGCTTCAACGCGCCGCTTTTCGCGTTTAGGGTATAGGCGGAAACATTGTTGGTACCGGAGCGTATCGGGATATCTCGTCTCACTGGATCGGTACGCGGAACCTAAGGAATACGCATGGGAGGTCCTAGGGCCTGCGCGCGGGTAGCCCTTGACCGTCGTCGCCGCGTGGGCTTTCCAGCGCATCGGAGCGATTGCCGCGTTGCGGCCGCAAGTCGTGGAGCGGGCGCAATCATATGAGCGCTACGCTCGAGTCCTTGCCGTGCTGCGCTCTGCCATGGGCCCGGATGCAGTCGCGAGGCTCATGTCTGAGGGGGCAATGATGACCGAAGAACGGGCCCTAAAGGAAGCGCTGGCAAGCGTCAGTTGGTGAGCGGCTGAGCTACAGTGACCACGAGTGGCTTAGGTTACACCTACGCCAGGCCGAACATTGCGCGAGCCGCTTTCTGTTCGGGATTATCAATGGGATCGAGGGTGACGCTCGTCCCGCGCCCTAAAACCTGGGCTTCGAGGATCGCAGCGCGGGCAGGGTCCACCAGGCGACAGCGCATTATTTCCGCAATCGCGTCTTTGAGGTTCAATAGGAGCCTTTCGGGAGTTTAAAGTCCGGGGACATATGCAGTTGCACGCTCTGAAGCAAAAAGCCTCTAATTTAAAGGCAACGATCACTTTGGCGAGGCGTACGCGCAAGGAACCAGCGAATCGCGTAGTCAAGGCGCCTGCAGGGCTGGCCGGGCGGCACCCCGATAGCCGTAAGACGCACTCGATCGCCATAAAGGACGGGTTATGTTCATTTCGGTCATTCACAGGATCAGCGATCCCGATACGTTTTGGGCAACCGCGGCGAGCGCGGCGAAAGACATCCCCGCCGACCTCAAACTGCATCAAACCGTGACGAGCAGCGATCGCTCGACGGCGATCTGCTTGTGGCAAGCCGCCTCGGTCGACGGCGTTAGAAACCTTCTCGAGCCGCTTTTCGGGCAGGCCTGCAAAAACGAATACATTGCGATCGACCCTTCAAGCTCGATGGGACTCCCAGCCGCCGCAAGCGCGACTGCTTGAGTCGAACCCCGGGTCGGAAATCCGGCGAGGGGGCTAAGCAGCCCCATATATTTTCGCACGAGCGCGCCGGCGTGCTCGACGATCCCGAACGAGAAGCCTGGCTTCCAACGGCTGCGATTGTAGAGTTGCTCGAAGTTCCCTCGGGCTCGCGGGTTCTCGATTTTGGCACCGGCACGGGACGCTACGGAGTTGCGGTTGCTCAGGCTCATCCGGACGTCGACGTCGTCGCCTATGACGTGCAACCCGAAATGCTCGACATCGTTCGCCGCCGTACCGCGGACTTATGTCTCGAAAACTTCAGCGCCGCAAGTTGGCAAGAGACGCAGGCGAAAGCACCGTACGACCGCATCTTCGCGCTCAACGTACTGCACGAGATCGACGACGCGACGCTTCGCTCTCTCGCGCCCCTACTGGCGCCGCACGGCGACGTCTTGATCTTCGACTGGGACGCGACGATCGATCGCCCAACGGGTCCACCGGCCGAACACGCCCACAGCCCCGCAGAAGCACGGGATCGCATCGATGGAAGCGCACTGCGATGCATCGAGCGTATCCGCGACCCGCGCTTTCCCTACCACTTCATCCTGCGAGCCGGGCACCGCTCAACCGCAATAATGTAAGCGTTCCGAGCAAGCCTCGCGGAGATTCAAGCGCCGCCAGCCCCGTACGGCGATTCGGAGAGGGTGGGATTTGAACCCACGGAACCCTTATCAGGTTCTGCGGTTTTCAAGACCGCCGCATTCAACCGCTCTGCCACCTCTCCACGTCCCGAATAGCACTGCCAAGCACTTAAAGTCAATCTATCGTGACATACGGGTACAAGGGCGGTACAAGATTTACGTTACCAAGTCGTCACCAAATAAGCAAGTCCAGCTCGCGTTGAAGGCCTATTGGCGAGGGCACTCAGAGGCGGCCTAGTACGTAAACTCCTGGAGTTCGTTTTCGCCCGGGCCATTCACGTACCCGAGACGTTTCGCTCCGTTGACCGCGATGTGCGGGATGACCGCCGAGAACTGGTTGAGAAACTCGAAACCGTTGATGTACTCGACGAGATGACCTTTTTCGTTGTACACGATGACCGTGCTTCCAGAGGAAGAGAATGTAGAGTTAAGTTGTGCGATGATAAACAGGTGGTGCACTTGGTCGACGGCCACCGCCGCACCCCCGTTGAGGGGCCCCCCGCTATAAAGTATCGGAATCTGCACCTTGAAGCCTTTGCCGGTCGACACCTTGTAGAACTCCACGTAATGGTCGCCAAAGGTCGTCGTGCACATGGTGCCGGTCGTCGAGTCGATCGCCATGCCGTTGACGTACCCCTGTCCTAGTCCCGGGAACTTGCGCAGCAGCTTACCGGTACTCGCGTCGAAGACAACGAAGGTCGGGGGTACTTCGTTCGGATTGAAAGGGTAGCGATATTGCTGGTAGCTGGCCGCGGCAACATTGCTCTGCGTGTCTATGGCGGCGTACTCCGTATTTTCACTTAGAACGTGATGGCGAGGAAACAAGTATGGTTTTTGCCATGTGTTCGTGCCGACGTCGTACATGTACAGAAACGCTTGCTCGTTATCGGTCTTGGTTAATCTGTACGCCACCATCGCTTCGCTCGAAGACCCCTGGTTATTGGTAACAAAGTTCGGATCGAGACCGAGGGTGTGAGGCGGTTTCCATTTACCAGTGATCCTGTTGCGGGTTACCGGGTTCATCTCCAGGTATTTGTCATCGCGTACGAGTTTGCCGCTCTGCACGAAGTTGTGCTGATCGTCGACCAGCCCAACGTCACCCCCGGCGATCGCCTCGACCACGGGCGAGGGGCCGTCGTCGTTTGTCTGTGTCTTTTGAACGACCTTCGTGATCTTTCCCGTCGACTCGTCAAAGGTCTCGATTGCGTTGAGCAAGCCGCTGTTGTCAGACAGCGATTCGCTGAGCACGCCGTCGGTGCCGGTCTGGTTGATGTCCCAGCCGTAGATGTCGCCTCCCAACGCGTCTTGCACGACCGGTCCCAGGCCGGCCGTGTGCCGTCGCACGCCGATTGGCTGGATACGGGCCTGTGGCGATCGAGGTGCCGGCAGCAGCTGGGGGCCGAGAGCAGGGCGGGTGCCGGAACCAGCGCATGCCGAGAGCACAGCGATGAGCACGGCAGCGCCCGCTGGTCTGAGGGTGTGGCAGAAACACGAACGGTTCATGAAATTGTTTCTTCTCCTGAAGCATTAACGCTTCCATGCGTCGCTTAGCAGTATACCTTGGTGCGGCGAAAGGGAGTATCCGTAATTGCACGGAGGGGCAGCGGCCGGCACGGAAGCGGTACTCTCTACGGCAGGACGGTAATGGGTGGCGGCGGTGGCGGCTCGACTTGCAGCACCAGCAGCGGTCCGGTAGGATGCGGGACCGTCTTCAGCGTGACCAACGTGAACGGCACGTTGTACGGCACTGCCGGACCTTGCGGTGCCTCGGGGGTGCGCCAGCGGCGGGTTCGGGACCGTCTTTAGCGTGAGCCCGTCCGGCACGTTCCAGGCCCTTTAGCCTTCAAGAGCCCCCGGACCACGGCGCAGTCTCGTACGCGGACCTGATCGACGGCAACGGCGCGGCGGAGTCGTTCACGGGGACGCTTAAGCCCGGTTCGTTTCGCAGCAGCGCTTCGAAACTTACGACGAGGCCAAAGGCGCCATGACGGCATGGGTGAAGTACTACGACAAAATGCGACCGCTCGCGCGCCTCGGATAGGCACCGCCCACTGTTTGGCGGGCGAGCCGTGCCGAAGTGAGGGCCCGAGAGGTGAAGCAGTGCACCAGTTAGTCATCCAGTTTCCGCTACGAAAAACCATGCCTGACGTTGTCGATCTCGATGCGCTCGTTGCGCTCGAAGACAGGCTAGAGCGAGATGCCAACGGAGCGTATGAGGTTGACGGGCACGACGCCGGCGCTTGCGAGATGAACATTTTCATCTTAACCGATGACGCAATTTCGACATTCAACGCGATAAAAGACAAATTGCCCGAGGAGTCGAGCTGGCGCGCTGGCTTCCGCGACCTAGACTCAGATAGCTACACTCCCCTCGCGCCGGCCGGTCTGGCGGTCTTTGAAGTCCAGTGAGTAATCTGCTCGTCAGCCGGCGCTAGATATCTACCGGAAGTGTTCAGAAACTGCGATGTCACCTTTTTCGCCGGATCACGTCGCGACCGCCAGTTTCTCACCGTTTGGAGGTCTCGCCGTTCTTGGGGCACGATCTCGCCAGAAATGGCGCCCAGAGAAAGAGGTTATGAAGCGAAGCAAGCGAGAAGCACGAGATATACCAAGTGTAGAATCAAAGATATTAGACGATCCTCCTAGCCGACGGTGTTGACTGCTAGCTTCGCGTTGCTCGCCTGGCTAGTCCACACGACCCCGCACCAATGGGCAGCCTCGATCGACGCTGGTCTTAAAGTTGCTCAAATCCTGGCGCTCGGCGCTGCCGCATGGTGGTTCTACATCTCGGCTGGCGCGAGTAAACGAACGCAGCTCGACGTGCAGGGCACGGTGTGCGCTAAAGTTACAGATGGCACTTTACTCGAAGTGACCGTCTTGCTTGAAAACAAAGGCTTCGTCAACCATAAGGTCTACGATCTTAGTCTCACTGTTAGAGGCGCGCCGGAGGGGCAATGGTTCCCTCGTTATTTGGATGATAATGGAGCTCAATATCCACGTAAGGGATTCAATAAACCGATTCTCGAGAAAGCTCTTCTAATACCGCCGGACGAAGAGTGGGAGTGGATGTTCGTGCGACCCGGTACGCGACAGGCCGTCACACGGTTAGTGCTTGTGCCAACAGAAATACATCTCGTTGTTATCCTTGCACAGTTTACATATCGCTCGGAGCGACGGGCAGCCAAAAATATACAACATTCGGCGTTGAAGTACCTGAATCTTGAGAATGCTCAAAGTCAGAGTGCAAAAGCGTAGGAAAGATGTGCTGCGCATCACGCGCTTTCAATCACTCCAGGCGTGAATCGGCACGACCTGCCTCATATCTGCGATTTCGGCGCCGCGTAGAAATTCTCCTAAATTATAGTGACACGCAGACCGGGGACATAATCTGTATGGCTTGACGGACAGCTCTAACTATGCTTGACGCCGAGATGCAACAGCATGCCACTCTTCTGAAAGATTTTCCGGAACTTGCGGGTGTATCTCGTGACGGGGAAGAGTGGGAACGGTCGGCGTTGTGGAATCGTTAGGCTTATGAATGCTCTGCGGTTTGCCTTTTGCACGGGCGCAGCTATCGCGATTCTCGCTGGCTGCGGCGGCGGAAGCGGCACGCCGCTGAGCGCGTCGCCTACCGGTCCTTCGACTGCGCTGAGGATGACAACGGCGGAGCGCATGCGCGTGCGTCCCACGTACAACGTGCTCTACAGCTTCAAAGGCGGCTCGGGAGACGGCGCATACCCTTGGCTGGGTCTGCTGACCGACGTCAAGGGCACGATCTACAGCACGACCACAGGGGGTCGGGCTACCGAGTGCGATGGCCGAGGCCGCGGAACGGTCTTCTCAATCACCACGTCCGGCACGGAGACCGTGCTTCATAGTTTCGCTAATGAACCAGACGGTGCACGCCCATTAGCGGGCCTCATCAGCGTCAACGGCACGCTCTACGGAACAACCGAAACCGGGGGTGCGAAACACAGGGGCACGGTTTTCTCAATTACAACCGCGGGTACGGAAACCGTACTCCATAGTTTCGGCGGCAACTCGGACGATGGAGCAACCCCATTGGCGGCCCTGCTCAACGTCAATGGTACGCTCTACGGCACGACCTTTTATGAGGGCACGAACAAGCGTGGAACCGTGTTCAAAGTCACGACGGCCGGCACGGAAACCGTACTCTACAGCTTCAAAAGTTCGGGTGACGGCAAAAACCCCCAGGCGGGCCTGATCAACATCAACGGCACACTCTACGGGACTACCGAAGCAGGGGGCGCGAACCGCAAGGGAACGGTTTTCTCAATTACAACCTCGGGTACGGAAACGGTACTCTACAGCTTCAAGGGGAGCACCTATCACGACGGCAGTTACCCATTGGCGGCCCTACTCAATGTCAACGGCACGCTCTACGGGACCACCGAAGGAGGTGGCGCGAACGACAAGGGAACGGTCTTCGCTATCACGCGGTCCGGCGCGGAGACCGTGCTCCATAGCTTTGGCGGCTCGGGAGACGGTGAATTTCCTGACGCGGCCCTTATCACCGTCAACGACAAGCTCTACGGCACGACCGCTCAAGGGGGCGCTAGCGGTCACGGAGCCGTCTTCGCGATTACGACGCCGGGTGCGGAAACCGTGCTCCACAGCTTCAAAGGCACGCCGGACGGCGCACATCCCTACTCGGGCCTCCTCAACGTCAAGGGCAAGCTCTACGGCACGACACGATACGACGGCGCCTACGACTGCGGAACGGTTTTCGCGTTGACGCCGTGAAACGCGCTCGTTGCTCCGCAGTTACTCTAAAATCCGCGAAAGGCAGCCGCGCGCGGCCGGCATCGAACGCACTAGCAGCCTTGGCTCTGGCATCCTTAGCGGTCGCGGCCGCAGCCGCGCAGCCGACAACGAGCCGCGCGGCGGCAAGGTCGCTTTTCTGCGCCCACGGTTCGATCGGGATCATTCCGACCTCTCGGCCGCCCGACTTCGAATCCGAGTTTGCGGTCGCCGTCGTTGAAATCGATACTTCCAAGGCGATGGAGAAACTCGCCGTCACGGCACTCACCTTGTTCGATCGAGCGGGAAAGGCGACAACGATGAAACGTCTCGTCAAAGTCGAGACATTCGGCGAACCTCGCCGCTCCGGCGATGGCTACGTGGCGTACTACCTCAACACCGCCGACGGCAGCCGATCGAAACCGTGGGATGGCAGATTGACAGTTGGCGAAAATCGCCTTCGCGTACGCGTCGCACTCAATGGCGTTCCAGGTGCCGTGGTTCGGTATACGCTCAACGCCGGCCCGTACGAAATCTCGGGCCCTTGCACTATCGAGTGGCCCACTTAGCGATAGTCGAAGGTCACGGGCCCGCAGCGCAGTGGGATGCGGATCCCGTAGATAGTGCGCACGTTGCCACGGAATGAGACTTCGTACAAACTGCCGGCCGGAGCATTGGGCGCGTCGTAGATCAGCTCAAGCCTCCATCCAGAGTCCAGAACGCCGCCCCGCTGCGCCTTATCTATCACTATAAATTCGGCGCCATACGTCACGCCGACAGCACGCCCTCGTCGGTCGGTCGTAACGAAATCGGCCGCCATCCCGGGAAAGCTATCGTCAGCGTACGCGTACTTGCCCGGCCCAGCGTTCGCGATCGTCAGCATCACTCGGGCGTTAGCGTCATTGGCCGGGGACAGCATGGAAACTCCGCACTTCAAACCATGCGAAATCGCGCCCCAGACGACGTGCCGCGCTGGATCTGAAGCCGAACGAACCGGCGTCAGTACGGGCAGCCCGGAACTGATCGCCTCAGCGTGAACGCCTAGCGTGCAGAGAACCACCGCCAACGCGATCGCGCACCTTCTCATCCAGTTCATTTGGTCAACAGCACCTCCGGGGACTGGTGCGGCGCTCCCCCGTGCGCCTCGACGTTCGCTAAAACGTCGATTGGTCGTTACCCGTCAGCGCATCCTTCTTTGTCCCACGGAAGCTGTATCGGACACCGCGCAGATTGCGAGCAGGCTTCGACGCGGGCGGCAAGCAACGAGCAGCTAATGAGACAGCCATTGCTGGGTGCAGCGGCGGATCGCAAACGCAACCCACCGCGAATGCGCAGTTGCTTAGACGAGGCGCGTCGTGGATGGCGCCTGGCCTGGCGAAGCGCGACCTTCTCTACCTTTCAGACGACGGCGACGGTAACGTGTATGTGTATTCGTTCCCCGATGCAAAACTCCAGGGGACGCTGACCGGCTTGAGCTTCCCGAGGGGTACGGCGTCAGTTGCCGACACGTTTCATTTGCTTTTGCCCGGCGGAGATGCTGAAATACTATTTGGTATTCCACGCAAACGCAATAACAACATAGCACCTTTACGCGCGCCGCGGAGGACTCAGCCGCCGCGACGCTTTTAAGCGATGGAAACTACCTCTACGTTCGGTTCGACGTCGCCCAAGCCGGGACGTTGACCGTTATTGCGAGCCGATCGCCGCGTCGTAGGTGAACGTCTCTCCGTCGAGCGTGCCGACGATATTCGTTGGGGTGCTTGCGCCCGGCGCAAACTCATAAACGTCATCCTCGCCTACGACGTACAGCGTGCCGTTGCTCGTGGCGGTCATGCCGTACGCTTGGAAATAGAGCGGAAAGGTTCGCGAGGGTGATCTCGCTCCGGGAGGATAGACCGCAACGAAATAACCGCCGGAGCCGGCAAAACCGCCCGTATAGAGATTTCCGGAACCGTCTATCGCGATTGCTTCACCGCCCGGGCCCGTGAGCGCCAGATCCGTCACCTGTAACGAGCCGGGGGTGATCTCGAAAACCTCCACGACATCGGCATCCCCCTCGTTTGCGGCGTATACGTTTCCCTGTTTGTCGATCGCCATGCCTCCGGCCGCCATGCCGTATTCGGCCGCCTGGGGAAGATCGATCGTCGCCTTGGGTGTAATTTCTCCGGGCCCATACACCACGACGGCGCCCGTTGACCCACCTTGGGAAGGGGGGTTGGACGCGGTCTCCGAGTCACTCACGGTATTGACGTAAACGGTACCGTCGTTGCCGACGGCCACTGCGCCTGGATAACCGAGAAGACCGGTAGTGATCGTCCGAAACGGCCTTGAGGCACCGCGCTTGTACTCGCTGAGGCTTGGTCCTCCCGAACCGGTAGACGCGTTCACGACGTACAGCGTGTCCTTGCTATCCACCCACACGCCTTCGGGACGAGTCGCACCGGTTGTGATCGTCTTGAGTAACGGCGGGTTCTTCTCGTGGATATCTGCCGAGTAGATGCGAATCCCGCCGTCGAGGTTCGAGACGAAGAGCACTTGTTTCGAGCTCTTCGCCTTACTCGGCGACACTGTTGCCGGCACGACTGGCTTGCCTTTTACCTGCGAGGCGCCGACGGCTAGCGTTCCGTCGGGCGCGTTGCCGCTGACGGCACACGCGGAGAACGTCGTGGCAATGGCGATGGCGACAACCGTCTGGCAAAGGCGACTAAAGCTCAAATATGTCATGGTAAATCCATTCCTCCGACAAGTAGTTTAGCGCTCCGGTAGTCCGCACGGCGCTAGCGGCGGCTCGCCGCGGGGCTGACGACCGAAGAGAAGGGATAGAAAACGCCCTTGGTAATCGTCTGGGTGGACGCTCCGCCCGACGGGTACGGGAAATACAGCACGGGGCCCGAGCCGGAGTTGGTGAGGAACTCGTTGGGCGTAACGACGGTCGACCCCACGATGCCGAACTGACCGACCTGGGCGGCGCCGGTCAAGCTCGTCGTGCCTTCGAGCGTTGCTTGATCGTTGCTGAACGTGTACTGGTAAATATTCGGGCCGCCATCGCCCACCGCAACGTATTGGCCGTCCCATTCGATACCGCCGACATAGTGGACGGTATTGGGCAGGAGGATATTCTTGATCTCGTCGCCGCCCTTGGACAACTCGCCGAACTCGAGGTTCTCGCCGTAATCGTTGAGCCCGTTGACGTACAGGTTCCCTTTCGGGTCGTAACCGCAGAAGTAATAGTAATAGAAGTCGTAGCCGGTGTACGACTTTGGATACCCCTTGGCTTTATGGTAGATGGCAAGGTCGCCCTGGCGCGCCGAGGCGTCCGAGTAGTTTGCCACCGCGAGGTTGCCGGTTGTTGGATCGACGGCGCAACCGTACGGTACGAACTCGGGATCTTTCAGCGTCTTGATCTGCTTCGTGCCGCCGTGCGCGTACTCGTAGATTTTGCCAAACGAACTGTCGGTAACGTACACGTCCCCTTTTGCGTCCACGCACTCGCCGTACGGCTTCTCAAAATCGCTGAGCGTCCCCACCAGCTTTCCCTTCGGAAAAGAGTACACGGTAATCGTGTACACGTTGGAGACGTAGAGCAGGTCCTCGTTCTTGGCTTCGGGCAGCATCCACGAGTGGCGGTGACCCGCGTGCGGCAACGTCGCGGTCCGCGGAATCACGCTATCGACGCCGCCCTGAGCGGGGTCGAGGGATTGTCGAAAAGCGCAACCGGTAAATGCAGCGCTCGTAGCGCAAACCAGCATCAACAACCTTGGCATAGTCGAAATCCTCATATTAATATGTGAACTCCTGAAGCTGGTTCAAGTTTGGCCCGTTCACATAGCCCGTCCGATTAGACGGATTCACGGCGAGATGCGGCACAACCACACTGTACGCGCTCAGGAAGTCAAAACCGTTGATGTATTCGATGAGCTTGCCGTGTTCGTTGTACACGATGACGGTGCTTCCGCTCGACGAGAAGGTAGAGTCCAACTGTGCGACTAGAAACAGATGGTGAATCGGGTCGGCCGCTACGGCGGCGCCATTGGTTAGGGGACCTTTGTTGTAATAAATGGGAATCTGCACGGCTTTCCCCTTGCCGGTCGACAGATTGTAAAACTCGACGTCCGTGTCACCGGTCGTCGTCGTGCACATCGTATCCGTCGTGGGATCGACCGCCATGCCGTTGGGGAAGCCGTAGCCGACGCCGTAGAAGCTGCGCAGGTGCTTTCCCGTCACCGCATCCATGACGTAAAAGGTGGCCGATTCGTGCGGATTGTACCGCGACCGCATGAGATACCCGACTACCGCTTCATTCGTCGTCGCGTCGACCGCGGCGTAGTTCGGGAAACCGTTTTGAAAAAGAAAGCGCCTTGGGAAGCCAAGCCGCTTGCCCCAAGCGTTCTTCGCGGTGTCGTAGGTATACATGCCGACTTCGTCGTTGCCCCGTTTGTCCGGGTAGAGGGCCATCATCACTTGGCTCGACGAAGCCTGATTGTTCGTGACAAAGTTCGGAACGATGCCGAACGGATGCGGCGGATGCGACTTGGCCGTGATCTTATTCCCCGATACCGGGCTCATGATGTCGAAACGGTCGTCCCGCTGGATGCGGCTGCTTACAACTAAATCGCGCTCGACGTCGATGATCCCGACGTCGTTTCCGGCGACTGCGTCCACCACGGGCTCGACGTTCGCGTTGATGCGCTGCACCTTTTGCACGACCTTCGTGATCTTGCCGGTCGCTTGATCGAAGGTCTCGATGGCATTGGTCACGCTGCTCCCGAGCACCGTTTCCGTGAGCACCCCGTCGTTCCCATTTTGGTTCATGTCCCAGCCGAAGATCTGGCCCCCAAACTGTGAAGTCACGACCGGACCGAGGCCAACGGTGTGCCGTTGCCCGCCGGCGCGCGGCTGCGCCGAGAACGCTTGGGAGTTAAGCGAGGGCGAATTGCCGGGCCCAGCGCACGCCGCAGACGACGCGGCAAGAACAGCAACGGCTGCCGTTTGGAGGGCGTGGCGTAAGCGGCGGTGCTTCATGTCTCCTTCTTTCGACTAACCTCCGATTGCGAAGGCTTCAAGTCCAGCGACGAGACGAGCCTTCAGCGCGGCGCCAAATGGCCGAAGATTGTCCAAAAGGCAGCGCTTTGCGCAAACGCGAACGATGAGAGCGCTGCTTGGAGGAGCTTGCTTGACTACCCGCGCTTTGCCTAACCGCTCCTTCGCCGCCGCGTGCCGGCACTTCTTTAGGCATCTTCGAGAGCCTGCCGAATTACGCAGAAACCCTTTGGTAAGCGCGTACTTCTCGCAGGATCTATCGGCCGTAGCCCGAGTTCGCGCGGACGCGGCGCTCTCCAGCGCGATTCGCGATGCGGTCCGTCGACACGCGGAGTCCTGCTTTCAAAGCGATCGCCTCGAAGATGAGGAACGCGCCCGGCAGCAGTACGAGATAGTGCGCGCTGACATTGATGGGATGCCAAGGAGCCTTCTCGCCGCAAAGTTAGGACTTTCCGCCCGGCAGTATACTCGGCTTCAACATGGCATACGCCGGCGAATCGCGGTCTTGTTATCAGCTGAAATGCAGCACGAAGTGCTTGCGAAAACGACTCCCGGTCGAGCGTCCTTGCCGCTGAGCGAGGTACTGGTGCTGGTGAGTAGGGGATCGACCGCGGCCGCGCTCGCGCGGCTGTCAGCGATAACGGAGAGTGGCGACGACTCTCTCACCGCTTCAGCGCTCTGTCTTCTGGCGATGATACGGCAGCGGTACATGGGCGACTTCGCGGGCGCAAACGGCGCTCTAGGGGCAGCGCGATCGATTCTGGAGACGTTTGCCCCCACCGAGCCCTCTCGGCCGCTCATCAATGCCGAGATCGAACTTGCGCTGATGGAACTCGACATCCATCGCGGGCGATTCGACCGGGTTATTGAAGGCTCCGCCGCGATTGCCAATACCCTCGAGCAGAGCAGCGAGGCCGCGCGTTGGCTGAGACTGCGCGCTCTTTCTTTCGCCGCCTATTGCCATTTAGTAATGGGAAAGCGCAGCGAGTCCCTGTCGTGTTTGAGTATTTTGCTTTCGGATCTTCGGGCAGCGAAGTTCGCGGCGGCTCCGGAGCGCATCGAACTCGCGTTGGAGGTTTCCGTCGTACTCTTCGAACTTGGCAGGTTTTCGGAGTCGTCTCGAATGCTCGCCGACGCCTGGCTCATGGCCCGACAGAATAAACTCGACCTCGACATGGTACGGCTCGATCTCTCGCACACGACCCTTGCGCTCGAGTGCGGCGCGGTTTCGATGGCCATAGAACGGCTTTCCGATATCTGCGATCAAAGCCGGCGGCTTGGCTCTCCGAGCCTCTGCGCACGCGCGCACACATATCTAGCCCGGGCTCAAATGCGAGCGTCGCATCCGCGACCCATGGATATCCTCGATAATGCTCGGCGCGCGCTCGAGTTGAGCCGTGCTCAGACCTCGGAATGGATAGGGGCCAAAGTCGCGGAATCGTTCGCAAAACTCATGCTGCACGAGGTCGCGGAGGCAGAACGCGCAGCACGTGCGGCCGACGATGCTGCGGTGGCGACGGGCGACCGCGTCTTTCGGGGAAGCACGCTGCGCGAGCTGGCGCGTGTCGCCCACGCTCAGGGCCGCCGGCGCGATGCGAAACGCGCGATTATGGCCGCGATAGAGGCAGCATACGCGGTTGGCAAACCGCAACAGACCGCGCAAGCGCTCGACCTAGCAGCCCAGATTCTCCGGCAGCCGAATTACCGAAACGAAGCGTCAGCGATTCGCGCGGCGATGGCGCTGTCGGGACCTCAGAGTTTGACGACCGTTTAACGCGACGGGGCGGGTAACGGGCGCTTGGCGTTTATCCGAGCCTTATATAGGGGAAAGCATGGATTCACCGCCATTCTTACCGCTACCGCTTCGGAGGAACTATGCCAACGTGCCGATTGATGGCAACCGCCCTGAGCCTCGGCCTCGCGTCGATGATCCCGGCCATGGCCGCTACCAACACGATGAACCACGTCAATAATGCGATGTCCGCCCATTCGATGACGATCAATCTCGGAGCGCAGAACGGATCGGGTCAGAACGGCCAGGCGTTTCTCAACGACACCTCGAGCGGACTGCGCGTCAAGCTCCAGGTAAAGAACGAACCGTCGGGCGCCTCCGAGCCGGCGCATATCCATCAGGGGACCTGCGCGAAACTGAATCCCGCGCCCTGGAAAGGGCTCTCGAATGTCGTCGGCGGCGTCTCGGTGACGGTAATCCCGCACCTAACGCTCGCCGACCTCAAGAAAGCGCACTACGCGATCAACGTTCACGAAAGTGCTGCAAACCTCAAGCACTACGTCTCGTGCGGCGACCTCTAAATCCGGGATTATTGCCCGCGACGGTGCCGCGCGATTGAAAACAACGTTTTCTCCAGGTCGGATCCAAAGGCGATTGCGCGCTCAAGGTCCGCGATAAAGCGCGCAAGTTCGGCATGCCGCGACGCACCGTCGGGCGCTAAGAGTCGAAAGCTCGAACCAAGCAGCGAGTGCATCAAGCCACGGTTTGCAGGCTCGCATTTCCGGCGGCGCGATTCGGCGGCCGTCACGATTGCTTCTTGAACTCTTTGCGATCGCGGCCGATCATGGCAAGAGCCTTCTTGCGGGAGCACGTTCCGTCGAACTCCATCGCGTTGCCTTCGACGCCGGAATACTCGATCAGGAACCGCTCGATGCCCTTGAGCGTCTCTTTGGGAACGTCGTCGATGTCTTTGAATGCGTCGGTGCTCAGTGCGACGCCCGGGGTCTTCTTCGGACACGCGACCAACCGGTTATTCACGACCCCGTCTTTCTTCAGAAGAACCCCGCCGAGGATGCGCACGCGGAGAAGGCAGCCCGAAAAGGTAGGCGCATCGTTGAGCACGAGGACGTCGGGATCGCGTACGGTCATGCCAGGCCTTCGGCGAGCGTCATCTTCAGCTGCATGATCCCGTACTTTGCCACGAAGGCGTATTTATGGCGGATTTGGGCCGGTGTTTCGATGTTGGGATGGCGTCGTAGTTCGTTGGATTGATCGGTTTTTTCGTGCGGAAGTTCTACCTATTACCAGCCGCCGCTGCCCGTTGCAGCGCGGGAATAGGGCCGCGGCAGGATGGGTACACGTTCACACGGCGCCGCAGAGAAAGGACGAATTCGATGCCTAGAAAGAAAGCAACCACCCGTAAAAAGAGCAGCTCGAAGAAAACGCGGAAGAGCTCCACGGCGCGCACGACTAGCCGGCGGAAAAAGACGACCGGCCGCAAGAAGACCCCGCGGAAGAAGGCCACGCGGAAAAAGTCGAGCCGCAAATACGGTCCGCTCGCCGGGAAGAAAGTGAAGCGGAATATGGATGAGATGAAAAGCGGCAAGCTGAAGTCGGGCCGGTCGGGAAAGCGCGTGACGAGCCGCAAGCAGGCGATCGCGATTGCCTTGAGCGAGGCGCGACGCGCCGGCGGTAAAGTTCCGAAGACTCGAAAACGCTCGTAGCTTCAGAATTTCTTCACGGTGATGTCCTAGAATCTGGCCCAGCAAGCGACGAGTCGACTCGGCCGCTACCCTTCTCTTATCGCTGGAAAGGACGTAAATGCACAGGCCATCGCAGACCGCGCAGCTCCTGGCCGCAATGACTGCGGTTGCAATATTGGCGGGGTGTTCGGGCGCACCAATATCCTCTTCGGCCCCAACCGGTTCCCAGCAGCTCAGTGGCACCGGCAATGCATCTCAGGGCTTCGCTAGCCACCTCGGAAAGAAAGCTGGCGGGCAAGTTGCCTTCGTTTCGGACTTCAACAATCATGCGGTCTACGTTATTCGGCAACAACAACTAGCAGCGACGCTCGACGTTGACGGGCCGGAAGGCCTTGCGGTGGACGCCTCCCACAATCTCTATGTTGCAAATGTCGCGGAATCGAACGTTCTCGTATACGCTCCTCCCTACAACGGCACGCCCACGGTCCTCTCGGACCCGGGATTCCGACCGAATGGCGTAGCAGTCGACGGCAACGGTAACGTCGCTGTGACGAGCTATGAATCGAACAGCTACGGCCTTGGAAGCGTCGCTTTTTATGCCAAAGGAGCGACTACCCCGACGAAGATAATCGTTGCCGACTCGAAATTCGCGGGAGACTACTACTGCGCATTTGACGGAAGCGGCAATCTCTACCTCGATAGCAAGAACGGAAGCGGACCGTTCGAAGCAGGCGAAGTCGTCGGCGGAATCGGCGGCAAGAGAGTCAAACCTTTGACGACCGCAAATCTCGTACAATATCCAGGTGGTATGCAGGTTACCAAGAGCGGACGGATCGCCATCTTGGACCAGAGCGGCGGCAGTGGATCGCCCACCATTTACACGTATAATCGTCCGAGCCATGGTTCCCTGGGAAGCCCCGTAGCGACGACGCCGCTCTCTTCCGCGAATGACGCTGTAGCGTTCGCGTTTGAGGGCCGCAACGACCGCTTCGTGCTTACGGCGGACACTTTTTTTACGTCGCCTAAGGCGAAGGGCGTAAAGAGCAGCCACGAAGACCAAATAGGACAGACCCAGTTGTTTAACTATCCCGGCGGGGGCGTTGTTACCTCAGTCAGGCTTCCGTACAATCCGAGCCTCGTCGGCGTCGCCCTCGACCCCTGACGGAGCTAGTGCGTTCAAGAGATAGGGCGCGAGCGTTCGCGTTGTCGAACCGTTATAGCCATGCGATCGCCACTGCTGACTGCCGCCCTGATTCTTAGCTGTCCGATGGTCTCTGGCTGCGGCAGCAGCAGCAGCATCCCAACGCCGGCAAGTGCGCCGAGTCTAGCCTCAAACTTCGGTCCCGCGCGTGCTTCAAAAACCGATCGCCCGTTCGCCTACGTCGCGCAAACGTGTGGGAAAAGCCTATCTTGCCCGTGGCCCAACGGATTCGTGCAGATGTTAGGCGGCCCGGCGATTTCCAAGGACATCGAAAACCCCACGACGCTTACACTCGACGGTTCCGGCAATCTGTATGTCGGCAATTCGACCGCGTCGAACGCGGGTGACGTCAGCGTGTACGCCCCGAAGAGCGTGGAGCCGCTGCGGATTCTAAGCGGCGTAGTTGGGGTCCCTAAGGGGCTTGCCGCCAACGGCGCCGGACGTCTATTCGTCGTCGCTCAATATCGCGACGGCTGCTGTGGATTTGAAGGCACCGGCGCAATCTACCCTCCCCGCGCGACGAAACCTCAGCAACGCCTGAAGGATCTCAGCGGCTTCGCCCATTCACCCGTGCTCGACAAGTTCGGGAACCTTTACGTGGCCAACTTCAGCGTCTTTCCCGGTTGGGTGAGCATCTACGGGCGCGGGCAGCACGTTCCGTCGCGTTTCATCCGCAACGGGATCGGCCTCCCGATCCAGTTGGCCATCGCTCCGAGCGGCGATCTGGTCGTCGCCAACGGGCTCTTTAACCACAGCTCCAACGTGGTGGTGTATCCGGCCGGAAAAAACACGCCGTCGCTGACGATCACCGAGGGTGTACGGTGGGTGTATGGTGTCGCGGTCGATGCCGGCGGCAATATCTACGTCGTCAATGGCGGAAACAAGAGGGTTCACCGTTCGATAACGGTTTATCGTAGGGGGCAAAAGCACGTCTGGCATTCGATTCGATACGGAATCACTTTTCCGGTCGCTCTCGCTTTCGATAGCTCGGGCCGGCTCTACGTCGCAAACGCTCCCAGGAAGGGGGCGGAATCGATCGCCGTCTTCCCACCCGGCGGTTCGACGCCGATGCAAACGTACGCCCTAAAAGAGCAGTTTTCCGCACTCGCCGTTCCACGCTAGGGGGTTGGAGCGTTAAGATGCGCGCTATGCAGTCGCGAATACTTGGCGGCGTGTTCGTCGCCGCACTCGTTGCGTGCCATTCGGTGGGCTCTCAATCCGGCTTGTTGCCCGCCGCAAACGGCATCACTACTGCGATAAGCCCGGAGAAGTGCCGAGAGCGCGTGAACGACACGCTGGCAAAGCTCGAGGAGTGCATCCAACGCGCCGCGTTGTGGCACGACCTCGCGCACTTTCAGCAAATCGCCGACGAGAATCCGGGTCCGCTTGGCCACGCAAGCCGCGACACCGGCACGCCTGGCTATGCCGCCTCGGTCGCCTACGTCGCCAACCTGATGCGAGCCGCGGGTTATAAGGTCACCATCCAGCGCTACAACTACAAGAAGGAGGAGGTGATCGGCGCACCAGAATTCCAAGCGCGCGGGCACGTCGGCGCACCCGCGGTAAGCATCGACCTCCGCTCGCAACATAAGAGCGACGTCGACTACAACCTCATCGCCGATTCGCCTTTCGGCGACCCGCACAGCGTCGTCGTGATCGACGCACACCTCGACGCAATCTACGGTGCGGGCATGCTCGACAACGCGTCAGGCTCGACGACGATTCTCGAGGTCGCGCTCAACATGGCCAAGACCCACACGCGCAACCGCCTGCGTTACGTTTGGTTTGGGGGCGAGGAGTTGGGACTGCTCGGCTCGCGCTACTACACTGCACATTTGTCGCGTACCGAGGTAAAGCGCATCGTCTTCGACGTCGACGCCGACGTCACGGCCACGCCGAACTTCGATATTCTCATCGCCGACCCGGCTAATGCCTCGAAGGTCAAACACTTTCCGCGGAACGTCGTCCCGCAATCGAGGATCGGCAACCAACTCTTTGCCGATTTCTTCAACACCGGCGGCGTCGTCTCTCGCCCCGCGGGCTTCGGCAACGACGGTACGGACTCTCTCTCCTTTAGCCTAGCCGGCGTTCCGAACTCGGGCATCCTTACCGGGCAAGACTGCTGCAAGCGGCTTTGGGAGACGCGGCTGTGGGGCGGCTATCGCGGCGATTATGACGGCGTCGTCCCCGGCTTCAGCAAGGCCTGCGTCGATAGGCCGAAGCGTTGGTGCGACGATCTTTCCAACAACGATCCATTCGTACTGGAGCTGACGTCCAAGGCCGTGGCCTACGTGACCTTCAAGCTCGCGAACCGGCACCTTCCCTGATCCCAGCAGACCTCGTCGCAGTGCTACTGCGCGACACTCACGTCAATGCGTGCGCGCATTGGGCCGGAAAACCAGGGCAACGCTATGTCGCGCAGGCTTTCGATCTTCGCCGCGTTACGCTACGCACCGGCGAACGAATGACCGTCGCCATTGCCACGGATCCATGCTTAGGGCTGGGGCAATCGACGCGAATCTTCATTTACGAACGAACGGCCGGCGGGTACCGTCGCGTGCTCGACGACGTCACGCTCCCGAGTCTGGCTGACATCAGCCCGGACGGCACCGTGACGCTCCCAACGCACGAATCGATCGACGTCATCTTCGAAGCAACGTACGTATGGAACGGAACGAAGTATGCGTTCTCGGGTCCGCGGTCGCACCGCTACGACGTTGGGCTGGACCAAAGGAGGCCGTACGAGCTGCCGGTTCGGTTCGCACCCGGCACTTCTGCCACAACGCTCTCCGGGAGCGTGGCCTACACCTTCGGCGACGATTACGTCTTCCAGGCTCGCGCCGGCCAGACGGTGACCATCGAGCTGACGAAGCACAGCGGTCGCCGCCCTTTCATCTCGCTCTATTACGGTGACGAAATCTCCAGTCTCGCGGAGCTATTCGACACGGATCGCTGGAGCGGCCAACTGCTAAAAACGGGAACCTACAACCTTCTGATCTCGGGGCAAGAGGAGTCCGACGAGACTCGCCTTTCTACATACACGATCAGGCTCGCGATCCGCTAACCGCCGAGGGTCCCCGTGAAGAACTTGGGAAGGCGTTCTTCGCAACGGCTTCTCAGTGATGGCTTACTCTGTGGTTCAAGGTAATCGGGCCGCACCGTCATCGTAACATAAAGAGCCGTTTCGGCGAGATGAGCGTGTGAGGCCCCGTTCCTTTTTTTTTGTGTCACATTTCCTTGCCCTGCCCCGTCCCCTTGCTATGAACCTCGCTCTTTGGATCGCACAGGGACTTCTGGCGCTCGGCTTTCTATACGCGGGCGCCATCAAGGTGCTGACGTACGACTACTACGCCGCCACCGTTGCGAAGGCAGGTTCGGCGCCCGTCTCGCGCCGATTCGCCGCCATTATTGGAGTTGCCGAGATGCTCGGAGGCGTCGGCGTCGTGCTCCCGATGGCGATCAACATTCTTCCAACGCTCAGCGCTTGGGCTGCCGTTGGACTCGCGGCCGTTATGTTGCTTGCGATCGGGTATCATCTTCGCGCCCACGAGCCGGCGCCCGCGCCCATTATCTTGCTCTTGCTTGCCGCCTTCGTAGCGGCCGGTCGCCTTTCAGGCGGTTCGTGAGGGCCGATCAGTGTGCGTCGGGAATTCGGGGGTCGAGCGGCTGATGCAAGAAAAACGCCGCATTTAGCGGAGCTTTAATTGGCACGAACTTGCGCGGCGTCTGGTTGAAGTCGAGACAGTCGCCGGCCGGTGACGTCGCGCGCGTGTCGGCGGCTGATAGCTGTTGGAGCCCGAAGGTATCTTCGGCAAAACGCAGCACGCTGGCCGTCTCGTACTGAACGTGCGAAACGTAATTTTGCCTCGCATACGGCGAAATTACGATCAACCCGACGCGAAAGCCCAAGCCGTCGTAGCCTTTGTGCGGCGGCGGAACGGGATCGTAAAAGCCGCCCCAATCGTCCCACTGGACGAAAACGACGGTCGAATCCCAAAACTTGCTTTCGCCCACCGCGTTCACGATCGATGAGACCCACGACGGCCCACCCCCTCCGCCGCAGGCGGGATGATCGGAGTTCGCGCAAAGCGGCGTGATCCAAGTAAAGCTGGCGAGGTTGCCGGCTTTGATGTCCGTGAGAAATCGGCGCTGCGGCGTGATCACGTCCTTCTTCCAGTCCGGGCCGTGGAATATATGCCTGACGGCTTGATACCCCGACCAAAGGCCGCCAAGAGGCTTATGGTAGTGGCTCGTATAGAAGCGCCATTCTAAACCGGCCTTGTCGAATTCGTCGCCAAGCGTTTCGTAGTCGAAGCAGGGCGTCTGCTCGCCGGCGTACCCACGGGTTCGCGAGATGATCTGCACCTCGTTCCCGTTACCGCCGTTGCACCCCCAATAAAAAAGCGGTACGTCGACGCTCGAGCGCGCCTGAGCCGCGATAATGTATTGGTGCGCGACGAAACTCTCGTCGAGCTGCGAGGCAAACATTCGATCGGCCAACACAAACTCGTGCGCCATGTCCCAATAGGGCTTACTCTCCGCGTGCGGCACGTACGCGTACTGGCTGTCCGGACTTCCGTATACCTGCTCGTTGTTGAAGCCGTTCATCCGGCAGTGCGTGCCGGGAAGCACGCCGGTTCCGTTGCAGTCCTCATACATTGCGTGCGCCGAGTGGTCCATGTCGTAGATTTTCTTGAGCGAAATCGGCTGCAGCGGGACCGTGTCCCCCGACGAGTCTTTGCCCGTCGGCGTGGTGTCGGCGCCGGGGTACCCTTCAAACATATCGTTGAAGCTGCGATTCTCCTGAACGACGTACACGACGTGCCGGATTTTTCCGGCGCCGGCGAAAAGCTCCGGCGCGGGATTCGACGACGGCGAGCACGACGAAACCACGAGAACTATGGCGACGTATGCCGCCATATCGAAAAGTCGCTTTCCCATTGATGGCGAATGCCATGCGCCTGCAAACGCTCCTTCCGGCGCAACGGAGGGACCAGTCGCTGCCCCGCTGCCGGTAAGGCTAGCAGGCCAATTAGAGGTGCGGCCGAGAATAGGCCCTCATTGGCTCAAGTGAAGCGAGCGACCAACGTATTGCCCTTCCCCCCTTCTTAGGCGACGCGTGCATTGGCTCCAGCGGACTAACGCTTCTCGAGCAACTTAATAAAGGAGCATTTCTTTGAAATTCTTGAAACTTGCTGCACCGCTCGTCGCGGTGCTGGCGATCGCCGCCTGCAGTGCAGGCGGATCTTCCAACGTACCCAGCAGTGCCGGCAGCTCATTAACGGGCCAGTCGGCATTCACACGCGTCCCAGAGTGGCAGGCAAAGCATCTCGCCCGCGCTGCGTGCCCGCAAGTCGTCGGCAAGCCGACCTGCCTCGCGCTCATCTCTGAAAAGCACGGCGTGTCGCCCCTCTCGGGCTGCAACCCGTCGTCGACCTGCGGCTGGACGGCGACTCAACTCGAAACGGCCTACAACCTTACCGGTTCCTTAGGAAAAGGATCGGGACAGGTCGTCGCCGTCATCGAGGCAGGCGACGACCCGGACGCCGCCACGACGTTCTCGACGTACCGCACCCAGTATAAGCTCGGAACGGGTACGCTCGTTAAGTACAACCAGAGCGGACAACAGAGCAACTATCCTCCCAACTGCGAGGACTACGGGTGGTGCATTGAGACCGACCTCGACATCGAGATGGTCGCGGCCGCATGTCCGAAATGCACGGTGTATTTGATGGAGGCAGGCTCCTCGATCAGCGACTTCGAGACAGCCGAAGCCGAAGCCGTCACGCTTGGCGCCACGATCCTGAGCAACAGTTGGATCTGCTACGGTAACGACGACTGCGGCGACTCGAACTTCCAAAACTACTTTGATACGAAGGGCATCGCGTATCTCGCCGCATCCGGCGACGATGCGTATAACGAGATCGGCGCCCCCTCGGTACTCGACACCGTCATCGCGGTTGGCGGTACTCAGCTTGCCGAAAGCGGCTCGAAGTACTCCGAATCGGACTGGATTGACGCGGGCGCCGGTTGCGCAAGCGGTGTCACGAAGCCTTCGTGGCAGCACGATCCCGATTGTTCCGCCCGCACCGACTCCGACGTCTCGTCGGAAGCCGGATGCTCGCCTGCCGTTGCTGAATACAGCGACCTCTACGGCGGCTGGTTCGGCGTATGCGGTACCAGCGTCGCCTCGCCGTTCACGGCAGGCGTCATCGGACTCGCGGGTAACGCCACGAGCTTGAACGCCGGCGAGAGCTTCTGGAAGCTTAAGAAGAAGGCGCTCAAGAAAGACCTTCACGACATCAAAACGGGTAGCGACGGCTCCTGCGGCAACTATCTCTGCGAGGCCGGGCTAACAAAGAAGAATGGCGGCTACAAGACGTACAGCGGTCCGGGCGGCTGGGGCAGTCCGAACGGCATCAGCGCGTACTAAGACTCAAGCGAAAGCCGAATCCCATGGAAGGCGGGCGCAAACGCGTCCGCCTTCCGCTTTTTTTCCTACGGTGTTACTTATAAGACCGCACCTAGCCCGAGCGAACCGCCGCCAATCGTCGTGCCGTAAAGCTTACCGTTGGCGCTCATAACCACGCCGCTCGGCAACGCACCGTCGGGCGAGTTGTTGAAGACGTGAAGCACGCTGTATTTCCAACGATGGTTCGATTCGGGCTCGAGCTTGAAAACGACACCGCAACCGAGCTGCTGCGGACACGCGTTGACGTTGCCGCCGATCACCGTGCTTCCGTATAAGTTCCCGGCGCTGTCGAACGTCATGTTCCCCGACGGTCCGCCACCCGTTTTCACCATAAAGTAGTGGATGATGCCGAACGACCAACGGCCGTGCGGAGTCCGCGTAAGCTCGAAGAGCACGCCGCATCCGGCGTAACAACCGGAGTGGCCGCCTTCATTGGTGCTTCCGTAGAGATTTCCGGCAGGATCGGCAACCAGACCCGCCACCGGCGACGCGCCATCGGTTCCGTCGAATGCATGAAGCACGCTCTCCGTCCATCTTCCCTTTCCGTTGGGCGTTAGCCGGAAGACGACGCCGCATCCCGCCGCGCACGCCTGGTTCCCGCCGCCGGTCGTCGTTCCGTAGAGGCTGCCGTTGCGCCCGAATATCACCGGGGCTTGCGGATTCGCGCCGTCGGTATATGGCGCGAAACGGTGGAGTAGTTTCTCGGCCCAGCCTCTCCCCGATGGAATCAATTCGTAAACCGTCCCGCCTCCGCCGCTCCCGCCCGTTCCGCCGGAGACCGTCGTCCCGTACAAATCTCCGTGCGCATCGAGGATCAGGCTCGAACGCGGCTGCGCTCCATCCCGGCCGCCGCCGAAGTTGTGAAGGTCGCGCAGGTGCCATCCGTGCGCGCGGTGGTACAACCCATACGCCAAACCGAGCGCGCCGCCGACATCGGTCGCCCCGAACAGGTTCCCGGAACCGTCGCCAACGAGCGGATAACTCGGATAGGCGCCGTGCGTGAGATCGAAACTCCACAGCGTCGCTTCGTGCCAACCTTTCGCATCGTGCGAGAGGCGAAAGATCGTGCCGCAGCCGCTGCCGCACGTGCCGTCGGTTCCGCCGCGCATCGTGGTACCTTCGAGCGCGCCCGCGGCATCGATAATTCGGATTTGCCATGGGAAGCTCACCGAGCGGAGGCCCGCTAAACGAGTGAATCACCGTCTCGCTCGACGCACCTGGCAAGGCGTACGAGAAGGGCACATACGCAGCAGCGCGCTGCGCCGCGGATTGACAGCCGGCAATCGGCAACGCGATAACGGCGAGGAAGACGACGGCGGTCGCGCGCACGACTTACGCCTTACCGTCCGCGAGCCGAGGGCTCTTTAGCACCTTCAGCACCGTGCCGATCGTATTCCATTTTCGCGTTGTAACCGCCACGCCCAGCGCTTTGTCGATCTGGCCGAGATACGCAATCGTCTTGACATGTCGCCGGTAGAGGCCGAACACGAACTGTTTTTTCCGCCCGACGATACGCACGTACCAATCATCGTTCGAAGGGATCCCGAACGGCATCGCCGGCAGCCGTCGCGGCACCCCTCCCGTAAGAATGCTAACGAAGCGAACGTGATCCGGATCTACCACAACTCCTTGGAACGGCGAGCGGCTCTCGAGAGCGAGCACGTCGGAACCCTCGCATACAGCCACTTGTGTTTCGAACGGCAAGCACCGCGCGAGCTCCGCGCGAAACGTTTGGCCCGAGCCGGGGTTGCGAACGACGAACAAGCCCGTGGCTCCGATGTTGACGACGTCAAACCGCTGTAACTCCTTGGCGACGAGCGAAGGGCGAAAGCGCCGGTGTCCGCCAACGTTCGCCCCGCGCAAGAAGACTACGATTGCCATGCAGTCTGTGCGTGCTCCTACAGGAAAACTGACACGGTGCAATTCCATCGGAATGTCGCCCGCCCCTACTAGACGCGAGGGCGAATCATACGGCCCGTGGAATCTGGCAGCGCTATTTACTATCTCTTAAGAGTCACACGTTCGGTTATACCGGCTAGGCCGGCAGTCAATGCCTTTGCTTGGCTGACGCTGGCTGCGCTGCTCGGCGGATGCAGCAGTGGGCCAAACGCCGGAGCGCCGGGCTTCGCGCCGAACCCGCCTCGCTTCGCTGCGATCCCCGCCGACTCCAAAATCTCAATCATCGGCCCCGGCAAAAACGCTGCACTCGACCGGCTCGTCGTTGCGTTCATGGTTGCGCAGCACGTCCCCAACGCGCAGCTGGCGGTCTCCGTGAGGGGGAGCACGACCTTCTCGCATGGATATACTTACCGCGGCTTCGCGGCCTCGACCACCACGCCGGCGACGATCATGCGCCTGGCGAGCAATACAAAGGCGTGGCTGGATGGGGCGCTCTACAATCTGATCGAGGCCAAGAGAGTGGACCCGAACGCGAAGGTCTTCGCGTACTTGGGAATCACCAAACCGCTTCCCAAAGGCGCCAAGGTCGATAAGCGCGTCTACGACATTACGATCGAGGACATGATCTTGCACGAGTCGGGGTGGGACGATTCGAAACCGCCTTACTACGACCCGACGTTTGCGATGCGCTCCATCGCCTTGGCCCTCAAGTTGAAAAGGCCCGTCGATCAGGTCGAATACGTGCGATACCAGCTGTCGAAGCCGCTGCAGGAACCGCCCGGAAAGGTTTATGCCTACTGCAACTTTTGCTACACCGTCCTCGGCATGGTGATCGCAAAAGCATCCGGCTTGAGCTTCGCCGACTATATCGCGCGCGACGTTGCCGGCCCGCTGGGTCTGAAGAACGTGTTGATTTCGCCAACCGTTGGCAAGCGGCTTCCCCAGGAAGTCGCCAAGTATTATTCAGCGTACCGAGGCCTCTCGGCCGTCTATGTCACGTCGGATAGGCGTTACCGCTTTCCTTACGGCGGTGACGGCATGGTGCTTGAAGTTGCGGGGGGCGCGTCGGCAATCGCGACGAGCGCCGACTCGATGCTCGCGTTCATGAACAACTACTTGATCTGGGGGGTCGGCACGCCCGAACCGGGCGCCGACTGGGCGCGAGAGGGTTCGATGCCGGGCACGAATACCTGGGCGGAGCAGCTGCCCAACGGCAGCAACTATGCGTTTCTCGTAAATACGCGGCAGTACGTTTACGGCAGCGATCCAACTGCGTTTGAAA